>OIXG01002033.1_pt1 | contig 16880 bp, 13 predicted proteins | sample 1587731 | NCBI WGS metagenome assembly OIXG01 (sample SAMEA3888908, study PRJEB22519) | human gut metagenome | biome: human gut; feature: human-associated habitat; material: faeces | place: Denmark | collected 2010
CCATTGACATATAATTTTTCGACTGCATTTTCTCCATCTACACCGTTAAACAACAGTTTTGTTACTTGCTTCGATGAATACAGTTCTTTTAGCTTTACAGATACCCACGATCCTCCCATATCAAACACTGTATTTTGCTTAGGCGACAGTAAAATGCGATTCACTTTGCCGGTTATGACACCCTCGCCAAAAATAGAATTGCTGATCTGCAGAGAATCTATATTGCCTGGGAGTGCTGCATCTTCACAAAAAGTATTTTGGGGCAATACAATATTTTTCCAGCTGTCACACCCGGAAAAACACGCATATCCCAAAATAATATCTTCCGGCAATGTTACCTTGGATAATTTTTTGCATTCATAAAAGGAAAGCGCCTGCACTCTTTTTACTGTATCTGAGATAACAAGCTCTTCCATGCATTGAGCAATGTCCCCACCAAGTTTTTTCGCTTCCTCATAATGATCTCCTTCCGGATAACCAATCCGACTCACTTGATAGCCATCAAGTTCAGATGGAATAACTATCTTCTTAGCCGTAGAAGAAATTGCACAAATTGAGATTTCTTTTTCCGGTTCATTAATCACATAATACGTATACATTCCAGAAGTATAATACTGCATTTCTTCCGCGTGACACCGGGTAACCGGGAGTAAAAAAACAGTGCATAATACGAGCAACATTAATATTCTTTTGTATATACTAATTTCCCATGTTCTAATCTTCTTCATTCTTCTTCACCACAACAAGCCCTTCACTTCCATCTTCCTGCATATAATGCAAATAAATCATTCCATTTTCCCCGACTGTAAAATCGTAAATAATGGATCTATTCATCGATACCGTCTCCAATTCGGAATAATCGCTTATCTGTACAAACTCTTCATCTGTCAATCCAGCCTTATAAATTCCATTATTAGTCGCAAGCCAGATTGCACTATCCGCATACGCAACATAAGAATATAAAATTGCTTTTAAATCGGTATTTGTTATTTTTCCCGCTTCTTGAAAATCATCCAAAGTCAAAATAGTAATTTCAGAAGAGGTCGGGTTATACAAGGCTAATTTTCCATCATAAAACACAGATGTCGGCGTTTGAGTCTGAAACTCATAATCATTTGAATCTTCTTCTCCCGTTTTCAAATTAAATATTTTAATTTTAGAGTTCAACAAAGGAAGAAAAATTTTACTGTTTGCATCAACATAACAGTTTATTGGATATAAATTCTCTGTGCCGTCTTGTATATAACTTGTTTCAAAACATTGTTTCCATTGGTTATTTTCTAAGTTAAACAGTTCAATTCCATATTTTCTACTATCCTCTTGATCATCACAAAACAAAAGAAATAGATATGTCTTTTCATCTTCTCCGCGAAAAACTTTTCCTTTTGCGAATTGATTCCTCATCTTCTTTGCATCACCTTGATACTCATACATTTGTTGTTCCCATTTTCCAAAATCATCCAGTGAGTAACACATGATATAATAGGAATACCATTGGGGATCAATGGATTGATTTTCTGCCACACATTTTTTGTATTTTTCTCGATATTTCTTTTTTACCGCTGTCCGTACAGTATACCACTCTAAGTCTCCCTCTTCAGTCGTAGACATGCCTATCGACATTTCCTGTATACGATCTAATTCAGAAGAATTCTTTGTATATGGCAATTCGTATCTGCGGGCTGTATAGCTTTCTTTTTCCTGCACTGCCAATTGCTGTTTATTTTCTTGATCTGAAACATTTTGCGAATCATTAAACGAACATGCTGTTATCATCAACGTTACACCACATAATAATAAATATAATTTCTTTCTCATCTACCTTCTCCTCACTTACATTTATAATATCTTAATAACATTATACTTTAGTTTCTTAATTTCTCACCTTCCAAACCGAATCTTCTTTAATATTTTGTAATCCTTGTATAAACGCCTGTCCATGGCTCATTTTTTTCATTCAACGTGCATATCGGGAAAAACTCCATTCCTTTCCAACCATCATAACAAGATAAATAATTTATACTATATTCTCCTTTATCTATATAATTTTCAGCAGGAATTTCCAATTCTAGTTTTTCTTTTCCGGTATATTTTTCCTTCACAGGAAATTTGTAAATTCCACGATCTGTATAAAAATAGGCTTTCTCTCCTCTTTGTACATCCAAAAATATTTATTCAAGCATAACACACTGTTTCCAAAAATCAACCGTTTTGTGACGAACGTCGCTTTTTTGTGACAAGCGTTACCTTTTTGTGACGAACGACAATTATTTAGGGACAGACAACCATTTACAACGTATTTTTTTATGCTATACTTAAATAAGAATCACATTGAAAAGGAGATTTTTATGAAACGAACATTATTTTGTATACTTACTATAACCTGTTTTCTTTTATCTGCCTGTGCGGATAACACAAATACAGCGTCAAATACGTCATCCAGCGCCGCGCCGGTTCTGCATAAAACCAAGTCCGGCATTACGTATCAAGTATTTGACAAACCGATTTCCGATAAAGTAAGCCTTGACTATACCGTTTTAGCGAAGGATCAGGATCCTTTGATCATAACAGTAACAATGATCGACGAATCGGATGAAAGTAAGGGGCTGGAATATCACGGTTATACCCTGCGTGAAAACGGCTGGGAAGATACTGCACTTCCTTGGGGAAGCGCTTTTAATAAACAATTTCCGCAAGGTCCTTCTTTTATCAGTGGGGATTCAAATGGACTCATTTATATCAGCGTTGTGGACCCGCAGAAGGGGATCCGATTATTTCAGATGGGGAATTCCGAGGACTATAAAGAAATCGATCTTTCGGAGATAAATAAGGCATATAAAGACTATGAACTTGTCGATATCCAATTTGTCACAGACGAAGAAATTGCAGTAGTATTGCAGGAATCTGCCGATGATGCAACGGATCCCACAGTGGCTTCGGATGTTGTATTATTTGATCTTGTCCGGCAGAAAATAATCGACAAAGGGTCCGTAATCAGTAAATATGTTACGTTCGCCGAAGATGGCACGTATTATACCATTTCCACCTCCGGACAATGTATACAGCACCATACCATCCACGACAAAATGCCGGATCGTGTGATTCAGTGTATCATCGATGGCGAGGGCTTGATTTCGGAGACGACCGCCGCACTCGGTCTGCAAATTGCAGATGATATTGGCTATATCGTAACAAGCAAAGGAATCTGCAGCGGAAAATTGAGCGACAAAACATGGAACACTCTTGTCCTGCCGGCAGAGGATCTGTATTACAACGAAAACGATAAACTGTTTCATGAAGCCCCATTTAATTCCATTTATGGATACGCGAAACTTCCCGGAGATAACGGGGATTTCATCGTCTCGACACTGTTAAATTCCGAAAGTGTCGACTACCAGTGGGTACGATATTCATTGTAAATAATTAAGCCTCTGCATACTCTCCTGTTCACCGGCATATACATATATCAACTTGCCTTATGCCGGTGAATGCTATGAAACGATATCTCGCTCTATTTCTTACCCTTTGTCTGATCTTGTGCAGCTGTGCTCCGGGCGGCAGCAACGGCTCAGTTTCTGACAAAAATTCCCATTCAAATACAAGTTTTCAAGAATATACGGATGCCCTGTTTCGGGAGAGCGTCTCAAGCGATGCGCTGTCGCTCAATTATTCTCTCGCGCATCCGGAAAACTATAGAATTTCAAAAACCGCCGGTGGATTTCCACCTCTTTCGGTATCGGAGACGGCACAGGCTTCCTCCGAATATGAAAATGCGCTTGCGAAATTAGAAAGTTTTGACAGGACTTCTCTTTCCGAGTCGGAAAAGATCCTATATGACAATTTAAAATACACGTTGGAAATGAATCAAAAAGGAGAAGAATTTTTTCTATTTTCTCGTCCTTTCTCCCCGGTTACCGGGCTTCAGGCGCAGCTTCCCGTTCTATTAGCGGAGTATACTTTTGACTGTAGAGAGGATATTGAAAACTATTTTACATTGCTTCGCAGCATCCCTTCGTATTTTGAGTCGGTTCTCGTCTTTTACGATCATCAGGGAAAAGCCGGCCTGCTGCCCTGTCGGAGTACAATGTCACACATTTTGGAGCAGTGCCAGACCTTTTTGTCCGACAAAGGCTGGAAACTTTTGCTCACGTCATTTCGAAGCCGCATTGAAGCGTGTGATTTTATCGACCAGGAAGAAATGTTACGTTACCGCAAAGAAAATAAATCCTTGATCAAAAAAGAATTTGTGCATGCATATGAAAATCTGGCGGCCGGTCTGAACAGCCGAATGGATGCCTGTCCGGAAAACGGAGCTCTTTGCAGTTATCAAAACGGGGAGCAGTATTACCGCTATTTATTTGCCGATGAGTCCGGATCTTCGTGTGGTCCGGAGGAATATCTAAAGCTATTAAAAGCCCGGTTAAAGAAGTCAAAAGAAACTCTTCTTGCGTATGCGAAAAAAGATGCCTCGCTTTTTGCCAATCTGAATTTGTCGCCGGGAAAAGGACTGACACCGGAACAGCAGTTAGAACATCTGACAACTGCGATCAAGGATGATTTTCCGGAGATCAAAGAGGTGGGTTATAAAGTCTCCTACGTGGATCCGTCATTGGAAGATTATCTAAGTCCTGCTTTTTATCTCACACCGCCGCTTGATGCCTACGACGAAAATGCGATCTATATCAATGGAAGTGACCGGTTTGCCGGTGCAGATCTGTTTACCACGCTTGCACACGAAGGCTACCCGGGACATCTGTATCAAAATGTGTACGACCGCAGCCAGAATCATCCGCTGCTTTCTTACGCCTTAAATTTTAATGGCTATACCGAAGGCTGGGCGACCTATGCGGAAATTTATTCGTACAAATATCTCGGATACAAAAAGGAAGAAATTGGAATATTGCGAAATAATATGATTGTTTCCCTCTGCCTTTACGGGATATGCGATATCGGTATTCATCTGCTCGGATGGAGTGCGGATGACGTGTATGCCTTTCTGCTGCAGAATGGTTCTTACGACCGTGAGACATCCGATTCTCTTTATGAAAATATCATTGACGAACCGGGTTCTTACCTCAAATATACGATTGGATATATGGAATTTGCAAGATTAAAAAAGACCGCCAAAAGCCATCAGGGAGACTCCTTTTCGGAAAAGGAGTTCCACCGATATGTGCTTTCTGCCGGTCCGAGTGCATTTTCTGTATTAGAAGATCATCTTACAGATCAATGAATGTCTAAATCTGCTACAAATACAGGGAGACGTTTCTTAAATTCTTCGTAAAGCATCGTCGCCACTTCGCGCATCTGTGGGTGGGCATGAGAATCCACGCGCAGACGGAAGAAGTTTCTCCAGGAACGGAGATTCATCGTTACGACGATTTCCGTTTTCAGAGAATTTGGAAGGACAGAACGTGCTTCCTGTGGCGTAGCACCAAGTTCAAGCATACGGAAATAGGACTGCTCAGCGTTTTCCATCGCTTTGGTCCATACTTCGTATTTGGCTTTGTCATTTTCTTTTGACAGATCGTATTGGAAGCCGCTTGCAAGGTCGATCACCGTAATCTGATTGTCAAATTTGTCACCGCTGTAGTTGCAGTAACGTGTGCTTTCCTGACTGTAGCTTGCGATACGATGGCGCACGATCTCATGTGTCACACCGCGGTCACACACGAAACGAACGGTCACGTTTTCATGCTCGATCACCGATTCATGCTGTCTTGTCAAAAGACCTTTGATAAATTTCTCTGCCGAATCCTCCGTGATCTTTCCTTCACTTTTGTAGCAGACACGGCCGATACGTTCAATCTTTTTTACGATCTTTTCGTAATCTTCCATATCTATGATTTCTATACTCGGTTTGATTACTTGCATCTTTTATTTCCTCTCTATTTCTTATAGTCGTATTCCAGCACGACAACGGACAATGGTGGAAGATAGCAGGTAAGTTCATATGCTGTCTCTTTTTTCTTGTCTGTCGTCACCTTCTTCGCCTTGATCGGCGATTCATTGAGGCGGCCCTGGCCGCCGTACTTTGGTGCATCGGAATTGAGAATCTCGCGGAATGTACCGCCACACGGCGCTTTTACCGTATACTGCTCATGCGCTACCGGCGTGAAATTGAGAATAAACATCAGCTGTTTTTTCGTCGTCTTTCCGCGGCGCACAAATGCTACCGTGCTTGTCTCCGCACGTTCGCAGTCCATCCACTCAAATCCCATCACATCGCTGTCATTATAATACAGCGCATCATTTTCAAGATAAAGTTTGTTCATGTCTTTGATGAACGCATGGATTCCCTGATGTGGTTCCTGATCCAATAAGAACCAGTCTAAACTCCGCATCTCGCTCCATTCACGCTCCTGCGCAAATTCCTGTCCCATAAACAGAAGTTTTTTGCCCGGATGTCCGTAGAAGAAACCAAAAGCCGCTTTCAGTGCTGCGTATTTATCTCCGGTCAGCCCCGGCATTTTATTGAGCAGGGAACATTTTCCATGTACTACTTCGTCGTGGGAAAGCACGAGAATGTACTTTTCACTCAGATGATAGGACAGACTGAAGCAGAGCTGTTCATGATGAAACTGCTTAAAATACGGGTCCAGTTTCATATATTCCAAAAAGTCATTCATCCATCCCATATTCCATTTATAGGAAAATCCGAGCCCGTTGTCCTTAACACGTTTTGTGACCCCCGGCCACGCCGTCGATTCTTCCGCAATGATGTAGGCATCCGGATGACGTTTTTCCATAATGCTGTTTAAGTGGCGCAAAAAGTCCATTGCCTCGTAGTTTTCATTGCCTCCGTCTTTGTTTGGAAGCCAGTCGCCATCCTGCTTTCCGTAATCAAGATAAAGCATCGAAGCCACAGCATCCACACGAAGTCCGTCGATGTGGAACTTTTCAATCCAGAAAAGTGCATTGGCGACAAGGAAATTCTGCACTTCTTTCTTTCCATAGTCGAAAATATACGTTCCCCAGTCCGGATGTTCGCCACGACGGCGGTCACTGTGTTCATACACTGCCTGTCCATCAAAATTTCCGAGACAATGTGCATCTTTCGGAAAATGTGCAGGCACCCAGTCAAGAATTACCTCGATGCCGCGTTTGTGCATTTCATCGACAAAATACATAAAGTCTTTCGGCGTTCCGTAACGGCTCGTCGGTGCATAATAACAGCCTACCTGATAACCCCATGAACCATCAAACGGATATTCTGCAATTCCCATCAATTCAATGTGGGTATATCCCATCTCTACGAGATAATCGCCCATCATTTCCGCCAGTTCACGGTACGAATAAAAACCATTGTCATCGTCTTCGACGCGCTTTTTCCACGAACCGAGATGTGCCTCGTAAATATTCATCGGTGCACGTTCGCGCACTTCTCTCGTCTTCGCACGATGTTTCTTTTCATAGTCGCCGTCCTGCCACTCATACCCCGCAAGTGATGTTACAACGGACGCATTGTCCGGGCGCATCTGTGCATAATTTCCATACGGATCGGTCTTAAAAAGAAGCTCTCCGCTCCGCGTCGTAATCTGGTATTTGTACACGGCACCTTCACCGACATCCGGCACGAACAATTCATAGATACCGCTTGGGCCGATCAGACTCATCGTGTGCAGCCGTCCATCCCACATATTGAAATATCCGACGACACTCACACTTCTTGCATGCGGTGCCCATACAGCAAATCTTGTCCCCGTCACACCGTCAATCGTCTCGACATGCGCGCCTAATTTGTCAAAGATTTCATAATGATTTCCCTGCGCAAAAAGGTAAGTATCATAATCCGTTATCTCCGTTTTGTAGGCATACGGATCTGCGGTCTCAACCACATCGCCCTCGCCATACTGGATCCGGACACGGTAATCTTTCAACTGGTCTTTCTTTTTCTCAATCTCCAGTCCAAAAAGTCCAAGTTCTGCATTCAGTTCCTCTGCTTCAAACGCAGTCTCTCCGGACACATCGGTGATCCACACGCGCTGTGCTACCGGCCGGCGCACGACAAACATCTGCGTTCCCTCGTAAAAATGCATTCCAAGGAGATCCTGCGGAGCATTGATCACCCCTTCTTCCATTTCTTCGATCAAATGTGGATTCATCCACTTTTTCAGTATTTCATTCACTCTTTCTTCAACCTCCTCCAAATCAAAGAAGCGTTTTCTTTACAATTTCTGCCAATTCCCTTGACTTTTTGTCTGCGTCGTCCATATCCTTGCCAACAACCCCAAAATAAATTTTAATCTTTGGCTCGGTTCCCGATGGACGGATGCAAAGCCATGCATCGTCGGTCAATTCGAAATACAATACATTTGATTTTGGCAGCCCTGTCTTTCCTTCTTCACCAGTCTGGATATTTTTGATGGTGTCGCGGTCATAGTCACGAATCGCTGTCACTTTATAAGGACCAAACTCCATCGGCGGATTTTCACGAAGACCGCTCATCGTAGACTTAATCTTCTCCAGTCCTTCGATGCCTTTGTGCGTGATCGCGATAACATCGTCTTTGTAATATCCATATTTTTCATACATATTGATCATAGCATCCCACAATGTCATGCCACGTTTTTTATAATAAGCTGCCGCCTCGCAAAGTGCCATGGAAGCCACAATACCGTCTTTGTCACGGGCATGTGTTCCGATCAGGCAGCCATAACTTTCCTCAAATCCGAAGAGATACGTACCCTCTCCGCTCTGCTCACTCTTTAAGATCTCACGGCCGATCCACTTAAATCCAGTCAGACATTCTACGACTTTAATGCCATAATATTTCGCGATGGCATCGACAAGATTGGTCGTTACGATCGTTTTTACCATATAACCGTCTTCCGGCAGTTTGCCTTCCAATGCCAGTTTTTGTCCGATCTCATAATCTGCCAGGAACGAACCGCTCATATTTCCGGTCAGGCAGATATACTCGCCGGATTTACTGTCTTTTACATAAACACCGAGGCGGTCGGCATCCGGGTCTGTCGCCAAAACGAGGTCGGCATCCTTTTCTTTGGCAAGGGCAAGAGCCAGTTCAAAGGCTTCTCTCGCCTCCGGATTTGGATAGCTGACGGTCGGAAATTCGCCGTCCGGAAGTTCCTGCTCCGGCACTACAAAGACATTGGTAAATCCCAATTCTTTCAACACGCGGCGCACCGGAATATTTCCGGTTCCGTGCAATGGTGTATATACGATGCGAAGATCTTTTTCCACTTCTTTAATGCAGTTTGGATGCAGCACATTTTTCTTCAACTCTTCCATATAACGGTCATCGATCGCTGCGCCGATATTTTCATACAATCCGGCTTTGACCGCCTCTTCTTTTGGCATCGTCTTAACGGTCGCATAATCCGTCACCGCTTTTACTTCATCCATAATTCCGGTGTCATGAGGCGGTGTGATCTGTGCTCCGTCCTCCCAATATACTTTATATCCATTGTATTCCGGCGGATTGTGGCTTGCTGTCACATTGATTCCGGAAATGCAGCCAAGTTCTCTGACGGCAAACGAAAGTTCCGGCGTCGGACGAAGGCTCTCAAATACATAAGCTTTGATGCCGTTTGCAGCCAGACAGCAGGCAGCTTCATCGGCAAATTCCGGCGACATTCTACGACTGTCGAATGCAATTGCGACTCCTTTTTTCTCGCCTTTCTGGCTCAATATGTAATTGGCAAGTCCCTGTGTTGCCTTACGTACGGTGTATACATTCATACGGTTGGTACCGGCTCCGATAATCCCGCGAAGTCCCGCTGTACCAAATTCAAGATCCGCATAAAAACGTTCCTTGATCTCGTTTTCATCCCCTCGGATCGACTCCAGTTCCTTTTTAGTATCCTCATCAAAATAAGGATTTGCCAACCATTCTTCATAATTTTCCATGTAACCCATAATAAATATCTCCTTTCCATTAATTGGTTTCGCTTCCCTTTGCCGTCAGATCCGGAAAACTCCAGGAAACGTCTTCATCATCGTCGGTTGTCGTGACAGAATAACTCTTTGTCGTATATCCATCCTTGGCTAACGTCAATGTGATCGCTCCGATTTTTTTCGGAAAACTGCACGGCGCTACGCCCTGGTAATTGCCATCCAGATAAACGCTTGCCCCGGCGGGTGTGCTGACAGTGATCTTATGATCGTTGTCATAACTTTCCGTCACCGTGTTCTGCTGATTTGAATCATCCTTTTCCACACTGCTCTCGTCATCGCTCGACACCTCGGCCTCCTCTTCCGCCAGACTGATTCTCACGGTCGGATTAGCAGACTGCACGTCCACGATGCCGGTGTATGTTGTATAACCATCCAGTATAACCTGTATCGAATGTTTCCCGTATTTGAGAGACACCGGTTTACTGTAATCGGTCATTGTTCCATTGACATACAGTTCCGCGCCCTGCGGATCAATGTCAAACACGACTTGTCCCTTGTCTTTGACCGTGCTCTTAAAGAGCGACATATCAAGTTCCAATGTCTTGTCGCGCTCAATCGCAACACTCCGGCTCCCCTCAAAGTCCCCATTTTTCATGGAAACCTCATACGTTCCTTCCGGAACGGGCACCAGCATGTTTTCTGTCACCGGCAGAATCCGTACCCCGGAAACGGTCATCGTTCCACCGATAAAATCTTTATATTTGGCCGGCTTGATATAGCCATGGCCTTTTGTCACCACGATCGAATAGGCCTTTCCTTTGACTCCCCGGAATGTCACTTCGTCTGTGGCAGCAATTTCCTGCAGATCAATGGGTTTCCCCTCGGAAAACGCCTGAAATCTGCTTCCGTAGCGGTAGCGCGTCCCCTGTATCTCGAGATAGGATTCGTCCGTATTAAACTGAACATCCTTTACGTCTTCCGTTTCCAATATATCCTTGGAACTCTGCACTTTCTGCAATGTCGTCTTTCCGTCATCAAGATACAGATCAAATACTTGCCCAACCTCGAGAGACTCCGACGAAATCTGTTTGTCATTTTTCGTCAAAACCTCTGTCGCCCCATTATACGTATAGGTCGCCTCTTTTTCCAGCTCCGGCTCGTAAAATGTCATCGTGCCGGCTTCTGCTTTTGTCAAAACACCCACGAAATCGCGTCCCTTTTCATACGTAATTGCTGCATTGGGGTTCGGACTTTGCGTCGCTGCCGGTCTCGCTGTCTTTTTCCCGCATCCGGAAATGAGCAGACAGCTGAGTACCGCCAAAAACAGCCCCATCATCCATTTGTTTCTCATCATGCACCTCATTCTCTGTCGAAGACTTCAATTAAAGTAAGTATATCATAAATCAAAGAAAACTTCCACCGTTTTCATAGTTTTTTAAAAACTGTTCGCGGCACTGTTCCATCTCGCCCAAACTACGTAGTTTTTGGAGACTCTGCTCCGAAAACCAACTCTTTTTATGGTTAAAATATCCATTTAGCAGCTTCCAGTATTTTTCCGGAAACAAGAGCATAATGTAAATAAATTCCTGTTCGTCCTTCGCCAGATCCGCTTTTTTTGCATAACTTTCAAGAATGGTCATTCCCTTTTTTCTGTCCCATCCATTTTTTTCCAATGATTTACGCATCAGATACGTCAGATCCAAAAGCGGAATCCCCTTTCCCGCTTTTTCAAATCCTACCGTCGCGAGGCGGTTCGCTTGCCGGATCAGATTATGATAATTGTAATCACCATGACAGTACCGTCCGCCATCTTCCATTATTTTACAGTAATAATTGCAGTTTTCAAGACAGGCCGAAGCCTCAACCGCTTTTTCATAAAACCGCTCAAAACAGCCAATTGCCTGAATTTCAAATTCGGTCCGCTGTTTTTTCTTTTTCATATATGTATGGATTCGTTTCAATTCCCGCGTGTGCTTCTGTACCCGCTCCAAAAGGGGCACAGCGGCAGGCAATGATTCTCCTTCTTCCTCCAGCACGCACACGCCCTCCAGCGTTTGATGCAGTCTCGCAAGGTTCTCTCCCGCAAGAGCCAGATCCGGCTTTGCCCGCAGGTCACATTCTTCCCCGGAAAACCATTGGTAAATCACATATTTCTCGCCGCTTTCAAGTTCTGTCACGTACTCATCGGCATTATTTTTCAGCGCTTTATCAACCCGCTCAAATCCCCGCAGCACTAAAATTTCTTTTATTTTATTTTCAAAGGCAAAATGTCCCCGGATCTGCTCGTATTCGCGCAGCAGTTTCGGTCCCTGCGTCGTTTCCAGCAGCCACCCTCCGCGGTGGCGGTAGCGCCGTTTGACAGTCAGATCATAATTTGCCAGACTTTTCTCCACCTTATCTTCCAACTTGCACCCCTCCTTCATGTTTTAACATTGTATGAGGAAAGGTCAGGTTGTATGACTAAAAGATGTCTGTTCAAATACCGTTTTTAATATCGTAAGCCCGATCGGACCAAGCACGATCCCTCCGACGCCGAACAATTTCAGACCCACATACACGGACAAAAGCACGTAAAGCGGCTTTAACCCCATTTCTTTTCCCATAAGTTTGGGCTCCAGCACTTCGCGGACGACCATTGTGACCACATACAGCGTCAAAAGCACGGCGGCGGCCACATAATCTTTCTGGATCCACGAAAAGACCGCCCATGGAATTAAAATTGTGCCGCTTCCAAGAACCGGAAATGCATCGACGATCGCGATCAGGATTCCCATCAGCACCGCATACGGATTTTTGAGCAGAAGCAATACGATCGTCGAAATGACTGCGATAAAAAATAAAAGCAGCCCCTGCGCTTTGAGATAAGCAAATCCCGCGATTTTTAGTTTCTTCACGTAAGGCACAAGTGCCGGATAGCGCACTTCGGTTCTCTCTTCCAATGACAGCAGGAGCACCGCCATTAAAAATACGACGAACCCGGCGCCCCATTCTCCGATGCGCAGAAACATCCGCGGAATGCTCCCGGTGATCTGAGGCAGCAATACACTCGCGATCTGTCCATCCATATCACTCATTCTCGCCTCCAGCCACCGGTAACTGGTTCCCTTTGACAGCGCAAGCAGATTGTCGATGGAACCACAGCCGCCTTGGCAGAGATGCGACAAAGCTCCCGCCTGCCCGGGAAGATGACGGATAAATTCGACGAGCTGGCTGGTGCACAAATATCCGATATAAAATAAAAAACACCCCAGCGCACCGAGGCTTACAACCACCATAAGAACACTGCATACTTTCCGATTCAGATGTGTCGCCGTATGTATTTTTTTCGTCCACGGCTGCAAAGCTTTGGCAAATACCAGCGCCAATACAAAAGGAACCACAAGTGGTAAAATATAGCAAAAGCTTACATAAATTACACATGCAGTTCCTAATAAGATCAATACTTTTTTGTATTTTTTTACATGGTTCATGGGTATTCTCCTTTCCGGGGTTCCTCGATGTGCTTACGTATCTGTCATACCCGGTTAGTATGAACCATTTTGATAAGATTTATTCTGCTTCTTTTACAATAAATCGGTAGCCGACTGCCCAAACCGTCTCAATGTACTGCGGATTCTGGGTATCTTTTTCAATCTTTTCACGGATTTTTTTGATATGAACCGTAACGGTCGCAATGTCTGCACCGACCGGACTCAGCTGCCACACTTCTTCCAAAAGTTCTTCTTTCGAAAATACGCGGTTTGGATGCTGTGCGAGGAAGAACAAAAGATCAAATTCTTTTGTCGTAAGATTCTTCTCGACACCGTCCACATAAACACGGCGCGCCGTACGGTCGATCTTCAATCCGCCCGCCTCGATGACTTCATTTTCTTCTTTCATCGCACTGCCGACTAATTTTTTATAACGCTCCAAATGCGCCTTTACACGAGCCACAAGTTCACTTGGGCTGAATGGCTTGGTCATATAGTCATTGGCTCCCAGTCCGAGTCCGCGGATCTTGTCGATGTCTTCTTTCTTTGCTGAAACCATCATAATCGGAATCTCGGATGTCTCGCGAATCTTTTTGCAGATTTCAAAACCGTCCGTTCCCGGAAGCATAAGATCCAGTATCACCATATCAAATTTTTCTGTCGTCGCCATCTTCATACCTTCGGTACCATCGCTGCAGATCACAACCTCAAAACCACTCAATTCCAAATAATCCTTTTCCAATTCTGCAATTGGTAATTCGTCCTCTACAATCAAAATTCTCTTACTCATCATGTTCCTCCTTTTGTTCTGTTTCCTTTTTTAATGTAAAGTATACCTCTGTCCCTTTTCCAAGCTCGCTTTCTGCCCAAATGCGTCCACCGTGCTCGTCCATGATCTTTTTTGCAATCGCAAGTCCTAAGCCGCTGCCGCCGGTTCGTGAATTTCGGGAACTGTCTGTCCGGTAAAACCGCTCAAAGATAAATGGCAGTTCCTCTTTACCTATCCCTTTTCCATTATCACGAATCATGACTTGGATAAAAGGACCTTGATCTTCTACATTGACAAGGATCATTCCCTGTTCCCTTTGTATATATTTTACCGCATTCCCTACTATATTTGCAACAACTCTTTTTATTTTTTCTTCATCAATGACAATCTCAACGTCTTCGCCGACATCACATTGATACAAAAGCTGTATATTGCGGGTTTCCAGATCCAGGCTCATTCCACTGATGCACTCCGCAAAAAAATAACTTGCTTTTACCGGAGCGAAGCGGAAATCTTCCACTTTTTGATAAATTTTTGTGAAATACGAAAGTTCATCAACAAGACCTGCCATATCCACCGCCTTTGAATGAATCGTTTTGACATACCGCTCCATTCGTTCCGGCGTCGCCGCCACACCATCCATAATTCCCTCTGCATAGCCTTTGATCGCCGTAAGCGGCGTTTTAAGGTCGTGGGAAATATTGCCAATTACTTCTTTTGTCAGTGCATCTGCCCTGTTCCTCTCCTCCGTCGTCTCCCGCAATTTAGTCTGCATCGTATCGAAATCCTTATACAGTCCATCAAATTCGCTGCCTTCAATCGACGGCAGTTCATATTCGAGATCCCCTTCACTGATATGGATCGCCGCCACCTGAAGCTGCCGTATCGGCACAAGGACATTATAATAAGTATGCCCAATGATTCCGACAACAATCAGAACACAGACAATAATGATCATTCCCAAAAGACCGACGTAAAATACAGTAATATGGGGAAGATTTACATTGAGATCCGTTACAATGCACACGCTTCCGGTTCGTCCATCCGGCATTATGACGCCCAGTTTTTTAAATAAAAATTTCTTATCTTCTTTTCCGCAATACTGGCCGCTTTCCTCGGAATAATTATTATTGGCCACCAACAGATCCCGATATACATAATCATACTGGTTGAAATCTCCAAAAAATGTAAATCCGCCGTCCACGATCACTGCCAGAAAGGAGTATTTTTCTTTCAAATAATTGTTTTCTTTGTTCAGATATTCATTGTCTAGAAATACCTTCGGATCCCTCATGGCACGGTCCTGCAGATCCATATAATCGTATTTGGTATACGAGTTTAACAGGAGCACACGGTCGAACAAGCTGTACGGCGACGGCATATCTTCCGCTGAAATCTGATACGTACTGCGGATACTTTTCATTTCCCCATAGGCAAAAAGTGTCACCATCAGAATAAGTACCATGATCGGACAGACCGCCAATATGATAAACGTATTTCTTGTCTTTTTTACGTTTTTCTTTTTTTTATTATTTTTACTCATTTTTCCTCGATTTCACCCAGCTTTCCCTGTTTTTTCTCAAAGATAATTTTATTTTAACACATTTCTTTTCATTTTCATAATGTTTTTTTGCTTGACATCGCTCTTTTTCAATGGTATCGTGAAATACGATAAGATTGGAGGATACTGTTATGAATATTTTACGTCGCTTACCTGACCCCGACGAGGTCAAACGAGAAATTCCCGTATCGGAAAAAGTCGCAAAGATCAAAAAAAGCAGAGATGCTGTCCTGCGTGATATTTTTATGGGAAAAAGCGATCTTTTTGCTTTGATCATCGGACCTTGTTCAGCAGATAACGAAGAAGCTGTTATTGACTACACCTTGCGCCTGGCAAAAATCCAGGAAAAGGTCGCAGATAAAATTTTTATCGTTCCTCGTGTTTATACCAATAAACCAAGAACGACCGGAAAAGGATATAAAGGAATGGCAAGCCAGCCTAATCCGGAAGAAAAAGAGGACATGCTCAAAGGTCTTCATTCTATCCGTGAGACGCATATCGCTGTCGTAGAGCAGACGGGTATGTCTTGTGCCGATGAAATGCTTTACCCTGAAAATTACGAATATCTTTCTGACATTCTTTCTTATATCGCTGTCGGCGCGCGTTCGGTAGAAAACCAGCAGCACCGCCTGACCGCGAGCGGGATGGACATCCCCGTGGGGATGAAGAACCCGACGAGCGGCGATTTCGTTGTGACGCTCAATTCAGTTTTCGCCGCGCAGCATCCCCACAACTTCATCTACCGCGGCTGGGAAGTCTACACCGACGGAAACGATCTCGCACATGTCGTACTGCGCGGTGCGACAAACAAGCATGGCGATTCGATTCCGAACTACCATTACGAGGATCTGCGCCTGCTGTATGAGCTGTACATGAAGCGCAACCTGAAGAACCCCGCCTGCATTGTGGATACCAACCACAGCAACTCCGGCAAGCAGTATATGGAGCAGATCCGCATTGCGAAAGAGGTCCTGCACAGCCGCCGCCATTCGGACGACATCAAGAACCTGGTCAAGGGCCTGATGATCGAAAGCTATATTGAGCCGGGCAACCAGAAGATCGGCGAGCACTGCTATGGCAAGTCCATCACGGACCCCTGCCTGGGCTGGGACGATACCGAGCGACTGCTGTACGATATCGCAGAGCTTTCTTAAGGCAACACCGCACAATTCCCGCCTTACGGCTTAAGCACCGCTCCGGCGGCTGCGGCACGGCATCTGCG
>OIXG01002038.1_pt1 | contig 16837 bp, 18 predicted proteins | sample 1587731 | NCBI WGS metagenome assembly OIXG01 (sample SAMEA3888908, study PRJEB22519) | human gut metagenome | biome: human gut; feature: human-associated habitat; material: faeces | place: Denmark | collected 2010
TCCATGACAGGAAGCCGGGGGCGTTTTGTGTATGACTGCTCCTTGCAAACGCCGCTCATGGATTGTTGTTGAATCATTTTTGACAAAGTAATTCATGCTGCTGACCGGAGTTTGAAAATAACCGTCGCCCAGTACACCAGTTACTCCGGTTCCAAGGCAATAGGCGACATCTCGCAGTTCTGCGAGGGGGACATCTTCGCCGGCTTCAATTTTTTGCAGTTCATCAATGGAAAGTCCACATCGTTGGCTCAATTGTTGAAGATCGAGGTGGAGTGCATCACGCAACGTTTTAGAGTCAGTGAAAGGGTTGGCGATGCCACCCATCAGTTCACTGGGCGTGAGGGAAAGAAATGCAAGCAGCTTTGAAATGTGCTTTTCAAAATTGGTTTTGTTGGTTACTTCGCCATTTAAGAGTTTATCAAGTGTTGGGCGAGAGATACCTGCACCAGTGCATACATTGCTTTTGGTATATTTGTGACTGCCAATGATTTGGTTTAGCTTGCATCCTACCACATCACGGGAATTAAACAAATCATTCATGTCATACATGGCTATCGCCTCCTTTAATGCAAGTACACGTCGATTTTCCAAATTTGTCAATATTTATTTTACATATTTACACAAAAAGATTTGAAAAGAAGCGGAGACGGTGACTGGTTGAAAATTTAAGAGCGACTGAGTATAATAAGGCTGTAAAATGCTTTATTCAGGAAAAGAGGTCTGTATGGCAAAGTTTGTACCATTTATTATAAAAACAGACGGCAGTCAGAATATCAGTGTGAAAATCGTGCGCATGAAAAAGTCTGATGCGGTACAGACTGAAAAAGAACCCGTCTGGCAAACAAGCTGGTTGTCAGATTATATTCAGGATGATGCCTTTGAAAAGTATGCCTTAAAGACGAGTAATGGTGAATTGGTTGCGCTGGCTGCATACGAAATATTGGAAAATGACGTGATGGTTCATATTACCTACATTGAGAGCCAGCCGGAAAGCAATCCGACAATTGTCGGGCATTCTAAAAAGTATCAGGGCATTGGCCGAGTGTTGATTGCGTACGGAATCAAGCTGTCGATTGACCATGAATGCGGCGGGACGGTCACGTTCGAGGCAAAGGTTCCGGAGCTGGCAGAGCATTATGTCCGGGACTATGGAGCTTGTCCATTGCCGAGTTTTGGCGGAGCACCGCGTTATGAACTTTCTGGTGAGGCGGCAATGAACATCTTTGTAACTTACTTGAAATGAGGTGTGTTTGATGAGTGCAAAAGAATATTTTCAGCGTGATGCAGAGCGAGAGACATTTTATCGCACATTTTATCAAATTTGCAGACGCTTTAATGTCACATGGTCAACAGCAACACCGGAAGTCCGAGCTTTTATTGAGGAAGTTACCCGTGTGACTTATGAACGGGAAAAAGCGAAGCGTAACGGAGTTTCTCTTAGTACAGTGAAGCCGTTCTTTGGAGATACAGCGTGTTAAAGAAACGGCAGATCACTGTTCCGAACACTCTGCAATTTTGGCACCCGCCAGGCTGCGATCAAGAACCCCCGCAAGTAATTGCGTGAGCGCTTGAAAAAGTACAAATAATGCAAGCGAACCGCCCCGGTTTCCGTAACAGGAAGCCGGGGCGGTTTTTTGTGCACAAAAAGCGAGTAGAAACTTTGTGCTTCCCTACAAAACCATGAAAAATAATTGACAAGGGTGGGGAATCGGTGCTAGCTTTGAAAAAATAAAGAAAAAATGCTTTAAAATTGCAAAAGTCCATCTTATAGTACAAGCACAATGCTATATCTATCTCGGAAAGTAACACACACCGGACGAACAGGAGGTGCGGCATGAAGCTGACCCATTCAAAGCTTCTGGCGGGCAAAACCGATTCGAATGACACGAGCCTCTGGCTGCCGCTCTGGATGCATCTGCGGGATACGGCAGAGATCATGGAATTGCTGGTGCGGAAGTGGCTGCCGGAAAGCGTGAAGAAAGCAACCGACCTGGACGAAGAAGCCCTGATCGCGCTGGCACGCTTTTTGGGCTGGACACATGATCTTGGTAAGAGCATTGTTGCCTTTCAGAGCGTCCTGATGCCGCTGCTGCCAGAGGCAAGGCAGCGAATTGAGCGCTTTACCACCTTGACCTGCCCGGAGCAGGACCGGAAGAAAACACCTCACGCCCGGGCGAGCGAAGCGATTCTGGTAGAGCTGAAGTGTCCGCCAGGAATCGCCTCCATTGCGGGGGCCCACCACGGCAAGCCGCAGGAGCAGGAAGAAGTGGAAGCTCAGCTGGTGAGCTGGACATGCAACTACTACCCCAAGGGAGAAAAGGCATTTTGGGAAAGCTGCTGGGATGAGTTGTTTGAGACAGCGCTGAAAGATTGCGGCTACGACGACCCGGCAGAGCTGCCGGACTTGACTCCCCCTACAGAAATTCTGCTGACAGGACTGCTTATCATGGCGGACTGGATCGCCAGCAATACCGAGTATTTTCCGTTGATCCCGGTAGAAGAACTGGGGAACGAAGTGGCTTATCCGGAGCGTGCGGAACGGGCCTGGAATAAATGGGATGAGAAAGACCTGACGGCACCCTGGGAGGCGCAGACTTCTATTGTGGACGAAGAGGAGTTCAAAGCGCGTTTTGGATTCCCACCCAACGCGGTACAGGCTGCTGCCGTGGAAGCAGCCAACAGTGTGAGCGCCCCGGGAATTTTGATTTTAGAGGCCCAGATGGGTGTAGGCAAGACGGAGGCTGCGCTGGCAGCCGCGGAAATTCTGGCGGCGCGGTTTGGCGCGGGTGGAATCTTCTTTGGCTTGCCTACGCAGGCAACGGCAAACGGGATTTTGGGGCGGCTGGTGCAGTGGGCGGACAACCAGCCGGACAGGCTGCTAAAGTGCATCCGGCTGGCCCACGGCATGGCAGAGCTGAACGAAGAGTATATCCGCTTACAGGAACAGACCGTTCCGGTAGAAGACGACTGGGACGATTCCGAGACAAATGAGCACCGGGTGCAGGTGCACCAGTGGTTCCGGGGCAGCAAGCAGGCGCTGCTGGCCTGCTTTGTCATTGGCACGGTGGACCAGCTGCTCATGGCGGCGCTCAAACAAAAGCATGTGATGCTGCGCCACCTCGGCCTTGCGGGCAAGGTGGTGATCATCGACGAGTGCCATGCCTATGATGCCTACATGAACCGCTACCTTGACCGGGCGCTGGAATGGCTGGGCTGGTATCGGGTGCCGGTGATCTTACTTTCAGCCACGCTGCCGGCCCGGCGGCGGGCAGAGCTGGTGGAAGCCTACCAGCAGAGGCGGACCCCCGCACCGGATGCACCGTGGAAGACCAGCTGCGGCTATCCGCACCTGACCTGGACGGATGGGGAGGAAGTCCGCCAGACGACCATTCCGCTGGATACGCCCAGCCGGACGGTACAGACGGTTCCGCTGACGGAAGATGGCCTGCCCGGTTTCCTGCGCGAAAAGATGCAGGCGGGCGGCTGCGCGGGTGTCATCGTCAACACCGTTAAAAAGGCACAGGCCGTGGCCCGGATGCTGCGGGAAGCTCTGCCGGAAAAAGAAGTGCAGGTGTTCCACGCACAATTCCTGATGCCGGACCGCGCCGCGCGGGAGCAGGAGCTCATGGAACGGATCGGCAAGCACTCGACTCCGGTCCGGCGGGATGGACTCATTGTGGTGGGCACGCAGGTGCTCGAACAGTCGTTGGACATTGATTTTGACGTTATGGTGACGGAACTTTGCCCAATGGACCTGCTGCTACAGCGCATTGGCCGTCTGCACCGCCACACCTGGCGCTCTCGCCCACAGCCGATGCAGGCAGCCGTCTGCGCGGTGCTGGATACCGGAGGGGATACCTTTGATGAGGGCAGCGCGGCAGTCTACGGCAAGTGGCTGCTCTGGCGGACACGGGAACTGCTGCCTCAGACCATCCGCCTGCCGGAAGAGATCTCACCGCTGGTACAGCAGGTGTATGGCTGGGCGGCGGAGGACAAACTGCCCGAAGATGCCGCCAGTGAGAAGCTATGCCATAACTATGAACTGGAACAGGGAAAGCGAAAGGACCGGGCAGAGGCTTATCTGGTGCATCACCCGAAGGTGTATAAAAAATTCCCCCGGCTCAATACGCTGGACGGCTGGATGGCAGACGAGGGTGCCTGTTCTGACCCGGCGGCCCGGGCGGCTGTCCGTGACGGCGACCCGTCTGTTGAGGTGCTGGTCATGGTGCAGGGGCGGGATAGCAGCATCCATTTCCTGCCGTGGCAGGAGGGAGGCCGGACGGTAGCGTCCGACTGCCCGCCGCAGCCGGAGGAGGCGCTGAAGATCGCACGGCAGAAACTGCGGCTCCCGGCAGTGTTTGGCAAGGAATGGAACGTGAAACGCGTCATTGACGAGCTGGAAGCGGACAACCGCCGTCTGCTGGCCCAATGGCAGCGCTCCCCGATGCTGCGCGGGGAGCTGGTGCTACTGCTGGATGAAACGCTGACGGCCCATCTGGCGGGGATGACGCTCCAGTATGACCGTGAGAATGGTCTGATTTATGAAAAGGAGGAAGCTGATGCAGGAAATTGAGTTTAACCTGTTGACGGAACCCTGGGTCCGTGTCCGTCTGCCGGACAATACCGTGCAGGAAGTTTCTCTGACGGATGCACTGGTCCATGCGCAGGAGTACATGGACCTGGCAGGGGAGATGCCCACCCAGGACGCGGCCATGCTGCGGCTGCTGCTGGCGGTGTTGTTTACGGTCTTTTCCCGCGTGAACGAAGTGGGGGAGCCGGAGCCGCTGGAAGACGAAGAAGCCGCTCTGGAGCGCTGGGGAGCACTGTGGGAGCTGAAACGTTTCCCGGAGCAGCCCATCCGGGACTATCTGGAGCAGTGGAAAGACCGCTTCTGGCTCTTCCATCCGGAGCGGCCATTCTGGCAGGTGCCGGAGGCAAAAATTGGAAGCCCATTTAAAGGCGGAAAATTAAACGGAGAAGTGTTTGAAAGCGAAAACAAAAACAATATGTTTGCATCTTATGCTGGTGTGGAAAAGAATGCACTGACATATGCACAAGCAGCAAGGTGGCTGGTATTTCTCAATAACTATGACGATGCAGCCGCAAAGAAAAAAGCAAAGGATAGACCCAGCATGAGCCCGGGATGGCTGGGGCAACTGGGTCTTGTATATGTGAAAGGTGTAAATCTGTTTGAAACACTGATGCGAAATCTGATGTTTTTAAACGACAGGGCAGAGCTTTGGGAAAAAGGAAGACCCAATTGGGAACTGGAAGAACCAAGAAGCGAAGAGCGGACGGAAATCGTCTGCCCGGGTAATTATGCAGAACTTCTAACAATGCAGTGCCGACGGATATGGTTGGAACGAGAAAATGAAAAAGTGGTCCGGTATACATTGTTGGGTGGAGATTTCTTTGATAAGAAAAACGCATTTGCAGAACCCATGACACTATGGGGACTCCGGAAGCAAACGAAAGAGAGCCCAGAATGCTATCTCCCGCAAAAACACGATATGGAGAAAATGCTCTGGCGGGAATTTTCCTCGATTATAGGTGACGGAAAGCATATTCCGGGCGTGGTGCAGTGGAATGGTTATTTACAAAGATGTGGTTTTTTAAAGAAAAAAGAAATCCTGCAAATATGTGCTGTTGGTGTTGAATATGGAGCGCAAAGTGCATCCATGAAAGGGGTCTATGCAGACCAGATTGCAATGAGCCTTTCTCTGTTAAATGAGCTGGGCTATGGTTGGCAGAACCGCATCACCGAGGAAATCGGCCGGTGCGAGAAGGCAGCCTCTCTGGTGGGGCACTTGGCGCAGGATATTGCCACTGCCGCAGGCGATAAAAACGGAAATGCCAGCGCCCCGGCCCGTTCCCAGTTCTATTTTGCAGTAGACCAGCCGTTCCGGCAGTGGCTGCGGAGCATTGACCCGGAAGAAGACGACATGACCGAAACCACAGCCCGCTGGCAGGGAATCGCCCGCGGCATTGCAGAGCAGCTGGGCCAGCAGATGGTGCTGGAGGCTGGCAGCGCCGCGCTGGTAGGACATTGGGTTGAAATTAAAACAGGCAGAAAAAAAGAAGATAAAAAGAAAATTCTGTATACAGCACCAGCTGCCTATAACAGCTTTTTAGGCAGGCTATATGGTCTTTATCCGAAAACAAACGATGAGGGAGGAACGGCATGAGTGAGAAAAACGAGAGCCGCACACAGGCCATCAGGGGCTATGTGGACGGCAAGATTCAATGGCTCTGGGGTCTGCCGGAGAATCAGCGGCGTGCAGAGCTGGCAAAGCTGCGCCGGGGCATCGGACATGCACCCGGGGAGCTTCCAGACCTGTGGGGCGGCCTTTTGCAGGGGATGCCTGCGAGCTTTTACGGCACAAATGGCCCCTCCCATGAAGAGTGGGCGGTCTATCTGGCACTGACCCTGTATGCCCTGCACCAGCAGAGCAACGATACTGTGTGCGTGAGCCAGCTCGGCTGCACGCTGGGCCGGGCCGTGCGCAGGCTGGCGGAGCAGACCGTGGCCAGTGGGCAGGACTGGACCGAGAGCAGCATTCTGCGGCGGTTCAACGCGCTGGCTACCGCCGAAGAAATTACCGAGATCAGCCATCATCTGCGGGGCATGATTCAGCTGCTGCGGGCCGCAAAGCCGGACAGCATCCCGCTGGATTACCCGCGGTTGGCTGTTGACCTGTACGGACTGCAGTGCGATGCCCCGCAGCTGGTACAGCTGCCCGCCAACATCCGCCTGCGGTGGGGACAGGACCTCTACCGCTACGAGAAGAACGAATCGTCCGAGACGCAGGAAAAGGAGAACTGACTTATGAAAAAGCGTTTGTATGTTGACTTCCATGTGCTGCAGACTGTGCCGCCCAGCTGCATCAACCGGGACGATACGGGCAGCCCCAAAACGGCCATTTACGGCGGCGTGACCCGCGCCCGGGTCTCCTCTCAGGCGTGGAAGCACGCCATGCGGCAGGCCTTTGTAGAGGAAAGCCTGCTGGACGAAGAGGATGTGGGCAAGCGCACCAAAAAGGTGACGGAGCTGGTGGAAAAGGAGATCGCCGCCCTTGCCCCGGAAAAAGATGCTGCCAAGCTGGCCAAGAAGACGCTGGACAATGCAGGCATCAAGAACGATGAAAAAGGCACCAAGGCCCTGCTCTTCATCAGCCAGGCACAGATCAAGGCGCTGGCACAGCTGGCCGTGGAAGAGTGTACAGACAAAAAAGAGTACAAGAAAGCACTGAGCACAGCCCCCTCGGCAGACATTGCCTTGTTTGGCCGGATGGTGGCGGATGACCCCTCTCTGAACTTTGATGCCGCTGCACAGGTGGCCCACAGCATTTCTACCCATGCAGTGCAAAACGAATACGACTACTTTACCGCCGTGGATGACTGTCAGGCAGAGGACAACGCGGGCGCAGGCCATCTGGGCACCGTGGAGTACAACTCTGCAACCCTGTACCGCTATGCAACCGTCAATGTGATGGAGCTTGAACGCCATCTGGACGCGAAAAAAGCAGCCGAAGTGGTGCGGAGTTTTGGTGAGGCGTTCATCCGCTCCATGCCCACGGGCAAGCAGAACACCTTTGCCAACCGCACTCTGCCGGATGCCGTCTATGTGACCATCCGGGAGGACCAGCCCGTGAACCTCTGTGGTGCCTTTGAGCGGGCGGTGCGGAAGAGCGCGGAGGGCTACGCAGAGCCCTCCAAGAGCGCGTTGCAGGCCTATGCACAGCAGCTGTATCAGAGCTTTGCGGAGGCCCCTGCAAAGAGCTTTACCGTGGGCACCGGGCTGGAAGCACTGGCCCCGGCCCAGCCGCTGAACACCATGCTGGATGCACTGGAAGAAGCTGTTAAGGAGAACCTGACCGGAAACGAGGTGGAATGATGGCAACACTGTTGCTTCGGTTGGCAGCGCCTTTGCAGGCGTGGGGCGCGGATTCCAAATTCGAGACCCGGAAAACGGCCCGGGAACCCACCAAGAGCGGCGTCATCGGTCTGCTGGCCGCGGCGCTGGGCCTGCGGCGGGATGAGACCGAGCCATTGACCCGGCTGGCGCAGCTGCGCTTTGGCGTCCGGGTGGAGCGGGAGGGCCAGCTGCTGGTGGATTTCCACATGGCCCGCAACGAGGAGAAAGACCGCTCCTATGTCACCTACCGCCATTACCTCGAAGATGCTGTTTTTCTGGTGGGCCTGGAAAGTGAAGACACCGCTTTGCTGCAGGAACTGGCAGAGGCGCTGACCCACCCGGTGTTTCCGCTGTACCTGGGCCGCCGTGCCTGCCCGCCCACCCTGCCGCTCTGCCTGGGCCTGCGGGAGCAGGGCCTTGTGGAGGCCTTGCAGGCAGAGCCCGCGCTCTGCCCCGGCGGGCCCAAGCCGACACGCATCGTGGCGGATGCCGCACCGCAGGAGCCGGGGGCTGTCCCGCAGCGGGATGTGCCTCTCTCCTACGACCCGCGGCACCGGCAGTACGGTTACCGCTCGGCCCGGGAGATCTCCCTCCGGCAGCCCGCAGGGGCCCCGGAGCCGACCGCCCATGACCCATTCTGTGAATTGTGAGGTGAAGTGCAGATGTATTTATCCCGTGTAGAGCTTGACCCCACCCGCCGCAGCACCATGACGGCGTTGGCGGCACCACAGAAATTCCATGGCGCGGTGGAAAGTGCCTTTTCCGGGGAGCGCCGCCGTCGGTTGTGGCGGCTGGACCGGCTGGGCGAAAAGCTGTATCTGCTCCTCCTCAGCGAGGAGATGCCGGACCTCTCCGGCGTTGTGGAGCAGTTTGGCACCGGAGCGGCACCAGAGTCCCGGAATTATGACCCGCTGCTGGCGCGGATCACACCGGGCAGCCGCTGGCAGTTTCGGCTGGCGGCCAACCCCACCAAAAGCTGCAAAGACGCCCAAAAACCCGCAGCGCGGGGAACCGTGGCCGCACACTGCACGACACAGTACCAGAAGCAGTGGCTGTTGGACCGCGCCGCAAAGCACGGCTTTGCCCTGACGGAGGATTCCTTTACCGTGACCCGGGTGCAGTGGCACCACTTTGCCAAGCGCGGCACCCGCCCGGTGTCGCTGCTGGCGGTGACGTATGAGGGCGTTTTGCAGGTGACGGACCCCGAGGCGTTCCGGAACCTGCTGTGTCAGGGCATGGGCCGGGGCAAAGCCTACGGCCTTGGCCTGCTGACCGTGATGCGTGGAGGATAAGACCATGGCGGAGATGCCGGGCATGATCCGGCCAGACCTGCAGGCGCTGCCGCAGGTGCGGGACCGGATGACCTTTTTGTACCTCGAACTCGCCCAAGCTTGCGGTCAGATGCTGGATGGAACTTTTCCCCGCACATGCGGGGGTGATCCCAGGGCAGCGGGCCACTGCACCCGACGGGTCTTCTTTTCCCCGCATGCGCGGGGGTGATCCCACCGTCATGAAGAAGAATTTTCCCGGCGGACACTTTTCCCCGCACACGCGGGGGTGATCCCTACTATGTGGCATCCTCTGTCTGCGAGATGGGCTTTTCCCCGCATACGCGGGGGTGATCCCATCAAATCCTGTTCTCTGAAAGCGGGTATGTACTTTTCCCCGCACACGCGGGGGTGATCCCCTTTTGAAACGGAAATACGCCGAAATTAAGAGCTTTTCCCCGCATAGGCGGGGGTGATCCCGTTGACCTCAACGTGACAGAGATCGACTACCCCCTTTTCCCCGCACACGCGGGGGTGATCCTCTGGTTAGTGTCGAGTGGTGGACAGCGGCAGGCTTTTCCCCGCACACGCGGGGGTGATCCCGCCTACAAGATCTTGGAAGAGACCCTGAACCTCTTTTCCCCGCATACGCGGGGGTGATCCCAGTATATCGACCTGATGATCCAGTCCGACCGCCTTTTCCCCGCACAGGCGGGGGTGATCCAAAAACGTAACGGCTGGGGTGGACAGAACATCTTCTCCGACATACTCAGAATACTATTTTTTTTCCGCAAAGCAAAAGCAGCGACCCTGTTCATTCAATCGAACCAGGTCACTGCTTTTTGCATGTGTGAAATTTTAATGATTTACAGCGATGTTTTGCGATTTTTCCTGAAGCTCGGCTTGGATGTCGGTGAGGCATTCCAACAAAAGGGGATTGAACGCGCCGCATTCCCCGTTCAGGATCATCCGCATGGCGGTCTCGTGGGAGAACGCCTTTTTGTAGCAGCGCTCACTGGTCAGGGCGTCGTACACATCGGCCAGGGAGACGATCTGCGCGCTGATGGGAATGTCATTGCCCTTGAGACCGTCTGGGTAGCCCCGGCCATCCCAGCGCTCATGGTGCCAGCGGGCGATGTCGTAGGCGGTTTGCAGCAGGGGTTCATCCTCAAAGTTTTCCAGCCGCCGCAGCATGTTGGCACCCTGCATACAGTGGGTCTTGATGACCTCGAACTCCTCTTTACTAGAAATCGTTTTCGGCTTCTGTGCAACAATTTTCTGCGGGGTGGGGGGTAAATGGGTAAAAGATTGCAATAAAATCAAAAATCTGGTATGATAAAAAGACGTTTCGCATTGTATCTGTATAGGAGGGAAAAGCCATGCTGATTCCGGTTGTTTTATTTATCATCGGCCTGCTTTGCCTGATCAAGGGCGGCGACTGGTTTGTGGATGGCGCTTCGGCGCTGGCCCGGCGGTTCCACCTGCCGGAGCTGCTCATTGGTGCCACGGTGGTGTCCATCGGCACCACCCTGCCCGAGGTGATGGTCTCCACCATGTCGGCGGTGTCCGGCCATGGTGAGATCGCCTACGGCAACGCCATTGGTTCTGTCATCTGCAACGCGGCGCTCATTGCGGCCATTACCATCGCCGTCCGCCCGGGCAAGGTGGACCGTAAGACGCTGGGGATGCCAGTGGCGTTCTTCTTTGCGGCGGCAGCGATCTACTGCGTGGCAGCCTACGGCTTTGGCAAGTTCACCCGGCCTATGGGCCTCATCATGCTGGCCCTGTTCGTGGCCTATATGGTGGCCAATGTGCTCCAGATGAAAAACGCCCCGGCGGGTGCTGAGGCTGAGGCCGAAGCAGAGGCTGCCGAGGAAGAAATGACCCTGACCAAAACGCTGGTGCTTCTGGTGGCGGGTGCTGTGCTCATCGCCGTGGGTGCCAACCTGCTGGTGGACAACGGTACCCTCATTGCCCAGGCGCTGGGCGTGCCCGAGTCCGTCATTGCACTGACCTTTGTGGCCCTGGGCACCTCGCTGCCCGAGCTGGTCACGGCCATCACGTCCCTCGTCAAGGGCTGCAGCGACCTTTCGCTGGGCAACATCGTGGGCGCCAACGTCTTCAATCTGGTGCTGGTCAGCGGCGCGTCCGTGACCATTGCGCCGTTCACCATCCCCCAGAGCTCCACCCTGTTTGGCATCAATTCCAGTCTGGTGCTGGACCTGCCCGTGATGCTGGCCGTCATGGTGCTCATGTGTGTCCCGGCGCTGGTGCGGGGCAAGCTCTCCCGGGTGCAGGGCGTGCTGCTGCTCTGCATCTATGCGGCGTTCTGCGCCATCCAGTTCACCATGTGAGCTGGGGCTGAAACGGAATCAAAACCACAAAAACGTCCCGCAGGGCCTGAACCCTGCGGGACGTTTTGTGGTATCATGACGAAAGATTACTTTGAATAAGACTCCCAGCGGACAGAGGCGTCCAGCTGAGCGGGGGTCAGGTTGAACACGGCGTCAATGAGGTCGGTGCGGAACGTGGCGTTGCCGGTGCCGTGGGCAAGGCGGCGGGCCTCGGCCAGCTCTCCCACAACCCCCATCGTCGCCGCCGCCGCGCAGGCCGCCGCAAAGGGTTGGCCGGGCATGGCCCCGCAGAACGCGCCCATGAGGGCGGTGAGCATACAGCCGCTGCCCGTGACGCGGGACATGGTGGCGCAGCCGTTGTGGAGCAGAATGGTTTCTCTGCCGTCCGTCAGCACGTCGATGGGGCCGGAAACGGCCACCACGGCCCCGGTCTGCACGGCCAGCGCTCTGGCAGAAGCCACGGTGCGGGGGAGGGTCTTCTCCGTGATCTGGTCGGCGTCGCTCACGTCCACGCCGCTGCCCGCCGCCCGGCGCTGGGCCAGAGCGCGAATCTCCGACGCGTTGCCCCGGATGACCGCAAACTGCACGGCGTCCAGCAGCCGGGCCGATTCCGCCCGGCGGAGGCTGGTGTTGCCGGCGCCCACAGGGTCAAAGACCACGGGTTTGCCCGCCCGGTTGGCCGCCTGCCCGCCCAAAATCATGGACTCCACTTTGTCGATGGCGCCCAGATTGCACAGCAGAGCGCTGGCGGCGGCAGCGGTCTCCTGCACTTCCCGGATGTCCGAGGCCATGGTGGGGGAGCCGCCCACGGCCAGAAGGATGTTGGCGCAATCGTTGACGGTGACAAAGTTGGTGATGCAGTCCACCAGCGGGGCGCGGCGGTGCACCTGTTCCAGAGCAGAACCAAAGTTCATGGAGAAAAGCCTCCTTGTGTTATAAAAAAGAAGAGGTCTTGCCGGGGTCAATAAAGCCCTCGCCGTACACTTCGCCCGCCTCCGTGACCATGACCATGCAGCCGGGGTCGATGCGGTAGGCGGCGGTGCGGATGCGGTAGACCTGGGGCCGGGCGCAGACGCAGAGGAGCATCTGCCGCTCGGTGTGGGTGTAGGTGCCAATGGCCTTGAGCATGGTGGAGCCGCGCTCGCACTCGCGGGAGATCTCGTCGGCGATCTCCTGCCCTTTTGTGGTGATGATGGTGAGCATCTTGCTGGAAGAGCTGCCGTACATGACCTTATCAATGACCAGCGAGGTGATGACCGTGGTGACGAGGCCGTACAGAACGGAATCCACCGTGCCGAACACGGGCCAGCCCAGCAGGATGACGACCAGATCAATGCCGCCCGTGACCGCCCCGATGGAGAGGTGGGGCCGCAGCACCTTGATGGACATGGTGAGGAAATCCGTGCCGCCGCTGGAAGAGCCCCGCATGTAGAGCAGGGCCAGCGCGAAGCCCCAGGTGACGCCTGCAAACAGGGCTGCCACCAGCGGGTCGCCGGTATAGCAGCCCACCCGGGCAAAGACGACATCCTGAAAAACGGTGCACCACACCATGCTCACCAGCGACTTTGCCAGAAAGGCCCGGCCCACAAAGCGGATGCTCAGGGCCACGAGAGGCAGGTTGAACACCAGCGTGGTGATGCCCACGGGCAGGTGCCACAGGTAGTTGATGATGAGGGCCAGGCCCGAGATGCCGCCGGGGGCAAAGTCTGAGCCGCGGGCAAAGTAGCAGATGCTGAGGGCGTACAGGAATCCGGCGGCCAGATTGTACAGCTGGTCCACCACAAGGGTGCGCTTGTTCATAAAAATCGCCTCCCGGTATCAAAACAAAAAGAAATTACTGGATGGAAGCCACCAGAGCGGGGATCTCGCTCAGATTCCCGATGTGGAAGCGGGCCGCGCTCTGGTCAAAGGGGAAGCGCTCGTCCCGCAGGGCGGCCACAAGGCCCCCGGCGGCCGCGCCCGCCTGCACGCCGTAGGTGGAGTCTTCCACGATAAGGCATTCCTCCGGGCGGCGGCCGAGCCGCGCCATGGTGTGGAGATAAATTTCAGGGTCGGGTTTGCTGGCTTCAAACTGCTCCCCGCTGACGATGACGGGGAAAAACTCCATCAGCCCGCACTCGCCCAGCACCTGCCGGATGTTGCTCATGGGGCTGGAGCTGGCCAGCGCCAGCTGCAAGCCCATGGTCCGCAGCTGCTCCAGCATGGGGCGGGCTTCCGGGCGGAGGAGATCGGGGAAGTGGAGGGGCTCGTTTTCGTCGGCCTGCATCAGCTCTTTTTCAAACTCCGGGGTAAAGGGCACCCGGCAGAGCCTGGCCATAAAGCGGGGGTACTCCTGGCTGGACATGCCCACGGTGGGGTACATGCTCTCCAGAGTGACCCAGGGGTATTTTGTTTGCAGGTTGCGGGCCTGCATCCCGAGGTAGACGGGTTCGCTGTCGATGAGCACACCGTCCATATCAAAGATCACGGCCCGGATGGGGGATGGCATGAGAACGCTCCTTTCTGGCGGCGGGTTCACCGCGGATGCTCCTGATGATAGGCCTTTTTCTCAGCGTACATTTTCTGATCCAGCTCATTGAGGAAGCTCTCGGTGGAGCGGCCATTGTACCGGACCAGGCCCATAGAGAACGAAAGCTTGAACGGAGCGGTTGTGGTCTGGTTGAAATGGCGCAGACCATCCTCAATGGCGGCCCGGGTATCTTCCAGCATTTTGCCATTGCCGCGGCTCAGCAGGATGACGAATTCATCGCCCGCCATCCGGATGGCAACAGCGTCCTCCGGCAGGGAGGCGGAAAGGATTTTGCCGATCTCCCGAATGGCCCGGTCGCCCATAGAGTGGCCGTAGCGGTCGTTGATCTTTTTGAAATCGTTCACGTCCATCATGATGCCGTACAGCTGGCGGGGGTTCGTCTTGTGAGCTTTCTCAAGATAGAAGTTCATGTATTTGCGGTTGAACAGGCCGGAAGTCTCGTCCACAAAGGTGTTGATGTTTTGCAGCTGGATGTGGATGAAGACCATTGCGACCGCTGCGGCCAGCCAGCCTGTGGACAGACCGTAGAATATGCCTTGGACGACGGTGCCCAGGATGCAGGGGATGACAAAATAGAACACCGGGAAAAACTCAATGGTAATGCCGGTCTGTTTGGAGCGGGTGACTCGATAAATACTCTCGGCAAAGTAGAGGAACAGCGTGGCATAAAGGAGAAAATTCAGCGGGCCGCGAGAGTAGACATTTTCTGCCGAAACGTGGAAGATGAGCCCGGTGCCGAACAGGTTGATGACCATGAGAATCTGTACGAGGAGGAGCGGAATGCCCAGCGTCAGGATTTTCCGGTGCAGCCGCCGGGTGCTGCGGTAGATACGGAAATCCACGAACAGGCACCACAAAAAGCCCACCAAAACGGTGGAACCGGTGCAGAGGGTATTGGTAAGGACAACGAGCGTGTGACAGCCCCGGAACGACTGCCCGTCAATGAGGAAACTGATGGTCTCGGTGACCAGCGCGACCAGTGTGACCGCCAACATCCCATCGTAAAGGACGGCACCGGTCTGTTTTGTCTCACTGTTCCGGACGCGGAGGAGGAACAGAAAGGCCACAAGGATGATACCGGTTCCATTTGCGACCAGAATTTCCGGAATGTTCATGGAAAGCCTCCTTTCGCTGTCAGGGGATGAAATGGATGAAAAATCATTTCCTTATGCAAGGACTTGATCCAGTTGGAATTGCGGGATCGGATTCAGCCGGTCGAGTCGTTCAAGCTCCTTTCGGCGGAAACAGGACATACGATCCATCTTATTATATCATGAAAATGGAGCTTGCCAAGGGGAAGAGAAAACGTGATGGCCCTGTTCGAGTCCTGTACCGTCCACATCGCTCCAACGTAAGTCAGGAGCGGAACAAAAAAGAGAGCCGCCAACTTACGTTGGAGACTCTCTTTCATCAAGTGGAGCATTGTCCACAGCAGTCGAATCTGAATTTATTCCAGATACTGCGGCAAATTCCAAGCACCGCGCAACACACGGTGGACTTCCACAGTCTTTATTTCATCGTTGACGCGGTAGAACACAAGATACTGGTCAACGACCATCCTACGATAAGCAGGGTCAAGGTGGTAGACCTCACACATTTTCGGGGTATCGCCTAATTTTGTGATCTTCTCCCGCAGCTCTTTCAGTACGCGGCTGGCCGTTTTAGGATAAAAGCCAGACAGATACCGGGCAATCTCATTCAAATCCTGCACAGCAAGGGGTAGATATTTAATTTTATACGTCATACTGCTTGCTCAGCGTCTCCCATACGCTTTCGTGGTCTTCCCACTGCGTGTCGGGGTCAGCCGCCTGCTGTGTTGCCTTGGCAAGTGCCTCGGCAACATACCGCTGGTGCAAAAACTCCTCGTACTTGGCGTAGTCCTCAATGTTGATGAGTACGGATTCTCCACGGCCATGATTCGTGATGATCACATGGTCGTGGTCTTTGAGCATCTCCGAAATTTCGGCGTAATGGTTGCGCAGATCCCGGGAAGGGCGAACGAATGTCTGCATCATACGAGACACCTCCTGTCAGAATTATTGTATCACAAAATGACTACGGGCGCAAGACAGATGCTCTTGTTGGGGCGTGCGGAGCCCCAAGCCCTGCTGGAACGAGTACGGCAAACTGGAATCAATCCGTTTCATTTAGCCTTTCGAACAGTTTGCGATCAGTTTTATAAATTCCTCGATAAGGTTGTTCAAGATAGTACTTCCCCCTGTCCTCATACGCAAAGATAGTAATTATTTCTGTCTCAGTTCCTGTCTCATGCCGGAAGTCAATCCTGATATAACTTTTCGCTTGCGGAAAGTCTTGAACGCTTTCCTTCTTAGTCGGTTCAGAACTGGAAATATCGGCGATTATTTCACTTATCCAAGTTTTATCTGAATGACTTACTGTGTTTTCTTCAAAGGTTATATCAATAGATGTGATCTCATCGGCTCGAGGCAGCGTAATGGGCGCTGCTTTTTTTCCACATGCAGCTAAAGTCAGTATACAGGTAAGACACAAAAACAAAGAAAGAAATTTTTTCATAAGTATTGTTACCTCCATAACTTCCAATTTACTGGGCTAAGCCGAGTATACCATACACTGTTAAAAATAGCAAAAGGCAGGATACCACTACCATAGTGATACCCTGCCTTTGCTCGTTTCTGTTCTTGTCCTGTCACAACAAAAAATCCCCGGACCGAATGGTCTGGGGATGTGGTGGAGCATTGTCCACAGCACTCGAACCCAACACTTCCTCACGGGTGACCGTTTTGGCATC
>OIXG01002041.1_pt1 | contig 16815 bp, 10 predicted proteins | sample 1587731 | NCBI WGS metagenome assembly OIXG01 (sample SAMEA3888908, study PRJEB22519) | human gut metagenome | biome: human gut; feature: human-associated habitat; material: faeces | place: Denmark | collected 2010
TTAATCAGAATTCTGTTGCATTTGCAAGTTGAATTCAGCATTTAAGGAAATGCTGTATGGAAAATCTTCCCCAGATTTCATTTCTATTATTTGAAACGGTATTTTTAAGAATGTGAAGTCTTGGAAAATCTGTCTGTAGCTCTATCATATAAAATGTGCAAAACGGCTTTTTCAATCCGTTTTGCACATAATGAATTAACCGGAAGAGGTTCCGGACTTGTTTTTTTAGTCGCGGTTGGCGCGCTTACGTTCCGTATGGTCGAGAATAATCTTACGCATGCGCATACTTTTGGGCGTTACTTCCACGTACTCGTCTTCGCGAATATATTCCAAGGCTTCCTCCAACGAGAGGATGGTGGCCGGAACGATACGGGCCTTCTCATCGGAGCCGGAGGCACGCATGTTGGTCAACTGTTTGCTCTTGGTAACGTTCACCACCAGGTCGTTTTCGTGAATATGTTCTCCTACGATTTGTCCGGCGTAGACCGCATCCTGCGGTTCGATGAAGAATTTGCCTCGGTCTTGCAGGTTATTGATGGCGTAGGCGAAAGCCGTTCCGCTTTCGAGAGCAATCATTACTCCGTTGCTTCGGCGGCTGATGTCGCCTTTATAAGGTTGGTACTCTTTAAAGCGGTGGGCCATGATGGCTTCGCCCTGACTGGCCGTGAGTACATTGGTACGCAGACCGATGATACCACGCGAAGGAATATCGAATTCGATGTCTACGCGGTCGCCCCGTGTCTCCATAGAGGTCATTTCGCCTTTGCGGCGCGTCACCATATCGATCATCTTGCTGGAGAACTCTTCGGGTACGTTGATGGTCAGCTCTTCAATCGGTTCGCAACGCTGTCCGTCTATTTCCTTGTAGATGACTTGGGGTTGTCCTACTTGCAATTCATATCCTTCGCGGCGCATGGTTTCGATGAGCACCGAAAGATGGAGCACACCGCGTCCTGCCACGATCCAACGGTCGGTGTATCCGTCTGGCATGGAGACACGTAAGGCGAGGTTCTTCTCCAATTCTTTTTCCAATCGTTCGTTGATGTGGCGGCTGGTGCAGAACTTGCCTTCTTTTCCGAAGAACGGCGAGTCGTTGATGGTGAAGAGCATACTCATGGTCGGTTCGTCGATGGTAATGGTCGGCAACGGTTCTGGGTTTTCATAATCGCAGAGGGTATCGCCGATTTCAAAGTTTTCCAAACCGACGATGGCGCAGATGTCTCCCGAAGAAACTTCGGCTGTTCTTTGGCGTCCCATACCGGTAAAAGTATGCAGTTCTTTGATTTTGGTTTTCTCCCGACTACCGTCGCGGTGGCAGATGGTGATGTTCATGCCCTCTTTCAGGGTGCCGCGATGTACGCGTCCCACAGCGATACGTCCGGTATAGTTAGAATAATCCAACGAGGTGATGAGCATCTGCGGTGTTCCTTCTAATTGTTGGGGAGCCGGGATATGCTCTACAATCTGGTCGAGCAGGTAGAGGATGTCGCCGGTCGGTGTTTTCCAATCCTCGCCCATCCAGTTGTTTTTAGCCGACCCGTATATCACGGGGAAATCGAGCTGTTCTTCTGTCGCGTCCAGATCGCACATGAGGTCGAACACCATTTCGTACACCTCTTCGGGACGGCAGTTCGGTTTATCCACTTTGTTGATGACCACGATGGGCTTCAGGCCTATTTCGAGTGCTTTTTGCAACACAAAACGCGTTTGGGGCATCGGGCCTTCGAATGCGTCTACTAATAGGATACAGCCGTCGGCCATATTCAGCACACGTTCCACTTCGCCGCCGAAGTCGGAGTGTCCCGGTGTGTCGATAATATTGATTTTCGTACCTTTATAATTAATGGAAACATTCTTGGATAGAATGGTGATACCGCGTTCGCGTTCCAGTTCGTTGTTATCCAGCATCAATTCACCGGTCTGCTGATTTTCGCGGAACAGGTTGCCCGCCAGCAGCATCTTGTCCACCAACGTAGTCTTTCCATGGTCTACGTGGGCAATAATAGCAATGTTTCTAATGTTCTGCATACTTTTTACCTAAAATAACGGGGCAAAGTTACTACAAATAATTGGAAAAGTGCGGAGTAGGGGCAAAAAAAGAGGAAAAACTTTTGGTGTGAAAGGAAAATGTAGTACCTTTGCAACCGCTAAGAGTATTAATGGTTTTAAAAACTTGATTTTATGTATTTAGACTCAGCTAAAAAGCAAGAAATCTTTGGAAAGTACGGGAAGTCTAACACTGATACTGGTTCTGCAGAGAGCCAGATTGCATTGTTTTCATACCGTATTTCCCACTTGACGGAGCACATGAAGCAGAACCGTAAAGATTATAGTACTGAAAGAGCTTTGACTATGATGGTAGGTAAGCGTCGCGCTTTGTTGAACTACCTGAAAGACCGTGATATCGAAAGATATCGTGCCATCGTCAAGGCTTTGGGCTTGCGTAAGTAATTTTGCGGTCCGCACTGAAGATTTAACCGCCTTCCTGATAGGGAGGCGGTTTTTTTTTATTATTTTTGCACGCGAACCAGAGTTTAAATTTTATATTATTATATCAGACATGAATAAAATAAAGAATTATTTGCCGGATGCGTTGGCCGTGGTGTTGTTCATCGCGATAGGCTTTTTGTATTTTTTCCAGCCGGTGACCGAGGGACTGGTTCTTACGGGACATGATCATAGCGGAGGTATCGGTGCGGGAGTAGAGATGCAAGAATATCAGAAACGCACGGGAGAACGCACCCGTTGGACGAATGCTCTGTTTTCAGGAATGCCTACTTATCAGATGGCGCCGAGTTATGATTCTATCGACACGTTGGTGGGATTACAGAAAATCTACCAGTTGGGTATGACCGGGGTGGTCATGTTTGTCTTCGTCATGCTGCTGGGCTTCTACATCTTGCTTCGTGCATTCGATTTCAAGGTTTGGATGGCGGCGTTGGGTGCTGTGCTGTGGGCCTTTTCTTCCTACTTCTTTATTATAATAGGTGCCGGGCACATTTGGAAAGTCATGGCTTTGGCTTATATTCCGCCCACGATAGCTGGTTTGGTGTTATGCTACCGTGGTAAATATTTGTGGGGTGGGGTAGTAACGGCTTTCTTCCTGGCTTTGCAAATCATGTCCAACCATGTGCAGATGAGTTACTACTTCTTGCCGGTAATGGGATTGATGGCTTTGGCTTATCTGATTCGGGCTGTGAAGGAAAAGAAATTGGCCGGTTGGTGCAAGGCTACCGGAATGTTGATTGTGGCCGGTCTCATCGGAGTGACCATCAATTCGTCCAATCTTTATCATACTTACCAATATAGTAAGGAAAGCATGCGGGGAAAGAGCGAATTGACGTACAAGAACAAACAGAATCCCGGAAACCAGACGAAAGACGGACTGGAGCGCGATTACATCACGCAGTGGAGCTATGGTATAGGGGAGACATGGTCGTTGCTTGTGCCCAATGTAAAGGGAGGGGCTTCTTTACCTTTGACTGCCAGTGAGAAAGCCATGGAGAAAGCTAATCCGCAATACACGCCCGTCTATCAGGCTCTGACTCAATATTGGGGCGAACAGCCGGGAACGAGTGGGCCGGTGTATGTAGGCGCCTTCGTACTGATGCTGTTTGTCTTGAGTTTGTTCGTGGTGAAAGGACCGATGAAATGGTGCCTGTTGGTGCTTACCGTCTTTTCCGTTATGTTGTCGTGGGGGCGTAATTTCATGGGACTTACGGATTTCTTCCTCGACTATGTTCCGATGTATGACAAGTTCCGTGCCGTGGCGTCCATATTGGTGGTGGCAGAGTTTACGATTCCGTTGTTGGCTATGCTGGGATTGAAAACGGTTTTGGAACAACCGGAAGTATTGAAAGCCAAGTTGAAATATGTGTATATCAGCTTTGCCCTGACCGGTGGCTTTGCATTGCTGTTTGCTTTGATGCCCGATGTCTTTTTCGGAAACTATATTTCGTCGTCCGAGATGACGATGCTACAGGATGCGGCAGGAAAAGGCTATATTCCACAGGATATGTTGGGCGGTATCCTCGGTAATTTGCATGATATGCGTAAGGCGGTGGTTGTGGCCGATTCCTGGCGCAGTTTCATCATCGTGGCGATAGGGCTGTTGTTGTTGTTGGCTTATAATGCTCGGAAAATCGGTGGAGGAGTGTTGGTTTGTGCCGTGTTTGTGCTTTGTCTGTTCGATTTGTGGCAAGTGGACAAGCGTTATCTGAACGACGGAATGTTCAGCGAACCGCTACAGACGGTGAACACGGTGGCCAAGACCCAGACTGATGAAATGATTCTGCAAGACCCGGACAAGTATTATCGTGTGATGAACCTGGCGGGAAGCCCGTTCAACGAAAACAGAACTTCTTATTATCATAAGAGTATCGGAGGTTATCATGCAGCCAAACTTCGGCGTTATCAGGAGATGATAGAAGAACATATCGCTCCGGAAATGGGACGCTTTGCCCGTGCTGCTGCAGCTACGCAGGGCGATTTGACCCGGGTGGACGGTGATACGATCTTTCCGGTGTTAAATATGCTTAATGTGAAATATGGCATAATGGGGCAAGAAGGCAGAGAGACTTTCCCGGTGCCCAATCCCCATGCTTACGGTAACGGGTGGTTTGTAAAAGACGTGCGTTATGTAGCCAATGCAGACGAGGAGATTTTAGGCTTGCATCAGGTGAATCCGAAAGAAACGGCTTTGGTGGCTGAAAAATATAAAGATGTATTGGGCGGGACGGAAGGCCGGCAGCCGGTAGACTCGCTGTCAACGGTGAAATTGACTGCTTACGATGCTAATGCTTTGACGTATGAAGTCAATTCACCAAACGGCGGAGTCGTCGTATTCTCGGAAATTTATTATCCCGGTTGGCAGGCTACGGTAGACGGTCAACCGGTAGAAATAGCTTGTGCCGATTACATTTTGCGTGCCATCAAAGTCGGTCCCGGGAAACATACGGTGGATTTCAAATTCGATCCGAAGAGTCTGCATGTGACAGAGACAGTAGCTAATGTGTCGTTAGTGGTATTGATGCTGGTGTTTTTGGGCTTGGCCGGATGTGCCATAGTGCGTAACCGTAGACGGGAGCACCGCGAAGTTTAAACCGTGTCGGGGATAATTCCATAAGCAGATTGCGGGATGAAATAACCCGCTTGGCGGATTTCATATAAAAACCGGAGGCATATTTCTCAAATGGAAATATGCCTCCGGTTTTTTGTGGGCTATAATGAACAGAAGAACGGGACGAGGAACGGAACGGTGAAGTCGATCGTCAGACCATGATAAATGGAAAGGGGGATGAAGGTCTGTCCGCATGTGCGGGATATTATCGGAAGAGTGGTGTCCCCCGTTGTGGCCCCTCCTACGCTGATGGGAGCCAACGGACCGAAAAACTGCCGGAACAGCGGAGCACAGAGCAAGGCCATGAGTTCCCTCAGGATATTATAGATAAGGGCAACGGTACCCATTTCCGCGTTGCGTGCCTCCGTGATGAGGATACTCGACAAGGAATAGTAACCGAATCCGGAACTGATGGCCAGCCAGTCGGTAAAGCTACGCCCTTGCAGCAGGCAGGCTGTCGCTACGGCTCCGGCCCATGTCCCGACTATCGTCAGAACCGGTAGCCACATCAGACGTTTGTCTATGCGGCGCAAGCTTTGGCGTATCTCGTTGCTTTGCCCGACGGTAAGCCCGACGCAGATGAGTAAGAGACACAGGGCGTAGAATCCGGCTTCGGCGGGGAGAGGAGGTAGCCAGTGAGAAACGCCTAAGGCACATCCGAGCGCGAAAAACGCCACGATGGTGAAGCTTCCGGCCAGTTGATGCCATAATGCCACGAGACGGTGCTTGTGCGAAAGCCCCCCTTTTTCGGCATCCTTTTCCCCTGTAGGAGTTTGGGTGGCCGGTATCGTTTTCCTACTTCCGCTCCATAATGCTGCCGCTGCCAAGGCACACCCTAAGGCTGTGCACAACGTGAGGATAAGGGCTTCCCATCCCAAGCGGTCCAAGGCCTGCATCAGTGTCGGATTTCCTCCGACTTCCACGCCCATCAGGAAGAGCAATCCCCATACGGTATAGGTCATCAGCCGTTCGAGGCCGGGTATCGGGTGGCGGCGCAGGAGGTATCCCACCGTAGCGCTGCCCCATAAAATGAATATGACGGTAAACATAGACTACAAAGTTCGCTATTTTTTCCGAAAAAGAGAGCTGTTTTCTTCCGTGAAAGGCTTTCGGACGCATAAAAAATGAAGGAACGGCTTACTTTTCCGTCGGATGGAGAACAAGGCCTTGAAATAAGCTGTAACTTTGCGGGCGTGAAATATGACGAACAAATGGAAAATCAAAGTATCACAAAAATTCAGGTACGTCCGCTCCAGATAGAAGACTACGGACAGTTGGCCCAGTCGTTCCGTCGTGTATATTCGGACGGCAGCGATGTGTTTTGGACCCATGAACAGATAGAGACGTTGTTACGCATCTTCCCCGAAGGGCAGGTGGTGACGGTAGCCGATGACAAGATTATCGGTTGTGCCCTTTCCATTATCGTGGATTATGATTTGGTGAAGGGAGACCATACATACGCTAAGGTTACGGGAAATGAGACGTTCAGCACGCATAATCCCAAGGGGAATATCCTTTATGGCATCGAGGTGTTCATCCATCCCGACTACCGCGGCCTGCGCTTGGCACGCCGTATGTATGAGTACCGCAAGGAGCTGTGCGAAAAGCTGAACCTGAAGGCCATCATGTTCGGCGGCCGTATTCCGAACTATCATAAATACGCCGACAAGATGAGGCCGAAGGAGTATATCGAACAGGTGCGCAAACGTGAGATATACGACCCCGTGCTGACCTTCCAGCTTTCCAACGACTTCCACGTGCGTAAGGTCATGACCAACTACTTGCCCAACGACGAGGAGTCCAAACATTACGCTTGCCTGCTCCAGTGGGACAATATCTATTATCAGCCCGAAACTTCAGAGACGCTTCCGGCCAAAACCACGGTCAGGGTCGGACTGGTGCAATGGCAGATGCGTGGCTATCGCACTATCGACGACTTGTTCGAACAGATAGAGTTCTTCGTAGACGCCGTTTCCGGTTACAAAAGCGATTTCATCCTTTTCCCCGAATATTTCAATGCACCGTTGATGGCGGAGTTCAACAACCTGAGCGAGTCGCAGGCCATTCGCGGACTGGCCGGTTACACCGATGAGATACGCGACCGTTTCTTACAGTTGGCCATCAGCTACAACATCAATATCATCACCGGGAGTATGCCTTTGCAGCGCGACGGCAACCTCTATAACGTAGGCTTCCTGTGCCGTCGCGACGGCAGTTATGAGATGTATGAGAAGATACATGTCACGCCCGACGAGACCAAGAGCTGGGGACTGTCCGGGGGCAGTATGCTGAAGACGTTCGATACGGATTGTGCCAAAATCGGCGTGTTGATTTGTTACGATGTGGAGTTCCCCGAACTGTCGCGCATTATGGCCGACCAAGGGATGCAAATCCTCTTCGTGCCCTATCTGACGGATACGCAGAACGCTTACTCGCGCGTACGGGTTTGTGCCCAGGCCCGTGCCATCGAGAACGAGTGCTTTGTGGTGATAGCCGGTAGCGTAGGCAACCTGCCGCGCGTGCACAACATGGATATACAGTATGCGCAATCCGGGGTGTTTACTCCGTGCGATTTTGCTTTCCCCACCGACGGACGCCGGGCGGAGGCTACGCCGAACACGGAAATGATTCTTGTGTCCGATGTCGATTTGGACCTTCTGAGCGAGCTGCATACTTACGGTGGTGTAAGGAATTTGAAAGACCGCCGGCGTGACCTTTATGAGGTACGTTTCAAGAGGTAAGGAACTCGAAAAAACGATTGGCTGAGAACGGAAAATCAATCTCCTGAGATTGATAAATCGTTTGGCGCAGAATGATTTTTCATTCTGCGCCAAACGATTTGTACTTTATAAGGCGTTGATAAACAGCTAAAAACGAGTCATGAACTCGATGACGAATTTGTCCTGCTCGGAAACCTTGGGGGTGGCACCCTCGTTGTAGAAATATTTCTCATAATTGATACGGATGTCCGAAATGAACGGTTTGGCGATGCTCAGGGTGATGCCGCCGGTGATACGTTTGCGTTCGGCATCGGTCAGTGTGAGATGTCCGTTCTCGTTGGCCGTACCGTCGCTATGGTCGCCCATGTAATCGAAGCGTCCGAGGAATGAGATTTTGCTGAATACTTTTTTCAGTGGCAGGTCATAGCAAATGAACCCGTCGAAGGCGTTCACGTCCTGAAAGGCATCTTTGGTGTAGTGTTTATACAAGTATTCCGCTTCTATCATCCATCTTCCGGCTTGGTAAGTAATGCCGCCGTCGTACATGTTGACCGAAATGTGTTCCGGTCTGATTTTCTGTGCGCTCAGCGTGACGGAAAAGCCTTTGGGCAGTTGCCATTGTGCTTTGGCGGAATAGTTGATGTTGTTGGTCCAGAAATCTTTCTGGTCGGTCAGGCCCGAACCGTTGAACATTCCCGCTTGCAGGGTGAGGGGCAGCGGACCTCCTATCTTGTAGCCCAGCGTGGCTCCCACATCGCGCACGTTGCCCACTTGCTTGGCTATGAATGAACGGTTGGCAAAGTATTGCTGGTGGGGTGAACGGTGGGCATCGATAGTGAACGGGACGCGCATCTGTCCGATGGTGAAATCGAAACCTTTCAGCGGGCTAAGCCGGGTGTAGGCATCCAACATTTTGATTTTGCCTTCGTCGGACAAGTCGATTTCGGCTTTATAGGCCACCACAGGTGCGACTTTTCCTTCGATGCTGACCCGGGCGGTGCGCACTTGAAAGCGTCCGGCCTTTTCTTCCGGTTGGTACTCGTATTTGCCACGTAGCGTACCGTGGACGACCGGTCGGTAATCCGTTTTGGCTTTTCCTTCTTTTCCTTCGTCGGCTGCGGCAGGTAGGGCAAGCAGCATGCTTAAAGCTAAAATAGATATTTGTTTCATGATGTGCTGATTTGGCGACAAAGGTAGGCATTCGATATGAACTCAAGATGTCATACGTGTTACGATCGTGTTACAATATTTAATGCTTTATTTCCTTTGCGATGCCGAATATACATGTTGCTTGGCTTCGTTCACTTCACGGATAAGTTGTTCCTGAGAGGGTAAATAGAGCTGATATTGGCTGGCGAGTATGGTTTGGTTGTTTTCAGGTAGGGCCAACCGGACAGCGGTGTCGTTTTTGCTGGTACATAACAATATGCCGATAGTTGGATTCTCGTCCGGTGTCTTTTCATAGCGGTCGTAGTAGTTGACGTACATCTGTAGTTGCCCGAGGTCTTGGTGGGTGAGCTTGCCGGTTTTCAGTTCGACGATTACGAAACAGCGTAATAACCTGTTATAGAAAATGAGATCTACAAAATATTCGTCATCTTCCACTAAGATACGTTTCTGTCTTGCTACGAAAGAGAATCCCTTGCCTAATTCCAACAGAAAGTCTGCTATATGGGTTATGATGGCTTTCTCAAGGTCTTTTTCGTAATATGCAGGTTGGCGTTCCAATCCGAGGAACTCCAGGACCATCGGGTTTTTAATGATTTCCATGGGAGATTCCGGAATGCGTTCCTTACGTGCTACGGCCAACACGGCTTCCTTGTCGTTGCTCAATAGCAAACGTTCGTAGAGCATGGAATTGATTTGGCGTTCCAGTTCGCGGCCGGTCCAACTGTTGTTTATGGCTTCGAGTTCGTAATATTCCCGTTTATCTGCATCTGCAATGGCTATTAGCATCTTATATTGCGACCAGTTTAATTGCGTCCGCACTGTGGACGCAATCGGATAAAGTCTGTAAAATTGTCTGCTACGTTCCAGTTGCCGCACCGAAAACCCACTGCCATATTCCGGTTCGAGGCGTTTGGCCAGATTCCTGATGAGGTAGGTTCCATAATCGGCACGTTCTTTTCCGTGCTGTTCTTCTTCGAAGATACGTTTACCGATGTTCCAATACATTCTGACTCTGCAAAAGTCCACACTGCGCACGGCATTAGATCGGGCTTGGTCGATGATGGAGCGTATTTCGCTGACAAATCCGTCTGGTGTGTCGGCCGGTTGGCTTGGGTTCCTTAGTTCTTTGTAGTCCATGGCATCCTTATGTTGATGTACTTGCAAATATAGCGTTATTTTTCGTCTTCCTTTCCTGTTGTGCCATGAAAAAGGAGTTTGTACCCTGAGAAAAGTACAAACTCCAGATTTAGAAAGCCTTCTGTGTGGAAGGATGTAATGTTTACTCCGCAGTGAGTTCCAGTACGCAACTGGCGTAATCGCTGCCGAGCGGCATCTCGATACCGGTGTTCATCAGTAGGGTACCGGAGAACGTTTTGCCGTTCAGGAAACAAGGTTGTCCGCCGGTCTTGACGTTCAATTCGCGTACGCGGTAGTTTTTAGACGGGTCCAATCCCCGAAGGCAAACGCGAGGTATCACCTGGTTATTGAAATGTTCCATCTTGTAGGCGAAGAATACGGCTTTGTTTTCCGTATCGTCGGTGTACATCAGTGAAGCGATGCCTTTGTCGTCGTACGGGGATACCAGACGGTACAGATTGCCTAACTGGATGACGTCGCGTACGGACTTGTAGTCCTTGATGGCTTGTGCCGTTTGCTGGTATTCTTCTTTCGTCATCTTGCTGGGTTGCAATTCCATACCCAACCGCCCGCTCATGGCCACGTCGCAACGGAACTTGATAGGGATGATACGTCCCGTCTGGTGGTTGGGCGAGGCACTGATATGCTGTGCCATGGCGTTGGACGGATAGAAGTACGAGGTACCCCATTGCATGTAGATACGCTGGAGGGCATCCGTGTTGTCGCTCACCCAAAACTCATCGAAGTAGGGCAGGACACCGTAACTGGCACGTCCTCCTCCTCCGCCGCAGGCCTGAATCAGCACGTCGGGATACTTGGCGCGGATGCGTTCGAGCACTTTGTTCAAGCCGCGATGGTATTCAATGTATATGTGCGACTGTTTGTCTTGGGGCAAATAGGTCGAGCCATAGTTTTTCAACTCCACATTGGCATCCCATTTGATATAGGCAATCTGCGGATGCTTGCCGAGCAAATTGTCTACGATGCCGAACATGAAATCCTGAACTTCGGGATTACATACGTCGAGCAACATTTGTGTACCGCCCCGTCCGTATTGCAAGGGCCGTCCTTTGACTTGCAAAGCCCAGTCGGGATGCTTTTCGAAGAGTTCGCTCTTGCTGTTTACGGCTTCCGGCTCTATCCAGATGCCGAATTTGATGCCGTTCCGATCAGCCGTTTGGATGAGGTTCTCAAGTCCGTTCGGCAGTTTCTTCCGGTCTACTACCCAGTCTCCCAAGGAAGAATTGTCTTGTACGCGGCGGTATTTGTCGCCGAACCATCCGTCGTCCATGACGAACAGTTCGCCGCCTAATGCGGCGATGTCTTTCATCATCTCGGCCATGGCCGGTTCGTTGACATCGAGGTACACGCCTTCCCAACTGTTGAGCAATACGGGACGTACCTGGTCGCCATGGTGCAGCATGCCGGCGTGGCGTGCCCAGCGATGGAAGTTGCGGCTGGCACCGCTCAGACCCTCTCCGGAATAGGTGAGAGCCAGTTTCGGAGTAGTGAATACCTCTTTCGGAGCCAGATTGTATTCCGAGCTTTCGCTGTCGATGCCGGCAAAGACACGGTGTACGAAATTATTGTCCGTCACCATGCGGATGGAGTAGTTTCCGCTCCAACAGAGGGCTGCTCCGATGACACGCCCTTCGTTCTCGTGCGGCTTCCCGTCGAGTGAGAACATGACTTCGGGGTGGTCGAGATGGCCGTTACGGGCACCGTCTACGTTTTCGATCATTTTGATGCCCGGTGTGAGCGGTTCGGTGGTCACGTGCGTTTCGGAAGCCCATGAGCCATGGAGATGCGAAATCCATACGTCACCGCGCCGTATCAGAAAATGTCCGGAGTCGAAACGTTTCAGCACCACGGTTTTCTTTTCCGTGTGTGAAATCTCGCTCCACGTCTCAATCATGTCGATGTCGTTGTAAGCTTTGTAGTAGAGTCTCACTTGGAAAGGATAAACCTTGTCCTTCAGCGTGATGGCCGTGAGTTTGGCGTTGTCGAGGGTAGAGGTTTCCACCTTGTCCACAGTCAGGTCGGTAGTCCAGTTCCCGTCGGCATGTACGGCCTGCAAAGCAAAAATCTGGTGGGGCGGCTGGCCGAAAGTCGGGTATGCCGTGCGGTTCAGCCCGTCCCATGCGTCGTGAATCTGGTGTATCTGACTCTCTTCGATGCGGTCGCCGAAGTAGGCGAAGCGCAGGTCTTGCCCTTCACCGGCATGCAGAAGCAGGGACGTGTGCGGCGTGGAGACCAACACATTTCCTTCCCATGCCAGGCTATGCGCAAAAGGTAGCGCGCTGCATGTCGCAGCGGCTACCCCTATGATATAACTTCTGATTTCCATTTTTCTGTCTCAAGATTTATTCGGCTGTGATTTCCACCACGCGGCTGTAAAGCTTGTTGCCGGTGAGGAGGTTCAGTCCGACTTTCATCAGGTAATCGCCGGAGAATACACGGTCGTTACCTTCGAGCGATGAGCCTTGGTTCGGCATCAGGTTGATTTCTTTCACGCGATACTGTTTGCCGGCATCCAATCCTTCCAGACGTACGGGCAGAATCTTCTCGCCGTAGCCGGGATATACGTCGAATGCGAAGACTACGGCCTTGTTCTTGTCTTTGCTGACAAACTGGTTGGCCGCATGGCTGCGCGTACCGTCGTACGGAGATACCAGACGGTAGAGGTCGCCTTCCATGATGGCCGGACGCAAGCGTTTGTAGTTCTTCACGGCACCTTGGCAATAGGTAAGGTCGTCGCCGCTCATGTCGCTGAGCTTGATGTCGAAACCGAGCTTGCCCATCATGGCCACGTCCGTGCGGAATTTGATGCTCGCGTTCTTGTTCCATGTGGTCACGTGGGCACTCATGGACTTGGCCGGATAGAAGAACGAGTAACCGTATTGGATGAACAGGCGTTGTATGGGGTCGGTGTTGTCGCTGGCCCAGAACTCTGTGAAGTACTGCAATGCCTCGTAGTCGATACGGCCGCTACCGCCGGAGCAAAGCATCATCGGCAGTTTGGGATATTTGGCCTTGATGCGGTCGAGCACCTTGTACAGTCCACGCACATAGTCCACATAGAGATGAGTCTGCTTGTCTTTCAGATACGGAGAGTAGATATTGGTAATCGGACTGTTGCAGTCCCACTTGAAATAAGCGATGCCCGGATATTTGGTCATCAGCCCGTCTACTACGCCGAAGACGAAATCCTGCACTTCGGGGTTGCTCAGGTCGAGCACCATCTGGTTGCGGAAATAATACTCATCGCGGTTGGGCAGGTGAATCACCCAATCTTTATGCTTTTCGTAAAGTTCGCTTTTGGGGCTCACCATTTCCGGCTCTATCCAAATACCGAATTTGATGTTGCGTTTGGCTGCTTCGTCTACCAGTTTCTGGATGCCATGAGGCAGCTTGTGCTGTGTCTCGTCCCAGTCTCCCAATCCTTGGGTGTCGCTGTGGCGTTCGTATTTGTTTCCGAACCATCCGTCGTCGAGCAGGAACATATCCACGCCCAATTTTACGGCATCGCCCATCAGTTCTACCAACTTGTCCTCGTTGAAGTCGAAGTAGGTGGCTTCCCAGTTGTTGAGCAGGGTCATGCGGTCTTCCTGGCCGTCCTTGAGCTGGTATTTGCGTGCCCAGTCGTGGAAGTTGCGGCTGGCCTGTCCGCGTCCGCAGTCGCTGTAAGTGAAGTAGAAGTCCGGAGTACGGAACGTTTCGCCTTTGGGCAACGAGTATTCCGAGAAATACGGGTTGATGCCGGCAATGACGCGAAGGTCTTTCTTGTTGTCCACCTCGAATGTGAAACGGAAGTTGCCCGTCCATCCCAAAGTTCCTAAAATCACTTCGCCTTCGTTCTCCGAAGATTCTTTGTCCAAAGACAATATGAACATGGGAGGAGTGAACATGTTGGCACGTGCACCCAGTTTCGTGTCGAGTACTTTCTTGCCGAAGTTCAGCGGAGTGGTGCTCATCGTGGCCTCATAAATCCAGTCTCCTGAAAACTCCGTCAGATAATAGGCCGGCCGGCTGAAGTGCAGCATGGCAGAAGCATAGCGTTCCAGTTTCAGCGGTTTCTTTTCCTGATGGCTGATTTCGGTGAAGGTTTTGATAATGTTTTCTTTGGCATAGGCCACATAATGCAACTTCACGGTGACGGGGTATTTGTCGTCCTGCAAGGTGATGACCGTTTCGTCCACTCCCGGCTGTACGTTCTTGGACGTGTGCGACACGTATTTGAGCAGCAATGACGGGTTGGCATCATTGTGGTGTACTTCGATGGCCGGTTCAAAATAGTCCTCCATGCCGTGGGTCAGATAAGCCTCGTTGCCTTTGGGCAAATGCTGCAAATCGCTTTCGTTAGCCAGGCGTTTGCCCAAATAGGATTGGTAAAGCCTGCCGTTGTCTGCGGCGCGGAGTACCAAACCGACTTGGTCCGTGTTGATTTTGATGAACTCGTCTGCTGAAACTGCTGTGGCCAGCGTGAACAGACATAAAGATAAAATAGCTTTAATTCTCATAAGCTGTAAGATTTGTTTATTGTTGAATGATGATTTACCAGTTGTCGGTACGGAAAGGCGCTACCGGCAGGTTGGTCGGTGTACGCAGGGTACACTCCGGATTGTCGGCCCATCCGTAACGGACGGCTACCGGCACTTTGACATAGTGTGAGTAGACCACCACTTCGTCGCCGTCCGTATAGGCTTCGGCGGGGTAGAACACATGGTCGGGCCCGGCAATGGTGAAGCCTTTGATGTCTTTGTTTTGTTCGAAGCGTTCGCCGATAGCAGGGATGGTGAACGAAATGCGTACCTTGCCGTTTTCTACCGTATAGTCGTCGTACACCGGTGCTTGGGCGGGTATTTTCTGTCCGTAGGTATCGGCCAGTGAGATGACGGCCAGACGGCGTGCCACTTCTTGCTTGTTCTTCGGGTGGATGTCGTGTGCTTCGCCGATGTCTATATTGGCGGCCATACCGGTGTGAGCCAGATGTTGTGCTTGGGATTGCGCCTCACGGAGGGCAGCCCAGGGTGAGTCTGCCTGTACAAGCTTGCGGTCCAGATAGTTGGCCAACTGTACGAAATAGAATGGCATGTCGGGTTGTCCGAACTGCTTGCGCCAGTCGGTGATAAGTGTCTGGAATAGGCTTTCATACTCTTCTGCACGTCCCACGTTGTTGCATCCCTGATACCAGATGACACCTTTGACGGGATACTCCAGACACGGGTGAACCATCCCGTTGAAAAGTACGGACGGGAAAGATGAGTGCTCTGGATATATCGGTGCCGGTGGCATGTCGGCCAAGGAGCATCCTACACGGTATTTCCAGCTTCCGGCCAAAGACAGGGAAGCCTGGTCGGAAAGTTTGAGATTCATGTCTTCTGCTTTTCCGGCAATGCCGCCTTCGCCGCCGTTGTCGCTGACTTTGATGGCCAAGGTGTTCCTGCCGGCTTTGACCAGACGGGCCGGTACGGTGTAATGACGCTGTACGTTATAGCCTGCGCCACTGGCGATTTGTTCTCCGTTCCAATACACAATGTCTTCATCGTCTATAGTGCCCGGGTTCAACTGTAGGTCCTTTCCGGCCCAGTCTGCGGGGACTTCGATTTGCTTGCGGAACCAAACCACGCCGTCGAAATTGGGTAATCCTTTGCCTTCCCAGTAACCCGGAAGCTCCATTTGCTGCCAGTCGTTGTCGTCCACGTTTTCCCCGACCCAACAAGCTTTACCGTTTTGGTATCCTTTGTCTATTTTGCTGATTTCGGCTTTCCACGATGCTTGTTCTTTTCCGTACTCAGCCATGATTTTGTCCCGGTCGAAACCTAATGCTTCCAACTTTCCGACTTTCTTTTGATACCCCATGACTTGTTTGAGGGATTCGGAAGAAGTCCAGGCTTCGGCCGGAGTCCCTCCCCAAGTACAGTCGATGACTCCGACGGGGACATTCAGTTTCTGGTGCAGTTCACGGGCATAAAGGTAGGCCACGGCGGAAAACTCCGGAACCGTGGACGGTGAGCATTCTTTCCACCCGCCCATGGTGGATTCCACTTGGTAAGCATCGAGGGGAGCCACGGAAGTGTGTTTCTTCACCTGAAACAGCCGGATACCGGGATAGTCGGCAGCAGCGATTTCCTGTTCGTAGTTCTTTATTTTTCCCCATCCCGCTACTGGCATCTCCATGTTGGACTGTCCGGAGCAGAACCAGACTTCGCCTGCCATGACATTTTCCAATACGGTTTTTTTCCCGTCGGATAATGTGATGCGGTAAGGACCTCCGGCTGTCGGAGTGGATACAGCAACCTGCCAGTTTCCTTGTGCGTCGGCTTTCGTTTCATAATGCTGATTGTTCCAGCTTGTTTCGATACTAACCTTCTTGTTCGGTTTGGCTTTTCCGAACAAAGTCATGGTAGTCTGCTGCTGGATAATCATGTTGTCCGTGAAAAAGGCAGGTAGTGTGATTTTAGCCTGTAACGGGGTTTGCAAACCCGTGCAGGCCAACACGGCACAGAAGCCGATGCGACGTGTAATGTTTTGAAACGTTTTCATTTTTTTTTAGTTTAAATACCCGGACGGAAGTCTTTCAGGATTTCCTTCCGCCCGGATAATGTTTATAGTTTCTTGAGTTCAACTTATAAATGCAACTTTTTGGGTGCGGATAATAAGCAATAA
>OIXG01002048.1_pt1 | contig 16747 bp, 14 predicted proteins | sample 1587731 | NCBI WGS metagenome assembly OIXG01 (sample SAMEA3888908, study PRJEB22519) | human gut metagenome | biome: human gut; feature: human-associated habitat; material: faeces | place: Denmark | collected 2010
TATCATTGCAGGGGGCACAGACCTATAATGTGCGTGCCCGGAACGGAAGCGAAACGGGTGTCGGCAGTAGCGCATTGGATGTCCCGGTATTGGAGCAAAACGACCCGAACCCCTTCACGCAAACGACAGTGGTGCGCTATACGTTGCCGGAAAGTGTGAAATCAGCATTCTTATATATCTATGATTTGAACGGCACGCAGATAGACCAAAAGACGTTACAGGACAGGGGCAAATCTTCCGTGACGCTCGAAGCCGGAAGCCTCGCCCCCGGAATGTATCTTTATGCTTTGGTGACCGATGGCAAGGTTATCGACACCAAACGGATGATTATCACTAAATAAGGAGGGCGAGTCCATGAAAACGTTATTGATAATATGGATGTGCTTGTGCACAGGATTGTGCATGGCACAAAATTCGGAAAATGACGATACACATGTAACGATTAATGCAGGAAAGAAACCATTAAAGGATATTCTTGATAAGATGCCAAATGTCCTCTATTTATCTATCAGGGGAACATTGCTACCCGAGGATTATATCTTTTTAAAAGAAAATTGCTGGGATGAAATAGATTTGAGCGAAGCAGATATTGATGTCCTTCCCTCAAAAGCATTCCAAGGATATATGGGAGGAAATACGGAAACAGGAAAAATTATCCTTCCCAGAAAACTGAAATATGTGGAAGATAAAGCTTTTGATACGCAAAACTTTGTACACATCATCTTAACAGGTCCATTTCCGGATCATACAGTTCTCGCTTTTGAAAATAAATGTAATAACCGATTAGCCGTATCATCGGATAATTTATATTGTAAAGAGGATGATCATTTTAGGGTAAGTGTAGATAACGGACTTTGTATTACTGAAACTGATCTGAGATCATCGGAAAAGGCTTCCGCGGATTCAACTGAATCGTTTCCTGTAAAAAAAGAACAGCCCTTCCGCTTGAAACGGAACTGACTGTTAAACCGGAAACACGGGTTATAGCAGGGGGGGCTTTTGACGGAGTAATAGGATGTAACAAATATATTCTTCCAGAAAGTTTAGACTCTATCGGTCATAATGCATTTTATGGAGACGGAATGGACTGCTTTACCATTGTGTGCCAAGCCATAACCCCACCCAAATGGGAAAAAGATCAATTGATAGAAAGTGCGGCCTTCCATGACTGTGGCAGCCTCATTGTACCCAAAGGAAGTGAAAACTTATATAGAAAGGCACCCATATGGAACCGAGCTGCAAAAATCAATGGCAAGGGTTATGAAATATTGCCTTCTATAAAAGAGACTCAAAAAGATAAAATCACAGTTATCAACCAAAAAAACAGTTACCTTATCATATCGCCCATACCGATAATAGAAGTGTATGTTTATGACATTGATGGGCGATGCTTGCATGCGGAAAAGGCAAATTCAAAAAGATTAAAAATCAACAAGGCATCTTCTTGGAATACCTACAGTGTAATTCGGATTGAACTGTCAAATGGAGAAATGAAAATTATTAAGTTGAAGTCTTAAAAGAATAATTATGAAAAAAATAATATTCACATTATGTTTATGCTTCATAAGTATAACCTTGTCATCACAGATAACAGAGACTGTGAGTATACCTGATAATTCTATTAAAATTAGAACCATAGGAAATTACAGCAAAGTAGAATACGGTAATAATATTTACACAGACCGTATTGGTTATCCCAGTATCCCGTCTGTGATAAAATCATATGCAATACCTATAGACGCATACGATGTTCGTTTAGGTTCATCTATCGCTGCAAAATCTTATTTTCCGGGACAATATGTACTTTATCCTGTACATCCCCCAAAAACAGACTACTTGTCAGATTGGGCGAAGGCTGTTATCCCTGATCCTACTATATATCAGTCACAAGAACAATACCCTAAAATTAATGCTGAGATATTATCTGATGAACGAGTTATGGGTGGAAGAATCATAAAAGTAGCATATTATCCTTTAATTTATATACCTGCCAAACGACAGCTATTTAAACAAACAATATCTGTATCATTAACTTATAATACGTCTAGTTCTTGTTACTTTTCCACCCCGAACATTTCAGAAAATCGCAAACAAACTGCCTTGAAGTTTCTCCGCAGCCTTGTAGAAAACCCTGAAGTTTTACTCCAAGAGCCAACAAATAAGATGAGGGTGAACTCAATACCGGAGAGCAAAGATTTGCTTTTTAACGAGATAATTCCAGATTACATTATTATCACCACAAATGAGTTAAAAGAATCCTTTCAAAAGTTGGCTAATTGGAAGACTCAGAAAGGCGTACCAACTGTTATAAGAACAATAGAAGAAATTAATCAAGAATATTTTGGAGCCGATTTAATAGATAAAATAGCCTTTTACATAGATGATATAGGAAAACGCTGGAATAACAATGCACTATATATTTTATTAGGTGGAGATGCAGAAATAGTTCCAACAAGGAAGGTAAAATCAGTATCTTCATCGTGTACTGAATTAGTAGCCACAGATGCTGCATATACCGATAGAGCGACACAATATCATGCAGACTCTAAAATCTTTCGAAGTAAAAACACAGAAAGAAGTGCTTTCCTTGGACGTATCCCTGTAAAAACGATTGAGCAGGCTGACATGTTTATTGAAAAAATTATAAGTTACGAAAAAGCAAAATTAGACATTGATTATTCGTATGTCAACAATACCTTAATGACATCAGCTTATATGGAACCGAACAATACAGACGGTTACATGGCAGAAATGGATTCATTTAGAGTAAAGAACCTCCCATCTTATGCTAAATATTGGTATTTATTTGAACACTTTAATTGTCCTGAAAACGACCATGAAAAAGAAACCTACGATACACGTTACGGAATGGAATTAAGTAAAGAGAACTTTATTTCCACATTAAGTTATGGCTCACCACAAGGATTTCCTCACTTTATTCTCCATAAGGATCACTCTAATACACAAGTATTTGGTATTGCTTCGCAAAATAAAGGAACTAACTTGGAAAGCAAAGACATCGTCGCCTTACCAGCATCTCCCTACTATAATATTATAGTAACCAATAGCTGTGTGGTAGCAAACTTTTCCAGCGACTGTGTTGCAGAAGATTTTTTGAATAAGAATACTATCGCGTTTTTCGGGGATACAGATATTGGTTATCGAGATGAATATCCCGTCTTTAATACATTCTTATCAACCTTATACCCTAAAGGACAAAAACATATCCCACAACAATTCAGTACAGGCTACGCCCATTTACAAATGCTTATGAATGGCATAAATACAACTTATCATCGTTTCCATCTATTAGGAGATCCGGAAATGCCAATTTGGACAGATACTCCTAAAGATTTACGTATATCTGTTAGTCCCCAAAGAATAACTGCCACTCAAAGCGAGATAACTGTACAAATACATAATTTACCAAAAGAAGAGGAAGCACTCGTTTGTTTAACAGATATGCTGGATTCTTATTACACGACAATGATTTGCGACACAATGCCCCATATATTTCATGTAATTCCTCGGAAATCGCAAAGATTTAGTATTACGGTTACAGCTCACAACTATCGTCCATTTACTGCTACAATACCAGTGTCTACAAGTAATGACAATCTTTTGTCCATAAATAAAATATCTAATTTTGACGGAACAGCTTATTCCGGGCAAAAAATGGATTTAAATATAGACATAAGAAACAGAGGTACTAGTAAGGCGGAAAACGTTAAAGCTACTCTTTCTTCTAATTCTCCATATATTGAATTTTTAAATGAAACAGTAGACTATGGAACAATTCAGCCCAATAAGACATATTGTCCACTTACAGAGAGATTCTCTTTCAAAGTCTCTGAAAATGCTCCTACTGTTGCACGTAATGATTTAGACGGAGTCCGTTTCTATCTTACTATAACAAGAGATAATAGCAATGTTCATTCTTTGGACTCTTTTAGTGTTGACATATTCCGTCCACAATACAAAATAGTACAACAATACATAGTCAATACAACCGACGGAGATCTAAAGCCAGAAGCAGGAGAAGATGTCTATGTAAAAACAGAATATAAAAAATAGGAAAAGGGAACTCAGAAGTAACATTGAAAGTCGAACCTTACAAACGAGATCAGACAATCCTTTCTTGCGAGGCTTTATCTGATACTTTATGGAAATTTAAATTAAAGAATGATTATAATGAAAAACTTGCAATCAGGGCTACATTAAAATTATATAGTAATGGATTACTAACTGATAGTATTAAACTTGCAGGCATCAACTTAATGGCACCTAATGAATCAGAAAAGTTCATCTTTAGGCCAAAGGAGAAATCCATTCAAATTATTTATTCCAGTGATTTAATCAACAACAGGCCTTGGAATATTTACCGTTCTGAAAGTGAAAATGGTTGTTATAAAAAGGTCAACAGTATGCCTATTATAGGGACGTATTATGAAGATATGGATTTAAAACCTCATACTATATATTATTATAAGGTAGCGCGATTAAATTCAGCTATGATAGAACAAGAACAATCCCAACCTATTAAATCGGGAACCACATTCTATTCAGAACTCTTCACACCATGCCGTCTCAACGGCATCTGGAGTTATTATGGATGTGAAACGACCACTTTCGACGTTAATTATGACGGTCAGCAAGAAATCGTATCTGTCGCCCGACATCAAACCGATGGTACAAAATATATATCTGTTGTCAATTCAAAGGGTAAGGGATTAAAAGATTACGCATCAGAAGGAAATTCATTTAATCCATTTTTTCAACTACCTCGAAATGAAGTAGAAGCGCCGTTATCCATAGGTGATTTATTCGGTAATGGCATTCCTTGCATTGTAGCCATAACACGTAACATGGCAAATGTAAGCGAGAATTTCATAATGTGCATATCAACAGAAGACCAAAACAATGACGGACAACCGGACTTATTATGGCAAAAGCAAATATCCGGTTATTCATATCGCAGTGCGGTCATTACCGACATCAATCCAGCAGATGGAAAAGGAGAAAAAGAAATAATCTTATTGACAGAAAATGGAGGTCCTTTACAAGTTTTCGACTGCCGAGGCAATTTAATCCATTCCATTGGAAATCATAGTGGAAGTATGTACGGAATGCCGGCCGTAGCCGATTTAGACAATGATGGCTATAAGGAGTTTATATGGGGAGACCAATCAGGTATCTATGTATGGAGAAGTAATGGAACGCATTATAGCCAGAATCCATTATATCAATATAGCGGTTACAATCTATCATCTTCTCCTGTTATTTGCGATTTTGATGGCGATGGTGAGAAAGAAATTTTAGTTTCATCAAACCGAACCAACATCGCAAAGATTTTTGCAATAAAGCTAAACGGCAAAATTGTACCAGGTTCTTCCATGTATATTCCATACAGTGGCGCAGACCACGCTGGTATAGAACATGCCATTGCTGTTGGAGACATTAATAACGACGGTGATATCGAAGTAGTTGCCTTAGGAACCGATTGTGTCAGAGCATGGGATAAATCCGGAACCTTATTGTTTAGTAGAGACATTTCTGGTTTATTCCCTAATAAAGAATGGAGTATCAACAAAACCTGTCCCCTTATTGCCGATGTAGATGGTGACAATGAGCCTGATATTGTTTTTCAGGACGAAATGGAAATTTACGCTTTAAAAAATAACGGGACAAATATAGCAGGTTTCCCGATTGAAACTGAAAGGATGAAACTAAATGGAATTTCCATTGCAGATATTAACAATGACGGTTACAATGAGATTGTAACCACAGATCAAGCTGGCTACGTCTATGCTTGGAAAACTGACGGAAAATCTACGGCCGTAGAATGGGGTCGTTCTCGTTTCGACACGGGATTCACGGGGGAATACATTTCCCATTATGAAGACCCGAAAGTACTCACCGCATCCACCGAATGGGGAGGGGGTGCGTTCACCAACGACATCATCGTACGCGCCGGCACGTTCAAAATTCCATCGGGCAAGACCTTGCAGATGCGTGACGGATACCGGATTTATGTGCTCGAAGGCGGAACATTGGAGGTGGATGGCGGTACCATCCAAAATGCCGATGTATTGGTGAAATCCGGTGGTACGCTGAATATTAAAAACAACGGTAGCATACACCTCAACCGGTACGGAAAACTCAATGCCGAGAAAGGTGCCATCGTGAACGCCTTGTACGGAGAAGTGCAAACCGCTCGTTAACTTTCAAGCCGATATGGGGAAGGCACATTTTTCCAACCTTCGTGCCGCCCCATATCGGCTTGAATTTCAATAGCCCATTAGCTTGTAGATTTGATATTAGATTTATATAAAAACATGTTGATAGATAAAGTCTTCCAAACGCCAACAGTTTCGTTGATATTTGGAAGACTTTGTTGTAGGGGTGTTTAAACCAAAGCCATGGTGTCTTTGGCAATCATCAGTTCCTCATCGGTCGGGATGACGCATACCGTCACTTTGCTGTCCGGTGTGGAGATGATGGCTTCATCGCCACGTACGGTATTGTTTTTGGCTTTGTCGAGCGATACGCCCAGATAGTCCAGACCATTGCAGAAAGCCTCGCGCATGTCGGCCTGGTTTTCTCCCACGCCTCCGGTGAAGAGGATGATGTCCACCCCGTTCATGGCCGCAGCGTAAGCACCGATATATTTTTTCACGCGGTAGGCGTACATGTCGAGAGCCAAGCGGCAGCGTTGGTTGCCTTCGTGGGCTGCGGCAATCACCTCACGCATGTCCGAAGAAACTCCCGTGACACCGGCCACGCCGGATTTTTTGTTCAGGAGGTTGGACATTTCAGAAGGAGCAAGCCCTTCCTTGTCCATGATAAAGGTTACCGCGCCGCCGTCTACATCGCCGGAACGGGTACCCATCATCAGGCCTTCCAACGGAGTCAGTCCCATGGAGGTGTCGATACATTTGCCGTCTTTTACGGCCGAAATGGAACCGCCATTGCCCACATGGCAAGTGATGATGCGTTTGCCGGCAGGGTCTACGCCAAGGTATTCGCAGACACGTTGGGATACATAACGGTGGGACGTGCCATGGAAGCCGTAACGGCGGATGCCGTATTTTTCATACATCTCGTAGGGCAGGGCATACATATAGGCATAGTCGGGCATCGTCTGATGGAAGGCTGTGTCGAATACGCCTACCTGGGGAATCGAAGGCAGAAGGGCCGATACGGCATTTACGCCTTTCAGGTTGGCGGGATTATGTAGCGGGGCCAAGTCGTTGCAGGCTGTGAAGGCTTCCAACACTTCAGGAGTGAGCAACACGCTTTGGTTGAACTTTTCTCCTCCGTGTACCATACGGTGTCCTACGGCGCCAAGCTCTTCCAGCGATTTCAATGCACCGAGTTCTGGGTCGGTCAGGATGTGGAAGATGAATTGTACGCCTTTGGTATGTTCGGGGATGTCTTCCTCGATGATTTTCTTCGTCCCGTCCGGCAAAGTCATTTTCAGGAAAGAACCGGGCAGACCTATTTTTTCTATACCGCCCTGTGCCATGACGGAATGGTCGGTCATGTCGTATAATTTATATTTGATGGAGGAACTTCCGCAGTTTAATACTAAAATCTTCATATTATATAATAGGTGTAATTTTAAAGCTTTCGTTTATTTTTGTTCTTTTGCCGCAATAGCTTGGTTGGCCGTGACGGCTACCATGGTGTAAACGTCCTCGATGGAGCATCCGCGGGAAAGGTCGTTGACCGGACGTGCTATGCCTTGGAGGATAGGGCCGATGGCTTCGGCATGTCCCAGACGTTGTACCAGTTTATAAGAAATATTTCCTACTTCCAAGCTCGGAACAATCAGAACGTTTGCCTGTCCGGCTACGTCTGAACCCGGAGCCTTACTTGCACCCACTTCAGGAACAAGAGCAGCATCAGCCTGCATTTCTCCGTCCAGATCAAGTGTAGGAGCCATTTCCTTAGCGATCTTGGTAGCTTCCACTACTTTGTCTACGACTTCGTGTTTCGCAGAACCTTTGGTGGAGAAGCTCAGCATAGCTACCTTCGGATCGATTCCGGCCACGGCTTTGGCTGTGCGGGCGGTACAAACGGCAATCTGAGCCAACTGTCCTGCATCGGGTACAGGGGTGACTGCTACGTCGCCCATAACCAAAATGCCATTCTTTCCGTAGTTGGGAGCTTTAGTGAGCAGCAACATTGCTCCGGAAACGCAGGTGATGCCCGGGGCAGTCTTGATGATTTGCAGGGCAGGACGCAATACGTTGCCGGTCGTGTTACGTGCGCCGGCCAACTGTCCGTCGGCATCGCCGGCCTTAATCATCAGGCAACCGTAGAACAAGGGATCCTGCACTTTTTGGTGGGCTTCTTCTATCGTCATGCCTTTTTTCTTACGCAATTCGAAAAGCAATTGGGCATATTCTTCTTTTTTCGGGCTGGTAGCCGGGTCTATGATAGTAGCCTTGGATATGTTTCCCAATCCCCATTTTTTTGCCGCTTCTTCTATTTCTGAACGGTTTCCTAATAAAATCAAGTCGGCCACCTCATCGGTAAGAATCTGGTTGGCAGCCTTTAATGTGCGCTCTTCCGTACCTTCAGGAAGAACAATGCGCTGTTTGTTAGCTTGAGCGCGTGAGACAATCTCTTTGATTAAGTCCATATTTAAAATCTTTAAATTGATAACTCTACATTGCAATTAGTAGGATTGTGCAAAATTACTGCTTTTTGACCGAATAACCGTATGATTCCTATTTTATTTTTTTATATTCCGGGATGGTGTTCCTCTCATAATTTTTATGTTACTTTGGTATCAAAAAAATATTTTATGTCCCTTGATTTTCATCCTTTATCTTTAGCAGACCGTTCGCTTGTGTGGAAATATACTGAAAACGCAGGTCGTCGCAACTGTGATTTGTCTTTTGCCAATCTTTATGCCTGGAGAATGCTTTATCGCACGGAGGTGGCGGAGTGGGGCGGTTTTCTGGTGTTTCGTTTTTACGCGGATGGACGTTTGGCTTATCTTATGCCTGTGGGTGAGGGAGATTGGTGTGCTATTCTGCAGGCTTTGAAAGAAGATGCGTGTCGGTTGTCTCATCCTCTTTTGCTGTTAGGCGTTTGCGAGGATTTCATGCCGCAGGTGGAAGAGTGCATGGGGGAAGACTGCCGTGTGAATGCCAATCGGGACCATGCGGATTATATCTATTTACGCGAGTCGTTGGCTGCGTTGTCCGGTAAAAAGTTGCAGGCCAAACGTAATCATGTGAATCGTTTTAAAGCCTTGTATCCGGATTATCGTTATGAGGAATTGACGGACGAATGGGTCCCGGCTTGCCTGGATTTGACTCGCCGTTGGGTGGAGTCGCGTCAGGACGAAGCGGAGAAAAGGGCGGTGGCTGCGGAGTCGGAAGCCATTCAACGTGCATTGGCGCATCGGGAAGAACTGGACCTGAGGGGAGGTGTATTGCTGGTTGGGGAACAGATCGCGGCATTTACTTACGGGGCTCCGATTTGTCGTGATACCTTTGACGTGTGCGTGGAAAAAGCCGATGTGGAGTTTGAGGGGGCTTATACGGTCATCAATAAGGAGTTCGTTTCACGGTTGCCGGAACAATATAAATATGTGAATCGGGAAGAAGACTTGGGAGTGGAGGGCTTGCGTAAGGCTAAACTGTCTTATCAACCGGAGATGTTGCTGATGAAATACAGTGTGTGGTCGTCTTGTACGGTGAAGGCAGAGATTGAAGAGTGTGGGCTGACACCGGAACAGCATTTGATAAAATGGCAGACCCGTGCATTGTGGAGCTTGTGTTTCGGCGATACGGAAGAGTTTATGAAACTTTATTTTACCCGGAAATATACGCCTGAAAGAAACAGTTGCCTCGTAAGGGACGGGCGTGTGGTTGCGGCTTTGCAGCGTTTGCCATACCGGATGATGTTTGGAGGCGGCGTTGTTCCTGTGGCTTATGTTTCAGGGGTTTGCACGCAGCCGGAATACCGAGGCAAGGGGCTGATGACGGAACTGATGGGGCAGGCTCACCGTAAAATGTATGCCGACGGGTGTTTATTCAGTCTTTTGATTCCGGCTGATGAAGGTTTGTTTGCTTTTTACCATCGTTTTGGTTATTATACTTGCCCTGAGGTGGCATTGTCGGAGTGGAAAGTATCATACGATACCGATAAAGTGGTATGTGAAGTTTATACCACTATGCATGAAGTTGAACCAGTGTTGGGGGATTTGCAGTCTTATTTGGATGCTTTTTTACGTCGTGTTCCTTATGCTGTGTTGCATGATGAGGCAGACTTGTATACTGTATGTGCAGATTTGTTCCTTGGGAACGGTTGTGTCGTGGTGGCGCGTGACAACGAACGGTGTGTCGGGCTGATTTGGGCCGTTCCGCGTGAAGATAAACTATGGGTTTTGGAGTGTTTTTCCGTTTCAGCAGTCGTTGAAAATATTCTGTATAAGCAGGTGCGGGAGGCATTCGGCTTTGCCGGGAATGTCGCAATGATTCGTCAGAAAAACCGGGTGCAATTGCGTGTGATACATGCGTATGAGGTCTTGCAGTTGTATGCGCGGCAACATGCGGATACGGCCGGTCGGGTACGTGTTGTAGGAGATGAGGATATCACGGAGAATAACGGAGTTTACGTGTGGGAAAACGGATTGTGCCGGAAAGAAGGACGAAATGAATGTTGTTGCTCGGAGAGCGGTGGGACTTGTCGTAGCGTACATATTCGGGAGTTGCCGGATATGTTCTTGGAAGGGGGCGCCCCTTATCTGAGTTTGATGATGAATTGATTATAGTCGGTCTTCCGTGAGAAAACGTTCCAGCTCTTCTGCAGACAGGCGGAGATGGAATGTGTCTTTGTAGGCTACGGAGATATTGCCGGTTTCTTCGGAAACGATGACGGCCAGGGCATCGGTTTCCTGCGATATGCCTTTGGCGGCACGGTGGCGCAGGCCTAATTCTTTCGGGATGTCCATGCTGTGGGATACAGGCAGGATGCAGCCTGCTGCTTTGATGCGCTTCTTGCTGATAATCATGGCACCGTCATGCAGCGGGCTGTTTTTGAAAAAGATGTTCTCGATAAGCCGTTGATTGATGTTGGCATCGATGAGTTCGCCGGAACGTATGATATCGTTGAGGGGCAAGTTGCGTTCGATGACAATCAATGCCCCGACCTTTTGTTTGCTCATGCTCATGCAGGCCATGACGATGGGCATGATGTCGTCCTTGTTTGTTTTTTTATTGTCTTTCTTGTTGCGCCGGATGAGTTTGAGGAGACTTTCCACTTGCCGGTGTGTACCGATCGTGAAAAAGAAGTTGCGGATTTCTTCTTGGAACAGGATAATCAGTGCCAGTGTACCGACGCTGACCAGTTTGTCGAGAATGGAACCCAAAAGTTTCATTTCCAGTATTTGGGAGACAAACAACCAGAATACGACGAAAATCAGCACGCCGAAGAATACGTTCAGTGAACGCGACTCTTTCATGACCTTGTAGCAATAGAACAGCATCAGTGCGACAAGGAAGATGTCGATAAAGTCTTTCAGTCCGAATTCTAATGGCATGGAAATGTTTTTTTTATTTCTGTTCGTTCATTTGATTGAATATTCTCACGGCTTCCACACAAGCTTTTACGTCATGCACACGCAAAATGTCTACCCCTTTGGTCAAGGCGATAGTGTTCAATACGGTAGTTCCGTTCAGCGCTTCTTCGGGGCTGCTGTCGAGCAGTTTGTATATCATTGATTTGCGCGAGATGCCTACTAATAAAGGCAGTTCGAATAGCTTGAAGTCTTCCAAATGCTTAAACAACTCGTAGTTGTGGGCCAAAGTTTTTCCGAATCCGAATCCCGGGTCTATAATGATGTCTTTGACGCCTCGGGCGTGCAGGTCTTGTACCCTGAGCGCAAAGTATTGCATGATTTCCATGCGGAGATGGTCATAATGTATATACTGCTGCATGTCTTGGGGAGTGCCTTGCATGTGCATCATGATATAGGGGACGTCCAGACGAGCTACGGTGTCGAACATCCGTTCGTCCGCCCGAAATGTCATTGATGAGAGCTGTACCGTATTCTTCCACACACATGGAGGCCACGTCTGCCCGGAATGTATCGACGGAAACGATGGCCTCGGGGGCTACTTCGCGGATGGCTTCGAGACCTTTCCGAAGGCGTGCCATTTCTTCCTTCGTGCTGACGTGTTCCGCATTGGGACGCGAGGAATAGGCACCGATGTCGATCATGTCGGCTCCTTCCGTAATAATCTGTTCCACTCGGTTTACGATGTCGGATGTAGTTTCCTTGCGGCTTCCGGCATAAAAGGAGTCGGGCGTGACGTTCAGGATTCCCATGACTTTCGGTGTAGAAAGGTCCATCAGTTGTCCGTTGACTCTTATGGTACGTTCTATATGTCCTTCCATTGTTTTTGCAGTATTTACGTGCAAATGTACGCAGAATAATCCGGTTTTTCGTGCTTCTTGGATTATATTTATATAATATAGGTGGCATCTCGGTAAAATATTTCAAGCAAGTTTGATATTTTGCTCTCGATTTACATTATATTTGTGGGGTAAAATACAGAATTATGAAGATAGCAGAACTTTATGAACTTTATAAGCAGCATCCGGTGGTGACCACCGATAGCCGCAAGTGCCCGCAAGGGGCTTTGTTCTTTGCATTGAAAGGGGACTCTTTTAATGGAAATGCTTTTGCCGCCCAAGCTTTGGAGCAAGGGTGCGCTTACGCGATAGTGGATGAAGCTGAGTATGCGGTGGGGGATGACGAGCGTTACATTTTAGTGGAAGATGTACTGGCGGCATTGCAACAACTGGCTCACTATCACCGGAAACAATTTAAGATTCCGGTGATTCAGGTGACGGGAACCAACGGGAAGACCACGACAAAAGAACTCACGGCGGCAGTGCTTTCCCAAAAACATAACGTATTGTACACGCGGGGAAATCTGAATAATCATATCGGGGTGCCGAAGACTTTGCTGGAGTTAAGTCCGGAGCATACCATCGCTGTCATTGAAACCGGGGCAAACCATCCCGGGGAAATTAAGTTTTTGGCCGAAATTGTGGATCCGGATTTCGGATTGATTACCAATGTGGGCATGGCGCATTTGGAGGGATTCGGATCTTTCGAGGGGGTTGTTCGTACGAAAGGAGAGCTTTATGACTATTTGCGTGCCAAACATGGTACGGTTTTCATTGACCATGATAGTGAAGACTTGAAGCGTATAGCTGGGGGCTTACACCAGATTTGTTACGGAAGTCCATGTGACGAGGTCTTGAGTGTGGAAGGAGAGGTGCTTGAATGTGCTCCTTTCTTGAAGTTCCGTTGGCGGCCTGCCGGAGGCGAATGGCAGGAGGTGCAGACCGGATTGATAGGTGCCTATAATATGCAGAATATGTTGGCTGCAGCAACGATAGGACGTACGTTCGGGGTCGAGGTGGATTCGATTAACCGGGCATTGGCAGCATACGAACCTAAAAACAATCGTTCCCAACTCATGGAGACGGATGATAATAAGCTCTTGGTGGATGCTTATAATGCCAACCCTACCAGTATGAGAGCTGCTATAGAAAATTTCCGGGATATGAAAGTGGAACGCAGGATGGTTATACTCGGTGATATGGGAGAATTGGGAGAGAGTAGCTGGAAAGCCCATCAGGCCATTGCCGATTTATTGGTAGAATCCGGTTTCGAGCATGTGTGGTTGGTGGGGCCGAAGTTCAAGGCGGCGCGTCATCCTTTCCGTACGTTTGATAGTGTGGAGCAGGTAAAGAAGGCTTTGGGAATCAAGAAACCCAAAGGGTATTATATATTGATTAAAGGCAGTCATAGTACGAGGCTTTATGATTTGCCGGATTTCCTTTGAGAAAAAAAGTGCTGTTCATAATTTCCCTTATGAATGGCACTTTTCGTACTTTTGTATATTAAATTAAAGCTACCATAATTCTATTCCTTCTGTATTAGAACATTCCAACCCCAATAATCCTTTTTTGGCATCTAGCCCACCTCCGTATCCCGTGAGTTTATGATTGCTGCCGATTACCCGATGGCAGGGTACGAAGATAGAGATAGGATTGGTGGCATTGGCCGATGCAACAGCACGCACAGCCTTCGGGTTATGGATGCGGCGGGCAAGTTCGCCATAAGATATGGTCGTTCCATAGGGTATTTTCATCAGTTCTTTCCATACAGTACATTGAAATTCCGAGCCGGTAAAGACAACGGGGATGTCGAATATCTTACGGTGTCCGGCAAAATATTCTTCGAGTTCCTCGATGGCCCGTTCGATGACGTTGGAAGTTCCTTCTTCGTACTTCGCGTTCAGATGTCGCTGTATGCGGCGGTCTATCGTACTGCGGCGTTTCTCCACCGCCCAATCGCAAATACACAGCTTGTCGCCGTAAGAACCGATAAGCATATCACCCACGGGCGATTGATACCGTGTAATCTTTATAGTTTCCATATTGTTCCTTTTATTGTTGTGAAATTCTTTCATACATATTTTGCATGGTCTGTATCCGGCTTGTAAGGCTTCCTCAAGCGTGTCGTAAAACACGATATTCTTTTCCAGAGGCTTCGCCGGACAATCCGGTGTACAAACGATTTTCGTTGTTCTGACGGCGACGAAAAATTTATCACGATAGCTTGCGTCTCTATTTTTTACCGCTTTTATCTTTTCTTCTGTTTTCATCATACTTGTTGTTGGTCGATGTATAGTCTTTCATCCCTTCTATTGCGCCTCCGGCCACAGCCCAAAAGTAAAGGCTCGCAACGGAAGCATAAGGCGAGAATCGCTTCTTATAGCGGTCAAACAGTTGCCTATTTATTACTTTATGGTGATAGACCATTCGCATACCCCGCACAAGAGCGAGGTCGCCGAAACTCAATATGTTGCGACGCTGCATAGAAAACAGCATAAGCATTTCGGCTGTCCAGATTCCTATACCGTCGAGTTCTACGAGTTTGGTACAGACCTCTTCGTCCGACATTGTCCTAAGGGATTCGATATCGAGTTCACCCGATAATACCTTTTGTGCTGCCGATTTAATGTAAGCCGCTTTTTTGAATGTAATGCCGAATTGCTGTAACTCTTCGTCGCTTAAACTGTCGATGACTTGCGGTGTTATCTCGCCGAGGACGGTTACCATCTTTTTCCAAATTGTCTTGTGAGCCTTTGTCGAAATCTGTTGCCCTATAATCGAATTGACCAAAGCGGCAAACAAGTCGGGAATGACTTCCCGCTCTATCGGCCCAACCTTTTCCATTACCTCGGCAAGTTTTTTATCCCGCTTTTTCAAATAGGACACCTCTGTCTCGCCATAGATAAAAATATTACGGTCGGTCATCAGCTTGCTTGTTGTGGAAATATTCATTAGAGTCCGCCGGAGCCTCATTCCGATTGGAATCGTCATATTCCCTTATGACGGAAGCGACGGTGATTCGGTAATTTTCAAAAAGTCTTTCACGTCCTTCCGATTGGCTCATACGGTGGTGAAGTTCATTACGCCACTTTTCAACGGCTTCTTCGTTCTCCCATACATTCAGAGACAACAGTTTACCTTCTTCATTCAGACTACTGAACCGTTCGGAACGAATAAAACCTTTTGCATCCGAAAGCAATAGTTTTAATTGGGCGGCAAGTTCGAGGTAGCGCGCTTTACCCTCTGCCGTTGGCGTTACTTCAAAAAGAACGACCACTTTTCCGTTGTTGTTTTCTGTATTCTTTATCATTTGATTGTCATATTTTTAGTTTTTTCTCGTTCTATGGCTCTTCTACAATCCGTGTTGCCATCTTTCGGGCGTTCTTCAAATCGCCTGCAATGATGTATCTCAACAGCTTCTCGTGAGAAGATTGTGAATTTATGAAGCAATCCGTACCATCGTAAATACGATTGAACTCCGAAAGCAAATGCAGGGAAGCGGAACGGTAAATGTCTGCCAATATTCGATTGTGGGTCGCATCGGCAATTGCAATATGGAAATTCATGTCGGCTTCGATACATTCTTTCAACAAACCGTCTTTCGCATTCGCCTTTCTTGCTTCAAGGGAGGACTGCATTCGCTCTATATCTTTTTCTGTTCTTCTTGCCACGGCTTTCTCCACGATTGCAATATCCAATATTTTCCTCACCTCATCGAGTTCCGTCCGGTCGGCGATACTCATATTTATACTGCCTCCGTTCGCATCGGATGCTTCGGCGACAAATGTTCCTGCCCCTTGTCGGACTTGGACGACACCCATATTTACCAATAATTTTACCGCTTCACGGATACTCGACCTTCCGACTTTGAAAGTTTTCATCAACGCCGGTTCGGTCGGAAGTTTATCACCGATTGTATAAACTCCTTCTGTAATCTGTCGTCTCAACTGCTCGGCTACCATATCTGCCAAAGACTTCTTCTGTATAATCATACTATTTATTTCTACTCTTATTCATCATATCGTCAGATGATTTGCAAAAGTATGTATTTTTATCAGATAGACAAAATATTCAGTGATAATATTTTGAGGTATTAGCTTTTTATACAGAAAACGCTAACAAAAAACTCGATTATTTGATAGACTATTGATTGTAACATTTCGACACTTATTTAGTTATATTGGAAACATCAATTTTCGTGGAATATATTTGTATAATTTTCTCTGTCTTTTCCAAAAATATTATTACCTTTGTAACTCGAAGAGTTGTTTGACAGCATAGCAACGCAAAACGCTGAAATTCGCACGGTTGC
>OIXG01002070.1_pt1 | contig 16519 bp, 7 predicted proteins | sample 1587731 | NCBI WGS metagenome assembly OIXG01 (sample SAMEA3888908, study PRJEB22519) | human gut metagenome | biome: human gut; feature: human-associated habitat; material: faeces | place: Denmark | collected 2010
CGAATGGTAGAAGCCGCACGTGATTTTAATGCTTATCTGCAACTCACCACCCAACCCAATAACGAAATGTATGCGCTTGCCAATTATAACTTAGGATATATCGCTTTCCACCGGAAAGACTATACGCAAGCAAGCAATTACTTCCAAAAATACATTCAACTGGAGAAAGGCGAAAATGCAACCGTACTTGCCGATGCATACAATCGTATTGGTGACTGCCACCTGCATGTACGTAACTTTGAAGAAGCCAAACATTATTATTCGCAAGCCGAACAAATGAATACTCCTTCCGGAGATTATTCATTCTATCAGTTGGCACTCGTATCCGGTTTGCAGAAAGACTATACCGGCAAGATCACTCTTCTGAACAGACTGGTGGGCAAATATCCTTCTTCTCCGTATGCAGTGAACGCCATTTACGAGAAAGGCCGTTCTTATGTATTGATGGACAACAACAGCCAGGCTATTACCTCCTTCAAGGAAATGCTGGAGAAATATCCCGAAAGCCCTGTCAGCCGGAAAGCCGCAGCCAAAATCGGTTTGCTGTACTATCAGAACGGTAACTTCGATCAGGCAATCAATGCATATAAACAAGTAATTGAAAAGTATCCGGGCAGTGAAGAAGCCCGCCTGGCAATGCGCGATATGAAATCTATCTATGTAGATTTGAACCGCATCGACGAATTTGCTGCCTTAGCCAATGCGATGCCGGGACATATCCGTTTTGATGCCAGCGAGCAGGATTCTCTGACCTATGCTGCTGCTGAAAAGATTTATGCACGTGGCAGAACAGAAGAAGCCAAGAGCAGCCTTAATAAATATCTGCAAACCTTCCCGGAAGGAGCATTTAGCCTGAATGCGCATTATTATCTCTGCCAGATTGGAAATGAGCAGAAGAATTATGATATGGTGCTCCTCCACTCCGGAAAATTGCTTGAATATCCGAATAATCCATTTGCAGAAGAAGCGCTGATCATGCGTGCGGAAGTACAGTTCAACCAGCAACAGATGGCAGAAGCTCTGACAAGCTACAAGATGCTGAAAGAAAAAGCGACCAATGTAGAACGCCGCCAGCTTGCCGAAACCGGCATCCTGCGTTGTGCCTTCCTGCTGAGAGACGACGTGAAAACAATTCATGCAGCAACCGAGGTGCTGGCTGAAGCCAAGCTTAGTCCAGAACTGAAGAACGAAGCTCTTTATTATCGTGCGAAGGCTTATAAGAATCAGAAAGCGGACAAGAAAGCATTGGATGATTTCCGCGAACTGGCCAAGGATACCCGTAATTCTTATGGTGCCGAAGCTAAATACCAGGTTGCCCAAGCACTTTACGATGCCCAAGAATATGCGGCGGCAGAAAAAGAGCTGCTCAACTACATCGAACAGAGTACGCCACACGCTTATTGGCTGGCACGCAGCTTTGTCCTCCTGTCGGACGTATATGTCGCTATGGGTAAAGACCTCGACGCACGCCAGTATCTGCTGAGCCTGCAACAGAACTACCAGGGCAATGACGATATCGAGAGCATGATTGAAGACAGACTAAAGAAACTAAACAAGTAAAGATTGAAAAGTATGAAACGAACTCTTTATATAGCAGGAGGATTTACACTGGCATTTCTGATGCAGTCCAACCTTCAGGCACAGAATACTCAGCCGAAAGATACGACCATGAACCGCACGGTCGTCGTAGAACAGGAATATAATCCGGACATTCTGGATGCTTCCAAAGTGAATGTGCTACCCAAAGTGGAAGAACCTACCGTCAGCAAAAAAGAAGTGGAATATGCCACTACTTTCTTCCCAGCTACCTCTATTCCTGCCGACCTGATGCGTCCCTATGTAGGAACGGAAGTGCAGCCCGGCAGCAAGCCCGGATATATACGCGCTGGATATGGAAACTACGGTAATCTGGATCTCCTTGCCAATTACCTGTTCCGTCTGTCGGACAGGGACAAGCTGAACGTCCGCTTTCAGATGGATGGGATGGATGGCAAACTGACTATGCCGGAAACAGACACGAAATGGAATGCTTATTATTACCGTACCCGTGCGAATATCGATTATATCCACCAGTTCAATAAGGTGGATTTCAACATCGCCGCTAATTTCGGACTCAGCAATTTCAACCTTTCTCCGGTTCAGCCCGGCAAGCAGAAGTTTACTTCAGGAGACTTCCATCTGGGAGTAAAATCGACAGATGAAAATTATCCCATACAGTTCGAGGCGGAAACCAACCTGATGATGTACAACCGTCAGAACAATAACACTTTCTTTTTCAATGACAAAGTCGGAGAAACACAAGTGCATACCAAAGGATTGATCAGCGGCGCTATCAGCGACGAACAGAGCATCAACATCGGATTGGACATGCGTAATCTCATCTACAATAAAGACCTGAAACTTGCTGACGACCTCCAGGTATACGAGAACCGTACCGCTCTGGCACTGAATCCGTATTATAAACTCAACAGCGACAGCTGGAATCTGCGTGCAGGAGCCAATGTGGATCTCTCATTCGGCAGCGGTAAATCATTCCGCGTGTCTCCGGATATAACAGCACAGTATATCTTTTCCGACAGCTACGTACTCTATGCGCAAGCTACCGGAGGCAAGCTGGTCAACGATTTCCGCAGACTGGAAACGATCTGTCCTTATGCCTTGCCGGCAGCCCCTATTCTTGATACATACGAACAGCTGAATGCAGCGATAGGATTTAAAGCGAGTCCTTATCCCGGATTATGGATCAATCTGTATGGCGGTTATCAGGATTTGAAAGACGATTTCTTTGAGGTGCAGGAAGAAACATTTGTCAACTATGATCCCTCACTCGCCGGTGATGGTCAGGAAGGGAATTCCTCCTCTCCGGTCACAGCACATCAATATCTGAATCTGGAATTCAGCAATGCCAACAACTTCTACGCCGGTATGAAGATCAGCTATGAATATAAAGACCTCATTGCATTGTCCGCTGCTGGAACTTACCGTAACTGGGATGCGAAAGAAAAATACAGCCTGTATATGAAGCCTGCCTGCGAAATTAATTTCAGCGCAGACTTCCGCCCGATCACAGAACTGAATATCAATCTCGGTTACGATTATATCGGACGCACAAAGGTAGAAGGCATTAAAGCCGCAGCAGTCAGCGACCTGCATGCCGGAGCCAGCTATAATGTGTTCAAAGGAGTATCCGTGTATGCCCGGATTAATAATATCCTCAATAAGAAATACCAGTATTATCTGGGCTATCCTACAGAAGGTCTTAACTTTCTGGGAGGATTAAGTTTCAGCTTCTAGACAAGACATATTCTCCAAAGAGAAGAACCAATCAGATGCCCATCCTGTTATTGCCTATGTGCAACATAACAGGATGGGCTTTTTCATTGTTCCTTACAAATCCTCCTTTTCCATTCCGTCTATAATTTTGTATCAAGGTCTACCCATTTGTTACAGATAGTGTTTCTAGCTATTTGTGCACCTAATTTGGTGAATATTGCACGTCCATTTTTCACATCGTCCCTAATTTTGCATCATCATTAAAAGATAAATGAAGTTAACCTTATTGCACATAAGCAAAGGATATATTTAGAAACTGAAGAGAGAATAAAGAGAATAAAAGTCACCCCAACCCGGTTGACCTAACTATAAACTAAATATATTATTAACCTATCAAATTAAACAGTATGAGAAACGCGCTCAATTTAAGATTCTGCTTTCTTGTTACGTTTCTTTTATTCATACCGTTGATGTATGCCTTGCCCCCGGAAGGTATCACAATTAAGGGTAGAGTAACGGATGAAACACTCAAAGAAGGCGTTCCCGGAGCTAATGTGACTGTGAAAGGCACGAGTATTGGGACAATCACAGACTTTGACGGTAACTTTACGATCGTCGCCCCAAGCAAAAAATCCGTATTGAACATTTCCTTTATCGGGTATGTAACCCAAGAGATCGTGGTCGGAGACAGAACAATCATCAATGTTTCCTTAAAAGAAGATGCACAGAACCTCGGTGAAGTGGAAATTGTAGCTATCGCCTACGGTAATCAGGACAAGCGCATGCTTACCAGTGCCGTCTCCTCCATTGACAACAAAGAGTTGATCAAATCTCCGGCAACAAGTATCACGAACCTCCTCGCAGGAGCACTGCCGGGTGTATCTTCCGTACAGACCACCGGACAGCCAGGTAAAGATGCTGCTGCCATCTACGTACGTGGCGTCGGTTCATTAAATGATTCACAATCCAAGCCCCTGGTCTTAGTAGACGGAATAGAACGTGAGTTTTCACAAATCGACCCGAACGAAATCGAAAGTATTTCAGTATTGAAAGACGCCTCTTCCACCGCTGTATTCGGAGTAAGAGGTGCTAATGGCGTTGTATTGATCACCACCCGAAGAGGTAAAGCAGGCAAAACGCAGATTTCCGCCAGCACCAAACTGGGTCTGCAACAACCCATCTCACTGGTAGAGCAGACCGGAAGTTACGAGTTCGCACGCTTCTGGAATATGAAGCAGGAGATGGACCACGTTACGAATCCTAAGTTATACTTCACTCCGGAACAGGTAGAAGCCTATCGTACCGGCTCAGACCCCATCATGTATCCCAGTATGGACTGGAAGAAGTATATTTTTAATAATATCTATCTTCAAAGCCAGAACAACCTAAACATCTCCGGCGGTAGTGATAATGTACGATACTTCATCTCAGTAGGTTATACTTATCAGAACGGACTTCTGAAAGAACTTCCCGGACAAATGTACGACAATAACTATCGTTACAACCGCTATAACTACCGCGCCAATATCGATGCCAATCTGACCAAGACCACTTCGATGAAACTCGGTGTCGGTGGTGTTTTAGGTAAGATACAGGAACCGCGCAGCGTCGTTTCGGGTACGGGAGAAGACCAGAATCCTTGGGTAATCGCACAGATCTGGTCACATCCGTTTGCCGGACCGGGATTTATCAACGGAGTACGTACACTGATTCCTAAAGATATGGTTCCGCTGGGAGAAGTGATGCGTGACGGTATGTTCGTATTCTACGGACAAGGTTACAATCAAACGTATGACACGACATTGAATCTGGATTTGGACATCACACAGAAACTGGACTTTATCACTCCGGGACTGAGCGTTTCCGTGAAAGGTGCTTATGACAATAAATTCAAACTGGAAAAAGTACGTACGGGAGGCGCCATCGAAGCGCAGACTGTGTACTACAAATCATACTTTGACACCAACGGTACGATGTCACAGACCGATCCCGACTACGATAAATCACTTATCTATGTACCCAGCGGCAGCGATACTCCGCTCACTTACTCGGAAAGCAGCGGACGCGGACAGAACTGGTATCTGGAAGGACGTATCAACTATGACCGTACATTCGGCGACCACAGAATATCCGGTCTGTTCCTTTACAATCAGTCGCGTAACTATTATCCGGACAGCTACACTTATCTGCCCCGTAACTACGTAGGACTGGTAGGACGTGCTACTTATGCCTATCAAAGTAAATATCTGCTCGACGTAAACGTCGGCTACAACGGTTCGGAAAACTTTGCTCCGGGCAGCACACGTTTCGGTGTATTCCCTTCCTTCTCTGCCGGATGGATCGCAACTGCCGAGAAGTTTATGGAAAACCAGAAAATCGTAGACTACCTGAAACTCAGAGCATCCTGGGGACGTGTAGGTAACGACAAAGGAGTGGACTCACGCTTTATGTACATGCCTGCCGTATGGGGATCATCGGGCAGTTACAGCTTCGGTGTGGACAATCCGATTTCCCAATCGGCAGCAGCCATCTCACGTATGGGTAACCCGGCAGTAACCTGGGAAACAGCCGACAAGCAGAACTACGGTATCGATCTTAAATTCTTCAACAGCCGCCTGTCCGCTACCTTCGACTACTTTATCGAACACCGCACAGGTATTCTGATCTCTCCGGAATCGACTCCAAGCATCATCGCAACTGCACTGCCTAACCTGAACATTGGTAAGGTAGACAACCACGGTTACGAAGTTTCTCTCGGCTGGCGCGATAAAATCGGAAAAGACTTCAATTATTATGTGGATGCCAACGTCTCTTTCGCACGCAACAAAATCCTCTATATGGACGAAGTGCCCAAGCAATTCTCTTATATGAACCAGACCGGTGGCTCTACCGGACGCCAGACCGGAGTATACAACTACATCCGTCTCTATCAGTACAGCGACTTCATCACCGGAGCTGACGGCGAACTGACCTTAAAGCCGGAACTGCCTCAGCCTTATCAGAAGGTATATCCGGGTGACGCCATGTACGCCGACCTCAACGGAGACCACATCGTGGACGGTAATGACAAGAGCGTAGCAGGTTATGCTACCCGTCCGGAATACGTTTTCGGCATGAACATGGGATTCGACTGGAAAGGATTCAATTTCACCATGCAATGGGTGGGTTCCAAGAACGTTAACAGAATGTATGACATCGAATACCGTATCCCTTATACGAATGCCGGAAAGCGTGGTTTGCTGACTTACTTCTACGACGGTTGCTGGACTCCGGAAAACCAACTGGGAGCTGTTTATCCACGTCCATCAGAAGAATCGGAAAGCTGGAACTCCGAACCCTCTACCCTCTGGTTGGTGGATGCTTCCTATCTCCGCTTGAAGAGCCTGAGCTTCGGTTATACCATCACCGGAAAGAAATTCCTGAAGAAACTGGGTCTCAGCTCACTCGGATTAAACTTCAGCGGCTACAACCTGCTGACCTTCTCACCGCTTAAATATCTTGATCCGGAAAGTGATCCTAACCGATTCGGAGATTATCCGCTGATCAAAGTATATAGCTTCGGTTTAAATCTTAACTTCTAAAAAACGACTGTATGAATAGAATAATAAAAGGACTCGGAATAGCATTAGGTTGCGTACTGATAGCCTCCTCTTGTTCTGAAATCAGCTTCGGGGATAAATTTCTGGGCGACCAGCCTGAGAGTTCCGGAGCGACTACCGAAGAAATGTTCTCTTCGAAAATAAATGCCGAAAAGGTGCTGACCAAAGCATATACCGGATTACCTTATGGGCTACCGACCGGCTCTGACTACAAATTGGGTGTGAACATCCTTGAATCAATCACAGACTTATGTTACAGTTTCCGTGACAATATCAGTGATGGGCCTGTCAAGCTCTATTACAACGGAGCACTCAGTGCCAACAACGTCCCAAAGAATTCTGCTTACCGTTATGGAAGCAAGTCCGACTGGACCACCATCCGTTACGCTTGGTTATATATCGAGAACGTAGAGAAAGTGCCCGACATGACAGCCAGCGAGAAAAGTGAACGGATCGCGGAAGCCAAAGTTTTGATCTCCCTCTGCTATTTCGAAATGCTGAGATATGTAGGCGGTGTGACATGGCTGGACCACTATGTAGACGTAAACGAGACAATGAATTTCCCCCGTATCACTTTTGCCGAAACGGTAGAGAAGATCGTAGGATTGCTCGATGAAGCCATCGGCTCAGAGCTGAAATGGAAGCAGAAAGCCGAAGATGACGGACGTATGACCAAGGCAGGAGCGATGGCATTAAAGTTCAAGGTCTTGCAATGGGCAGCCAGTCCGACTTTCAACTCAAACACCAAATGGCATCCGAAAGCAGACGAATATACCTGTTACGGCAACTACAGCGACCAACGCTGGAAAGATGCGGAAGCAGCCGGCAAAGCCTTTTTCGCAGAAGTACAGAAACAGGGGGAATATGAACTGATTCAACCTACAGAAGCGACTCACCGCGCAAGACGTCTGGCATACCGCAAAGCATACTACAACCGCGGCGGAACAGAAATATTAATCTCTACCCGTCAAGGATATGGCTCCGATGTTCACAGCAGCTTTATCGGCCAACGTTATTACAGCGGCCCTACATTGAACTATGTAGATATGTTTCCGTGGGAAGACGGAACTGATTTTCCGGCAAATTTCGACTGGAAGTCACCCTCCAAGCAACCGTTCTTTACAAAAGGCGAAATGGTGCCCACCCGCGACCCACGTCTGTATGAAAATGTAGCTTGTCCTGGAGACACCTACTGCAACGGAACAACAGCTCCTGTTTATATCAACCATGCCGACTACAAAGACGGTAGCGGATTCCTGATCATGAAGTACATCTTACAGGAAAACAACGATCGCGAAGGTCCGGTACAATGGTCACACACCCGTCTGGCGGAAATCATGCTGGGATATGCGGAAGTACTCAACGAAGTCAACGGACGCCCTACCGACGAGGCTTACAAAATGGTAAACGACGTACGAAAGAGAGTAGGTCTGCCGGAACTTTCCAAGACAATGAATCACGATCAGTTCCTCGAAGCCGTACTGAGAGAAAGAGCACTCGAATTAGGATTTGAAGAAGTACGCTGGTTCGACCTCGTTCGCAGAGACCGTCAGAGCGACTTCAAGAAGAAGTTGTACGGACTCAGAAGCAGAGGTAACGACTTGAACAATCCGACTGAGTTCACCTTCGAGAAGATCGAACTGGGAGACCATTACTGGGCTACCAACTGGGATACCAAGTGGTATCTGGCTCCGATTCCTCAGGAGGAAATCAACAAGCAATATGGAATGACCCAAAACCCGGGCTGGTAAATGACACGTTAACTAATATCGTTTGAACAATGAATAAAATAAATTATATATTAATCACTCTGCTCCTGGGAGGTTCGGTATCCCTGAATGCACAGACATCGAAAGCTGCTTCGGAAATGCAGCTGGCAGATACACTGAGCATCGGCTACCAGATGAACGTATCTTCCCGGACCAGCAGTTACTCTATCAACGGAGTCAATGCTTCCGCATTCGAAAAATCCCCGTACATAGATATCAGCAAAGCTTTGTATGGAAAAGTGGCAGGTCTGAATGTATATCAGGGTACAGGCTCGTCAGCCGATAACGTATCCACCCTCTCTATACATGGAAATGCCCCACTAGTATTAATTGATGGTTTCCCACGTGATATCAGTGACATCACTTCGATGGAAATCGAATCATGCTACGTTCTGAAAGATGCGGCGGCAGCGGCTCTCTACGGTATGCGTGGTGCGAATGGAGTAGTACTGATCACGACTAAACGCGGAATAAGCAATGGTCTGAAGGTAAATGTGGACTATAATTTCGGTGTCAATACCCAATTCCGCTCTCCGGACTTTGCAGATGCCTATACGTACGCGAATTCCCTCAATACAGCATTAAGCGGAGACGGTCTGCCTGCACGCTACAATGCACAGGAACTGGATGCTTTCCGGACAGGAATCTATCCGTATGATTATCCGAATGTAGACTGGTGGAATGAAACGCTGAACAACACAGGGTTGACCCACAACCTGAAAATGTCTTTCAGCGGAGGTAGTGACAAGTTCCGTTTTTACACGGTAGTAGACTATTACCGGGATCGCTCCATGTTGAAAAAAAACACGGAAGATACACGTTTCGACACTACACCTACAGACACACGTCTGACTGTGCGTACCAATCTGGACGTAAAAGTGACGGAAAGCACATTGCTGAAAGCCGGTATTGTGGGCAGACTGAAAGAACTCAGAGGTACCCGCTATGGACGCAACACTATTTTCAATAAAATCTATGGCATTCCATCTGCTGCATTCCCCATTCGTTATGAGAATGGCATTTATGGAGGTAGCTCTGTGTACGGAACCGGTAATCCGGTAGCTCTGTTGAAAGACTATGGACACATCCGTAACGTATACGGAACACTACTCGCCGACCTGAGCATCCGTCAGGATTTAAGTGCGTTGACCAAAGGACTGGCAGCCGAAGCATCCGTCTCTTTCGATAATATCGGAGGAATGAATGAAACCACCAATAAAGAGTATCGTTACATGAACAGCAATGCAAGTATCACCAGCGATGGTACACTGGTGACAACTCCTGCCATTTATGGTACAGACTCCGAAACACTGGGGCATACACAGCCTTTCGAAAGACTGATGCTACGCAGCGATTTCCAGGCAAAGGTGGATTATAACCGCACTTTTGGCAAACATCAGGTGGGAGGAGCATTGATTTATGATATGCAGTCTGTAGTCAAAAACGGCAGAAACAACTCTCAGAAGAATCAGTCTGTGCTGGTGAACGCCACATATACTTACGACAACCGTTACAGCCTCAATGCCGTATTCAACCGTTCGGGATCAGCTTACCTGCCCGACGGAGACAAATACTCGAACTATCCTGCCGTTTCTGCTGCATGGATCGTCTCCAACGAAGCGTTTATGGAAAAGGTGACACCGATCAATCTCTTTAAGATTCGCGCCTCTTACGGTCTGTCCGGATGGGACGGCAATCTGAGCCACGAATTATGGCGTCAATCTTATGGCAGCGGCGGTGCCGGTTATAACTTCGGAGTGAATGCCGGAGGACAGTCCGGTGGCAGTGAAGGCGATTTGCCGGTTATCGGTCTGGTAGCGGAAAAATCACAGAAAGCGACTTTCGGATTTGATCTCGCCGCTTTTGATAATCGTTTGAATGCAACCGTAGAAGGTTTCTACGAAAAACGTTCGGATATACTTGTGTCAGGTGCCAATTCTACTTCCGGTATTATCGGTATCACAGTAGGTCAGGTGAACGAAGGAATCTATAAATACAAAGGACTGGATGCTTCTTTGAGTTGGAATGACAAGATCGGTGATTTCCATTATGGTGTTGGCGCAAGTATGTCATATCTGAATACAGAGGTAGTCAATGTAAACCAGGCATATCAGGAATACGACTACTTGTACACCAAGGGCAATCGTATCGGACAGATGTACGGTCTGGAAGCTATCGGCTTCTTCAACAGCCAGCAGGAAATCAACAACAGTCCGCAACAAACCTTCTCGGACGTAGCTCCCGGTGACGTGAAATACAAAGATCAGAACGGTGACAACCGCATCGACGAGAAAGACGTTGTGAAAATGTTCGGTTCATCTGTTCCACGCTTCTATTTCGGATTCAACCTGAACTTCTCGTACAAGAGATTTGAACTTTCCGCTGACTTCCAGGGAATGACAGGAGTCACTGTTTCATTGCTCAACAGTCCGCTTTATAGTCCACTTGTAAGCAATGGCAACATTTCAAATACATTCCTGAATGAAGAAATAAGCTGGACACCGGAGAATAAGACCAATGCAACCATGCCGAGACTGACTACTCAAGAAAACTTGAATAACTATCGTGCCAGCTCACTGTGGTACCGTGACGGTTCATTCCTGAAACTTCGTAACCTATTGGTAGCTTACACTTTCCCGAAATCGCAGACTCGCTTTGCCGACCTGAAAGTATTCGTACAAGGCACCAATCTGTTCTCATTAGACAATCTCCATTTTGCCGACCCGGAACAACTTGGCATCGCTTATCCGTCGACAAGAAGTTATTGGGCAGGTATCAAACTTAATTTTTAATGCAAAGTAACAAATGAACATTATGAGAACCAAATACATACTCTTAACCATTTTGTCTTCGTTGGTCTTTGCTTCGTGCAACTACCTTGACTTTGATGAAACGAACAACCTGAAGACAAAAGAAGACATGTACAAGTATTTCGGTACAAGCAAATCAATGCTTACCCACGTATACTCATACATGCCACAAGGCTACCGACTGTTTGCGACCTCCGGCGGAATTTTCACCGAAGACATATATTCCATGCGCGACTGTGCCAGTGATGACGGCGAATTCGGAGCCTATGCAGATAATATCCAGAATACCAATAACGGTAACTGGTCGCCTATTAAAACTTATGACGATTCATGGACCCTGTATCGTGGTATACGTGCTGCCAACAGTTTTATAGCAGAGATTGCCCAAGTGGACTTCACACGCTATGAGCACGACGGACAATATACAAACTGGATGAAGCAGCTGAAATATTTCCCTTATGAAGCCAGAGTGCTGCGGGCACACTACTTCTTTGAACTGGCACGCCGCTACGGTGACATCGCCATGCCATTGGAAGTACTGACTGAAGAGGAAGCCAATACAATCGGCAAGACACCATTCAGCGAAGTAATCAGCTTCATTGTCAGTGAATGCGACGACGCTGCCAATAACTTGCCGGACAGCTATATAAACGAACCGGGAGCAGAAATCGGCAGAGTGACCAAAGGCTTTGCAATGGCAGTAAAGTCAAAAGCACTGCTATATGCTGCCAGTAAGCTACACAATCCTTCTATGGATACCGAATTGTGGAAAAAGTCTGCCAAAGCAGCAATAGATATTATCAACACAGGGCTTTACTCTCTCGACCCCCAGGAGAGTGCCAACAACCTCGACTCAAAAGAAGTTGTACTGATGAGGATCAATGGTGATAATTCGGACTTCGAAATGTTTAATCTCCCGCTTCGCATGACTGCGGGAACACGCACTTCCAGTCTTATCCCATACAGCAATTACCCATCACAAAACCTTGTGGACGCATTCGAGACAGTCAACGGTTACAAAGTAACCCTAGAAAACACAGGATGGGTTTGCGAAGACCCTGCATTTGACCCGCAATCACCTTATGAGAATCGTGACAAACGTTTCTACCGCGCTATTCTTGCCAACGGAATGTCGTTTAAAGACTACACCATTGAAACCTTCAAAGGTGGCGCCGACGACGGAATCGTATCACAAGGCGGTTCACCGACAGGATACTTCCTGCGCAAGTACATTCAGGAAGCTACCAGCTTCGAACCGGGTAAAGAAGCTGTCAGCAAGCATCATTGGGTGATTTACCGCTATGCGGAAACATTGCTAACGTATGCGGAATCTATGGTCAACGCTTTCAATGATGTCAATTACACAGATGAGACTTATAAATATTCGGCTCTGTGGGCTATCAATGAAGTGAGAAAGAATGCCGATATGCCGTTGATTCCTTCCATGGGAAAAGATGAATTCATGGAACGCCTGTACAATGAATGGCGTGTAGAGTTTGCTTTCGAAGATCATCGTTTCTGGGATGTACGGAGATGGAAGATTGCCGATACTACCCAGCGGGAACTATATGGAGTAAAGATCGAGAAGCAGGCGGACGGTACGTTCAACTTCTACAAGAACCTTTACGAAACCCGTAACTGGAGAGATTGCATGTATCTGTATCCGATCCCTCAAAGCGAACTATACAAGAATACAAACTTAAATCCTCAAAACACAGGATGGTAATTAATTGTCTAATCTAATATTTAAAAGATATATGAAAAAGTTATATAGCAACACGTTAATGCAACTGATTCTTGCACTGTGCACATTCAGTTTTGTAGCATGCCAGGAGTTTGACATCGACTCACAGCCGGAAGGCCCTCTCAATATCCAGATAGATGCTCTGGAGTCTTACACTGCTTTGGCAACTTCTCCGAGCAATGTAGTGTTCAATATCAGCTCCAACACTCCCTGGACGATCGAAAGCGACCAGCAGTGGTGCAAGCCGACTCCTTCGATGAGTGCAGCCAGTTCACTGGTGTCGGAGATTGTGGTGACAATGGAAAACAATACAGGAAAGAAAGCACGTACAGCCAAACTGACTATCAAGGCAGAAGGCGTTGAAGGCACCAAGGTAGTTACTATCGAGCAGGCTTCGAAAGAAGACCTGGTGGTGGTTCCTTACGATGAACTGGTACCGACAGAAGGCGGCAGCATCACCTTTACCATTGCTTCCAACAAAGCTTGGGAAATCATTCCTTCCACCGCTTTCCTTTCCAATATCGACAAAACATCCGGTACAGGTAATGAAGATGCCATAGCAGAAACCGTAACTGTGACGCTGCCTGCCAATGCAGGCGCCAAGAGAGCAGGCACGCTGACTGTAAAAACTGAGTTTGAAGAATACACCTTTACCATTACTCAAAATGGAGTGATCATTGAACTGGAAGAAGATCCCGAAAGTACAACGATCAGCCTGGCCGGAACAGGCAGTGATATGGAAAAGACTGTACTGATTCGTGCAAACAAAGAATGGAAAGTTGAAGTCCCTAAGGAATATCAGAGTTGGCTGAAAGCTGAGGCACTGAGTGAAACAGAGTTGAAAGTAACGACAACAACGACTAATAATCTGATGGTAAACCGTGTCGGCCACATCATTATGAAGACCAAAGAAGTCATCGACGGATTTGACGGCATTACGTTCGACATCAGTCAGGGTACTGCTTTCTGGAAAGAAGGAGGAGCGGATAACTATGTTGTGGATGAGGAAACCGGTTACATGACATTCTATGGCAGTGGAATAGTCACTAACTATTTATTCAAAAAAGGACGTCTCGCATTCGATTTCGAATCTATCAATTTAACCGGAGAAGATTGGATTGAGTTTAATATGTGGCCCAACTCAGGAAATACAAACTTCCATTTGCATTTCTACGCAAATAAAGAAAGTAACTTTACTTGTGGAGGTTCAGGCTTGAACTGGACTCAGAAAACATTTACCTGGACATCGGAACAAACGAATGTAGTGAAGAAGATCGAATTCCTTGTTGTCAACAAAGAAGAAGGTTCGAACGCATTAGTTCTTAAACTGATTATTGATGGTGTTGAGGTTGCCGTATTAGATAATAACATAACCGATCCTTATGCAACCGAACCGGGAGCACCTGTATACTTCAGAATGCATACCACAAATAAAGCTTCCAATTTCACCGTGAAGTCTATCACATGGGAACCAGTAGAATAATAACCGAACCCTAAAATTCAAGAGTATGAGATTAAATATCAGAAAATCAATAATTACAGGCATTTCTCTCGCCACATTGCTACCTGCATTCTCTTTATTGCAGAGTTGCGATGACAGTGAAGCAGAGAAATGGGTAGACCTGCGCTATAGAGTAGAAGACTCCTATCTGGTTGAAGCGAAAAATCCGGAACCAGTCTCCTTCCAGGTCAAGTCAACTGACCCGTGGGAAGTATTCGGAAAATATGATTGGTACACCATCTCACCCAGTACAGGTGAGGCAGGTGAGACCTACACCGTAACTGTTACCTGCAAAGAAAACACTGAATTGGACGACCGTATAGACACGCTCAACATTAAAAGTGACTACTGGACCGGAAAAAGATTCGTTCTGACCCAGAAAGGTACTGCTTATCTGAATGTAGAAGGCGTGGATATGATCGACCAAGAAGGAAACAGCGAAACATTCAGCGTACTCAGCAATCAGAAATGGACTGCTAAAGTAACAGACGGTGATGTTTGGCTCTCCATCCAATCCGGAACATCGGGCGAAATGAACGGAGAAATTACTGTCACCGCTTCACCGAATACAGGCGAACAACGTACCGGTATTGTAACCATCTATGACCGGCACGGAAAAATAGCCAGAGAAGTACAATGCATACAAGACGGTGTATTGCTGACACCGGATACACCGGAAAACGGCAAGTGGTTTGCTATGTATGAACAGGCTCAGCAACTCACCATCCACGTAGAATCGAATGCAGAATGGGAAGTATCCAAAGAAAACGAAGCAGATGATACCTGGTATCACTTTGAAAAGACCTCATTCAACGGTTCTGCCGATATCGTAATTAACGTAGACGCACACGAAGGCTCTTCTGTCCGTACTGGAATTATCGTACTGAGCACCAAAGCTGCCGAAGGCGCTACTCCGCTTATGAAGACAATCAAGATCAAACAAGCGAATCCACAAAGACCTGTGGTTACTGAAGTAAACAGATCCATCAGTGGTGCTTACTACGGACCGGGTGGTTTAATGCCGGGTCATTACAGCTTCTATTGGGAACCGCTTGGCGACGCCAGTCTGACTACTTTCTTCTCTTGGAGCGGAAAAGCATTTGATGGAGGAGACGTAGAACTTCGCTTCCATATTCTGAGCAAACGGACTCAATTAAGTACAAGACCGTGGAACGGTGACGTATACAATGAGAACAGCGGCCGTGATGTTGATACCAGCAAGCCAAACGTATTATCATTCGAGATACGCGAAGCTATAGATGCCAATGATCCAACACAATCATGGATTTACTCGGAATGGATTCTCAACGGTACAGTCATAGGAAAAGCAACCAGCGACGGTGTGATAGACGCTAACGGTACAAGTGATACTTACAAAGTACCATTCTCGGATACCAAAGATGGTGGTAATTTCTCGATGACAATTTCCGGCGGCAGTGCCACACTGACTAAATGGGAATACATCGCTCCACTAGTATGGGGAGACTAATTCTCTAAAGATAGTGATTGCCTGAACTCCCCCAATCAGGCAATCGCTTCTAACAAACTCAAAAATCAATAAAAAGAAAAGAGTATGATGAAAAGAAAAATATTACTTATACTGAACATGGCAATCATCGGATTTTCCACTGCTGCCTGTTCGGATGATGAGACCAATTACATCACTCCGGAAAAAAAATATCCGCTCACCGCTTTTGCCGTAGCAGTAAATAATGTGTCAGCGAATACGACTTCCTATTATCATGGGAAGATAGACCAGACAACCCACAGAGTGGAAATCGGTACGATCGAGGATGCCAATACCATCACCGGCGTAGACTATA
>OIXG01002071.1_pt1 | contig 16475 bp, 16 predicted proteins | sample 1587731 | NCBI WGS metagenome assembly OIXG01 (sample SAMEA3888908, study PRJEB22519) | human gut metagenome | biome: human gut; feature: human-associated habitat; material: faeces | place: Denmark | collected 2010
CGGTCAACCCCTTCGGCTCTATCGAGCCACTTCCCCTATATCGCCATTGGCATGGCGACACAGAGGAAGACATTGTCGGTAGCAGTTGATGGTTTATGGTTTAGGGTTGAGAATTTATGGTTGAGTTGCACATAACCGTGCGTTTTCCAGTTTCTCATCCCTCAACCCTCAACTAAATAAAGCCGCTTCGCGGCTGACGGTCAACCCCTTCGGCTCTATCGAGCCACTTCCCCTATATCGCCATTGGCATGGCGACACAGAGGAAGACATTGTCGGTAGCAGTTGATGGTTTATGGTTTAGGGTTGAGAATTTATGGTTGAGTTGCACATAACCGTGCGTTTTCCAGTTTCTCATCCCTCAACCCTCAACTAAATAAAGCCGCTTCGCGGCTGACAGGCGAACCCCTTCGGCTCGCAGGCTCGCCACTTCCCCTATATCGTCGGCGGCGCGGCGACACAGGGGGAGACATTATGTGTTCGCTTTTCTGCTAACTGTGAAGCGCGGCATTATCCATGGGAACATGAAGACATTGCTACGTTTCCGCTCTCTCGACTATGAAGCGCAGCATCGACCATAGAGCAACATTGCCGGTAGCGGCTGGTGTTTAGAGTGTCATTTTTATGCAAAATAATCCTGACGGATTATGTTGGCACCCCTACCCGCGCCGGAGCGCAGTCTCCCCTATGCTTCGCAAACAGAGGTGGACATTGTTGTGTTTCGGGAATCAACTATGAGGCGGTTTGTCGATGTCGGTGCATTTGTTTTTGAGGCATGGAATCTATCTTTTTGCACTGCAATTATTCCGCCGACAATGCAAGCCGCAAACCGAAGTTGAAATACTCAAAATACACAGGAGAAATACTGCATCTATTCTTAATGCGGAAAAAATCCTTATAGCTAAGGGTTGCATCACCACCTCTATGCACGTAATCCGTACCGCTGCGCGGTCCTGTCGGATTCGTTTGTGGCGTGGTTGGATAAGGAGCATACCAATTGGAAACCCATACTGTTGCATTGCCGCTCATGTCGTAGAGGTAGAGTTCGTTGGGCTTCTTTGTGGCGACGGGATGATAATGGCCGCCACTATTTTCGTAGTACCATGCCACTTCGTTTAAGTCGTTGCTTCCGGCATAGATATAGCCTCGGCTTCGATTCCCGCCCATGGCGGCGTATTCCCATTCGGCTTCCGTGGGCATTCGGAATTTCAGCCCTGTCAATTCGTTTAGGCGGTTGATAAATGTTTGCCATTCATCCCATTTGGCATCCATGGGCTTGTTGTCGCCACGATTCTCATATCTCATCGATGGTAAATTTCCCATGACGGCTTTCCATAAGGCTTGCGTCACTTCGGTTTGCCCGATGTAGTAATCGCTCAGCGTCACTTGGTGCTCGGCTGTATCAGTATCACTATCGGAATTGTCGCCCATGATGAATGTGCCGCCTTCCACCAAAATCATGGTGAACGATACGCCGTTTGCAGTGAAAGTCCGACCATATTTATCCATAAATTCTTGCTTTGCAGCTTCGGCTTGCCGAACTTTTTCCAATTTCCGGTGGCGTTCGGCTTCTTCGCGTTCTCGGATTGCGTTGTCGCAAGCGGAGATTCGGGCGGCGATGTTGTTTTGCTTGGGCTTGTCGGGGCAGGCGGATGCTGCCGCATAGTGCCGGCGGGCTTCGGCGTAGCGTCCTTGCCGATAGAGTTGCTCGGCTTTATTGTAATTCGTTGTGTAGCATCGGGTTTGCGCAATGATTTCTACCCCCCCCCATACTGATAATCAGTGAGATAGATAAAATGGAGATTGCTTTGGATAAAGTGTTCATTGAGATGGATGTTAAGTCAGTTTTGCAAAAATAAACAAAAACTTGCGACATGCAAAAAATGTGGCTGCCAAAATATGGCTTGTTTTGAACGGCTTTTCTGTTTTGCTCCGACTCGCGGAAATATTGCTATGTGGCTAATGGCGGAAATGTATTTGTCAAAGGTTGGAATGTAGCAATGTTCGAAATGGTTGAGGGTTGAGAGTTTATGGTTGAGAGGTCGGCGAAGTTGGCAACCGCGTAATGTCCTCCTCTGCCGCGCGGAGCGCGGATAGGGGAGGTGCCGCAGGCGGAGGGGTTCGGATAGAATCAACATTGCAACTTTGTCAAACTTGCAGAAAAGCCGCTTTGCGGCTGACGGTCAACCCCTTCGGCTCGCAGGCTCGCCACTTCCCCTATATCGCGCTGACGCGGCGACACAGGGGAAGACATTGCCGGTAGCGGTTGAGGTTGAGGGTTGTGAGCTGGGTTGTGTAATGCCACAATAAACCTTAATCATTAACCTTTTAGCGCTTGATTTTTAAATCTTCTGCTTTGTTGTCTGTTTTCTTATGCATTCTTGCAGAAAATAAATTGCATTTGACTCTTGAAAAATGGTGCAAAATTCGTATATTCGCCTTTGAAAAATCTAATTGCTATGACCGGAATAAGCAGAATGCTTGCATTCATCAATGAGTTGAAAATAAACAACAATCGACCGTGGTTTGCAGCACATAAAGGCGAATACGACGCGATACGGAAAGCCTGTATCGCGGAGATAGAAACATTGTTGACTTTGTTGTCGCGCATCGATTCCAATCTTGTCAACGTTACGCCTGAGGAATGCATTTACAGGATTTATCGCGACATACGATTCTCTCCGGACAAATCGCCATTCAAGACCCATTTCGGCATCGTCTTGGCAAAAGGCGGGCGGAAAAGCAAAGAAGCGGGTTATTATTTGCACATAGAACCGGAAGAATGCGCGCTTTATGGCGGCGTATGGTTTCCCGAACAGCCGGTTCTTAAATTTTTGCGACGTAACATCTACGACAATATGGATGAATTTTTGGAGATTCTGAATGAACCGGTGTTCAAGAAGAATTATCCTGCTCTTGTCGGCGATTCGTTGAAAACCCTTCCGCAAGGTTATCCGAAAGATTGCGAGCATGGCGATATCATCAAGATGAAAGAGTTTTTAGTGATGAAGCGTTATAAAGAAAACCTTTTTGAGCAAGACGGATGGCAAAAGAAGGTGGCAGGCGATGTCCGTGTGATGAAGCCTTTTGTCGACTTCTTGAACTATGCTTTTGAAGAGTGGCGAATGGTGTGAATTTGTCAAGTTGCAGTATAACAGTGTTGTACTCGTCTTTTTGCACAAAAATAGCGCTTGTGTGCCGAACTTTAAATAGTCGTAAAAACGAAAAATGAAGAAGAATTTGCTATAAATTTGCAATAACGATTAACAAACAAATACGAAATACTATGGCGAAAATCAGAGGCGCGGTTACAGTGAACGTGGAGCGATGCAAAGGATGCGGCGTGTGTATCGCGGCGTGTCCGACGCAAACTTTGTCGCTGCAACCAAAAGAAGTGAACAACAGGGGCTACCATTTTGCCTATATGTCGAATCCGGAAGCGTGCATTGGCTGTTCGAGCTGTGCGCTTGTTTGTCCGGACGCTTGCATAGAGGTATATAGAGCTCGGGAAAATTAATCAGAAATTTAAAGAAGCGTTCTTATGGAAAAAGAAATACGGTTGATGAAAGGCAATGAAGCTCTGGCGATGGCAGCCATCCGCTACGGGGCCGATGCCTATTTCGGTTATCCGATTACACCCCAGTCGGAGGTGTTGGAAACGTTGATGTCGGAGCAGCCATGGGAAACGACGGGCATGGTCGTTTTGCAGGCGGAAAGCGAGGTGGCATCGATAAATATGGTTTATGGCGCGGCAGCGGCCGGCAAAGTGGTGCTTACTTCTTCGTCGAGTCCCGGCATCAGCTTGATGGCAGAAGGACTTTCCTACATTGCAGCGAGCGAATTGCCGGCATTGGTGATCAATGTGCAGCGCGGCGGGCCGGGATTGGGCACGATCCAACCGTCGCAAGCAGATTATTTCCAAGCTACAAAAGGTGGCGGACACGGCGATTATCATTTTATTGTGCTTGCTCCGTCGTCGGTGCAAGAAATGTGTGATTTCGTCGGCCTTGGTTGGGATTTGGCGTTTAAGTATCGTACGCCGGCAATGATCCTTGCCGACGGCGTTGTGGGGCAGATGATGGAAAAAGTGACGCTTCCGCCGCAACGTCGGCGATTGACCGACGACGAGGTGCGGGCTCGCTGTCCGTGGGCGGCTACGGGTCGCACGCCCGGGCGCGAACGCAACGTCATCACTTCGCTTGAACTGGATTCGGCGAAAATGGAAGTGAACAACGAGCGTTTTCAAGCCACTTATCGCCGTATAGAGGCGAACGAAGTGCGGTTTGAGACTTATGCCACCGACGATTGCGATTATTTGATCGTGGCGTTCGGCTCGATTGCGCGCATTAGCCGCAAGGCTGTGGAAATGGCGCGAAAAGACGGCGTAAAGATTGGCGTTTTGCGTCCGATTACGTTGTGGCCGTTCCCTTATGAAGAAGTCAAAAATCTGGCGCAACGTGTGAAAGGCATTCTCGTGCCGGAATTGAATGCAGGGCAAATGATTGAAGACGTGCGTCTTGCCGTAGACGGCGCTGTCCGCACGGAGCATTTCGGCCGGCTTGGCGGCATCGTGCCTACTCCCGATGAGATTTTGAATGCGTTCTATGAAAAGATTTACGAAAAATAAAAAAGCGTTCCTATGGATATCAATGATATAATCAAACCGGAAAATCAGGTTTACAAAAAACCGTCGTTGATGAACGACAACCACATGCACTATTGCCCCGGATGCAGTCATGGAGTGGTGCATAAATTGGTGGCGGAATTGATAGAAGAAATGGGATTGGCAGACCGTTCGGTGGGTGTTGCGCCGGTTGGTTGTGCCGTGTTTGCCTACAACTATATAGACATCGATTGGATCGAAGCAGCCCATGGGCGCGCTCCGGCAATTGCAACGGCAGTGAGCCGGTTGTATCCGAAGAATTTGGTGTTTACCTATCAAGGCGATGGCGATTTGGCTGCCATCGGAACTTGCGAAACGATTCATGCTGCCAACCGTGGTGAAAACATCACGATCATTTTCATCAACAATGCCATTTACGGCATGACGGGCGGGCAAATGGCTCCGACCACCTTGCTTGGCATGAAAACATCGACCACGCCTTACGGACGGCGTGTGGACTTGAACGGTTATCCGTTGAAAATAGGCGATTTGCTTGCGCAGCTGGACGGTACATGCTATGTGACGCGGCAAAGCGTGCATACGGCTGCCGCAGTGCGTAAAGCGAAAGCTGCTTTGAAGAAAGCATTCCAAAACACGTTGGACAAACGAGGCACTTCGGTGGTTGAAATCGTGAGCACTTGCAACTCCGGTTGGAAATTGTCGCCGGTGGAAGCCAACAAGTGGATGGAAGAGCATATGTTTGAAAAATACCCGATGGGCGATTTAAAAAATGTATAAGTTATGAAGGAAGAAATCATTATAGCCGGATTCGGCGGGCAAGGCGTGCTCTCAATGGGTAAGATATTGGCTTATTCAGGATTGATGGAGGACAAGGAGGTGACATGGATGCCGGCTTATGGCCCTGAACAACGGGGAGGAACGGCAAATGTGACGGTGATCATCAGCGACGATCCGATTAGTTCGCCAATTCTGAATCAATACGATGTGGCAGTGGTGTTGAACCAACAGAGCCTTGACAAATTTGAGAGCAAGGTGAAGCCCGGTGGCATTTTGATATACGATAATTATGGAATCCATCGTGCTCCGGAACGCACGGACATTCGTGTGTATAACGTGGAGGCCATGGAAGCCTCGTTCGACATGCAGAATGCCAAAACCTATAATATGATTGTGTTGGGCGCATTGTTGAAAGTGTGCCCGATGGTCAAAATGGAAAGCGTATTGGCAGGGCTTCGCAAGTCGTTGCCGGAACGGCATCATAAGCTTATCCCGATGAATGAAGAAGCAATACGCAAGGGAATGGCCTTGATCAAGGAGTAGCACCCTTCCGCGTGGAGATAGCAACGGAGCGCAAGGCTATTTAGGCATAGGTCTTGCGCTCCGTTGTTTTTGTCTTGTTTGGTTGCTTGGTTATTTGGCAAGCAATTTGTCGATCTCGGCAGCAAGTTGTTCGCCCACTAATCCGCGGAATGCGATAGTGCCGTCGGGGGCAAAAACTACAATATGCGGAATGCCGCGTACGCCGTAGATGTCGGTCGGAATGGTTTGCGCGTTGTCGATGACAGCCCATGGGATTTGCTGCTCTTCAATGCAGCGTCGGGTATCGTCGGGTTCGTCCCATACGGCAACGCCAACCATTGTCAACCCTTTTCCATTGTATTTTTCATAGATTTTTTTCAGCGTAGGCATTTCGCGCATGCAGGGACCGCACCAGCTTGCAAAGAAATCGAGCAACACGTAATCGCCTTTGCCTACGTAGTCGGACAATTTCTTTTTTGTGCCGTTGCTTGTCGTGATTTCAAAGTCTGTGAACATTTTTCCGGCAGCAGTTTTTTCGAGCGATTCGGCCATTTTTTTATAACTCTTGACGATGTTGGAATTTTTCATCCATTCGGGAGATTCGGCCAACATGCTGTCGATTTCAGCCACAGTCATTCCGTCGGCAATTTGCATGAACAAGCCGTAGCCGATGGCATTGTCTTTGTTTTCCGCAAATTTTGTTTCCAGATAATCTCCGATTGCGGCAGAAGTTTCGGCTTGATATTTTTCGGCTTCGGCCATCATCTCGTTTGCCGGTTTTCCGGAACGAGAGAGTTGGCGCATTTTTTCTCGGTAATTGTTGTAAAGGCTGTCGAGATTGGCTGAGATTGCTTCGTTTTTATCGTTGAGCGGCGATCCGAGCACTTGGCCTTTTTCATTGATGGAAAGGTTGCCCGGCTCGAAAATGAATGATGCAACTTTACGCCCTTCGATTGCCAATGCAGCCGGCAGAGCTGTGCCGGTCGTCTTTGTGGAGAATGCGAATTTTCCGTTTTTGATTACGGCGCTGTCGAGCGGCTGGTTGTTGTCGAAGTTGACGATATATATTTTTTTGCCATTGAAGGATTCATCCGGAATAGAGCCGCTTAGGCGGCACACTGTGTCTTGCGCGATCAACGTCGTAGCACATGCGACGATGGCGCATACGGTCGAAATCATTTTTTTCATTTGCTTATTTTATTTATAAAGGAATCTTCGTATTGAACGTTTTGGTGTTTTTTCAAATTCTTGCTCCATTATTTCGAAATCGGCGATTTGCGAATATGCGGGCAAATCTTTGTTGAGCAACACGATGTTTTCTTTCATGATGTCCGGCAGCTTGTCGGCTTCGATGCCTTGTTGCGCAGCGGTTTCGTAGTCGGGATGAATAAGCGCGACGAGATGTTGCTGGCGGTCGACGATGAGAGATTCGTTGACATAAGGCATGTTGTTCAATTGTTGCTCTATTTCTTCCGGATAAATATTTTGTCCGGACGGGCCAAGTATGAGGTTTTTGTTTCTGCCTCGAATATAAATGAAACCGTCGCTGTCGACGTTGCAGATGTCGCCTGTATGGAGCCATCCGTCGCGAAGCGCGTCGGCCGTTTCCTGCGGATTCTTGTAGTATCCGAGCATGACATTGCTGCCATGCACGAGCAATTCGCCGGCGATGTTTTCCGGATCGGGCGAATCGACTTTTATTTCGATGTTGCTTACCGGCAGGCCGCATGCGCCGGGCCTGTTGATTTCATGCCCTGCATAGGATATGAGGGGTGCACATTCGGTCATGCCGTATCCCACGGTGTAGGGGAATCCGATGCGTCGCAGGAATCGTTCGACATCGGCGTTGAGCGCCGCTCCGCCAATGATGATTTCGAAAAGTTGGCCTCCAAATGTTTCTGTCAGCCGTTCTTTGATTTTGCCGAGTAGCCGGTCGTTGACAAACGGGACAGTCAGCAAGAGTTTCATGTATGGTTTTTCAAGCAAAGGGAAAACTTTTGTCTTGATGATTTTTTCAAGAATCAGCGGCACTGTCACGATGAGGCGCGGACGAGTGGAAGCGAAAGCATCCATGATGATTTTCGGCGACGGAATGCGTGTCAGGAAAAACACATGGCATCCTTTGGACAGCGGATGAAGCAATTCGATCGACAATCCGAGCATGTGAGCCAAGGGCAGCATGCATATTGTTTTGTCGCCCGGTCCGAGGAATGAAAGTTTTGTTAGTGCAAAATCGATATTGGACGAAATGGCACGGTAGGGGATCATCACGCCTTTGGAAAGACCGGTGGAGCCGGATGTATAGTTGATGATGGCGAGTTGTTCCATGTCCGGCTTCTTGTAGATCACGTCTTCGCGAGTGAACCGTTCGGGATAGCGTTTGCCGAAAAGTTCGTTGAGATGGGCTCGTGCGTAGTTGATGCTTTCTTGTTTGGAGAAAAGCAGGCTGTAATCGGAGATGTCGAACACACCATCAATCTGCGGCGTTTTGTCCACGTCAAGATGTTCGAAGATATGGACATCGGTAAACAAGATGCGTGAATCGGAATGATTTAAGATATGGTGGACAGAATCCGGTTTGAATTCGTGAAGTATCGGAACGGGTACGGCTCCGTAGGTCAATGCGGCAATGAATGCAACTGACCATTGCGTGCTGTTTTTCCCGCAAAGTGCAATTTTATCGCCTTCTACGATGCCGGCTTGTTCAAAAAGCAAATGAAGTTTTGCCACTTTTCGCGCAATATCGCGGTATTGCAGCGAAATTCCATTAAAATCGGTCAACGCCAATTCTTCCCAATATTTGCGGACGGCGTTTTCTATAATTTGATTGATGTGTAGCATCAAATATGAAATTTTTATTATTATAGTGCAAATATAGTGAAAGTTGAGTGCAAAACAATCAAACTTGTTTGAAATTGTTTTGCCGAAACGCATCCTATATTATCCAAATATAGCTGAAAGTCGAGTGCAGAAGAGAAAAGAATTTATTCTTATTCAAAACGTAGCAATGTCTCCCTTTGTTATGCGAACCAAATAGGGAGGGTCCGCACTTTGCGTGTGAATAGAGCAGGCCATTGAGCGCATGGAAGAATGTTATCTTGTCTGTGTAAGGGGATGGCGTGGTGTTTAGAATACGTAGGAGAGCATGAGCATGATGTCGGTTTGATGGCTTTTTATGATTGGTTGGTTTGTTCCCCAATTACCATAGTTCATGAACATGTAATAGTCAGTGCGCCTGAAATAATTATTCAAGCACAATGTAGCGAAGACATTTTTCCATAGCTTGTAGTTGATGCGGGCTTCTGTATGGATAAAAGATGTTTTGGAATTGTCGCCTTGCACATCAACAGGTTTTCCCGACGGGGTGGCAGACCAATCGACAGTGTGATCGTAGGAATTCCATGTGTACAATCGATAATATTGGCTTGAAATGGATGCTGACAGTTTTTTTTGGAACAATGTCAGATTTGCGCCAAATTTAAGGGAGAAACCGGAAGCCCAATTATAGTTTCGATGGTAGAAACGATAATAGTCGCTCAATATCCCTCCGAGAATCACGCCGTTTAGATGCGTATACGCGTCGACCATCCATTGGGGATCATTGTCGTACTTGAACATGAGGCCGCTTCCGATTGAAGCCGGACTTCCCAACTTATATGGGACATTGCAGGGTCTGAGCGGATTTTCCGGAGTTTGGAGGCTGATTGTGTCGGAATCAAAAAAGTCGAAATGTTGGTACATTCCGAGCGATAGGTTGTATTTGCGCGAGTCGACTAATTCGCGCGACAACAGCCGTCCTTGTATCTCGATGCGGCTCAGCAGAGGCTGGGTTGGCATTAAATTCAATTCGCCATGGAAGGAAAAATAGTCGTATGGCGTTTTCGATGAAGCAAAGCGGTCGCCGTATGTAATGTCGATTTGGGCAATGCCTCCAAATTTCGCAAGCCTGTCCTCGTTGTGGAATGCCAACAAACGCGTTCCGGCTGAAAAATTGATGCTGATTGGAGGCATCCCGAAGCGGCGGCCGGAAGTAGGGCGCTTTTCCCATGCTTGCCCTGTGACTATTCGCGTGAAGCCGCGCATCGGGGAAATCAGAAATGCGGCAGTTTCGCGTCCAAACCGTTCCCATCCTTTCGTGCGGTCGTCCAATACCAAATCGGATGTCCGATAAAACACTTCTCCAAGTGCGGCTCCGCCGATTGGAGTGGCGATAATGTCGTTTGTGGATGGATATTCGCTTTCCATGAAAAGCTCCCACATGGCGCTTCCTCCAATGGCAAAAAGTTCCGACTGCCAAAAGTTATAGCCGTTGGAGCGTCCTGCGTTGTAGAATAGCGAACCGTTGTAGGGATGGGCGAACATGTTTGTGTTCAGATGGTCGTCGTCCCAATCGAACCCATGTTTGAAATTTTCTTTTATCGTGTTCCAATTAATATAGGCATAATGCCCTTTAAGGGCATATCTGTCGAACGCCCAAAGCCCGATGTTGAATCCGACAGTTTCGCCTGCCGCCCTCCAAAATGATTTTTTCTCAAATCTTGCCACGTCGGCGCTGTCGGGCTGCACAGGATCGCTGACGACATGTATGAACGGAAACACTTTTTCGCCTTCGATTTCCTGTTGGATACATGCAACACTGTCGGCCGGTTCTGTTGCCGATGCGAGCATGGGCAACAAACAGAACATGCAGATTAAAAGAAATTGTCGCATTGTGTACGAGGCGCGCTTTTTATTCAAATATGTGTTTGAGCCGGCTGAATATCCGGTGTTTGTCGTTTTCAGACGGTTTGAAATTTTGCGATTCGCGCAGCGACTCAATCATTCTTTTTTCTTCCGACGATAAATGTTCGGGCGTATAAATCATCACGTTGATTAATTCGTCGCCGACTTCGCGTCCGTGCATCGACGGAATGCCTTTCCCTCTCAAACGGAGAATTTTTCCTGATTGCGTGCCGGGCTCGATTGTGACGCGGGCTCGCCCGTCGACAGTCGGCACTTCCACTTTTCCGCCTAACACGGCTGTCGGGAAGTCGAGAACGAGATTGTAGGTGATGTCGTTTTCGTCGCGCATCAGTTGCGGGTCGCGTTCTTCGCTGATTTGAATGAGCAAATTGCCCGTGACGCCGCCGCGCCGTGCCGCGTTGCCCTTTCCTTCCATGCGGAGCGTCATGCCGTCGGCCACGCCTGCCGGTATGTTGACTGTCACGATTTCTTCTTTGCGCTCCACGCCTTCTCCATGGCAATGCGGGCATTGTTCGGATATGATTTTTCCTTCTCCATGGCAATCGGGGCATGGCGACGTGGTTTGCACGGAGCCGAGAATTGTGCGTTGCACCCGAGTAACCATGCCTGTCCCGTGGCATGTGGAGCATGTTTTGAATGCATTTCCGTCTTTCGCTCCCGTGCCGTGGCAATGGTCGCATGCGACATAGCGGTTGATTTTGAATTTTTTTGTCACGCCGTGCACGATGTCTTTTAGCGAGACTTTGACATTGATTCTCAAATCGCTTCCGCGATTGACAGGGCGTCCTCCCGCTCGCGAGCCGCCAAAGCCCCCAAATCCGCCAAAACCGCCGAAGATGTCGCCAAATTGCGAGAATATGTCTTCCATCGACATGCCTCCGCCGCTATAACCTCCAAACCCTTGTGGGCCCATGCTTGGACCGTATTGGTCGTAACGGGCGCGTTTGTCGGGATTGCTCAACACGTCGTAGGCCTCGGCCGCTTCTTTGAATTTTTCTTCGGCTTCTTTGTTGCCCGGATTTCTGTCCGGATGGTATTGGATGGCTTTTTTGCGGTAAGCTTTCTTTATCTCTTCGGCTGTCGCTTTTTTGTCGACGCCCAACACTTCATAGTAGTCTCTTTTTTCGCTCATTGCGTTAATCCTCCATGTTTATTGACCGACAACCACTTTGCTGTGGCGCAATACTTTGTCGTGCATCATATAGCCTTTCTGAACGGTGTCGATGACTTTCCCTTTTTTGCTCTCGTCGTCGGTGGGGAAAGTTGTGACCGCTTCATGAAATTCCGTGTTGAAATCGGCATCTGTTGAGTTGATTGGCGTGACGCCGTTTTTCTCCAAATATTTCATGAATTTGTTGTAAATCAAGATGATTCCTTCTTTGATGCTGTCGATGTCGGAACTTTCTTCGGCAGCTTGCATGGCGCGCTCGAAATCGTCGACGACCGGCAACAACTCTTTCATGGCATTTTCGCCTGCATTTTTTATTAATTCGGCTTTTTCTTTTAATGTGCGCTTACGGAAATTGTCGAATTCCGCGAGGAGAAACATGTACTCTTTTTTCTCTTTTTCAAGAGATTCTTTTGTCGTTTCCAACTCATTTTGCAGTTTTTCCTCATCGGTCATTTCTTCCTTTTCCGGCGCATCGCTTTGCTCCTGAGCTGTTTCGGCAGTCGCTTCTTCGGCATTTGCCTTTTTATTTTTCAATTCGTTGTCTTCGTTTTTTGATTTCTCTGACATGATTATATCGTTTTATTATTTTCTGACTATTATTCCTCTTTTATCAAAAAGTCTGCCAAACTTGCAGAAGCCTCGGATGCTACAATTTGAGTTTGAATAGACGTTTGTGTGCACAGCGGGCAGCGAATTGGTCTGCCATATTGTCATTATCGTAAAGACCGAAAATGGCAGACCCCGACCCCGACATGGATGCATAGTAGGCACCTGATGCATAGAGAGATTTTTTTATTTCTTCCAATTCAGGAAATTTTGGGAATATGCTTGCTTCGAAGTCGTTGGATAGTGCATGTTTCCACTCGTGGGGATCGAGCGCGACGATGTCTGCAATGTCGTTTTCGGGAATTTTTGGCGTTGTGCCGGCATAGGCGAGTGCGGTCGGGATTGAAATTTCCGGTTTTATGACAACTATCATGCTCCCTTTCAGGGATACTTGTGCCAGTGAGAAAATATTTCCGATGCCTCGCGCAATCATGGGACGATTGTAGATGAAAAACGGGCAGTCGGCACCAAGCGCGACTGCTCTTTTTGCCAATTCTTCTTCATCCAATCCGAGTGCGTGCATTTCGTTCAACATCTTTAACAAGAACGCAGCATCGGCCGAGCCACCGCCAAGTCCGGCCCCGTCGGGAATATGCTTGTATAGGTGGATGGCGGCATTCGGAAGGTGGAATTCTTCCGCCATCAAGCGATAGGCTTTCACTACCAGATTCTTTTCAGGCGGGCAATCGACAGGATTGCCATAAAGGAAAAGTTCCGTTTCCGGAGCAGGTATGATTTCAACCGCGTCGACAAGCGGAATGGGGTAGAATATGGTTGAAATGTCGTGATAACCGTCGGGGCGTTTCCGCTCGATGAAAAGGCCTAAGTTGATTTTGGCATTCGGGAATGTGATCATTTTTCTATTTTTTTAGCGATGGGCATTTTGTCCAAAAATCGAGATAACGGCGTGCGATTTGGCGATAGTCGTGATGGCGTTCGACGTAGAGGCGGCTTTCTTGGGAAAGTTTTGTGATTTGTTCGGGATGCAAGACGAGCTGTTCGAGCCGGTGGAACACGTCGGTTTCGTCGGGTAGCACGTTGACTATGGGGCGGAGTTCTTTTTCTCCGATGATGTCATAATTTTCCGGTTCTCCGCCGCCGACAAGCACCAAACCTTTTGCCATGGCGAGCAATCCGTTCATGGCCGGCGTGTACGAATAGAGTTGGTCGAGCAGCACATCGCTGCCGTCCATTAATTTTTGATATTCGGCGAAAGGCACAGATTCGGCTTTGACAATTTCGCAACGGTTGGGATATTTTTCTTTGATTCTTTCCAAGGCGCGGAGCATGATGTCGGTGCCTTTGTATTGATGTCGAGTTTTCTGTATGCCTATGAAAAACCGCACGATGCCTGACGGATTTTTTATTTCGAATTTTATTTCCCCGACTTCTATCGGGAATGGGATAAACGTCGTTTTTTCAGGGAAAACGGGATGATAACAAGCATAGTATTCGTACAGTCCGGCGATAATGCCGTCGCAGTCGTTGGCAATTTCTTGATTCAACTTTCCTTTTTCCGTTCCGATCCAATCTTCAATTTCTGTGAGCGCGGCATTGTCGGTGCGGAGCTGCGAGCCGATGTTGAAATCGGAATATCGGAATGTCGATGTTGTCCGGCATGTGTTAATCCAATAGTAATCCATTCCGTATGCGCCTAAAAACATTTTTTTATTGTTTTGCCGCAGATATTGGTATATGGGGCGGATGCGTTCGGCTTTGAGTTCGAAAAACAGGGGGTTTATGATTTGCACGATGTCGTAGCCTTTCATTTTCCGAAGCGCGGCTTTCACTTGCAAGAGATAGCTCACGGAATCGAGCAATTTGTTGGACTTTCTGACAAGCGACACATCGCGGCGATAGTTTTTCCAAAAATCGCCGTTGGATGCCACGCATACTTTGTGGCCCAATGCTCTCAGCCCTTCGGCAAGCGTCCAATGCACATTGCTATATTCACCTAAAAGCAGTATTTTCATCGTTGTTTCAGTAAAAATCTCATAATTCGCAGTTTCCAACGTTTGTTTGTCAGCAGGCGGAACAAATTGTATTTCCAAGAGTAATGCCTGCGAGGAAGCGGATAGCAACCAAGCGCGTGCAGCTCTTTCAGCTCCGCGCAAATGAAATCGAAGTTCGGAGCGTTTTTCAGCACGGAGTAGATCACGCTGAGGGCCAATTGCTCATAACGGCGAAGCAATGCGGTTTGCGTCAATGCGTCTTTGGCTGTTTTGCCGGAGTTTTTGAGCCTTTTCAGGATGTAGCGCAAATCGGCAAATCGTTTTGCGATAGTGGCAGGATTGCTTGTGTTGATAATGGAATGGGGACGCTGGTAATAGGCATAGGTTGTGATGCCGGTCGTAATCGTCGTTTTTGCATTTGCCAACAATCGCGGTGTGAAATCTTCGTCTTCGTGATAAATTCCGGGGTGGAATTGTAGTCCGGCAAGGATTCGACGTTTAAATACGTAGCTCCATGCTCCTCCGAAAAAGCTGTGAGCCGCCATGAATGCCGCCCCCGATTCAAATGATTCGCAGCGGAGTTTCTGTGGGCGGATATGTTCAATGCCGCTTGACGCAACTTTTTTGAAGTTTGAAATAGCGATGTCCGGTGTTTTTTCATTTAGAATATCGACAACCAGTCGGTATGTGCAAGGAAAAAAGTAGTCGTCGGCATCGATAAATTGGATGTATTCTTTTGACGCAAGGCGAATGCCGGCGTTGCGAGCTTCGCTAAGTCCTGCATTTTCTTGGTAGCAGTACAGAATGCGGTTGTCGTCAAATTCAGCCAACCATTTTTGCGCATGGCTTTGCGGCGTGCCGTCGTCGATGACGATGATTTCCATGTCGGCGTCGAGGCGAGCATCGAGTATGCTGCCGACGGCCCGAAGCAGCAATTCTTTTGGAAGGTCGTAATAGGGTATGATGAAACTGATGGAGGATCGCATTGCCATTTAAGAAAGTAATTTGAAAAATGCAGATTTGCCAAACGTAAGCCATAAGGCGGCTTTGATTCGCCGTCGTGCCGATTGCCGGCGTTTGAGGTATTTAAATCGCAATTTGTAGCATGGGATTTGGATTTCTCCGCCGGCACGTGCCACTTCTATTTGCCGATCGAGCATTTCCATGAACAGATTGTAAAGACGGTCTTCGGCGAAGCGGCAATCGTTGCGCAAAAAAAGGAACAATTTGATGTTGGCATCGAGCAAATCATTATGTTTCTGCAATGTTGATGTTTGCGTGATGGCATTCGCATTCTCAGTGCAATAATAGTAGCAGCCCGACGATGACACGGCTATCGTCCCTGCTTGATGGAGAACGTATGGGACGGTATGCAGGTCTTCGAAAAATTTCCCGACAGGGAATCGCGTCGCCTCCCATAGATCGCGGCGGAAGATTTTGTTCCATGCATAGCCATGCACGTAGCCTTGGCGTGCGATCCAATCTTCGAACGATTCTGTATTGTAGCTGTCGGAAACGGGGGCATAGTATTTTTCAGCGTTTCCTTCGAGTTTCTTTACCGGAAATTCGACACAATCGGCATTCGTCGCTTCCAAGATTTTCAAATTGGCTGCGTATGTGTCGGGGGCAATAAAATCGTCAGAGTCGAGAAATGTGATATAATCGCCGCTTGCGATTTCGATTCCTGAATTTCGAGCAGCGCTTAGCCCTCCATTTTGAGCGCGGTGGATCACGCGGATTCTTTTATCTGCTTGTGCGAGCCGGTCGCAGATCGATCCGCAAGAATCCGGAGAGCAGTCGTCGACAAGAATGATTTCAAGCTCGGAGAATGATTGCGACGCGACGCTCTGCACGCATCGTTGCAGATATTTTTCTACCTTATAGACCGGTATGATGACGCTTAACAGCATTGCTCGGTTTTTGTTGTTTGACAAAAGTACGAATTTCGCCCCGATAAGGCAGGCGTTGGCAATAAAATTCGTTATCTTTATAGAAAATAAGCGGCACCTTGGCATAATCGCTCAAACGAGTTTGGCGCTTCTGCACTCGATTTGCGGTATCTTTCGATAAGATAAGCTGCATC
>OIXG01002076.1_pt1 | contig 16435 bp, 16 predicted proteins | sample 1587731 | NCBI WGS metagenome assembly OIXG01 (sample SAMEA3888908, study PRJEB22519) | human gut metagenome | biome: human gut; feature: human-associated habitat; material: faeces | place: Denmark | collected 2010
AATCGACTGACCTTTCTTTTTTACCCAACAATATCTTTAATTAAGGGAGACGGGCAATTCCTACCCGGACCTTGACATGCTGGTGCACATCAGCGACGCGTTCGCGACCGATCCGAACGAGCTGCTTTACCCGAATCAAAAACGCAGGAGCGGCGGCGTGAGCCGCCTTGTGGACGACGACTTTTTCGGCAAGCTCACGGTCGTCATTTGGATCGTGTGGTTCCTGCTCGGCCTGTCCGCCGGCAGTCAAGGCTATGCGTCGGGGCCGAACACCATCTCGTGGCATTTCGTGTTTTCCGACGCGCTGCGATGCTGGGCTCCCGCATTTTTGACCGGCATGGCGTTTCTCGGCCTTCAGAAGATCCTCGACCTTTTGAAAGAGCGCGGCGAGTGAGTGGGCATTCTTTGCCCAGGATCTTGCCATTCTCCTCAAAAACGGCTATGATGGACTTACTTTACATGAACAGGAGAAGCGCATTGAACATCACGACCATTTTATTCGACCTGGACGGGACGCTGCTGCCGATGGATCAGGAGGCGTTCACGACCGGATACTTTAAGTTCCTTGCCAAAAAGCTCGCGCCCTACGGCTACGAGCCCAAATCCCTCGTCGACGCCATCTGGGCGGGCACGGCGGCTATGGTCAAAAACGACGGCAGCTGCACGAACGAGCAGGCCTTCTGGAAGAAGTTCGCGGCGATCTACGGCGAGGAAAAGTGCCAAAGCGACCAGGGCCTTTTCGAGGATTTCTACGCCAATGAGTTCAACGCCGCGCGCGACATCTGCGGCTTTAATCCCGCGTCGGTGGAGACGGTCCATAAGCTCAAAGAGTGCGGCTACCGCGTTGCGCTGGCGACGAATCCGATCTTTCCCCACATGGCGACGGAGAACCGCATCCGCTGGGCGGGCCTTGTGCCGGAGGATTTTGAAATTTACACGACCTACGAGGCCTCGACCTTCTGCAAGCCGAATCCTGCTTACTACCTCGAGGTCGCGCGCACGCTCGGCGTCAAGCCGGAGGAGTGCCTGATGGTCGGCAACGACGCGACCGAGGACATGGCCGCGCGCGAGGTCGGGATGGATGTGTTTCTTTTGACCGACTGTCTCATCAACGCGAAAAACCGCGACCTGAACGCCTATCCCCGCGGCGATTTTGCCGCGCTGAACGCTTACATTGACGCACTGCAATAAAAAACTGCCGCCCAAACGGGCGGCAGTTTTTACTTTTCGAACACTACTTTCTGCTTTTCCCGTTCTGCGCGGTGACGAGGCGGAAGATCGTGGACACCAGCAGGATCGCCACGGCGATGCTGCCCGCGACGCCCGCGGTCTCAAGTCCTTTGTGCACCGCGGCCTGCACATCGCCGCCCAGGCCGAGGCTCATCGTGTAGTAAATGCCCGCGCCCGGCACCAGCGGCAGGAGCGAGATGACGAGGTACGACGTGACGGGGTATTTGCGCGAGCGCGCCATAAGCTCAGAATACAGCGCCGAAACGACGGCGGCGAAGAAATTCATGCTGTAAATGCTCATGCCCAGATCACGGCAGAGCAGGTACGTCATCCATGTGAACACGCCGCCGAGCGCGCAGAGAATGCTGCCCCAGTCGTGCACATTGAAGAGGATGAAAAAGCCCGTACAGGCGACGAAAATCATCACGGCCTGTGCCCAGGCGGGATAGCTCGCTGAGCCGGACGCGACCGTCAGCCCGTATACGCCGGACGTGACGCGCCATGCCGCCGCCGTGCCGAGCGCGATGGCGAACGCCGAGAGAAGCACCTGCACGATGCGGTTGATGCCGGAGTTCGTATCGCCGTAAATGATGTCGCGCATGGAGGTCGTGATGAGAAGGCCGGGGACCAAGATCATTAAGGTGCCGATGATGACAAAGTCGATATAGTCGACCAGATGGAAGCCCGCGGCGAGATACGCCGGCACCGCCATGGCGAACGCCTCGACGATGGTACTGAAAAACGGGTTCGTCTCGCGCCTGTCCATCTGGCGCGAGACAAAGCCGATGATGAGGCCAAGAAGGCCAGCGAACAGGCTGTCGCGCAGCGTGCCGCCAAACACCGGGCAAAAGCCCGCCGCGGCGCAGAAATTGCCCAGGTAATAAACGGGCACCGAGTAGTGCCGCCGCCCCTTGAGCGTTTCGTCGAGCCACTGCGCGGCGACGCTCGGGTCAGGCGTTTCGGCGCAGATGCGGCGCGAGAGCGCGTTGAGCTTTTCCACCGACTCGAGGTCATTGCCGTGAAAGCCGACTCGCTTCATCACCATCAAAGGCTTGCCGTTGGCCGCCTCGAGGCTGACCATCACGCAGTTGGGGATGGAAAAGGCCTCGCATTCAATGCCGTAGGCACCGATGATGCGGCGTATCGTCTCTTCGACGCGGAACGTCTCCGCCCCGCTGAGCGCCAGATGATAGCCGACGCGCGCGGCCAGATCGGTCAAAAGGTAATAATCCATAAAAAGTCCTCATATTTTTGAAAAATTTGCCGTCAGCGGGCCTTATATTACAGCGAAACGACCGTCCTGTCAATGCTGACAGGGCGGTCACGCAAAAAACATTTGCCATTTTGCCGCGGCGGCACTATACTGGTGCTCGGTCAAGCGGAAAACAGGAAGAAATGAGAGAGATCATGGGAACTACAGTCAAAAAGCATGAGATCGACATGCTGCACGGCTCCATCTGGAATAAGCTGCCGCTCTTTGCCCTGCCGGTCGCGGCCACGGCGATCTTGGAGCAGCTCTTCCACGCCTCGGACGTTGCCATCGTCGGCAACTTCACGGGCGATGCGCGCACAGTCGCCGTCGCGGCGGTGGGCGCGAATGGCCCGATCATCGGCCTCATCGTCAACCTTTTCATCGGCATCGCGCTCGGCGCGAACGTCGTCATCGCGAACGCCATCGGCTGCCGCGACGACAATGCCGTCAAGCGCGCGGTGCACACGGCCATTGTGTTCGCTGTGTGCGGCGGCGCAGCGGTCGCGCTGCTTGGTCAGCTCATCGCCTCGCCGCTTTTGAGTATTCTCAATGTGCCGGAGGACGTGTTCCCCTATGCACTTTTGTATCTGCGCATTTATCTTCTCGGCATGCCGGTGATATTGCTCTACAACTTTGAGGCCGCGATCTTCCGCAGCATCGGCGACACGAAAGTGCCGCTCGCGGCGCTCGCGGTCTCCGGTGTGCTGAACGTGTTGCTGAACCTCTTTTTCGTCATTGTGCTGCATATGACGGTCAACGGCGTCGCCATCGCCACGGTGGCGGCCAACGCCGTGAGCGCGGCACTGCTCTACGTCCGCCTGACGCGCACGGACAAGTGCGTGCGCGTGGAGCGGAAGGCGCTGCGCATCGACGGCGCGAGCTTGAAGCGCATTTTGAGCATCGGCCTTCCCGCGGGCGTGCAGAGTGCGGTGTTCTCGTTCGCCAACATCGTCATCCAGTCGGCCATCAACACCCTCGGCACGGTGGCGATTGCGGCGTCGAGCGCGGCGTTCAATGTGGAAATTCTCGCCTACGACGTGCTCAACTCGTTTTCGCAGGCCTGCACGACCTTTGTCGGCCAGAACTACGGCGCAGGGCAGATCAAGCGCTGCAAGAAGACGATGCAGCTCAGCTTTTTGGAGGGAGCCATCGCGACATTTGTCTCGGTCGTTGTCCTGCTGCTGAGCGCAAGGTCGCTGCTCGCCATTTTCAACAGCGATCCCGAGGTCATTGCCATCGGCTATATTCGCCTTGCGACGATCCTGCCGGCGTATGTTTTCTGCCTGATCTACGAAATACTCTCCGGGTATCTGCGCGGCTTCGGCATTTCGCTCGCGCCCGCACTTTTGACGATGCTCGGCGTGTGCGGTATCCGCATCGCGTGGGTCAAGTTCGTCTTCCCGACGAGCATGACGTTTCAGACCGTCATGTGGGTCTATCCCATCAGCCTTTGCGCAACGGCGATCCTGATCTGCGGCGCGGTGCTGATCTATCGCCCGTCCAAGCGCTTTGCAAGCCTTGAAACGGAAGAAGCGGACAAGTGAGGGATTCCCTCACTTGTCAAAATGCTCCCAGAAGGCGCGCACGGCGGCCTCGTACGCGCCGCGGCCCATATAGTAGCTCATCGCGTGGTCCGCGCCGGGCACGACGAGCAGCTTGCAGGGCGCGGCGCAGGCGTCGCGGTTTTCAAACGCCATTTTGAGCGGGACGAAGTGGTCGTCCTCGCCGTGGATCAGTAAAATCGGAACATCGGTATTTTTGAGCGCCTCGACGGTGGAGTAGCTGCCGGACGAGGCGTTCAGTCTCTTCTGGCACAGAAGATCGGCGATGACGGTTGCTGCGCGGACAGGAAGATGCAGGTTCTTCCCCATCACGTGCTGCCAGATCGCACGCGGCGAGGTGTAGGCCGAGTCGGCGATCACGCCGTGCACCGCGGCGGGGAGAATATCGCCTGCGGCCATGAGCACCGTCGCCCCGCCGAGCGACACGCCCATAAGGTAAACGGGCAGGCCGGGGAAGCGTTCGGCTGCCCAGTTTGCCCAGTCGACGCAGTCGTAGCGCTCGGTCAGGCCGAAGCCGATGTAGTCGCCCTCACTCCCGTTCTGCGCGCGCTGCTCCACATAGAGCACGCTGCACTGCTCGCGGCTTAAAAAGTCCGCGAGCAGGCCGAAATCGCGGTACCACGCTGAGCGCCAGCCGTGAAACGCGATCACAAGGCGCTTGGCCTTTTCGCATTCACGAAGATGGCCCACGAGCGTCAAGCCCTCGCGGTTTTCGAGCAGTACTGTCTCCGTTTCCGAAGACGCAAGCTTTTTCGCGGCGGCGCGCTGCGCCTCGCGGTAGGGCTCGTCGCGCTTTTCGCCCGTGAGCTGGGCGCTGCCCTTGTTTTTGAACGCCTTGGGCGCTTCGCGCTTCATCGCGACGTCCATCAGCGTTCTCGTCACGCCGTAGGCCGCCGCGCCGTAGAGTGCCGCCGCAGCCGTGACGAATATAGCCGCCTTTGTCGCTTTTTTCATAACTGTGACCTCCTTGTATCCAAACTGTAAACTCTTATCTTGGGTACTGGACAGGGATATTTTCCCGTGTTATACTCCAAACTAATCTAAGTTCCGGGCGGTTTCGACCGCCCGTCTCTTCTTTCAGCGTAGCAAAAACTCCGGCTTTTTGCTACGTTCAGTTTTTCCCGTTTGTATGCACTTCCTGCCGGAAATTTCAATGATCGGAGGAACGCATTTTCATGAACGAAGTCAAGTCCCCGAAAAAGCCGCTGCTGTACTATTACTTTGTCGCGATGCTGCTCGTGATGCTCTTCAACTTCATCGCCATGCCGTGGATCTCTGAGCACCAGATCAAGGACGTCGACTACAACACTTTCGTCACCATGACAGAGCAGGGCGAGGTCGGCCGGGTCGAGATCCAGGAGCAGTCCAACCGCATTCTCTTCACCAGCAGCGATGAAAAGACCGTCTACAAGACGGCGATGGTGCCTGACGACGGTTTGGTGCAGCGCCTTTTGGACGCGGGCGTCTCCACCACGGGTGAGGAGATCGAGCAGACGTCCACGCTCGTCAGCATTCTCGCCTGGGTGCTGCCCATCATCATCTTTGTCGCGCTGGGACAGTATATGTCGCGCAAGATGATGGAGAAGATGGGCGGCGGAGGCAACTCCATGATGTTCAACATGGGCAAGTCCAACGCCAAGGTGTATGTCAAGTCCGCCGAGGGCATCAAGTTTGACGATGTCGCGGGCGAGGACGAGGCCAAGGAGAACCTCACCGAGGTCGTCAACTACCTGCACGACCCCAGCAAGTATCAGGAAATCGGCGCGTCGATGCCCAAGGGCATCCTGCTCGTCGGCCCTCCGGGAACCGGTAAAACGATGCTCGCCAAGGCGGTCGCCGGCGAGGCGAATGTGCCGTTCTTCTCGATGTCGGGCTCTGAATTTGTCGAAATGTTCGTCGGCATGGGTGCAAGCAAGGTGCGTGACCTCTTCAAGCAGGCCAAGGAAAAGGCCCCCTGCATCGTCTTCATCGACGAGATCGACGCCATCGGCCAGAAGCGCAGCGGCGGCCAGTACGGCGGCAACGACGAACGCGAGCAGACCTTGAACCAACTGCTCACCGAAATGGACGGCTTTGAGGGCAACAACGGCGTCATCATTCTCGCCGCCACGAACCGCCCCGAATCCCTCGACCCCGCGCTCACGCGCCCGGGCCGCTTCGACCGCCGCGTGCCGGTGGAGCTGCCCGACCTCAAGGGACGCGAGGCTATCTTGCAGGTCCACGCGAAGAAGATCAAGGTCGCCGAGGACGTCGACTTCAACAAGATCGCGCGCATGGCCTCCGGCGCTTCCGGCGCGGAGCTTGCCAACATTGTGAACGAAGCAGCGCTGCGCGCCGTGCGCGACGGCAGACGCTTTGCCACGCAGGCAGACCTGGAAGAGAGCATCGAGGTCGTCATCGCCGGCTACCAGAAGAAGAACGCCATCATGACCGACGAGGAGAAGAAGATCGTCTCCTACCACGAGATCGGCCACGCGCTCGTTGCGGCGAAGCAGACGAACTCTGCCCCCGTGCAGAAGATCACCATTGTGCCGCGCACCTCGGGCGCGCTCGGCTACACGATGCAGGTCGAAGAGGGCAACCATTATCTCATGAGCAAAACCGAGATGGAGAACAAGATCGCCACGCTCACCGGCGGCCGCGCCGCTGAAGAGGTCGTGTTCCACTCCGTCACGACCGGCGCGTCGAACGATATCGAGCAGGCGACGAAGCTCGCCCGCGCGATGATCACGCGCTATGGCATGAGCGACGATTTCGACATGGTCGCGCTTGAGACGGTCAACAATCAGTACCTCGGCGGCGACGCATCGCTCGCTTGCTCTGCCGAAACGCAGACGAAGATCGACCAGCGCGTCGTGGAGCTGGTGAAAGCGCAGCACGAAAAGGCTGTGAACATCCTCACCGAGAACCGCGCGAAGCTCGATGAGCTGGCGCAGTACCTCTACGAGAAGGAGACGATCACGGGCGAAGAGTTCATGCACATCCTGAATGCGCAGTAAACTCCATAAATAGAAAGAAAGACACAGCCGTTTGGCTGTGTCTTTCTTTCTATTTATAGGTTGCTTTCTTTTCGACCCGTGCGGCTGCGCAGGTAGTCGCCGAGGGTCGTGATGCAAAGGAGCGTCACGACCAGAAATGCGCCGGGGATGAGCAGGATCCACCACGCGTCGGTCATCAGCGCCTTTTCCGCGAGCGAGAGCATACTGCCCCAGGTCACGACCTCGATGGGCAGGCCGAGGCCCATGAAGCTGAGCGTCGATTCGGCGATGATGGCGCTGCGCACATTCATCACCACCATGAAGAGGATGGACGAGAAGAAATTCGGTGCGAGATGACGCCGCAGAATGTGGAAAAAGCTACCGCCCATGCACTTGGCCGCGATGACATACTCGCTCGCGCGCAGCTGCCTGACCTCGGTGCGCACGACCTTGGCGATGCTCCACGCGCTCGGCGTGCCGATGATCGCCTGCAAAAAGATGACGAGCAGCAGGTTCGGCACGCTGAGAAGAATTTCGGTCAGGCGCATCAGCAGCGCGTCGAGCCATTTGGGCGAAAGTCCGCTGACCGCGCCGAACAAAATGGCGAGCAACGTCGAAATGACGGTCGAGCCGACGCCGATGAACAGCGACAGCCGCCCGCCGTACCAGATCATCGAGAAGATATCGCGCCCCATCGTGTCCGTGCCGAACAGGAACTCGCGGCACGGCGCAGTGGAGCAGTGAGCCAGGTCGAGATACGTCGGATCCTTCGTCATGATAAGCTCGCAGAAAAGACACCCGAGCACGATGAGCGATAAAATCATGGCGGAGGCGACAGGCTTGCCGCGCAGGGAATGTCTGCTTTTCGTGGGTACGGCCTCCGGCAGCGGTCGCGCGCCGACGATTTGGAAGCGGTCGTTCATGGCTGCACCTCCGCTTCCCGCACGGCCTGCTCGGCGCGGATGCGCGGGTCGATCTGCTCGTTGATCGTCTGGGCGATGATGCTGCACAGGATCACGAGCGCGCCGGAGAGCAGGCTCAGCAGCATCAGCAGATTGTAGTCCTTGTAGCGCGCGCTTTCATAGGCCAGCGTGCCGAGTCCCGGGTAGGAAAACACGGCTTCGACAATGTACGTCCCGCCCAGCACGTGCGGAACGGAGATCGCCATGATGCTTAAGTACGTTGGCATCGTGTTTCGCAGGCAGTGGCGCAGCATCACGGCGCGGCGCGTTAGCCCCTGGCCTTGGCAAGCAGCACATAGTCCGCGCGCATCTCGTCGAGGAGCTTGTTTCGGATCATGTAGGCGTAGTACCACAGGTGCCCGAGCACCACGACCGCGAGCGGCAGGATGAGGTGCGCGGCGCGGTCGGCGATGTTATTTTGCTGCCCGATGGAGTAGGCCCCGGAGCTCGGCAGCACGCGCAGCTCGATGGCGAAGATCAGAATGAGCAGCAGCGACAGCCAGAATTCCGGAATGCAGCTCGTGATGGTGCCGAGCTTGCAGACCGCGCGGTCGAAAAGCGTTCCCTCCCGCTGCGCGCAGAGCATCCCGAGCAGCAGTGAGAGCGTGAAGATCAGCACAAAGCCGACGCCGCCGAGAAGGAGTGTGTTGCCCGCGCGGCTCGCGATGACCTCGCCCGCGGGCATTTTGTACTTATACGAGATGCCGAAATCCCCGTGCAGGGCGTTCTGCGCCCAGCGGACATACTGCGTGAAGATGGGCTCGTCGAGGCCGAGCTTTTCCTCCGCCTGCGCGCGCTCCTGCGGCGTCAGCTTCTCCGCGCGGTCACCGTAGTAGGACACGAGCGGGTCGCCCGGGGCGAGGCGTGAGACATAGAACACCGCGAGCGACAGAACAAGAACGCTCAGAAGAAACGCCAGCACCTTTTTGCCGAAATACAGGATCTTCGATGGCTTTTTCATCGCGCGCCCCCTTCCCGCAGGACGAAATGGTCCGGTTCGACCTCGACAAGCTCGCCCGTCAGCGGAAACTGCTCGGGCGAGAAGTCCGGCAATACGCGGTTTCGTTCGATGCGCGGGTCAGGAACCGGCACAGCCGCGAGCAGCGCCTTGGTGTAGGGGTGGAGCGGATGGTCGTAAAGCGCGCGCACGGGCGCGACCTCGACAAGCTTGCCGTGGTACAGTACGCCGACGCGGTCGCAGAGGAATTCCACCATCGCGAGGTCATGTGCGATGAAGAGGAACGAAAAGCCGTGCTCGCGCTGCAAATGGCGAAACAGGTTGACAATCTGTGCCTGAGTGGACACATCCAGCGACGCGATCGGTTCGTCCGCCACCAGAAGCTCCGGCTCCATGCACAGCGCCCGTGCGATGGCGACGCGCTGGCGCTGCCCGCCGGAGAGCTCGGACGGGTACTTGTCGAGATAGGTTTTGTCAAGGCCGACATAATACATCTGGAACTCGGCCTCCTTGCGGTATGTGCCGCGCGGCGGGGCGATGTGGTGGATGCGCATGGGCTCGGCGATACTATCGCAGACTGTCATGCGCGGGTCGAGGCTCGAGGCAGAGTCCTGAAAGATCATCTGGCGTGTGGTTTGCAGCATTTTTTTGTTCGCGCGGCAGGCGGCCCTGTCACAGAGGTCGACGCCATTGTAAAAGATATGCCCGCCGCTCGGCTGCAAGATGCCCATCGCGCAGCGCGCGGCCGTCGACTTGCCGGAGCCGGACTCACCGACGAGGCCGAAAATTTCCCCGCGGTAAATCTGAAACGAGATGTCGTCCAGCGCCTTGACGGAGAACTGCTTCGTCAGCGGGAAGACATGGCTCACGTGCTGCACATCGAGCAGAATGTCATGTTTTGTCATCGCGCACCTCCCACCGGCGGCGTGATCCTCGGCGCGCGTTCGTCGAGCAGCCACGTCGCGGCATAGTGCGTGTCGCTGACGCGGAACATCGGCGGCGCTTCCTCGTAGTCGATGGCGAGGGCGTACTCGTTGCGGGGGGCAAAGACGTCGCCTTGCGGCGGGTCAATGAGCGTCGGCGGCATGCCGGGGATGCTCGGCAGCGTCTCCTTTCCGCGCGAGAGCGCGGGCAGCGAGCGCAGAAGGCTCCAGGTGTAGGGGTGGCGCGGGTCGTAGAAGATATCCTCCGCTGTGCCGGTCTCGACGATCTTGCCCGCGTACATCACGGCCACGCGGTCGGCGACGCGCGCGACAACGCCGAGGTCGTGCGTGACAAACACCGTCGCCGTGCCGAGCTTTCGCTGCACGTCGCGCAGCAGATCTAAGATCTGCGCTTGAATGGTCACATCCAGCGCAGTCGTCGGCTCGTCGGCAAATAAAATGCGCGGGTTCCCCGCGAGCGCGATGGCCAGCACCACGCGCTGGCGCATCCCGCCGGAAAAGCTGTGGGGATAGAGTGCCATGCGCTCTTGCGCGCGGTCGATGCCGACAAGCTCAAGCAGTTCGATCACGCGCGCTCTTACGGCGCTCTTTTCGAGCTTTGGCCTGTGCGCGAGCACCGCTTCGGCGATCTGCGCACCGATCGTCATCGTCGGATCAAGCGCGGTCATCGGGTCCTGGAACACCATGGAAAAGAGCGAACCGCGCAGCGCCGTCATCTTGCGCTCGCGATAAGCCGTAATGGCCGTGCCGTCTACGATGATCTTGCCGGACTTGATTTTTGCCGTCTGCGGCAGAAGGCGCAGGATGCTCTTGCACAGTACGCTCTTGCCGCAGCCCGATTCGCCGACGATGGCGAGCACCTCGCCCGCTTTCAGCGAAAAGCTCACGTCGCGCACCGCCTGCACCTCGCCCGCGGGGGTGAAAAAGCTGACGGAAAGGTGCTCGACGTTCAATAAATCTGCCATGAAAAATGCCCTCTTTATGCAAGACAAAGGGGCTGAAGCCAGTCCCTCGTCAAAGATGTCAATGGCGTTTACTCGCCGATCGTCCAGTCCTGAATGTACCAGAAAATGCCGACGCCGTGGTGGCCGAGCACCGTGTCCGCATCGATGCCGTGGATGGTGGATTTGGCGACATAGTTCGCGTCGATGTAGCAGATAAAGGCGTAGGCCGGATCGTCCGCGAGCGCGTGCAGGAATTTGCTGTAATACTCTTTGCGGACGGCGTCGTCGCTGCTCTGGCGCGCGAGCGTCAGAGATTCGTCCACCAGCGCGTTCGAGTAGCCCGAGTAGTTCGCGCCCTTGTCCGTGCCGAAGACCTTGTAGGTGTGGTCGTCGGCGTCAAACGGGCTGCCCCAGCCGATGAGACATGCCATCTGGCCGCTCCAGTCCATCTGCGCGGGGATGTCCACCGTGCAGTGGATGCCAACTTCTCTAAGCTGCTGCGCCGCAACCTGTGCGATGTCGATGCGGTCCTGCTCGCCGGACATCACACTGATGACGAAACCGATCTCCTCGCCGTTTCGCTCGTAGTAGCCGCTTTCGCCCATCGTGCAGCCGACGGATTCGAGAATTTCTTTCGCTTTTGCGGGATCGTAGTCGTAGTGGTTCACGGTCTCGTCATTGTAGATGTTGCGCTGGAGCGGGCTGTATGCCGCCATGCCCTGCCCAAGCAGCACCGAATCGACAATGGCCTGACGGTCGATGGCGTAGCAGACGGCGGGGATGATGTCGCTGTTTTCCGTCCAGTAGGGGTTGTTGAAGTTGAAGAGAATGCCGCGGTAGTCCGCGGTGGTCATGTCGTAGCAGGTGTAGCCGTCCTTGCCCGCGAAGTTCTGCGCGTTTTTCGGGTCGAGCAGCGCAAGGTCGATCTCACCGGACTCGAGCTGCATCGCCTGCGCATTGTCGTCGGGTACGATCTTGAAGATGACGCGCTCGATGTTCGGCGCGCCCAAGAAGTAGTCCTCGTTGCGCACGAGCACGATGGACTGCCCGGCGTCCCAGCTTTCGAGCTTGTAGGGCCCCGTGCCGACGGGGGCACGGAAGAAAGCGGATTCCTGCATGTCCTCGCCCTCGAGCAGATGCTGCGGCAGGATCGCCATCGTCATGTACTCCAGAAATGCGGCGTTCGGCTCAGCGAGGCGGAACGAGACGGTGTGGTCGTCGAGCACGGTGATCTCCTGCACGTCCTCGTAATTCGGCGCGTTTTCCGAGCCGTTGTCGGGGTCCATGATGGCTTCAATCGTGAATTTGACGTCCTGCGCCGTGAACGGCTCGCCGTCGTGCCACTTCACCCCCTCGCGCAGGTAGAAAGTATAGGTGCAGTTCGCCTCGTCATAGTCCTAGCGCTCGGCGAGGGCGGGAACGATCTGGTCATTGCCGTCGTGCGCGGTCAGTCCGTTGAAGAGCAGCAGGTTGATCTCGCAGTGCTCGTCCATCGCGGGATCGATGCGCGTGTAGTCAGCGGAGCCGTAGACGAGCGTGGACGGCGCGTCGGTCGTCGAGTCGCCGCCGCTCCGGCCGCAGGCGGCAAGGGAGAAGAGCATCGCGAGGGGCAGCAGAAGAGTCAGCGCTTTTTTCATGGGAAACTCCTTTGGGGAAAATGTGGAAACGCCGCATCGCCGAATGCAGCGAAAAATATGACAGTTTGTAGTATAGGGGAAATTCCCGCCCGCCACAAGCCGGGTGGGGGATACGGCGGGCAAAGTTTTTCCGAAAAATCACAGCGTGCGGCGGAAATTTCCCGATTTTTGACCTTTTTGGCCTTTTTGCGAATCACGCTTGCATTTTCTGCGCGGCAATGGGTACAATATTGTGCCGAAAATACAGCAAAGGAGTTTGCTTTTTATGAAATTAGGTATCGTCGAAAGTGAGCCTGTTTCTGTAAGTCTCCGCAAACGCACAAATGCCGATAAAGCTTGATAGGACAGGCATTTTCGGATGAAGTCAAAACATATAAGTTTCTATTTCCCTACGCATCCCCACGCGGAAATGGCGCAAAAATGGCGTAGAGGAACCAGCGGTACGCAGTTGCGAAAATCGCCTGCTGCAACATTACTAAGAATATTCAAGCTGCCCTGCGCACAAGCAGGGCAGCTTTTTTATCTGCGCACCGGCGCAGAGAGATACAAGGCGTTTCACTTCGCGCCGCAGCGTCCTGCGTGAAGTGTTTCCGCCACGGGAAGCGGTCGCAGAACGCCCAGTGCTTTTCATAAAACGTGGAAAATCGTCCGATGACATATGCTTGTCCTTTTATATCTGACGCATTATGTTAAGATGTGCAGTAGATGTTCCATTTTACCATCCCACTCTCTGCTGGAATCGGCGCACTCTTTCAGCTCAGTTTCGATTTCAGTATATAAATCGTTCAAACTTTCCTTTCTGACACACAGTTTAGCTTTTCCTCTTGCAAAAACAAGAAGCTGCCGATACAACAAAGAAAAAACGACTTGTACCGAATGCACAAGCCAAAGAAGGAGGCAGACCATGGAGGAAAAACGCTGGGAATCGTGCAATGCCGAGGCGCTGCTGGAGGAATTCTTTTCGCAGGACAATCTCCGGCAGCTGGCGCTGAGCACGGGGGAGCTGCTGGACTGCCCGCTGATGGTACTGGATGATACCTTTCGCATTGCTGCGTACCGTTTGCCGCTCGGCTTTTCCGATGCGCTCTTTGAAACCGCCGTACGCTGCGGCGAGATCACCTACGAGGCCGGCGCAACCATCAGCAAAAATGCGATGCTCACAGCTGGTTGGGCGGACTATGTCCAGCTGGCTGATAGCCCCTATCGGCGGCGTTTTGCACCTCTCATCAGCGCGGGCGTGCGCCTCGGCTGCCTCATCTGCGTGGATACGGACGGACATTTGGAAAAAATCCCGCCGCAGACCTGGGAGCTGGTGGAGCACATCCTCTCCAAGCAGCTGTTCATGGAGGTGAGCCGTCAGGACAAGCCTTCCGAGACGGTGGAGGACATCCTCATGCACCTGCTGGACGGCGGGTTTTCCTCCGCCGCGCATTTTCGGCTTCAGGCCTCCGGCATCTACCTCGCGGACTTTCATCCGCGCGCCTTCGCCCTCATCGACCTTGAGACCTACCACAGCGCTTACATGGGAAAGCGGCATCTGAAAGAGGAGCTGGAAGCGCAGATTGCGGATTCCCACCCCTTTTTATATAAGGGCGATGTTTTTCTCTTCCTGCACCGGGAGGGGGATGGCGACATCTTTTCCGAGCTTGCGGAGGAATTTCAGCTTAAAATTCTTATCTCTGCGCCGATCGACGACCTTTTCACCCTCCCGCAGCTCTACCGCATAGCGCGCGAGGCATTGGAGCTGATGAAAGATGAGCGCTTCCCCGGTGAGGCCGTCTGCTCGGCGCAGCAGCTGCGTACCCCGCTGCTGCTGAAAAATCTGGAGGGGCGCGGCGACCTGATCCCGATCGCGCTGCGCCGCCTTGCCGCCCACAACCGCGAAAAGGACACCCAGTACTGTGAAACGCTCTACCATTACCTCACCTGCTGCCACTCACTGAAAAAGACCAGCGACGCGCTCTATACCCACCGCAACACCGTGCTTTACCGCATCCGCAGATTGCAGGAGGATTTCGCGATCCCGCTGGAGGAGCCGTCCCAGCACGCCGACCTGCTGCTGGGCGTGTCGCTCATTTTGTTTGAGATCAAGGGGCCGGACTTTTTTCTGCGCGCGCCGAAAAATGAAGCATAAAACCGGCGCGATCACGCGCCGGTCAGATAGAAAAGGATGATATCATGAAGGAAAACAGAAAGCTTTTGAGAGAAGTCCTCAAGGACATCCGCCACGATATGACGGATGAAGAGGTCCTGAACCTGCTGGCGGACAGTAAGATTTCCGAAAATCTCGCAGGCGAATAGGAAAAATACACCATTGGCCAGCGCGCGGCAGACGCCATTGCCAAATTTGCGGGCAGCTGGGCGTTCATCTTTTCCTTCACCGGCGTGCTGATTTTGCGGATGCTCGTCAACACGCTGCTCGCGGTGAAGACCTTCGACCCCTATCCTTTCATTCTGCTGAACCTCGTGCTCTCGTGCGTCGCGGCCATTCAAGCGCCGCTCATCATGATGAGCCAGAACCGGCAGGAGGAAAAGGACCGCCGCCGTGCAGAGAACGATTATAAGGTCAACCTCAAAACGGAGATCATGATCGAGGATCTTTACGACAAGGTCAATGCCATCCTGGCCAGACAGACCGCACTGGAAAAACAGCTGACCGAGGAGGACGGTGAAAGCGCAGGCAAAAATGAGGGAGGACAGAGCCGTCCTCCCTCATTTTTTGCTGTTTTTGCGCAACGCGGAATCCTCCTCCGCAAACCTGCGCGCTTTTGTTGAGATGCCTCTCCGGCGCGTAAAGCCCTTATACGTGCAAGACTCTATGTTGCTTTACAGCCGGAAGTGCTTCTTAAGTTCTTGGTTTTCCCCCAGCACCAGCAGCGTCATATCAGCGTCCAGCACAGTTTCCGGTGAGATGTTCACATCGGTTTTGCCGTTCCGCTTTACGCCGAGGATATTGACGCCATAGCGCCTGCGGATTTCCAGCTCGCCGATGCTGCGGCCCTGCCAATCCTCCGGCACGGCAACCTCGATAATGGCGTGCTGCTCATCCAGCTCAATGTAGCTGAAAATATGGTTGGCGGTATAGCGGATGGCCGCCCACTTCGCCAGCTGCTTTTCCGGGTAGGCGACCGCGTCCGCGCCGTTGCGCAGCAGGAATTTCGCCTGCACATCCCGCTCAGCGCGGGATACCACATATTTTGCTCCCAGCTCCTTGAGCAGCGACGTCGTCTCCAGCGAATTCTGAAAATTTCCGCTGATGGTGACATAGCAGACATCGTAATTGCTCACGCCCAGCGAGCGCAGAAAGTCCACACGGGTGCTGTCGCCGATCTGCGCGTTGGTGACAAAGGACATGCACTCGTTGACGCGCTCCTCGTCTTTGTCCACTGCCATCACCTGATGGCCCAGCTCGTTGAGCTGCATGGCAAGATGCCGCCCGAAGCGGCCCAGTCCGATCAATAATACCGTTTTCATCGTGTGCTCCTTTCAGCCTACGGTAATTTTCTCCTGCGGATAGCGGGCGTAAGTCAGATCATGCCCGGAGAATGCGGCGTAGATCAAGGTCAATCCGCCGACGCGCCCGAAATACATCAGCAGGATGAGAATGCTCTGCGACAGGACTCCCAGCTGCGGCGTCAGCCCCAGCGTCAGGCCCACCGTACCGGCGGCGGACGCTGTTTCATAGAGACAGGCACCGAGGGGAAGCTCCTCCGCTGTGCTGATGACCGCCGCCCCCGCAAAGGTCAGCCCCAGATACAGCAGCAGAATGGCGGCGGCGTTGCGGACAGTGGATGTCTCCAATCTGCGGTGGAAGAGCTGCAGATCCTCCCGCCTGCGGAAGGCGGCAATGGCATTGGCAATGAGAACTGCCAGCGTCGTGACCTTCATGCCGCCCGCCGTGGAGCCTGGGGCCCCGCCGGTGAGCATCAGCAAAATGGTGACCGCCTGAGAGGCATCCGTCATCTCCG
>OIXG01002079.1_pt1 | contig 16424 bp, 16 predicted proteins | sample 1587731 | NCBI WGS metagenome assembly OIXG01 (sample SAMEA3888908, study PRJEB22519) | human gut metagenome | biome: human gut; feature: human-associated habitat; material: faeces | place: Denmark | collected 2010
CGTTCTCTTGGGGGTCCAAGGGGGCCATTCTCTCACGTGAGAGAATGGCCCCCTTTCCCGTGCAGCGCCAAAGGCGCTGCCACCCCTCCGCGCGACGCGCGGAAAAGAGGGCCGAGGCCTTACGCCTCGTCATCCTCCTCATGCTCTGTGAGCGCCATGGAGATCACGCTGTCTCCCTCTTCCTTGAAGCGCATGACGATCACGCCCTGCGTGGCTCTGCCCGTCGTGCGGATGGCCTCCACCGGCGTGCGGATCAGGATACCCGCGCGCGTGACGAGCAGCAGATCCTCGCTGCCATCCACGACCTTGACGCCGACGATGCCGCCGGTCTTCTCGGTCACCATATAGTTCTTGATGCCGAGGCCGCCGCGGTTCGTGATGCGGTATTCCTCGACCGGCGTTTTCTTGCCGTAACCCTTTTCGGTGATGGTCAGGACTTCCTTGCCCTCCTGGGCGCGGGCGGCGCCGACGACGTAGTCGCCCTCGCGCAGCTTGATGCCGCGCACGCCGACCGCCGTGCGGCCCATCGCACGGACATCGGTCTCGTCAAAGACGACCGCCATACCGTCGTGTGTGGCGATCAGAATTTTCTGCTCGCCGTCCGTCTCGCGCACGCTCACCAGCTCGTCGCCCTCGTCGAGGTTCAGCGCGCGGATGCCGTTGTTGCGCAGGTTCTTGAGCGTTTCGACCGGCAATCTCTTCACCGTGCCGTTGCGCGTGACCATGGTGAGGAACAGATTTTCGGCGTTCAGGTCGCGGAAGTGGATCATCGCCTGCACGCGCTCGCCCGTCTCCACCTGGATGATGTTGACGATGTTTGTGCCCTTGGCAGCCTTGCCGCTCTCGGGGATCTGATAGCCCTTCTTGCGGTACACCTTGCCGGTATCGGTGAAGAAGAGGATATAGTCGTGGGTCGAGGCGGTGAACACGTCGACCACCGTGTCCTCGTCGCGGGTGGTGATGCCCTTCTTGCCCATGCCGCCCTTACTCTGCGCGGTGTACTCGCTCGCGCTCGTGCGCTTGATGTAGCCGTTGCGGGTCAGGGTGAAGACGCACTGCTCCTCTTCGATGAGGTCTTCGATGTCGATCTCGTCCTCGACCTCCTGAATTTCGGTCTTGCGCTCATCGCCGTACTTGTCGCGGATCTCAATGAGCTCGTCCTTGAGGACGCCCTTGAGCATCGTCTCGTTTGCGAGCAGTTCGACAAAGTACGCGATCTTCTTTTCGAGTTCGTCGTACTCGTTCTGGAGCTTCTCGCGGTCGAGGCCCTGCAAGGCCTTCAGGCGCATATCGAGGATGGCCTGCGCCTGCACGTCGGAAAGCGAGAAGCGCTCCATCAGCTTTTCCTTCGCGTCGTCGTAGCTCGTGCGGATGATGTGGATGACCTCGTCGATGTTGTCCTGTGCGATCAGTAAGCCCTGTAACAGGTGCTCGCGCTCGCGTGCCTTTTTGAGGTCATACTGCGTTCTGCGCGTGATGAGCTCTTCCTGGAAGGCGAGATACTCGTCGATGATGTGGCGCAGGGACAGGATCTTCGGCTGCTTCTGGTTGTCGACGAGCGCCAGCATGTTGATGGCGAAGCTCGTCTGAAGCTGCGTCTGGGCGAACAGGCGGTTTAAGACCACCTGCGGGTTCGCGTCGTGCTTGACTTCAATGACGATGCGCATACCCGTGCGGTCGGTCTCGTCGCGGATGTCGGAAATGCCCTCAAGGCGCTTGTCGTTCACCTGGTCGGCCATGTTCTTGATGAGCATGCGCTTGTTCACTTGATACGGAAGCTCGGTGACGATGATGCGCGTGCGGTCGCGGCCGAATTCTTCAAATTCCGTGCGGGCGCGCAGGATGATCTTGCCGCGGCCCGTGGCGTAAGCCGCGCGGATGCCGCTGCGGCCCATAATGATGCCCTTGGTCGGGAAGTCGGGGCCCGTGACGTGCTGCATCAGGTCGTAAAGCGTCGCCTCGGGATTGTCGAGCACGCAGACGCAGGCGTTGATGACCTCCGTGAGGTTGTGCGGCGGGATGTTCGTCGCCATACCGACGGCGATACCGGAAGAACCGTTGACCAGCAGGTTCGGAAAGCGCGCGGGCAGCACGCGGGGCTCCTTGCGGCTCTCATCGAAGTTCGGGTCCCAGTCGACGGTCTCCTTGTCGATGTCGCGCAGCATTTCGTTTGCGATCTTCGACATTCTGGCCTCGGTGTATCGGTAGGCGGCCGGAGGGTCGCCATCAATGGAACCGAAGTTGCCGTGGCCGTCGACGAGCATATAGCGCATGGAGAAGTCCTGCGCGAGACGCACGAGCGCGTCGTAAACCGACGCGTCGCCGTGCGGATGATAGCGGCCCAGCACGTCGCCGACGCAGGTCGCCGACTTTTTGAACGCCTTGTCGCTCGTCAGGCCATCTTCGTACATGGCGTACAGAATGCGGCGGTGGACAGGCTTCAAGCCGTCGCGCACATCAGGCAGCGCGCGCCCGACGATGACCGACATCGCGTATTCGATGTAGGAGGACTGCATCTCGTGCACGAGCTCGCTCTGCACGATCTTTTGGTTGGGGAATTGAATGTCTTCGGGTTTGTAATCCACGTTTTTGTGTGCCATTTTCTTCGTCCTCCTCTCTTAAAAGTCCAGATTGACCGCGTATTTCGCGTTCTGTTCAATGAATTCCTTGCGCGGCTCGACCTTCTCGCCCATCAGCACCGTGAACGTCTCGTCGGCGAGCACCGCGTCCTCGAGCGTGATGCGCTTGAGCGTGCGCTTTTCGGGGTCCATGGTCGTCTCCCACAGCTCATGTGGGTTCATTTCACCAAGACCTTTGAAGCGCGAAATATCGACCTTCGCGTTCGGATTGTCGCCGCGCAGCTCGGCGGAAACGGCGTCGCGCTCCTCGTCCGAGAAGGCAACGCGCTGCGTCTTGCCGCGTGTCAGCTTGAAAAGCGGCGGCACCGCGGCATAGACATAGCCGTTTTCGATGAGCGGGCGCATATAGCGGAAGAAAAACGTCAGCAGCAGCGTTCTGATGTGCGAGCCGTCGACATCGGCATCCGCCATGATGATGACCTTGTGATAGCGGAGCTTATTGATATCGAAATCCTCGCCAAGGCCGGCGCCGAGCGCGATGATGACGGGCTGGAGCTTGTCGTTGCCGTAAATTTTGTCGGCGCGCACCTTTTCCACGTTGAGCATCTTACCCCAGAGCGGCAGGATCGCTTGGAAGCGCGAGTCGCGTCCCTGGGTGGCAGAGCCACCTGCCGAGTCGCCCTCTACGATGTAGAGCTCGGTGAGCTCGGGGTTATTTTCGTTGCAGTCGCGCAGCTTGTCGGGCATCGCCGCGCCGCCGAGGGCGCTCTTGCGGCGGATGGATTCGCGCGCCTTGCGCGCGGCCTCGCGCGCGCGGTTGGCCGTCATGGCCTTATCCAAAATCGTGCGCGCCACGACGGGGTTTTCCTCAAGGAACTGCATCAGCCGGTCGGAGACGATGCCGTCGACCAGTGTGCGGATCTCGCTGTTGCCGAGCTTTGCCTTTGTCTGGCCCTCGAACTGCGCGTTCGTGAGCTTGACGGAGATCACGCAGGTCAGGCCCTCGCGGCAGTCCTCGCCGCTGACCTTGTCGCCCTCTTTGATGATGCCGTTTTTGATGCCGTAGGCGTTCAAAACGCGCGTGAGCGCAGCCTTGAAGCCGGTCTCGTGCATGCCGCCCTCGGGCGTGTGGACGTTGTTGGCGAACGACAGGATATTTTCCTGATAGCCGTCGTCATACTGGAGCGCCAATTCTGCGAACGAATCGCCCTTCATGCCGCTCATGTAGATGACGTTATTGTGCAGCGGCTCTTTCTTCTTGTTGAGCCACGTGACGAATTCGCGGATACCGCCCTCATAGCACATCGAGTCACGGCGCTCGCTCTCGGGCTTTTCCTCGCTCTCAAGGCGCTTATCCTCGATCGTAATGCGAAGGCCCGCGTTCAAAAATGCCTCCTCGCGCATGCGGGTGTGCAGCGTTTCGTAGGAGTATTCGAGCTCTTCGAACATCTCGGGGTCGGGCTTGAACGTAACGGTCGTGCCCGTGCGGTCGGTCGAGCCGATGATGGTCATCTCCTGCGTGATCTTGCCGCGGGAGAATTTCATCTCGTAGATGTTGCCGTTTTTGTGCACCTGCACCGTCAGCCATTCAGACAGCGCGTTGACAACGCTCGCGCCGACGCCGTGCAGACCGCCGGAGACCTTGTAGCCTCCGCCGCCGAACTTGCCGCCCGCGTGCAGCACGGTATAGACGACCTCGAGCGCGGGACGGCCCGTCTGCGCCTGAATGTCGACCGGAATGCCGCGGCCGTTATCCACAACGGTGATGGTGTTGCCCTCGTTGATCGTCACTTTAATTTCCGTGCAGTAGCCCGCAAGCGCTTCGTCGATGGAGTTATCCACAATTTCGTAGACGAGGTGATGCAGGCCGCTCACCGACGTCGAGCCGATGTACATGCCCGGGCGCTTGCGCACCGCCTCAAGCCCCTCGAGAACTTGAATTTCCGAGGCGTTATAGTCGTTGTTTTCATCCACCGCCGTGGATTGCAGGATCTCATTTTCTGCCATTTGGGTTCTCCTTTCGTCATCAGGCAGGAAGAACCGGGTCGGAGCCCTTTCCGGCCCGTTTCTCCCTGCCTCGAGCACTATTTTGATGGGAAAGCCGCTTACATCGCGGCTGTTGTTTTCTTCTTTCTGATCAAGCAGTAAATGCCGTACACCAGTGCTTGACTCGTTAGGTACAGGAACAAAATGCCCGTGATCGGCCCGACGGGAAACGTCGAATCCGCACCGTGGAACTGCCAGAGCACTTCGCATGCAAGCCAGAAGAGCGCCGACACCTTCATTTTCTTCCGAAAGAGCCACTTGTCGCCCTCGTCCGTTTTGAGCCGCCACGTGAAATACACCGTCAGCAGCGTGAAAAAGCCGAGCGCGATAGGCAGTATCCAGCGCTCATTGTGGGGAAGGGAAAAGGGGCTTGCCAGCATTGTCAAAGCAACGGGGATTTTCATGTCTGCTCCTCCATTCTCTTTTGCAGTGTTTGGCTCGAAAGCTCGGATAAATACACGAGCTGCGGGTGATACGGGTGGTCGCACACCAGAAAGGACTTGGGAATGTCCTCGCAGGCGTCGATGACCAGACTTTCGTCCTCCGCCCGCCTAAGAAATTCCGACGTTCTTTTCGATTGCGACGTGATCTCGAGATCAAAGACGCCGATGATGTGCTTTTCTGGCAGCATGACATTGTTGCCGATGTGCAGGTACATGGTACCTCCTCAGATATCGCGCCCAAAGGGCGCGGGGTGGTCTCCCATTGGCATGGGAGTGCGCAGTCAAAGGGGGGATTCTCTTTCCAAAGAGAATCCCCCCTTTGGAACCCCAAGAGAAATGCGAGGGGCGTCCCCCTCGACCCCCGACATTGCGGGATTGCAGCTTGAAGAACTGCACGCGCTGCGCAATGTAAGTGCGGTGTACATGGCTTCGCCATGAATCTTCTGCGAGTCGTCACCACTCTCAACCGCGCCTTACTATCGTGAGGCGCGAGTGACGTCCCCTCGGCGGCAGACTGCGTGCCGAATGCGGCATTGCTTCGCTCGCCGCATTGTGGAGACTGGCCATAGACGGGAATTACTGCGCACTTCTACAAGATCAGCAGAGCGGCAGCGGATGATAGAAGCAGAGGCAAATCATATAGCAGTTCTAAACGCGGCTCCGCCGCACGCAGGCAGTTGCATTCCGGAGGCATAAAGGTTGTTCGAGCTTGGGGCTGCCAATCAAACGCCTTTCTTTTGGACGGTCACACCGCCCGTTTTCTTTCTCGGGAAAGAAAATGGGGGGTGTGGTCCTGCCGCCCGCAGGCGGCTTCTCCCAGCCGCATAGGTGCGGCTAAACTACCGCTCCCTGTGAGATATGGAACACTTTTCCACTCAAAAGTGTCCCCAACCGATCCTCTTCACAGCACGTGATAAACACCTGCCCGCCTGAAATGCGGTTCAAGACATACTCCTGCCGCTTCGGGTCAAGCTCGGACAGCACGTCGTCGAGCAACAGCAGCGGTGTGCGGGATGTGATCTCGCGGTAAATCTCCCGCTCGGCGAGCTTGAACGCCAGCGCCGCCGTGCGGGTCTGGCCCTGAGACGAAAACTGCCTTGCGTTCACGCCGCCGATCGTCACGGCGATATCGTCCTTATGCGGGCCGGAAAGGCACATTCTTGATGCCCGTTCCGCCGCCGCGTGCGATGCCTGATGCGCGCGCAGCTGGTCGTAAATCGTTTCAATTGGCGCGAGCGGGTCTGAAATGGTCGAAACCGTCTGGTATTCGACGCCCAGCTCTTCCCTGCCGCCGGAGCATTCGCGGTGCGCGATGCCCGCATATTCCTTCAATCGCTCGCAGAACCGCGCACGGTAGTAGATGATGACCGCTCCGCTCTGCGCCATGCGCAGGTCAAATTCCGGCAAAGTATCAAGAAGCGACGGATACTCCTCGCTGTCGCGCAGAATGCGCGTCTTGTGCTCGTAGGCGCGGTGATAGTCGCTGAGCGCCTGCGCGTAGCGCGCGCGAAGCTGGCAGAGCGCGTCGTCCATGAACTTGCGCCGCGCCGCCGCGCCGTCGCGGATCAGCAGCAGATCCTCCGGACAGAAGTAGACCGCACCGAGCACATCGCTCAAATCCGAGCCCTTTTTCGCAGGGACCTTATTGATGAGAATTTTTCGTCTTCTCCCCGCGGCGAGCGCGATCTCGAGCAGAAAATCTCGGTTGCGCGCAAACGCGTTCGCCTTGATGCTGCATTCGCTCTTGCCGAACGAAATGAGCTCTTTTTCCGCCCTCGCGCGCGGCGAACGGGCGGAAGAGAGATAGACGATTGCTTCCAAGAGGTTCGTCTTTCCCTGCGCGTTCTCACCGACGATGACGTTGCAGTCCGGCGCGAACGTGACATTCAGCGCGTCGTAATTGCGAAAGCTTTGCAGCGCCAGCGCGTCAATTCGCATAGGAGACCGTCAGCTCTTTGCCGTCGAAGGCGACCGTGTCGCCCGGACGGATCTTCTTGCCGCGCATCGTGCAGACCTCGCCGTTGACCGAAACGTCGCCGTTCTGGATGACGATCTTCGCCTCGCCGCCCGTGCCGACCAGATTCGCCAGCTTCAAGAGGTCTTGCAATTTGATAAATTCCGTGGTGATGGTAATGTCAGTCATAAAAAGTCCTTTACAAAGCGATTCCTATCAGAAATCGTTGTATCATTTTATACGATATGGATTCAGTTTTTTGTCTCAATTTGCCTTCAGGCGCACGGGCAGCACCATGTAGAGGAAGTTCTCTTCGCCCTCGACGGGAACGATGATGGCCGGCGAAATGCCGGTGTTGAGCTCCATTCTCACGGTGTCGGCGGGCGCGTAGCGCAGCGCGTCCATCAGATAACGGTTGTTGAAGCCAATCTCAAGCCCCTGACCGTCGCCCGCGATGCGGCAGACGTCCTTTGCGTCGCCGTTGGCGGTCTTGGCGGACATCGTCACCTTGTCCTCGCCGAACTGGCAGCGCACGGGGCTCTTGAGCTTTTCACTGATGACGACGCTCACGCGCTCGAGGCTCTGGAGCATCGTCTTCGTGTCGACGACGACGTTGATGGGGTTTCTGCGCGGGATGGCGTTTTTATAATCGAGGAATTCACCCTCTAAGCGGCGGCAGATGAGCTCGGTCTCACCGACCTCGAAGAGAATATGGCGCTGGCCGAGCGTGATGGTCACGACCTCGTCGATCTCCTCGCAGATGCGCTCGACCTCATTGAGCGCCGTGCCGGGCGCGACGAACGAGAACGCGCCGCCCTCGATCTTTTCAAGTGCTTCCTTGCGAAGCGCAAGGCGGAAGCCGTCGACGGAGACGACGGTCAGCCCCTCGGCAGATACCTCGAACAGCGAGCCCATGTGCACGGGGCGCGCCTCGTTCGTCGAAACGGCGAAGCTCGTCTGCTGGATCATGGACTTGAGCGTCTTTTCGGCGATCTGGACGACGTACTTCTCCTCGACCTCGGGCAGCTCGGGGAAATCGGCGGCGGAGAGACCCATGATGTCGAAATCCGCGTCGCCGCAGGTCAGGTGGATCAAAAATTTGTCGTTCGCGGTGAAGGTCACGACGTCGTCGGGCAGTCTTCTTAAAATCTCGCTGATCAGGCGCGCGTTGACGACCAGCTCGCCGGATTCCTCGACCTCGGCCGTAAACTTCGTGCGGATGCCAGTCTGCATGTTGTAGCCCGAAACGGTCAGGCTCTCGCCGCCGCAGGTCAGCAGCAGTCCTTCGAGCGCAGGGATGGAGCTTTTCGCCGCGACGGCGCGGGAGGCGGTATTGACTGCATTCTGCAGCAGCAGCTTTTCGCAGGAGAATTTCATAGCGGCGTTCCTTTCGTAAAACGGGTGATTTTTTCTCTTTTGGAAAAGAAAAAGGATAGTTTTTAGAAATAGCAGCAGTAGGGGCGCAAAAATGTGGAAAACCCAATTTTAGCCCGAAATGGCAAGGAAAATTTATCCCTCATGGGTTGTTGAAAAGTTCTATCACTTTCCACACCCAAAATTTTGAAAAAATGTTTCCACAGCTTCCCTCTGCACAACCCTGTGGATAATGTGGAAAACTTTGTTATCTCTTGGAGTTGATATTAATAGTGATCTCTTTGATCGTCTGGTTGAAGACGGGATCGGATTTCATCTTCTTTTCGATCTGCTCGAGCGAGTGGAGCACGGTCGTATGGTCGCGCTTGCCGAACTCGCGGCCGATATCGGGCGTCGACAGATTCGTCATGCGGCGCACGAGGTACATCGCGGCCTGACGGGCGTTGACGGCCTCGCGGCTTCGAGACGGGCCCTTGATGACCTCTTCGTCGATGCCAAAGTAGCGCGACGTTTCGGTGATGATCATCGCCGCCGTGGGGGCGAGGTTCGCGTTTTTTTTCATAAAGTCCTCGACTGCGCGGTGCGCGGCGTCGGCGTCCATCTCGCGGCCGATAAGGTCGCGGTAGGCGAGAATCTTGTTCATCGTGCCCTCAAGCTGGCGGACGTTGGACGTGACATTCTCGGCGATGTACTTGGCGATGTCGTCGTCGATGACGGTGCCCCACTGCGCAGCCTTATTCTTCACGATGGCAAGGCGCGTTTCAAAATCGGGCGGCTGCACATCGACAAGTAAGCCCCACTCAAAGCGCGTGCGCAGGCGGTCGTCTAAAAGGTGCATGTCAGAGGGCGGGCGATCGGAGGTCAGGACAATCTGGCGTCCGGCCTCGTAGAGCGTGTTGAACGTATGGAAAAATTCGTTCTGCACCTGCTCTTTGCCCGCGACGAACTGCACGTCGTCCACGAGCAGCAGGTCCGCGTCGCGGTACTTCGCGCGGAATTCGCTGCCGCGGCCCGCGCGCACGAGCTCGATGAATTCGTTGATGAAATCATCGCCCTTGATGTAGATGATCTTCGCCGACGGGCGCGTCGTGCGGATCTGATGAGCGATGGCGTAGATCAGGTGCGTTTTGCCAAGGCCGGAGTCGCCGTAGATAAATAGCGGGTTGTAGTGCCCCACGCCGTCGGCCACGGCGCGCGCGGCGGCATAGGCCATCTTGTTCGATTCGCCGACGACGAACGTGTCGAATGTGAATTCGCCGGAATCGAGCAGCGCGGTGGACTTTTTGACCTCGGGCTCGAAAAGGGCGGTGCTCTCCGCGGTGGAGAGGAGCTTGACGTCGAAATCGGCGGAGTAAATGTCCCGCAGGGAATCCTTGATGCGGTCAGAGAACATGGATTCGATCGTGCTACGCTTAAAATCGTTCGGGCAGTGGAGGTACAGCGTGCGGTCCTTGATGGACACGGCCTCCACCTCGTCGAACCACGTGGAGATGGTCGTCTCGGACAAGTCCTGGCTGAGGCGGGAGAGAACGATCTTCCAGATGTCTGCAACAGAGTTCACGGAAGCGCTCCTTTCTTTCTTTGGAATAAACGGCTGTGACAGCCGAAAATTTACTCCCTACATTATACCAAAAAACGCGCGCGAACGCAACACATATTCTAAATATAAAACGCTGTTTTTTGCAGTGCAAAAGCCATGAAAAACAGGCAAAAGGACACAAGAGATAGTTGCATGTTTCGATACGCGCCACAAGGTTTTGCGGGAAATGGAAATATGCACCGATTTTTGTATTTTTGGTTGACAGAATGCGGCAAAACCGATATAATACTCCCCGTATGCCGCATCAATACGGCACTATTTTTATCAACTGCGGTCCGCGGGGAGTTTTCTCCGCCCGCCGTCGAGTAAGTGCAGTACCTCCAAAAGGGGTGCTGCCGGTAAAATTTTTTCAGGAGGTAAAACGAAATGGCTACTTCTCGCACCTATCAGCCCAAGAAGCTCCAGCGCTCCAAGGAGCACGGCTTCCGCAAGAGAATGTCCACTGCCAACGGCCGCAAGGTTATCGCCCGCCGTCGTGCACGCGGCCGCGCCCGTCTGACCCACTAAAGCGGGAGCAACTTGCGTATCGTATGCTACACATGAAACAATGAGGGACGGCCGATGAGAATGTGTTTCGATCGCCGTCCCTTGCAGGCTATGCGGAGAAATCCGCAAAAGCAGGGAGATCACGCGTGAAAAGCACCACCACCGTCAAGGAAAATTACGAATTCCGCCGGATGTATGCCAAGGGCAAGTCCGGTGTTTCGTCCTGCCTTGTGGTGTATTACCGGAAAAACCGGCTCGGACACAACCGCCTCGGCGTCACGGTCAGCACCAAGCTCGGCCACGCCGTCGTGCGCAACCGCGTCCGCCGCCGCATCCGCGAAATTTTCCGCCTGAGCCAGAGGAAGATGAAGCAGGGCTACGACTGCATCGTCGTCGCCCGCACAAGGGCCGCCCACGCGGACTACTGGGAGCTCAAGCGCGCGTTTGAAAAAACGTGCAAAAAGCTCGATTTATGGGAGATTCAGGCATGAAAAAGCTCATGCTCTTTCTCATCCGGTTTTATCGCAGGGCCATCTCACCCTACCGTCCCCCCTGCTGCCGCTTTATCCCCACGTGCTCTCAATACGCGCTCGAAGCGATCGAGAAGTACGGGGCGGTCAAGGGCGGCTGGCTTGCCTTCAAGCGTATCATGCGGTGCCATCCGTTCTACAAGGGCGGAAAAATCTACGACCCGGTCCCGTGACCGAACCTAAAACCACGGAGGAAACCGAAGAATGTCAACCATCGGCTACTACATTTGCGTTCCCTTCGCCTGGGTCCTGCGCACCTTCTATGAGCTGACCGGCTCCTACGGCTGGGCTCTCGTGCTCTTCACGATCGTCGTGAAGCTCATCACGCTGCCCTTCCAGATGAAGTCGAAAAAGAGCATGATGCGCATGAATCTCTTCCAGCCCAAGATCAAAGAGATCCAGACGAAATATGCCAACAATCCCCAGAAAATGAACGATGAGATCCAGATGCTCTACGCCAAGGAGGGGGTCAACCCCATGAGCGGCTGCCTCTGGAGCTTCCTGCCCTTCCCCATCCTCATCGCTCTGTATTCCATCATCCGTCAGCCGCTCAGCCGCTTCATGATGCTCTCCAAGGACGTCGTGACGGAGATCACGACCCTTGCCACCACCCTGGGCTACAATGCCGAGCTCGTGCGCAAGGGCTATGAGGAGATCGGCCTTGCCAAGTTCATTTCCGACAACTTCGCGGATTTTTCCGGTAAGTTTGACGGTCTTCTCAACGTGAACTACAATTTCCTCGGCCTTGACCTCACGGTCATGCCGGGGGATGTGTGGAAGGATTTCTTCACCGGCGGCTGGCCCGTGATCGGCGTTGTGCTGATCCCGTTCATTTCCGGTGCTTTGAGCTTCCTGCAGTCCAAGGTCTCCATGTCCGGCAACGTCGCCGCTGAGGGCAACGACGCCGCGGCCCGCTCCAACCGCATGATGATGTGGATGATGCCGCTCATGTCGCTGTGGATCGGCTTTACGCTGCCCGCGGCTCTCGGCGTCTACTGGATCGTCAACTCGCTGCTCTACGCCATCCAGGAGAAGGTTCTGACCAAGTACTATAAGAGCCACATGGAGGACGAGCTCAGCGAGAAGGAAAAGCAGAAGCGCGATGACCGTCTGCGCCGCATGGAAGCCGCCCGCGAGCAGCAGCGCAAGTTCGCTGCCGAGGAGGCGGAAAAGAAGACGCTGAAGGAAAAGCGCGCAGAAAAGCAGGCTGCCAAGGCCACGAAAAAGAAAAATTCCACGAACGAAAGCGGACGCGTCGGCGACCGCCCCTATGCCCGCGGCCGTTCCTACGACCCCGAGCACTACGGAGAATAATTGTAAGGAGCTTGTCTGAATGATCAAGTTTATTGACGTAACGGGCAAGACGGAGGACGAGGCCATCCAGAGCGCGCTCGCGCAGCTGAAGATGGACAGAGACGACGTTTCTGTTGAAATTCTTGAGCGCGCGAAAGCCGGATTCCTCGGCATCGGCAGCGCGCCCGCGCGCGTTCGCGTGAGCTACGACGACGGCAAGGCCGAAGAGGTCAAGCCGGTGGAAAAGCCTGCCGCACCCAAGCCCGAAAAGAAAGTTGAACCCGCTTCTGCGCCCAAGGCCGTGCCCATGTACGCGCCCGAGGTTTTGCAGAAGAAAGAACCCCGCGCCGCCAAGGAAGAACGCGGCGACCGTCCCGCGCGCGAAGACCGCCGCGAGAACCGCGCTCCCCGCGCCGAGCGCGCGGAGCGTCCCACCCCGCAGCCCAAGCCCATTGTCGACCTCGGCGAAGAGTGCCACGACGAGAAGAGCGAGCAGATCCGCGCGTTCCTCAAGGGCCTTCTTGAGCACATGGACTCCGCCGCTGAGGTCAAGGTCTACGAGAGCGAGAAGGGTCGCTATAAGGTCTTCCTCGAGGGCGAAAAGCTCGGTGCGCTGATCGGCCGCCGCGGCGAAACGCTTGACGCCATCCAGCAGTTGACGAACTACAGCATCAACCGCGGCAGCGAGAAGAACCGCGCCCGCGTGCAGGTCGATGCGGAAAATTACCGCGAAAAGCGCGAGCAGAGCCTCGAGCGCCTGGCGGAAAAGGTCGCCGGCAAGGTGACGAAGTACCGCCGCAATGTCACCCTCGAGCCCATGAACGCCTACGAGCGCCACGTCATCCACACCGCGCTCCAGGATACGCCGAGTGTGACAACGTTCTCCATCGGCACCGAGCCGAACCGTCGTGTGGTCGTTTCTTACGACCGTACCAAGGTGTGAGTGATTTCCACATTCTGTGGAGAAATAGGGTCCCCTGCAAGCAGGGGGCGCGAATAAAAGGGGGATACTCTCTTTCACGAAAGAGAGTATCCCCCTTTTGATTCCCCGAGAGAAAGGTTTTAAATTGGCAGTCTCGGGCTCGAATGGCCTTTGTGCCTCCGGAATGAGAATGCCTGCGCGCGGCGTTGCCGCGTTGGGTGTTGCTAGACGATTTGATTTGCTTCTATCATCCACTGCCGCTCTGCCGATCTTGTTAGAAGTGCAGACTAATTTCCGTCTATCACCAGTCTCATCAATGCGGCGAGCGAAGCAATGCCGCATTCGGTACGCAGTCTGCCGCCAGACTGCCGTCACTCGCGCCTCACGATAGTAAGGCGCGGTTGAAAGCAGTAACGACTCGCAGAAGATTCATGGCGAAGCCATGTACACCGCACCTACACTGCGCAGCGCGTGCAGTCTTTCAAGAATAAGACCCGCAATGTCGGGGGTCGAGGGGGCCTCCCCTCGTTCTTTCTCTTGGGGGTTCAAAAGGGGGATATTCTCTTTCGTGAAAGAGAATATCCCCCTTTTACCCGTTCCCCACGTGGGCGTGGGGGTGAGAATCACTTTTTTTGATTTTTAAGTACCCCCAACGATTTGCACAGCGTGTAAGAAAACACCACCAGCGCGGCGGAGATCGCAATCGCGAGCACGTTGCGGCTCTGTTCGGAAAGGGCGAGCGCGCCGGCGGCAAACAGCACAACGATCACAATGCCAGCAAGCATGGCCGCACCGCTGATGATCAGGGTGATCTTCGTGCCTCCGGTCATTTCCTGTTTGTTGAGTTTCATTTTTCTTCCTCCTTGAGCTCGAGCAGCACGGGGCAGTGGTCGCTGCCCATGACCTCAGCTAAGATATCCGCGTTTTCGATGCGGGAGCGCAGGCGTTCGGAGACGATGAAATAGTCGATTCTCCACCCCACGTTCCGTGCGCGCGACTGGGCGCGGTAGCTCCACCACGAATAGGCGTCCGTCTTGTCGGGGTACAGCGTGCGGAACGAATCGAGAAAGCCCGAGGACAAAAGCTGCGTCATCTTGCCGCGCTCCTCGTCAGAAAAGCCGGGGTTAAAGTGGTTCGTCTTCGGATTTTTGAGGTCGATCTCCTCGTGTGCGACGTTTAAGTCCCCGCAGTACACGACGGGCTTGATCGTGTCGAGCTCGCAGAGGTACTGCCGCAGCGCATCCTCCCACTCCATGCGGTACGAAAGGCGGCGCAGCTCGTCCTGCGAATTCGGCGTGTAGCAGCAGACGAGGTAGAAGTCCGGATATTCACACGTGATGACGCGCCCCTCGTGGCGGTGGATGTCCTCGCCAAAGTCATAGGTGACGGAAAGAGGCTCCTGCTTGGTGAACACCGCCGTGCCGGAGTAGCCCTTTTTGTCCGCGCTGTTCCAGTAGATGTGGTACTGCGGCAGGTCGAGTTCGATCTGATGCGGCTGCAGCTTCGTCTCCTGTAGGCAGATGACGTCTGCGTCGACGAAATTCACAAAATCCAAAAAGCCCTTGCCAATGCACGCGCGCAGGCCGTTGACGTTCCATGAGATGAGTTTCATTGGGGAAAAGTCCTCCGAAAGTTTGATGGTGAGACCATTGTACTATCCGGGGGAGGGAAAAGCAATAAAAATCACGGCGAGCCTCCCTCCATGCCGCGCAAAATGCCGCGTTCTGTTAAGCCAAAGCGGCAAAAACCCTCATTTTCTGCGGACTTTTTATCTCTCCACAGAGAAGCGTTTACAACGCTCGCTGACATACGGTAAAATAGATCCCATCACACGGTCTGGAGGAGTTTCCGCATGAAAAAGATCTTTCTCTCCGCGATCCTTGCCGGCGCGGTCATCGCCTTTGGCGGCACGGTGTTCCTGTCGGTGGAAAATACGGTCGTCGGGTCGCTGTTTTTCACGATCGGCCTTTTCGTCGTCTGCACGCGAGGGCTGCATCTGTTCACCGGCAAGGTCTGCTACGTGTTCGATAACGATATGGCCTATGCCAAAACGCTGCCGGTCATCTGGCTGGGGAATCTCGTCGGCACATCGCTCATCGCGCTCGCCGAGAAATGCACGCGCCTTGTATCCCTCAGCGCCCGCGCGCAGGGCATCTGTGAATTGAAGCTCTCCGAGCCGCTGTTCGGCGCGTTCATCCTCGCCGTTTTCTGCAACGTGATGATCTACATCGGCGTCGAGGGCTATCGCTCCAACCCGCACGAGCTCGGCAAATATCTCGCGCTCTTTTTCGGCGTGTGCGTGTTCATCCTCTGCGGCTTTGAGCACTGCGTGGCGAATATGTACTATTTCACGATGGGCGGCGCGTGGAGCGGCCGCGCGGTTTTATATCTGCTCGTGATGACGGTTGGCAACGCCGCCGGCGGCGTAATCGGGCCTTTGGCAAGAAAGGTCTTGTCCCGCTGAGGGACGGGAATTCCCTGCGTGCGGGAGTGCGCAGTAAGGGGGCCATTCTCTCACGTGAGAGAATGGCCCCCTTTAAATCCCCCAAGAGAACGCGAGGGGAGGACCCCTCGACCCCCGACATTGCCGGTCTGAGGCTTGAAGAGCTGCACACGCTGCGCAATCGGGTGCGGTGTACATGGCTTCGCCATGGATCTTCTGCGAGTCGTTACGTCTCTCAACCGCGCCTTACTACCGTGAGGCGCGAGTGACGTTTGTCTGGCGGCAGACTGCCTGCGGAATGCGGCATTGCTGCGCTCGCCGCATTGTGAAAATCAGAGCTCGATCTTGCCGTGTTTTTCCTCGTAGGCTTCGATCGCGTCGCGGATTAAGATCAGAATTTCGTTGTTTGCGCTGCGGCCCTCGTAGTCGGCAACGACGTGAAGTTTATGGAGCATCGTTTCATCAATGCGAATAGATAAGCTCTTAATAGCCATAGAAAAACCTCAAAATATAGTTATTGTGTATTTACAATAAGCTCGTTTTGAAGTATTATGCGTTTAGTAGATATATAATATATCTAAAATATGTTCGGAGGTTTTGCTATGACAGACTATCAGAAAATGTACTTGACCCTGTTCAACGATATCACCGACGCACTTGCTCAGATCGAAAAGCAAAATTACGGCGACGCAAAATCCACACTCATCGCCGCCCAGCAAAAAGCAGAAGAAATGTATATCACAGCACAGAACTG
>OIXG01002085.1_pt1 | contig 16409 bp, 17 predicted proteins | sample 1587731 | NCBI WGS metagenome assembly OIXG01 (sample SAMEA3888908, study PRJEB22519) | human gut metagenome | biome: human gut; feature: human-associated habitat; material: faeces | place: Denmark | collected 2010
CATCGTAATTAGTGAACCTATTGGCTACAAGGGTTCGATGTTTACGGACTTCGCGCGAGATTGTGCAGGCATCTTTACCAAGTGCTGCGGCGATGGTCTGGAAAGTGGCAGCGTTTTGTAACATTATCTCGAGAGTGTTTCGATCATCCTGGGTAAGGTGTTTGTACCTTTTATTGCCTTTGTTGACAATCATTTGAATGCAACCTCCTTCATGCGCAAGATTTCTCTATCTAAAGTCTAGCAAAAGGTGGTTCTACATGTAAGTGCTACTTTTACCGCTAATCCGGCACTTACTTTGAGAATTAACGAACATATTTGTAACTATAAAGTTTTATTCACACTCACTGGACGAGAAAATAAATATGTAGTATCGTTAAAAAGAAGTGTTGAAAATCATGCACTGCCAATATATTTTATTGGCATGTTATCACATAAACAGGAGTTTGAAATGTACGGGCAATCTATCTTGGTATTTCCATCATATATAGGAACTTTTGGATTGCCATTACTTGAAGCTAAACTATCGAATGCTCCAATTCTTGCGTCAAATATGCCCTTTTGCAGAGAGGTATTGAATGGATATGAATCTTGTAAATTTTATGACAAAGATGACTTTGTTGTATTGTCCAACTATATGGAAGAGTGCATAACTAAGCATGGCAATTTTGAATAGGTTAGCATTTGTATTAAGGAGGTTTATTGTGGAAAATTGCATCAGAATGAATAATAAGATGCTTGCCTTTATAACAATTGATTTTCCTGTTCTTTTATTGGGCTTGAATTTTATTTTATATAATGCCGTCGGAATTGAAGATTATAAAAATATATTAAGAGTTATAGCTTTTATATTTCTTTTGATAGGTGGATTCATTAGAAAAAAGAGTATAACCTTACTTCAGCTTTTTTCTGTTCTTATAATTGGAATAGAATTATTATTTCAAGGAACCTTTGCATTAAATATCTTGGCAGCTTTTTTATTTGCCTGGTGTACAACAAATAATTTTAAAGAACTATCACTTAGAATTTTTAAAGTAGATTTACTTTTAATCATTATTGTATTCATTTTATTGGCTACAGGGCTTTTAGACTTCAAGACATATATTTCTGGAGTTCGGTTGAGGGGAACATTAGGATTTATAAATCCTAATGCCGGCGCTTTATTTTTCACAAATTTGGTATATTTATTTATATTAAGTAGAGAAGATATTTCTTTATGGCAAATAATTTTATCAATTATTTATTCGTCTGTTATCTATAGTATAACGGATAGCAGAACTGTTTTTATATCTGCATGCATATTTTTACTAGCGATTCCTCTCTTCAAATTCTCGTTGTTTTCGTATGCTTTTGCTCTATTTTCTAAATCTATTATTATAATTTTATGGGTAGGTAGTGCTATAAGTATTTTATTTATTAATTCGTTTATTGGATTTGATGAGCTTTTAAGTTTTAGAATTTCTTATTTTATTGAGCTAATGAATCGTGCGGATTTAATCAATTATCTTTGGGGCGGAACTAATTTTGACAATCTTACAGTTGATAATTTTTACTATACCCTTATTTTCCATTATGGAATAATTTTTTATTGTTTTATGTTTTATTTGGTTAACAGGGCAATTAATTTTTGCATTAAGAATAGGATCTTTGTAGTTTTGGATTTTCTATTATCAGTTTGTATGATGGGACTTATGGAAAGCAGTTTTATACGGCCAGAGCTCATTTTTGCTTTGCTTGTCTGGAAGATTATCTTTGATCCTGAGTGCCTTAAAGCTTTAAAGACTGGAGCTTAATTTTTTATATGTATTTTTGTGTATACATTGTAATGACAATTTTGAGGTCTAAATGAGTAAGTCAAGAATTTCATCTAATATCATTTACTTATATTTATTAACGATAGCAAAGATATTATTTCCCCTGCTCACGTTTCCATACCTGACAAGGGTGTTATCTGTAGATGTATATGGTATGGTCTCTTATGTGAGAGCAACCATTATCTATATGCAGATCCTTGTGGATTTTGGTTTTTCTCTTTCGGCAGTGAAGGATATTGTTCGTATCAGGAATGATAATAAAAAGGTAGGAGAAATTACTGGTGATGTCATTATTGCAAAATTGCTGCTTTGTGTCATTGGTATGCTGATTTTGCTTGTGCTTTGTGCCTCTATCCCTATCCTGTCAAATAATTTATTATATACGTTCCTATCCTATGTGGTAGTTATATTATCGGTGTTCTTGCTTGATTATTTATTCCGCGGCATTGAAGAAATGCAGCTAGTATCTTTGTCGTTCATCATTATGAAAGGAGCGTCCACGCTGCTTACTTTTGTATTTGTCAGGAGTGATGCAGACATTCTTTGGATACCTGTACTGGATATCATTAGTTCGTTCTTTGCTTTGTTCTTTGTATATGCACAATTAAAGAGGTTGCATATCAAGATTGTTTTCAGAGATATTATTTATGCATTGAGATCCTTAAAGGAATCTTTCGTTTATTTTATTTCCAATATGGCAACCACAGCCTTTGGCGGTTTAAATACAATGCTGATTGGCATTTATATTCCCGATGTAAAAGAAATTGCATACTGGAGTGTAGCAATGACTCTTATTTCAGGAGCACAGGCACTTTATAATCCAATTACCGGTGGAGTGTATCCCCAGATGGTGAAAAATCCTTCACTGCGAATTGTCAGGAAGTTGCTTTTGATATTTATGCCTTGCGTGATATTCGGATGTTTTTTTACATGGATATGTTCTGGGGATATTGTTAGAATTATAAATGGACCCAACTATGATGAAGCTGCTGAGGTCTTAAGATATCTGGTCCCGGTGCTTTTCTTCAGTTTCCCGGGAATGCTCATTGGGTGGCCGGTTTTAGGGGCAATTGATAAGGCGGCAGATGTTACCAAGACTACAATTTTCACTTGTATATTTCAATTAGTTGGACTTACTCTTCTTATTCTATACAATCAGTTTACTTTAATTATGATTTCAATATTAAGGGACATGACTGAAGCTGTATTATTTGGAACCAGGTTTGTGTATCTAATCAAGTATAAAAAATATTTTGTTCAATAGAATCAAGATGGGTTTGCTGTATCTGTGGGTAGAGATATGAAAACACGATCAGTGATAAAGCTGAAGTTGAGATAAAATGTGCCCATTGCAGCAGGCAGCTGCAAAGTGATGAACAGCCATGTTCTTATTGTGGCCTTACTGGTCGGGTTATAGATGTCTGTACTTCCGAAGCTAGAGAGATGAATGAATCGGTGAGAGGAAAAATGAAAAATACGGAAGCCAAAGTGAAAAAGCATATACTGCAGGAGTTCGTAAAGGAGATTCCTACTATCGGGACGGTAAAAAGAAGGTTGAACGGATGATAATGATTGGCTGAGGAAACAACTTTTATAAGGAAGATATCAGGAATAAGGTTACGGGGCAGGTAATCCATTATGTTGAAGAACTGCTGAACAAACATGTTGGGCACGGGAGCGCCAGGAAGAAAAAATGGCTGATGCTTGTAGGATTAACTTTTATATCTAATACTTGGAGGAGATTTATAATGGATCAAGGTACTTTGCATAAAGTTCAACAGGAGCTACTGCAGATTCTGAAGGATTTTGACAGGATTTGCGATAAGCATCATCTGACCTATTGGCTTGATGGAGGAACTTGTTTGGGTGCAGTACGTCATAATGGCTTCATCCCTTGGGATGATGATGTGGATGTGGGTATGCTTCGCAAGGATTATGAAAAATTTATGAAAATTGCACCTTCGGAGTTTGGCGAGACTTATTTTCTGGAAAACTGGAATGTGGAAAGCGGGTATGGAATCCCCTTTGCCAAAATGAGAAAAAATGGTACTCAGTATGTGGAGGCGGGTTCACAGAATGCACATTGTCATCATGGATTTTATCTTGATATTTTTCCATATGATAATTATCCCGAAAATGAAGGGGATTTAAAAAAGGTCAAGCACACAACAGAATGGGTTTCAAGAATGATTCTAATGAAATGCGGTTATACCCCCTGGTTGAATGGTGGATTTAGTTTGAAACGGTACCTATTATATTTCCCTGTACGATTCATGTCTCTTTTCCATAATACAAAAAAATTAAAACATGAATATGACTCGGTAGCCCAGATTGCAAATGGGAGCTCTACGGGCAAGATTTACAGTTCGGCATATATTACAGGCAAGGATTGTCCCTGTCGTTCGGAAGTTTTTCAAAGTTTTGAAAGACATAGGTTTGAAGATGCTGAATTTCTTATTCCGTGCAGGTGGGATGAATATCTGACGGCTCAGTTTGGCGACTACATGAAATTTCCGCCTGTTGAAGAGCGAGAAAATCGACATACGATTCTTAATCTTGATTTTGGGGGAAAATAAAATCATCGTGGCTTGCGTTGTAGTATGACGCTTTTGTTCCTTTAAGATATAAGCAGGTGGAGTTTAAATGGTTTTATCTCGTTATCAGTTTGAGTTATTATCCTTTGTGGCTGAAAATATGCCATTGAAAATAAATAAGCGTTTTATGGCGGATATGCTTCTTTTATCTGACAGCTGTGTCATGAGGGAGTATCTAACTTTATTAGAAGAGGGCTGGTTGGTAGAGAGGAATGGTTATGTTTATATAAAGGATAAAGGGCTGAAGGTTTTGGAGCCATTTCGTGTAAAACGTGCGGTTATTCTGGCTGCCGGATTTGGTTCAAGAATGATGCCGGCTACAGCGGACAGACCGAAACCTTTGGTAAAGGTAAATGGGAAACGGATTATAGATACGCTTCTAGATGCTTTGACCGGAGTGGGAATTCAGCATATTACAATTGTCCGTGGGTATCACAAAGAAAAGTTTGATGAACTGCTTGAAAAATATCCTTTTTTAAATTTTCTTGATAATGATGATTATGAAAGAACCAATAATATTTCATCAGCCGTTTTACTTAATGACGATTTTAAAGGCGGCTCTTATTTATGTGAAGCGGATTTATATATTACTAATCCTGCAGTTATTCGTAAGTATCAGTATGCCAGCAACATTCTCGGATCCTATTCTTTGGAATCTGATGATTGGAGCTATACCATGGATGAGGAGGGGCATATTCGGAATTATAAAAAAGGGAATCGTTTTTGCTGGAATTATTATGGAATTTCTTATTGGACACCAAAGGATTGCGAAAAACTTAATCATGACTGGGCGGAGGTATACAAGAAAGATAAAGATGTATTCTGGGAGCAGGTGCCTCTGCAGCTGAAGAGGGATGATTATGCTGTTGAAGTCAGGCCTTGTCAGAAGCAGGATATTATGGAAATTGATAATTATTATGAGCTGTGTATGCTGGATGCATCATACCCTATGAAGCAGGAGTGTTTACGATGAATCGTATGGAATTTGTGGCTCTAAATCAGGCATACAATGCATCTCAAGGCCGGGCCGGAATCACTGGAGATGTAGAACTGAATCGGATTGTCAAGAACTCCCAGGTGTTCAAATGTCTGCAGGAAAAAGGATATCTTGATGGAAATGGCTGCATGGTCGACAAGGGATTGGCCGCATTGAAATCTTACAAGGTGGATAATGCGGTTATTCTGGCTGCCGGATCTGCTTCTCGCTTTATCCCTCTTTCTTTAGAGCAGCCGAAGGGACTTTATGAAGTGAAGGGGGAGCCGCTGATTGAACGTCAGATTCAGCAGCTTTTTGATGCTGGTATTCGGGATATTACAATTGTTGTGGGCTATAAGAAGGAGATGTTCGCATATCTCCAAAATAAATATTCGGTAAAACTTATATTTAATCCATTTTATAATGTTAAAAATAATATAGAGAGTTTGTACGTGGCCCGTCATTTGCTGAAAAATACTTATATCTGCGTCTGTGACAGTTATTTCACGGAAAACCCCTTCAATGCCTATGAATATGAGCCCTTTTATGCAGGCTATAAGGCACAGTCTGCTGAAGAGGAAATGTATGCAGTTTGTGATGGCAACAATAGAATTCTGGATATAAAGAAAGGTCTTCCTAGTGGAAATGTTTTGCTTGGGCATTCTTTTTGGACGCAAGATTTTTCGAAAGAATTCATCCGCTTGATGGAAGAAGACCGATCGGTAGGAAAATATAATCAGAGCTTTTGGGAATGGCTTGTGAAGGATCACTTAAACCAGCTTCCACCATACTATTTCAAGGAATATGACCGGAACATGATTCATGAATTTGATTATTTCGATCAGTTGCGTGCATTTGATAACCGGTATGTAGAGCACAGTCATAGTGAGATTATCCGAAATATAAAATTGATATTTCGCTGCGACGAAGAGGATATAGTTGATTTTCGCCCTGTAACAGAGGGAATGACTAATACTTCTTTTATTTTTAGAATTCATGGTGTAGATTACATATATCGCTATCCGGGAGAGGGAACGGAAAAGATTATTAACAGGCAAAATGAAAAACATACATTGATTCTGGCAAAGAAGTTTGATATCGATCCAACCTATATTTATATGGATGTGGATGAAGGATGGAAGGTATCCAGATATGTGCATCATTTCCGAGAACCCGATTATGGCAGCTTTGAGGATTCTAAGAGGGTACTATCAGTTTTGCGCAAGCTTCATCATATCCCGGTCAAGGTTGATTATGGTATGAGGCCATGGGAAGATGCATTACAGATGGAGTCAATGCTGCGGGACAAGGACGATAGTTGTTTTAAGCCTTTTGAAAACTTGAAAGATAAAGTTTTTCGGCTTTATGAAAAAACGAAGCAGGATGATGTGAATTCGTGTTTCTGTCATGGTGATACTTATAAGCATAACTGGATGATTCGCGAGGATGGATCGGTTATACTTATTGACTGGGAGTATGCCGGGTATTCCGATCCTGGAATTGATGTAGGGTATTATATTGTGGATGCCATGTATGATTTTAAAGACGCAAATCGCTTTATCCTTGAGTATTTAGGCGAAACAGCAACACCGGAGAGGATTTTCCATTTTATGGCTTATATTGCAATTATTGCATACTATTGGTTTGTGTGGGCTATGTATCGTAAATCCTGTGGCGCTGATGTGGGAGACTCGATGAAGGCCTGGCATCTTATGGCCATGAAGTATGCTGATCATTTATGCGGTAATGATTAAACAATGGGGAGGAAAATTTATCCATGGAGGAGAAAAGTAGTAAAGGTCTGGTTCGTGTACTTGGCTTAAAAGAGGCTATTAGTATGACCATTGGTACAGTGGTGGGGGTAGGGCTGTTTACCTGTGGCTCCTCGCAAATTGGCCTTGTGGGTCCATGGATTATTTTATTTACGACATTGGCCTTATTAATTTCTATTTGGCCCTGTCTTTTATATGGTGAAATGGCGGCGGCTTTGCCTTTTGCCGGTGGCACTTATGTCTATGCCAGACTGGGAATTAATCGTGTATGGGCAAATCTGGCAGGGTGGCATTATATCATGTCTGTTGTTGCAATCAGTGCCGGCGAAACTTTGGCATTTGCCAATTATTTTACGATATTGCTGGAACAGTTCGGCATTGACATAACATGGATAGATCCTCGAATGATAGCTGTCTTATTGGTAGCGTTATTTCTTGTACTAAATTGGCACGGCATTGAGCAGTCCGGCAGGCTTCAGACGGCATTTATGTTTTTCTTTTGGGGCTGTTCAATCCTGTGGTTTCTATATATGATTCCTCAAATACATGTGGCGTACTTTGGTGGATTTGCAATGAATTCACTCCCGTCATTCCATGAGATGATGTATATTTTTGGCCTTATCTGGTGGTGTTATACCGGATTTGAAACATGTGTGTCCATGGGGGCAGAAGTGAGATTCCCACAGTACACTCTACCTCGTGCGCTGAAATTGTCAATTTTTCTTATTTTCTCGGTCAATGCTCTTTTCCAGTGGTTTCTTGTCGGTTTAGTTCCCGCAGAGTTTTATGGAATCTTAGCTACGGCAGATGCTCCTTATGCAGAAGGGCTCAAGGCAGTAGGCCTTGTAGGGCCGCCGATCATCCTTCTTTGTATTGGGATTGCCTTTGGAGGAGACCTGTCTACCATAAATCCCGGAATTGCGGCTCCGTCAAGATATATTTATACGATGGCAGAAGATCATGCACTGCCATATTTTTTGGGGCGTATTCATACGAAGTATCGTACACCTCATGTGGCGGTTTTATTAGTTGGTATTATTAATTTCGTACTGATTGTTACAAATTCTATAGAATATATCGCGTCGATTTCATTAATTTCATTGGCTATCTGTTATATGATAGGATGTCTTGCTTATCTGGGCCTGAAGAAGAAATGCCCGGAGATGAATCGTCCTTATCGAGCACCTTGGGGAAAATTTGGGTGCTATTTCACTATTGGGGCTTATATCTTTATGCTCCTGTTCGCTGATAGGACTGCTCTGCTGACTGCAGGTATAGTTACAGTGCTATGTTTGTTATTTTATGTTTTTTTTACTAAGCGTGTAGATGGAGGAGAAGTAGTGTTCGATGATAGGGGCGTATCTGAACCTGATGCCACAGAAAAGTTGGCATTAGATAAGGAATATGCTGGATGGAAGTATGTTACCGCCATTGTTACGCTTGTTGCCTTAGGTGTTTATATCATTCCAATGTTCTATTTTTAACGAAAGGAATTATCAGATATGAAAGTCTTGGATTTTGAAGCTATCCGTAAAGCCGCTAAATCAATGAATCCCTCAATTTGGTATGATTGGGTAGATGAGGCATTGCGCCATAAAGATGATTTTATTTGCCCACCCAAACCGCGTATGAGTCAGATTGATGGTGATTACTTCAATGTAATGCCGGCGATGTATGAAAAAAACAATGTAGCTATGGTTAAAATGATTGGCCGCCACAGCATAAAGAGGGCTTAAAAGCGTTCAACAATGATGGGGGATATTTTGTTGTATGAAGCGGATACAGGAATATTGAAAGCGTTAATGGATGCCGAATATATTACGACTTTGAGAACCGGTGCAGTGGCAGCACATTCCGCTTTCCAGTTCATTTGTTCCGGGGGGGACTCTCGGATTAATCGGACTGGGCAACATAATGGCTGTCTTTTTCATGACGCTTCTCAGCTTTTTGGGGGGAGAAGAACCATTAACTAGGCAATTGAAATGACAAAAAACAAGCGCTTACGAATGGTAGATAAAACTGAATCAGAATTCTAAAAATCAAGGATATCTAATGAGTCAGCGGTAAGTATATTTTTTCGATTACAAAAAAATTGTCGCTGCTCTTATAAAAACATACTATATGGAATAGATTCTAATGGAATAAAAAATATGGAAACCGTGAGGAGAATTGTTGGTTTGCATAAAATGGGAGATGAAATCTACAATCGGTTAAAGCAGGATATCCGATTCCAAGTGTATCCTATATCGCAGTTAAAAAAATAGAATAATTGAGAGTATCAATGAAAATGTTTATCTAAGTTATTAGATGGTCATTATATAAGAAATCAAGGAAGAATACGATGACAGTGGAACGAAAGATTTATGGCACAGGGACTTTGCATGATTCAAAGGGAAAGGTGTTATTTACCGAGATAGATTGTTCCATCAGTTTGCCAGCAGAAGAGCTGGGGATGATTCGGGTTATGGCCTATCGTGCACCGCATTTGAGCTTTTCAGGAGAGGCGTACCGCCTTACTGTTTCCAGTGAAAATACCACCTGTGAAATAGAGGTTTTGCTTGTAAGAGGGAGAAGTTCCCAAAATGATTATCAGCGTTATGACCTTACTTTTATCGCAAACGAAATGACAACGATTGAAGGAATATCAGAGACGGATTTGCCTGCTCAGGTAGAAGAAATAGTTTATTACCTGAGTCCATATCATGAGATTTCAATGTGTTATATAAATGAAAGCAAATATACCGGTCAGATTACTCATGATTTTATCAATGCAGATAATTTGAAATTTGAATTGCCGGGGTTAGGCGTTTTGCAATTTGAGAAGAGATTTTCAAGCAAATCGATAGGCGCTGCTTTTGGTACTGAGGAAGTGATTGGATTTCCTGCTGGCCGGCTGATGTTGAATGTGCCAATCCGGCTATCGGATAACGAAAACCTTGTAGAAATCATTAAAAGGGAAATTAATCCGACGATTGATTATATCCTGAGCATTATTGGCTTTATGAATGAAAGGCGTGTATTGTGGCATAAGTTTCAAGTATGTATAAATCGCTCCGTATACACTTATTACAGGAATACGCCAGATGTTGCTACATTTATCAGAGGGAAAGGCAGAGAGACGTGTATCCCACAGTGGGAATTTTCGGCATTTTTGAAAAATGCGATTGAACGATTAAGTGATTCTCCGTATCGTTACAGAATGAAGGTGGCTTTTGATACGATTGCTCGGAAGAATACGAGTGAAGTAAACATATCAGAGGAAATGTATTTGTCGTTATTCTCAGCAGTGGAGGGGCTTCTTTTAATTTATCGAAGACTTGCAAGAAAAGAATGTATCGTAAGCGGCGACCAGTGGAAGAAGATTCACCATGTATTGCATGAAGCCATAAAGAATTGCCCATGTACGGAAAAACAAAAAGAAGCGATGACAGCGAAACTGGCAGAACTGAACCGATATTCTTTGAAAGAGGCTTGGGTGCAGTTTACTTCGAATAATAGTATAGATACAGATTGCTTGTGGCCGATTTTTGCAGTCGGCAAAGATAAGCCAGGGCTGAGTGATATACGCAATTTATTGATTCACGGGGAAAATGCGAACTTCTCCTCGTTATATATGTATGCGCAAGATCACATCCAGCTGCTGCTCGAACGGATAATTTGCTGCTTGCTGTATTGGCCTTTAGAACGGACGAATATAAGTAATGAAAAGGTGAAAAATTGCTACATTGCTGTGCAGCAGCTGCCTGAAATTTTGGAACAGGCGAAGGTCAAGTATGAAGAGATCCAAAATGAAATTCGCGGGAGAAAATGAATGTATTTTGTATAAAATGATAAATAAAGAGGTGTCTGCATGGATTCTTTTAATACAGATAGAAAAATGTCTGGAATGACGAGAGAGGAAGAAATAGATTACCTGGAAAAAGTGAAGTTTGCCCGTTATGATAAATTATCAGAAATCATGAAAGAGTTTCGGATTCATGGGTTCAATGCGACCATCAGGATGGGGCAGACGACAATTAAAAGTGCGCTTTTGATTAATGCAGGTGCAGTCATTGCGTTTCTGACTATATTTACGAATAATATCAAGTACTTTTTCAATATGAATGCGGAATATGTAATGATCGGGCAAGGCGTATTAGATGCTGTGCATTATTGGGGAATGGGGACGTTGATGGCTTGTCTGGCATATGGCGTTTCCTATTTATCACAGAGTTTTTGGCTGGATTGCCTAGAGAGTCATTCTTCTCAATTATTCGACAGCTTTTGGAAAACAGAAGCATATCAGCTCCCTGGAAGTGATAAGGCTAAATGGTGCGCTTATTTCTGCATCGGTTTGGTAGTAGTATCTTTTGCTCTTTTTGGGGCGGGAATGCAAATCGCTTATGATACATTTTTTGCCCTTTTTGTGAATGCCGGTACTTAAATATACAGTTGATGGGGAACATATTCACTATTGGTTACTGATTTGCCTACTTGGACGACTGGATTTTTATTTGGGCTATATATAGTGGGTCACTTGTCAAGACCGCGTTTTGAAATTTTAAGCGCGCTTCATAGCATGCTGGCGCAATGCGCTTTCCCTTGACTTATTCTCAGATGTGTGAGACAATCTTCGCTCCCCGGCCTCCTGTTCACGCAGCAAACATCCCGTAGTAAACGGTATCAGGAACCGCGTATTCCAGCGCCTCATGCGGCCTTTTCGTGTTGTAGGCATGAACATAGTCCCCAATCAGCTTCCGAAGCTCTTTGGGCGATTGATATTCATTGGGGTAAATCTGTTCAGTCTTCAAACTGCGGAACCAGCGCTCAATCATGATATTATCTGCCCAGCGGCTCTTCCCGTCCATACCCTGCCGGATCTGAAGGCCTTTCAGCAGAGCCTTGTACTCTGCACTGCTAAACTGGCACCCCTGATCGTTGTTCAGGATAGCCGGAATTCCATGCATTGCTACCGCTTCTTTGACGGTGTTAATGACGGACTCTGTATCGAGCGTATCGGAAAGGTAATGGTCAACAATTTTGCGGCTGTACCAGTCAATAATGGCCGTTAAATACATGTGCCCCATGGGCATGGGAATATAGGTAATATCGATAGACCAGACCTAGTTTGGAAAGTTTACAGCGTAGTTTCTGAGGAGATAGGGAACAATGGACTCTTTGCAGTTTCGCTTAGAGAGATTGGCTTTGGGGTAAATGGCATAAATCGACATCAGCTGCATCAAGCGCCTGACAGTTTTACGTCCCATCTTGTAGCCATCCTCACGGAGCTTTACGGTTATTTTCCTGGAGCCCAAATACGGGAGTTTTACATGCCGGTAGTCAATACGCCGCATCAATTCCTCCTGCTGCGCGATAATCTTTTCATCAGGCGGAATCGGCAGGTAGTAGAGTCCTGAGCGGTTTACGCTCAATAACTCGCACTGTCCCTAACAGAGAGCTTACAGCTCTTTTGAATCATAGTCCGGGAGACTTGGGACTGCTTCTCCAATTTGGCGAAAGCACCCCTGAAGGAAATCGCGTTCCAGCGTGAGCTGCCCGATGGTTTTTTGCATCTGCTCGTTCTTTCTCTTCAGGTGGGCCTCCTTTCTCTCTCCCGCTTTCTGCTCAGAATCTGAGTCAAATGCACGGTGGGCGTTCTGCAGGAATTCCTGCTTCCACTTACGAACCATGCTGGGGTTCAGGTTGAAGTCGGCACAAATGGCATTGAACTCTTTATCCCCCTGGATGATGGTCAGGATGACCTTGGTTTTGAATTCTGCGGTGTACTTTTTCTTTGGCATGATGTAATCTAATTATGCCACAGATCCGCGCTTAAAATCCAAGGGGCTGGTCTGAATCTCCGGGTCCATTATATGGTAAGTGTCAGAAAAATCCTTACACTCCCATCAATTGCAATTGCCTTTTACTATAAACCGAATGACAGATACACTGTTCAGGAAGGAACTGAAAGTGTACAAAGGAGAAATACAAATATGCACATTATTGTAACCGGCGAAGCCGGGTTTATTGGCTCTAATTTTATTTTTCATATGCGGAAGGTGCATCCGGAAGACAGGATTATCTGCTTGGATAAGCTGACATATGCGGGAAATCTGTCGACGCTGAAGGGGGGGATGGATCTTCCAAATTTCCGCTTCGTGAAGATGGATATCTGTGACAGGAAAGCGGTCTATGGGCTCTTTGAAGAGGAGCATCCGGATGTGGTCGTGAATTTTGCGGCGGAGTCGCATGTGGATCGCTCGATTGCGAATCCGGAGATTTTCCTCGAGACGAATATCATCGACACGGCGGTCCTGATGGCTGCGTGTCGGGAGTATGGAATCGAGCGGTATCATCAGGTGTCGACAGTGAGGTGTATGGGGATCTGCCGCTGAATCGGCCGGATCTCTTCTTCACGGAGAAGACGACGCTCCATACGAGCTCGCCGTACAGCAGCTCGAAGGCGAGTGCGGATCTTCTGGTGGGGGCGTATCACTGGACGTATGGACTGCCGGTGACGATCTCCCGCTGCAGCAATAACTATGGGCCGTATCAGTTCTCCGAGAAGCTGATCCCGTTCGTGATCGTGAATGCACTCGCGGATAAGCCGCTCCCTGTCTATGGGGATGGGAAGAATGTGCGTGACTGGCTGTATGTGGAGGATCACTGCAAGGCCATTGATCTCATTCTGCAGCATGGACGCGTGGGCGAGGTGTACAATATCGGCGGGCATAATGAGATGGGAAATATCGATATCGTGAAGCTCATCTGCAAAGCGCTGGGAAAACCGGAGAGCCTTATCACATATGTGCAGGATCGCAAAGGTCATGACCGCCGCTATGCCATCGATCCGGCGAAGATCCACGGGGAGCTCGGCTGGCTGCCGGAGACAAAATTCGCAGACGGTATCAAAAAGACGATCGAGTGGTATCTGACACATAAGGGCTGGTGGGAAGAGATCGTGAGCGGCGAGTACCAGACGTATTATGAAAAAATGTACGGCGGGAAGGTTTGATGGTAGTAGGCAGTGACGATACGGGAGCGAGGTCATCCAACATCTGTCTTTCTGTTGCTACGGGGATCCATCCTGCGCCGATGGTGCGGCCTTTCTCTAGGGGTTTATGGGATTGGGTTTGTTTCATATGGGCTTCTATGAGGCTACGAGGATCCATCCTGCGTTTTTGGCGTGGCCGTTCTCTAGGCTACTCAGATAGGAGAGAGCCCCAAAACATATTTTCCAAATAACTGATAACATTCATCCCCCCTCACCTGTGCTATAATAAATAAAAAATGTATTAGTACAAGTGAGGGGATTTTTATGTTCATTTCTAAAAAAATCATAGTCGTAGCACTGCTTTCCTTGTTGGGGGAGCCGCTGGTTTCTGCGGCGGATCAGACGACGGCGAATGTGCCGGTGGATAGTGTGTACTATCAGTATTTGGATAAGCTTTCGGGGATGGGCTATGTGAAGTCGCTCCCGAATGGGGCGAAGCCGTATAGCCGGATGCAGCTGGCGCGCTGGGTGCTGGAGGCGAAGGAGGCAGCGAAGGAGCGGCCGATGGCGCCTTACCTGGCGGATCAGATGGCGGCTTTGGAAGTGTATGTGGCGCCGGAGGTCGAGGCGCTTTCCGGCGGGAAGCTGGCGGATGATGTGCGGCTCCGAGGGGTGTCGGCGGAGATGGCGTATCACCACGGGGATGCGTTTTCGTATGCGTACCGGCCTAAGACGCTGTCGGGGAGCTGGTCACCGTTCTCTCAGAATCATAATGGGCACAAGTATGGCAGAAATGGCGGCGCGGCGGTTTCTGCCGAGGTGTCTGGCAATGTGGCGTCGGAGCTGGCTGTTTCTATCCGGGGGCGTGCGGCCTGGGATAAGGACAATGACGGCACGGTGTCTCTGGATGAGGCGTATGTGAAGACGCGGCTCGGCAGTGTGGCGCTTGAAGTAGGGCGTGAGGCACTCCTGTGGGGCGAGGGAGCCAGTGGCCATTTGCTCCTTGGGAATAACATGAAGCCGCTCACGTCAGTGCAGGCGCATCTGACGAATCCGGTGAAGTTGGGAGGTTTCTTCCATTTCATGGGGGAGGTGGATCTGCATAGTTTCTATGCGTTCTCGGATCGGGACCGCGGCTCGGATGCGGCGAAGCGCGGGGTGAAGGATTTCGATGATGCGGGGCTTATCGGGCTGCGCTTGGATGTGACGCCTTCGTCTCATTTTACGTTCGGGGCGTCGCGGGTTTCTATGCTGGGCGGTAAGGGAAATGGGCTTTCTGCTTCGGACTGGGGAAATTGGCTGACGGGGAAGAATGCGGATACTGATGATAAGTGGAATGATATCGGCGGTTTTGATTTCCGTCTGCGCTATGGAGATTTCCAAGTCTATGGCGAGGCTATGGGCGAGGATCAGGCGGGCGGGCTCCCGTCGAAGTGGGCGTACCGCATGGGGCTGTATCTGCCGAAGATTTCTTCAGATGGCTCATGGGATCTGACGCTCGAGGTGGCAAAGACGACGGATGTGTGGTATACGCACTGGACGTACCAGCAGGGCTGGACGTACAGCGGAGATATCATGGGGGATGATATGGGGAATGATGCGCGGAAATATTATGCGCGTGTGAACCACTATCTCTCGGGTGAGCGCAGCATGGGGCTGTACTATCTTCGCACGGAGCGTGAAAGAAATAGGAGTGTCTCGCCGACGGTGAATGAGATCGGTATCACGGGGCGGCAGAGGCTCTCGGGGAATCGCTATCTCACAGGAACACTCGGTTATGCGCAGGTGCAAGAAAAGGAGACGGATCGCCATCTCTTCGCTGCGGCTATGATGGAATGGAAATGGTAGTGGTTTGCTATTGGGATTGGATGCTCAACAGCTAATAACTGATGACCGATGGATAAACGTTACTCAAAAGGCTCATCCTGCAGATTTGCGGGCTGAGCCTTTTTTGCTGGCTGCTGGCAGTTGGCGAGAGTGGGATTGTCAAACATTTCTTTCATACGGCTACGAGGACCCATCCTGCACCGATGGTGTGGCTCCCCTCTAAGGGCCTACGGGATTTGGAGTGGCTCATATTCGCTTTCATATTGCTACGTGTGAATTTCCAAACCTTAAACCATCCGAATTGTCAACGTTGAATAAATCAGGGAGTTGTTATATGATATGTATGTTAACTTTGCAAATTCATGAGCGTAACAATCGAGGCGATGAAGATGATCAGAGGGGAAGCAGCACTGGCCGGCGGAAGCCGGACGAAGGAGATGGTGCTCTTTGGTTTGT
>OIXG01002096.1_pt1 | contig 16315 bp, 13 predicted proteins | sample 1587731 | NCBI WGS metagenome assembly OIXG01 (sample SAMEA3888908, study PRJEB22519) | human gut metagenome | biome: human gut; feature: human-associated habitat; material: faeces | place: Denmark | collected 2010
AGCCGCCGTCGTTCGTGGCGCTGCCGCCAAGCCCGAGCACGACGCGCTTTGCGCCGCGCGAGAGCGCGTGGGCGATGAGCTGTCCCACGCCGTAGGTGGTGGTGAGGCGGGGGTCTTTGCGTCCGGCGACGAGGGGCAGGCCCGCCGCCGCGGCCATCTCAACGACCGCCGTGCCGTCCGGCAGCAGGGCGTAGGCCGCCTCGAGCGGCGCACCGTAGGGGTCCTGCACGCCGGAAACAAGTACGCGCTCGCCGCCGCAGGCATCGAGAAAGCAGTCCACCGTGCCCTCGCCGCCGTCGGCGACCGGAAGGGCGGCGACGGTGCAGTGCGGGAAGAAGTGCGCGATGCGCTCGCGCGCGAGGGCGCAGATGTCGCGGCTCGGCAGCGAGCCCTTGAAGGAATCGGAGATCACGATGCACTTTTTCACGCCCTCACCTCCCGCAGCTGTTTTTTATAGTATACGCAGCGGCGGCGGGAGATGCAAGCCCTTTTCGCCGCGGGGAGGGGGCAGGAGGGAGGGTGTTTTGGCACAATGCACAAAATAAGCTGTGTATTTTTTGAGAGTTTGCGGAAAATCACATCTTGACTTTAAAGCTTTAAAGGAATATACTGCGAACATCAAAGGAGTTCGGCCCGCGAGGGCGGACGGAAGGGAGCCTGCAATGATGAGCTGCTTTTACTTTTGCTATACCGCGTCCCGCTTTGCGGGCCGCTATTTTGCCATGTCCTTTTAGCGCCGCCGGTGAAAAGAAAACGCATTTGCATGAACATGAAGAAGTGAGCAAAGCGGTTTCGCCCGACGGGCGGAGCCGCTGATTTTATTTGTTCAAAAAAGGAGAAAAAACGATGAAAAAGAAACTGCTTGCTCTGCTGCTTAGCGCAGCGATGTGCCTGAGCCTTGCCGCCTGCGGCGAGAAGGCCGATACCCCCGATACTCCCGATACGCCCAGCGGCGGCGACAAGACGGCCTATACCGTCGGCATCTGCCAGCTTGCGCAGCATGAGGCGCTCGACGCCGCGACCAAGGGCTTTATCGACGCACTGAGCGAGGCGCTGCCCGGTCAGGTGGAGTTTAAGGAAAAGAACGCCTCCGGCGACCCCAACACCTGCTCGACGATCGTCAACGGCTTTGTGTCCGAGGGCGTGGACCTGATCCTCGCCAACGCGACCTCGCCCTTGCAGGCGGCGGCCTCCGCCACTGCGGACATCCCCATCCTCGGCACCTCTGTGACGGACTACGCCTCCGCGCTGGAGCTGGATAACTGGACCGGTACGGTCGGCGGCAACATCTCCGGTACCTCCGACCTCGCGCCGCTGGACGGGCAGGCCGATATGCTCGTCGAGCTGTGCCCCGACGCGAAGAACGTGGGTCTCATCTACTGCTCTGCCGAGGCGAACAGCAAGTATCAGGTCGATGAGATGATCAAGCTGCTCGAGGCCAAGGGACTCAATTGCACCGAGTTCGCCTTCACCGACAGCAACGACGTCGCCTCCGTTACGCAGGCCGCCTGTGACGCCTCCGATGTTATCTTTATCCCGACCGACAACACCGCCGCCAACAACACTGAAGCCATCGCGAATGTTGTTCTGCCGTCCAAAACGCCCGTCATCGCCGGCGAGCAGGGCATCTGCAAGGGCTGCGGCATTGCGACGCTCTCCATTGACTACTATGAGCTTGGCGCCATCACCGGGCGGATGGCCGCGAAGATCCTCACCGGCGAGGCTGACATCGCCACCATGCCCATTGAGTTCGCGCCCAACGTGACCAAGATGGCCAACGCCGCCAACTGCGAGGCGCTCGGCATCACGGTGCCCGAGGGTTACGAAATGCTGGAGGGCTGAGAGAAGCATCCCCGATGGGAGAGGGGGCGCGCCCCTCTCCCATAACGAAGTGTCTGGAGGAAAAGAACGATGAGTTTCCTGACGTCGCTGTTCAACGCGCTGCCCGGTGCGGTTGCCCAAGGGCTGATCTGGGGCATCATGGCGATCGGCGTATATATCACCTTCCGCATCCTTGATGTGGCCGACCTGACGGTGGACGGCTCGCTCGCCACCGGCGGCGCGATGTGCGTCATGCTGCTGCGCGCGGGCTGGAACCCGTGGCTCGCGCTGCTGTGCGCCATGCTCGCAGGGATGCTCGCGGGGCTTGTGACGGGGCTTTTTCACACGAAATGCGGCATCCCCGCCATTCTTGCGGGCATCCTCACGCAGCTCGCGCTCTACTCGATCAACCTGCGCATCATGGCGAGCAAGGCCAACCAGGCGGTCAGCGTGGATAAGTACCCGCTGCTCGTTTCCCAGCGCTATGTGCGCAGCTTTGCGCCGCTCGGCGAGCTGGCGGCAAAAAATCCCCTGCCGCTGCTGCTGCTCTTCACTGCCGCGCTGATCGCGCTGCTCTACTGGTTCTTCGGTACCGAGAAGGGCTGCTCCATCCGCGCCACCGGTGCAAATCCGCACATGGCACGCGCGCAGGGCATCGACACCAACGCCAATGTGGTGCTCGGTCTGATGCTCTCCAACGGGCTTGTCGCGCTCTCCGGCGCGCTGCTCGCGCAATATCAGGGCGCGAGCGATGTGAGCATGGGACGCGGCGCCATCGTCATCGGCCTTGCCGCCGTCATCATCGGCGAGGTCGTGTTCGGCAAGCTGTTCGTCAACTTCGGGCTCAAGCTGCTCGCCGTTTCCGTCGGCGCGATTATCTACTACATCGTTTTGCAGATCGTGCTGCAGCTCGGCCTCAACACCAACGACCTCAAGCTCGTCACGGCGCTGATCGTGGCGGTGTTCCTTGCCATTCCGTACTGGAAGGGCAGGACATTCCACGGCAAGGCGCAGAAGGGAGGCGCGCACCATGCTTGAACTGAAGAATATCTGCAAGACCTTCAACCCCGGCACCATCAACGCCAAGACCGCGCTCAACGAGCTGAACCTGACGCTCGCGGATGGCGATTTCGTCACCGTCATCGGCGGCAACGGCGCGGGCAAGTCCACGATGCTCAACGCCATTGCGGGCGTGTTTCCGGTGGACGAGGGCTCGATCGTCATCGACGGGCAGAATGTCACCAAGCTCTCCGAGCACAGACGCGCGGCGCTGCTCGGGCGCGTATTTCAGGATCCCATGATGGGCACCGCCCCGACCATGATGATCGAGGAGAACCTTGCCCTCGCCGCGCGGCGCGGGCAAAAGCGCGGCCTCAAGTGGGGCATCACACCGCTTGAGCGCGCGGACTACCGCGAGCTGCTGCGCACGCTCGACCTCGGGCTGGAGGATCGGCTGACGAGCAAGGTCGGCCTGCTCTCCGGCGGTCAGCGGCAGGCGCTGACGCTGCTGATGGCGGCGCTCAAGCAGCCCAAGCTCCTGCTTTTGGACGAGCACACCGCGGCGCTCGACCCCAAGACGGCGGCAAAGGTGCTCGAGCTCTCCGAGCAGATCGTGCAGGAAAACCACCTCACGACGCTGATGATCACGCACAACATGAAGGACGCCATCGCCCACGGCAACCGTCTCATCATGATGGACGCGGGGCGCGTGGTGGTGGACATTGCCGGCGAAGAGAAGAAAAAGCTCACCGTGCCTGACCTGCTCGCGCTCTTCTCACGCGCGAGCGGCTCGAGCGAGGCGAACGACAAGCTGCTGCTCTCCTGAACGCACACAGGGGGCGGCGAGCATAAAAAAGAGCTTCGGACCACTGGGTCCGAAGCTCTTTTTCTGTTGTCAGTCAACGATGTCGACCGATACCTTTTCTCCGGTGCGCTGCGCATAGGAGCGAATGACCGTGCGGATCTCCTTGGCGATGCGGCCCTGACGGCCGATCACCTTACCCATGTCGTCGGGCGCGACGTGCAGCTCCAACGTCAGCTCGTCCGCTCCCTGCTTCTCCGTCACCGTGACCTCATCTGGATGCTCGACCAGATTTTTGGCGATGTAGAGCAGCAAGTCCTTCATGCGTGGCCCTCCGCAGCTCAAATCGCGTTGATTCTCTTGAGCAGCGCGCGGACGGTCTCGGTGGGCTGAGCGCCGGTCTTGATCCACTCCTGCGCGCGCTCGGCGTCGATCTTGATCTCAGCGGGGCTGACGCAGGGGTTGTAGGTGCCGATCTCTTCGATGAAGCGGCCGTCGCGGGGATAGCGGGAATCGGCGACGACGACACGATAGAAGGGAGCCTTCTTGGCGCCCATACGGCGCAGACGAATTTTGACCATGATGTTTTTTCCTCCGAAATGTAAAATAGATTTTTGTTGTATGATCGTATGCACATGGCATGAATCAACGGGGTGTTATTTGAAGCGCTTTTTGCGGCCGAAGCCGTGCATCCGGCTCATGCCGCCGCCCTTGCCGCCGAAGCCGCCGAGCCCCTTGGGCATTTTGCCGCGCGTCATCTGCTTGACCAAGTCCTGCATCAGCTCGAACTGCTTTAGAAGGCGGTTGACATCCACGACCTCCAGTCCGCAGCCGGCGGCGATGCGCTTTTTGCGGCTCGCGCCGAGGATCTTGGGGTTCTCACGCTCCTCGGGCGTCATGGAGAGGATGATGGCCTCGGTGTGCGCCATGACCTTCGGGTCGATCTCGGCACCCGCTAACTGCTTGCCCATGCCGCCTGGCATCAGCTCGGCGATCTGGCTGAGGTCGCCCATGCCGCGCAGCTGCACGAGCTGGTCGTAGTAGTCGGTGAGAGTGAAGCGGTTTTTGCGGAGCTTTTCCTCGAGCTTTTTCGCCTTTTCTTCGTCGACCGTCTGCTCTGCCTTTTCGATGAGGCTGAGCACATCGCCCATGCCGAGAATGCGGGAGGCCATACGGTCGGGGTGGAAGGGCTCGATCATGTCGAGCTTTTCGCCCGTGCCGATATACTTGATGGGCTTTCCGGTCGCCGCGCGGATGGAGAGCGCCGCGCCGCCGCGGGCGTCGCCGTCGAGCTTGGTGAGCACGACGCCGTCGATACCAAGGGCCTCGTCGAACGCGGTAGCCGCGTTCACAGCGTCCTGTCCTGTCATGGCGTCCACGACCAGCAATATCTCGTTCGGCCTGACCGCCGCCTTGACGCGCTTGAGCTCGTCCATGAGCTGCTCGTCGATGTGCAGGCGGCCTGCGGTATCGAGAAAGACGACATCGTTGCCGTGGTCCCTGGCGTAGCGCACGGCCTCGGTGGCGATGGTGACGGGGTCGATCTGCCCCATCTCAAAGACGGGGAGCTCAAGCTGACCGCCGACGACTTGCAGCTGCGTGATGGCGGCGGGGCGGTAAACGTCGCAGGCGACGAGCAGGGGCCGCCGCCCCTGCCGGCGCAGAAGGCCGGCGAGCTTGGCGACATTCGTCGTCTTGCCCGCGCCCTGAAGGCCGACCATCATCACGACCGTCGGTGGGGTGTTGGCAAAGGTCAGGCGCGCGTTCGCGCCGCCCATGAGCGCGGTCAGCTCTTCGTTGACGATCTTGATGACCTGCTGGGCGGGGGTGAGGCTGTCGAGCACCTCGGCGTCGACGGCGCGCTCGGAGACACGGGCGACAAAGTCCTTGACGACCTTGTAGCTCACGTCCGCCTCGAGCAGCGCCATGCGCACCTCGCGCATGGCGGTCTTGATGTCCGCCTCGGTCAGCCGGCCCTTGCCGCGCAGGCCCTTGAATACATTGTTGAGCTTTTCGCTCAAGCCCTCAAATGCCATGGGACGCTCCTTTTACTCCTTGAGTGCCGCGGTCTCGGTCTCGATCACGGTCACAAGCTCTTCGATGCGGGAATCCTCATACCGGCGGTAGTTGAGCCTGCGCAGTTCGTCCGCCGCCGCCTCGATGCGCTCGAGGTGGGGCGTTTTTTGCAGAAAGCGCTTGACAAGGCCCGTTTTATCCTCGATCTCGGTCATGTACGCCTCGGCGCGGACGATGACGTCGCGCACGCCCTGACGGGAGATGCCGTAGTTCTCGGCGATCTCGGAGAGGGAGAGGTCCTCGTCGTAGTAAAGCTCGTAAAATTCCTTTTGCCGCTCGGTGAGGAGTTCACCGTAGAAGTCAAAGAGCATCGTCATGCGAAAGGTCTGATTTTTCACGGGTCGTCCTCCTTTGAGTATTCCGTGTAAAGTTATATCACTTTACAACGGAAATCAGTTTACACGAGTTTAGCAGAAAAGTCAAGTCCTATTCGCGGGAAAAGCGGCGAATGGGAAAGATTTTGTGAAATAGAGTGGTAATGTTCACAATTTCGTGCTATGCTATCCTAAAATCACAGAGGAAAAGGAGCCGCAAGTATGGAGCCTTTGCGAAAGAAGCTGGCGGAGGGCGTTTATCTGACCTACGTTCCCGCCGAAAAGTTCAAGACCAGCGTGCTGAGCGCGCAGCTCATCACGCCGCTGGAGGTGGAGAGCGCCGCCGCGGGCGCTCTGCTGCCCGCCGTGCTGCGGCGCGGCACGACACGCCTGCGCGATATGCGCTCGATCGCCGCAGCGCTGGACCGGCTCTACGGCGCGTCGGTCGCCTACACGGTGCGAAAAAAGGGAGAGAACCAGTGCCTCGGTTTTGTTGCAAGCTTTCTGGACGAGCGCTACGTGCCCGCCGGCGAGCGCCTGCTTGAGCCGATGGCCGATCTCGTCGGCGAGCTGCTGCTCGACCCGCTCACGCACAACGGACGCTTTCTCACGGACTATGTGGAAAGCGAGAAGGATAACCTGATCGACGCCATCGAGAGCATTCTGAACGACAAGCGTGATTACGCCGACGCGCGGCTTTTGCAGGAGATGTGCCGCGGCGAACGCTACGGCATCGACCGGCTCGGCACCGTCGAGGGCGTGGAGAGGCTGACAAACCAAACGCTCTACCCCTTCTATCAGGAGCTGCTGGGTGCGGCGCGCGTGGAGCTGTTTTACTGCGGCAGCGCGGAGAGCGGGCGTGTGGAGGGTGCGCTGAACCGCGCGCTGGCGGCTTTGCCGCGCGAGCGCGTCATCGAGCCTGCCGCCGCCGAGCGCGTGGGCGCGCCCGAATCGGTGCGCGAGATCACCGAGACGATGGACATCACGCAGTCGAAGCTCGCCCTCGGCTACCGCGCCGCGAGCGAGGACGCGCCCGCGCTGCTGCTGGCGAACCTCATCTTCGGCGGCTACTCCAACTCCAAACTCTTTTTGAATGTGCGCGAGAAGCTCTCGCTGTGCTACTACGCCTCGTCGAGCTATCACCGCTCGAAGGGCATCCTCACGGTGTCGAGCGGCATCGAGGCGGGAAATTACGAGGTCGCGCGGCGCGAGATCGACGCGCAGCTGCGCGCCGTGCAAAACGGCGATTTTGCGTCGTGGGAGCTGGAGGGCGCAAGGAGCTGTATGCTCTCCTCCCTCCGCGCACGCGAGGACAGCGCGGGGCGGCTGGAGGAATACTATCTCGGACAGGCCGCGACAGGCATCTGGGAGGATACCGACGAGTTGATCGCGCAGCTTGAGGCCGTGACGCCGGAGCGCGTCGCCGCCGCGGCGCAGACCATCCGTCTCGATACGGTATACTTCCTCACCGGAAAGGAGGGAACGGCGCATGAAGTGGAATGAGACAAGCTATCCGCGCATCGGCGAAACGGTGCTGCGCGCGACGCTGCCCAACGGCCTGCCCATCGCCGTTGTGCCCAAGCCCCTCTACCGTAAGCGCTACGCCTTTTTTACCACGCGCTACGGCGGCATGGATATGCGCTTTCGGCTCGACGGCGCGTGGCACGACACGCCCGCGGGCATCGCGCACTATCTGGAGCATAAGATGTTCGACACCAAGGAGGGCAATGCGCTGCAGGAGCTGAGCCAGAACGGCGCGGAGCCGAACGCCTTCACCTCCAACGCGATCACCGCCTATTACTTTGACTGTACGGAGCACTTTGAGGACAACCTCAAAATTCTGCTCTCGTTCGTCTCCGTCCCGTATTTTACGCAGGAGAGCGTGGACAAGGAGCGCGGCATCATCGGTCAGGAGATCCGCATGGTCGAGGATACGCCCGACTGGAGGGTGTACACCAACCTGCTCGAGTGCCTCTACCACTCCTCGCCCGCGCGCGTCGCCATCGCCGGCACGGTGGAGAGCATCGCGGAGATCACGCCCGAAACGCTCTACGCCTGCCACAAGGCGTTCTATGATCCCGCGAATATGCTGCTGTGCGTCGTCGGTGACGTGGACCCCGACGAGATCGCCGCCATCGCGGAGGAAATTCTGCCCCTCAGCCGCGGCGAGGCCATCGAGCGCGATTATGGGCAGGAGGATATGCGCGTGGTGGAGCGGTGCCGCCGCGAGGCGATGGAGGTCTCGATGCCGCAGTTTCTGCTCGGCTTCAAGTGCCCTGCCGCGGCGGAGGGCGAGGCGCTGATGCGTCAGGACGTCATCGCGGACATTGCCTGCGAGGTGCTGCTCGGCGATTCCTCGCCGCTCTATCAGCGTCTCTACGACAAGGGGCTCATCAACGGCAGCTTCGGCGGCGGCTTCGATCAGCTCCCCGGCATCGCCTATCTCTACGCCGGCGGCGACAGCAACGAACCCGAGACCGTGGCGCGCGCCATTTTGGACGAGGCGCGGCGGCTCACGCGCGAGGGCGTGGACGAGGAGTTCTACCAGCAGATCCGCCGCGCGAGCTTCGGCTCGACGCTGCGCGCGCTCAACAGCTTTGAAAACATCGCCGTGTCGGTCGCCGACGGCGCGTTCCGCGGCTTCGACCCCTTCCGCTTCCCCGAGGTGTACGACGCCGTTACCCGCGCGGATGTGGAGACATTCTTGCGCGAGTGCGTGGTCGAGGAGCGCAGCGCGCTGTCCATTCTCATTCCCAAGAAGGAAGGAGCTTCCCAATGAGCTATCCCAACGCAGACATCAGCTTTCCCGGTCTCTTCGGCGACTGGCGCTTTACGCTCTCGCCCAAGCTGCTCGACATCGGCAACGGCATCTACTGGTACGGCGTGCTCATCGCCGCGGGGCTGCTGCTCGCTCTGTGGTTCTGCACGAGGCGCGCCCCGCGCTACGGCCTGAGCGAGGACGATGTGCTCGACACCGTGCTTTGGGCCATCCCCTTTTCCATCATCGGCGCGCGCGTTTACTATGTGATCTTCTACCTTGACCTGTTTCGCACGGCGGACGGCGGCATCAAATGGTCGGAGACCTACCGCATCTGGGACGGCGGGCTTGCCATCTATGGGGCGGTCATCGCCGCCTTTCTGACGGCCTTTTTGGTCTGCCGCCGCAAGGGGCTCAGCCTTTGGGCGCTTGCTGACTGCTGCGTGGCGGGCTTTTTCATCGGGCAGGCCATCGGGCGCTGGGGCAACTTCTTCAACCGCGAGGCCTTCGGCAGCATGACAGACCTGCCGTGGCGGATGCGGCTGTGGATCGACGGCAGCTACTATATCGATGTTCACCCGACCTTTCTCTACGAGAGCCTGTGGAATGTCGCGGGGCTGCTGCTCCTCTGCCTTGTGGTGGACAAGGCGCGGCGCTTCGACGGCGAGAACACCTGCTTTTACTTTCTCTGGTACGGCATCGGGCGCTTTTGGATCGAGGGGCTGCGAACCGACAGCCTGTATCTCTTCGATCTGACGCTCTTCGGCGAGCGCGTGCGCGTGTCGCAGGCGCTGAGTTTGGTGATGGTCGTTGTGACGGCGGTCATTCTGATCAAAAACCGCAGCGCCGACCCCCAAAGGATGCTCGTCAAGCGCAAGGCCGCCGAGGCGGCTGCGCTGCCGGAGACAGGCGAGGGACGCCCTGTCGCGGACGAGCCGTCGGAGGAGGCCGGCGAGGAAACGAGGGCTTAAAAACGCATAGAAAAAGCGAAGGACCGCTCCCGCGGTCCTTCGCTTTTTCTTATTCTTCGTGTGCGGCGGCGAGCTTTTTCGCGCGCCTGCGCTCCTTGCGGTGCGCGAGGTCGTCGATGACGCAGTAGTAAACGGGAGTGAAGAGCAGGGTGATGACGGTGGAGATGAGCATACCCGAGATCATCGCCGTGCCCATGTCGCTCATCATCTCGTTCATCTTGCCCGTCAGGCCGAGCGCGGTCGGCACGAGGGCGAGGATGGTGGTGAGCGTGGTCATCAGCACGGGGCGGATACGCAGCGGGCAGGCGTGGAGGATGGCTTCCTCGCGTGTTTCGCCGCGGTCGCGGCGCTGCTTGATGTAGTCGACGAGGACGATGGAGGCGTTGACCACCGTGCCTGCGAGCATGATGAGCGCGACGAGCGAGATCATCGAGAGGTCCTTGCCTGTGAGCGGCAGCGCGAAGAGTGCGCCGGAGAAAGCGATGGGGAGGATCATCATGATGATGACGGGCATGAGGAAGGACTCGAACTGCGAGGCCAGCACGAAGTAGACGAGGCCGACGGCGACGATGAGCGCGAGGCCGAGGTCGGAGAAATTCTTCATCATCTCAGTGTAGCCGCCTGCAAGCTCGGCGGTGTAGCCGCCGGGGAGGGGATAGGACGCGAGTATGGCGCGGATGCTCTTTGCCATGGCGCTCGTGTCGCCGTCGGCGGCGTTGCCGGAGATGGTGACCTGACGGGACTGGTTGCAGCGCGTGATGGTCTGCGGGCTCATGACGACGCTGACCGAAGCGATGCTGCCGAGCGGCACGCTGCCGCCGGTGGGTGTGGAGATGGCCATGGAGCGCAGGGCGTCGAGGCTCTGCTCCGCACGGCCGTCGCCGCGCACGACCACATCGACCTCCCTGTTGTCAACGGTGACGGTGGTGGCGGTCGTTCCTGTCAAGCCGGAGCGCACTGCCGCGGCGACGCTGTAAGCGGTCAGGCCGTACTGCGAGCAGGCCTGACGGTCCGCCGTCACCTTGACCTGCGGCACCTGCTCGGCGACCGTGGAGGTGACATCCACCGCGCCGGGGATCGACGCGATCTGCGCGGTGAGGTCGCCCGCGATCATGCGCAGCGTGGCGTAGTCCTCGCCCGTGATGTCGACGCTCACGCCGCTGCCGCCCATCATCGCGCCCATGTCATAGGCCGAGCAGGTGAGCTCGCAGCCGGCAACATCCTGCGTCGCCGTGCGCATGGCGTTGGCGATGTCCGTCGCGCTGCGCGCTCGTTCGCCTTTGTCGATCAGGTTGAGCACGAGGCTGGCGCTCTGTCCGCTGTCGGCGGTGTAGTACCAGTTGTCGAGCTCGGGTACGGCCTCCTCGGCGGTGGCGGCGACGCGCTCCGCCATGGCCGCGGCCTGCTCGACCTTCGAGCCGATGGGCATGGAGATGGATACGGTGACCATGCCCTCGTCCATCTCGGGCAGGAGCACCATTTTGGTGTTCAGGCAGGCGGCGAGAAAGACCGCCACGAGCGCGACGGACACCAGCACGCCGCGCTTGAGGTGATGGACATAGTAATCGAGCTTCTTAACATACCATGCCATAAATTTCTGCGCGCAGCGGCCGCCCTTCTGCGCCCTTTGCAGCGCGTCGAGCTGCACCCTGCCCTCGTCGAGCAGGAAGTAGCACAGCAGCGGCACGAGCGTGACGGCGATGGCCAGCGAGCAGAAAATGAGGAAGACGATGGTCAGGCAGAAGTCCTTGAAGATCTGGCCTGCGATGCCGCCGGTGAGGCCCAGCGGCAGAAAGACAGCCACGGTGGTGAGCGTGGAGGCGGTGAGCGAGAGCGTGACCTCCTTCGTGCCCTCGACGCAGCTGGTCATGCGGTCGTGTCCCTCGGACGCCCAGCGGTAGATGTTTTCAAGCACGATGATGGAGTTATCGACGATCATGCCGACGCCCATGGCGATGCCGCCGAGGCTCATCATGTTGAGCGTCAGGTCGCAGGCGTACATCAGCACGAACACCGCGAGGATGCAAACGGGCATGGAGACCGCGATGGTCATGGTCGCGCCGCCGCGGCACAGGAACAGCCACACCACGACCGCCGCGAGCACGACGCCGAGGACGATGCCCTCAAGCGCGGCGTCGACGGCGACATTGATGTATTCGCTCGCGACATAGGGGATGGCGTAGTGAATGGAGTCGTCCTTCGCGGCGAGCTCCGCCATGGCCTCGACCACCGCCTCGGCGGTCTTGACCTCGTTCGCGCCCGAGCGCTTGCTGACCTGCAAAATGATGCCCGGTGTGCCGTCCATCGCGGCGATGGCGTCGCGGTCGGAGGTCTCATAGGCAACGGCCGCGACCTCGCCGAGGCGCACCGTGCCGCCGCTTTGGAGCGGGATATTGATATTCGCCACCGCCTCGACCGAGGAGAGCTGCGCGTCGGTGGAGACGGAGAGCTTCTGGCTGCCGTTGTAGACCTCGCCGGCGGGGTAGAGCAGGTTTTCCGCCTGCAAGATCTGGGTGATGTAGGCGGTGGAGAGCCCGTAGCCCGCTGCACGCTGCGCGTCGAGCGTGACGCCGATGCGCCGCTCGACGCCGCCGGAGACGGAGACGGACGCCACGCCGTCGATGCGCTCGAGGGCGGGGGCGACCACATTCTCCGCCTGCTGCTGGAGCGCGGCGAGATCGTCGCCGAGAAGGCCGACGATGGCGCTCGGCAGCAGCTCGGAGACATTGATGTTGAGAATGACGGGGGAGCTGCAGCCCTCGGGCAGGCTGAGCGCGTCGAACTTCTCGCGCAGCTTGGTCGCGGCGATGTCGACATCGGTGCCCTCGACATACATGATCTGAATGCTCGAGATGCTGTCGGCGCTCGACGAGGTGACCTCCTCCACGCCCGGGACGGACATGATGGCGGACTCGAGCGGGCGCGTGACGAGCTGCTCGATGTCCTCGGGGCCTGCGCCGTTATAGTAGCAGTAGACATAGGCCGCGGGGTACTCGATGTTCGGCAGCAGCGCCATCTGGAGCTGCGTGGTGTAGACCACGCCGAACACAGCGATCATGATGACCGCAAGGAGCGTTGTGACGCGGTGGCGGATGCAGAATTTGGCAATGTTCATGGGGCTTATCCCTCCACGATGCGCACGGCTTCGCCGTCGGAGAGGTACTGCTGGCCCACGGTGACAAGCTGCGCGCCCGCCGTAAGGCCGCTCGTGATCTCGGTCATGCCGCTGCCGGTGAGGCCCGTGGTGATGTCCGCACGCTTGGCGGTATCGCCGTCCACGATGTAGACATACTGCTTGTCGTTGCTTGTGAGGATCGCCTCGCTCGGCACGACGACCGCGCCGGCGGAAACAGCGGTGTGGAAGGTGACCTCGGCGAACATACCGGAGAGCAGGCCCCCGACCTCCGCGGGAACGGCGACGGTGACGGTGTAGAGCTTGGTCATTTGGTTGGCGGTCTTATCGACGGAGCGGATAACGCTTTCAAACGCGGCGTTCGCCGCGCTGACGCGGACCGAGACGGCCTCGCCGATGCTGAGCTTGGGCACCAGCGCCTCGGAGACCATGACCGTGACCTTCATCTGCTCCGCGCCGGTGATGACGGCGACGGCGTAGTCGGGCGTGACAAGGCTGCCCTCGCTCACATTGAGCGAGGCGAGCACACCGTCCGCGGGTGCGATGACATTGCCGCTGCTGTCGATGTTCTCCATGGCGAGGGCGAGCTGCTCGTAGCCGGACTTCGCGTTCTGCATCGCCGCCTCGAGCTGGGCGAGCGTGGAATCCCGCTGCGCCTTGGCGGAGAGGTATTGAAGCTCCGCCTGATCGACCTCGAGCTGGGAGGCCGCGCCGATGGCAAGGAGCGCCTTGGTGTCGTTCCAGGTCTTTTCGTACAGGGCGAGCTGGCGGTCGAGGACGCCCTTTTGGCTCGAATAGCTCGACGCGGCGCTCGTGTAGCCGATCTCCGCCGCGCGGTACTGCGCAAGGGAGCTGCCCATGTCGAGCGTGCAGATCTTCTCGCCAGCTGTGACCGCGTCGCCCGCCTGCACATAGACGGCTGTGCATTTGGCCGTCGAGGTGACATAGACGCTCGTTTCGCTGCCCGCGACCACCTGACCCGAGACTGTGCTCTCCGAGGCGATGTCCTGCGCCTCGACCGTCTGCACCTGCACGGCGACGCCGGCGGGCGCGGTGGGGGCATCTTCCTTTTTACAGCCCGCAAGGCTCAGCGAGAGCGCGAGAGCAAGTGCGAGGCAAAGTGTTTTCTTCTTCATTTTCTTAGCCTCCCATCAGCCGGCCAGCAGGCCGAAGTCCGCGGCCCAGCGGTAGTTGTTGTACGCGGTGAAAAGGTCGCGCTCCGCGCCGGAGACGGTGTCCTGCGCGGCATAGAGGTCGTCCTCCGCTGTGTGCAGCGCGTTTTCGGAGATCGTGCCCTGCTCGTATCTGAGCTGCGCCGCCGCGAGGTCGCCGCGCCTGCATTCGAGCGAGACCTTCGCCGCCTCGAGTGCGCTTGCGTAGCTTTGCACGCTGTCATAGAGCGTGCGGAAGCTCAGCTCGAAGCTCTGCACGGCGGCGTTGTAGGTGTATTGCGCCGACTGCCAGAGGTGCTTTGCCTTCTGGTATTCGTATTTCTCTTCGTTGTAGCCGTGCGCGCCCGCCTCGTCCTTGTAATCCTCGTCGGCGTCGTTGAGCGTGAGCTTGGCGTCATAGAGGTCGTAGCTGAGCGACTTTGCCCGTTCGAGGTCCTTTTCCACGTCCATCGCGGCGAGCTGCTCCGCCGTGACAGCGGGCAGCGCCTGAAGTGAGGGCACGGCGGTCAGCGCCTCGCCTGCCATGGCGTTGAGCTGGCGGCGCGCCTGTGCGATGCCTGCATCGAGCTGCGCCTTGCCGCTCTCGGCCTGCACCTTGCCCGCCTCGGCCTGTCGGAGCGCCATCGCGCTGATCTGCCCGAGGTCATAGCGCAGCGACAGCTCCTCAAGCGTGCGCTCGAGCGAGGCGGTCTGCCGGTCAAGCGCGGCGGACTGCTCCTCCAGCCCCAGCAGGGAGATGTAGAGCGTCTGCCCCGCCATCAAAACGCGGTTCTCCGCATCACGGAGCTGGCGGACGAGGTCGGCGTTGTCCTGCTGGAGCTTGCCGTCCTTGATGTCGTCAAAGGTCTTTCGCAGGGTATCGTACTGGCTTTCCAGACTCTTGTAAGTATAGGTCTCGCTCGAGCCTGGGATCATCTGGATCATCGTCCACTGAGCGGAGGCGATCTTGTTGAGGCCGGTGCGCAGGTCCTCATACATTTTCTCGTAGTCCAGACACTCGATCGCGGCGATGTTTTCCTCGAGCGACATGACGGTGTAGTAGTTCGACTTCATGCGCGCGCCGAGATTTTCAAAGCTCAGCGTGCCCGCTGCGTCCGACACGGTCTGTGTGGTCTCGGGTGCGGTCTCCTCTTTTTCCTGTTCATCCGCCAGCACACCGATCCCCAGTGAGGAGAGCAGGGTGAGCGTCAGCAGCAGAGCGGTCAGTTTTTTCTTCATTTTACTTCCTCTCCTTCGGGTACGGCAGCGCTGCCGTGCTGGATGATCTCAATGCATCGGCGCAGGCGCTCGCGCTCAAGCGCGAAGGTCTGCGGAGCTTTCATCGTGCGCCCGATGGCGCAGGCCAGCGCACCGACGAGCAGGGTGAATACGTCGTCTACAAAGCTCTCCTCCTGCGAACGCAGAAACGAGGGATCGATGCGCTCGAGGAGCTTTTGCGGGCAAAGCTCGCTCGCCGCGCGCTCAAAGAAAAGCTGCTGGACGTCCATGTTGACATTCAGGCACAAAAGCGCGAAGGCGCGCGAAAATTCTGGAACGATGCGGCCGTTCGGGGCAACCATCGCGTCGAGCAGCGCGAGCGGCATGGCGTAAAGATCGCCGCCGACGCGCTTGAGTGTAGCGTGGAAGAGGCCGAGAAATTGGTCGCGGATCTCGTCGATGAGGGTGAGAAAGAGGTCGTTCTTGTCCGCAAAATACTGGTAGAAGCTGCCGCGCGGAATACACGACGCGCGCACGATGCGGTTGATGGACGCTTCGGCGTAGGGGACGGCGGTGAATTCGCGCCAGGCGCTCTCCAAAATGCGCGCGCGCTTTTCCTCGGGTAATCGGAAAAAGGTATCGGTCGGCATGGGGTACCTCCTATATGACAAAGTGTCGCAAAGTGACAATGTGTCATATATTATAAAAGCGCCTGCCGCCCTTGTCAATAGTCGGCTGCGCTAAGATTCTGCAAATAGTTAGGGTGGTTTAACTTCAAAGTGACGAAACGCGCCGCTTTGAAAACGGCGCGTTTCGTCCGGGCGATGCGGACGGGGGGAATACCGCATTTTGGGCGGCACCGGCGGTTTTGGCAGGGCGGCGCGGCGGAGCGGGAATGGCGTTGTTGACAAAGTATCCCAACAACCCTCGCGGTACGCTGTAAACCCGCTAAAAAGTCAAGCCCAAATTAAAAGAAAAGTTATCAGCAGAAAAAGAGTGTAGCAAGGCAGGGACGGCAAATCGGGTCGTTTGCCGGCTTGTGCATCACATAGCTCTGCATGACTTCGTACCC
>OIXG01002099.1_pt1 | contig 16303 bp, 21 predicted proteins | sample 1587731 | NCBI WGS metagenome assembly OIXG01 (sample SAMEA3888908, study PRJEB22519) | human gut metagenome | biome: human gut; feature: human-associated habitat; material: faeces | place: Denmark | collected 2010
TCGGGATGCTGCCAGATGCTCTGTCGGCTCTGTCATGCCGGCCAAGTCTCTGGAACTGCAGCATACGATCCGCCTGATTCACGAACTGGACGCCGTAATTGAGGACATCGAGGCTATCATCCAATCGGCTCTTTTCTAAATTACGGGGTATATAGTCAATTCTGAATATAGCTATAATAAATATCCAAATCGTTGTAGCACAATGCTTATAGCGATTTGGATATTTTTTGTCTACTTTTCAAGCCGGAATTAAGCTATTGCATTTTATTGGTATATCAATAAACCGCAATCGTCGATGTCTTTGTTTGCTATCTGGAACCGATTTGATTTGACATTAAATCGTCATCGCTGTATTATTAACATAGCAACATGACAAAGGAGACGATAGAAGCCATGCTTTTGAGAATCGTAGAAAAAGAGAACGGAGAAATTTTGGTTCTCTATAATGATGGCAGATATGGCAAGGCATCTATTAGTACCCTGCGTGAAATTTTTGAAGGCATTGAAACCGTCGAGGATATGGTTGGAGAAACCGACGGATGGGAATTGGATTACACCGAGATGGAGGACTATCCGGGGAAAACAAGAGCCTATATTGACGATGACCTTGTACTTCATATTTACACGCCAAATGTCTTTGCTCCTGTGGTAGAGGAAGTATCTTCTGCTAAGAAAGCAAAAGCACAAAGTAGTGAAGCAAAATATCTTACAATTTCCGAATATGCGGAGGTCGTAAAGAAAAGTCCTCCCCGTATCCGAGTTCTATGCTCTGAGGGTCGATTCCCCGGAGCCGTTCGCAAAGGAAAGGTGTGGCTTATTCCAGAGGGGACCCCATTCCCAGATGATAAGCGGTTTGTTGAACATCCAAAGCGTCCAAGAAAGCAGAAAAGTGAAGGGAGCGAAAACGGAAAATAAGAGTTCCTTGGAATGAAGATATGCGGGTTAAATTCCCGGCTACGGTTCAGTTTATGCGGCTGGGTTATGAGTACCAGTCTTTGAAGGATGCGGATATCCACCCCGAAACCAGAATCTTTCTCAACCGTTTTGTCCCTGCAATCCAGCGAATCAACAGTGATAAGAACCTGACTGTCGAGCAGATTTTGGCAACGATTGAGGAAATCCATAACATCATCAAGAACAATGATATGGGGAAAGAGTTTCTGAGCCGTTTGCTGGACCAGACCGCAGACATCAAGCTCATTGACTTTGACCATCCCGCAGATAACGATTTTGCCATCGTTGATGAGCTGACCTTTGGCCCGGAAGCAAAGGGGTCTTTCCGCCCGGATGTGACCGTTCTTGTCAATGGTATCCCTCTTGGCTTCCTTGAAGTGAAAAAGCCCAACAACGAGGGAGGTATTCAGAAAGAATTCCACCGTATGCTGGACGAGCGGCTTCAAGTACCAGAATTCAAGAAATACTTCAATATGCTCCAGTTTGTCACCTTCAGCAATAACATGGAGTATGAGACTGACAATGACGCCGCCCCTGCCGAAGAAGTGCGGGCTGGTTCCTTCTATTCTACGCCAAATGGGAACCGTACCTTCTTCTCCTTCTTCCGCGAGGAGAATCCGAAGACCTCTGGGTTCGAGGAAATCTATATGGATGAGGTGCGGTTTATCCTTAAAGACAACGGGTATAGCCCCAGCTATGCGGATACGGAGGAATTTCAGACCAACTTACAGCCGAGCACACCATGCAATCGGTTCGTGACCTCTTTCTTCGATATCCCTCGTATGATGTATCTGCTGCAATACGGTTTCTTTTATGTCGATACGATTGATGAAAAGACAGGGCAGCCCGTTACTCAGAAACACATCATGCGCTACCCGCAGTTCTTCGCCAGCCAAGCTATCCTGAAGCGCATTGATGGTGGAGGAAAGTCCGGCATCATCTTCCACACGCAGGGCAGCGGCAAGACGGAGCTGTCAGCTTTCTCTACCAGAATCATCAGAGACTACTATGGCGGCAATTACGCATTCGTCAAAACCTGCGCTGCTGAATCCCGCCCATTTTCAAGTGGAGCATGAGCCGACCTCCGGCTTGAAAAAGTATGCCTACCAGACAGCTAATCCGCCCTTCAAACTGGACTTTTCCTCCACCCGAGATGCCATCGAGCAGAAGTGGTCTGAGACAGACCGTTTCTTTGCGGGTGTTCCGAAAATTCCTGCCAACAAAAAGGAATCTATGGCGGTTTACCTGCTGTTCATCCAGCACATCATGTACTGTATGAAAGACAACGGCAAGGCTGTAATCGTTGTCCCCACGGGATTTCTGACCGCAAAGAGCAAGATTGAGTATGCCATCCGACAGCGGATGGTAGACAAGCATATCATCAAAGGCGTTATCAGTATGCCATCCAATATTTTTGCGAATACCGGAACGAATGTCTCCATCCTCTTTCTTGACAATGCCAACACAGAAGAGGAAGCCTTTTTGGTGGACGCCTCCAGCCTCGGCAAGAAGGTGAAGGATGGCAAAAATCAGCGCACGGTCCTTTCCGACGAAGAAGTGAATCGCATTATCGATGTATTCACCAATCGCAAAGTAGAGGATGATTTCATCATTCGTGCGGTCTGGTCTTGAGCCATGGCAGCGAGAATATTGTGCCGCCACGCAAAAGCTGTTCCAATCGCAATTTTACAACGGCGGGAACACGCTTCCAACGATGCTCCTTTCAGCGTTAAAAGGATAAACTGTTCCAAAACCTCCGCAGATTTGTGAGTGTTGGAGATGACGGAGTTCGTGGTACGGCGAAAACTCTTCCCACAACTGCGGCAGACATATCTACGGGTAACATGGTCATCAGAAAAGCCCTTCTTTACAATATGAGTTCCCCCGCAATAAGGGCATACAACAACAGCGTCATCATTAAACTTTGAAGTATTCTCACCGTTCAGAAGATTTTCCTTGTTCTGGGGTGCAGAAAGAATTGCCAGCAGCTTCCCAGCCAGTGGATTTTGGCTAAATACCCCGTCATTTAGAAAACAGCCTTCCAATCCATATATGTCTGCCTTTGGGATTCGACCTTCGTCGCTTATCTTGCCAAGAAGCGGGCTGAGGGCAAGCACTACAATGTTGCACTCTCCCATGCGGCCAAGAAGTTGGTTCGACTGATTTACGCTTTGGAGAAATCCAAACGGCCATATAGCACAGCCGCATAACACCTTTTCTCTCATATGCTGAGCTGGGCGTCCAACCGGACGTCTGCTTTGCTATACCCTTTTTGAACCGTCTGTACTTTTTCGCCATTCCTCACATTTCAGGCTTGACATCTAATAGTTAGTCTTTCCGGTGCTCTGCTTGCCTGTGGAACTTATCGGATCTGCGCCATGAAGCTGCCCATGGTCTGTGCTGCTTCTGCCTTGTTGCGTGGGTGTAGGTGCGGAGAGTGAAACCGGCGTCATAGTGGCCGAGCATACTGCTGACGGTTTTGACACCCACGCCATTTTGCAGTGCCAGCGTTGCGAAGGTATGTCGGAGATCATGAAAGCGGATATGCTCCAGTCCCGCGTCCTTGAGGATTTTCTTATGGAGGTCGAAACTATTCCGGCTGAGCGAAAAACGGCGCTTTCAAGTAAGATAAGGAGGGCAAGCACAGACTGTGCTTGCCCTCCGGCATATTTGGCGCATCATTTGTTCTTGAAGAATGCCACCACAACGGCGCCGGGTCCGAGGTGCGTTCCGATCACGCTTCCCACCGTTGTGTAGCGGACCTCCCTCAGATTGCCCTCCCAGATGTGGCGGCTGTCCTCGATGTACTTCAATAAAAGCGCATCGGAAAGCCCGCTGTAGCCAAGCAGCACCGGCTTGCTGAAATCAATGCCGCCCGCCTTGTCGATCTCCTGAATGAGCAGATTGTTCCCCATCTTGGAGCCGCGCGCTTTTCCGAGCAGGTGGATCTCCCCGTCGGTGACGGAAAGCACTGGCTTGATGTTCAAAACCCCGCCGGCAAATGCGGCTGTTTTTGAAACGCGGCCGCCCCGCTTGAGATACTCGAGGGTATCCACCAAGGCGACAATGACGATCTTTTTCTTCTCCTCCTCCAGAGCCCTTGCGATCTCCTCCGCGGAGGATCCCGCATCCAAGAGCCGGAACGCAAGCTCCACCAGGATGCCGGTCCCCATCGCCGCGCTTGCGCCGTCCACGACATAGATGTTTTCATAATCCGCCGCCGCGATCACGGCGCTTTGATAGGTGCCGGAAAACTTGGACGCAAGGGTGATGACAACGGCGGCCTCTCCCGCCTGCCTTGCCTTTTCAAATTCTCCGATAAAATCATTCGGCGTCGCTTGACTGGTGGTGGGCAGCACATCGCTCTCGACCAGCTTCTCATAGAAGGTCTTGTGGTCGATGGTCACACCGTCGATGTATTCCTCCTGGCCGAAGTGAACGGTGAGAGGGACCGTATAGACCCGCTCCTTGACCTCGGGGGTCAGATCCGTGGTGGAATCAATAATGATCCTTGTTTTCAATTGCATCACATCTCCTTATTCTTCGCTGCTTTGGACGATAGCCTCAAGGCTTCTGCTGATGGCGGAAAGACAGCGGTAGAATTTGAGCCTTTCCTCCTCCGTGAGAGCGTGGCTGACCGTTTCCAGAATGCCGTCGATCCTCTCTGCGATCCTTTTGCCTGCCTCCCGCCCTTTTTCGGTCAAAAGCAAGGGGCTTTTATACCGCTTGGCATCGGCGTCGCGCAGAAGAAAGCCGTTGGTCTCCAGATAGTCCACCGCGCGGGAAATGGTCGCCTTGTCCTCCTCGCAGTGTTCGCACAGTTCTGCCGAGGTCACGCTATCCAGAGAATATATGTAGTACAGACAGGACACATGGGCGCTTCTGAGGTGATAGGCGGCCATCTCCTGATTTTTGATTTTCCGTATATCGCGGCTGATCCTGTTGATCAAAACAGTAAAGGTCTCAAATCTCTCCTGCATGGCTGTCCTCCACTCTTACAAATGTTGAAGTCTCAACAAGCGGACTCTATCACAGAATAGTTGAAATGTCAACAATAAGATTACAGGGCAGAATGTTATTCACTTGTCCAACATATATTGCAGTCCTATATGTTTTTTCTCCTGTCGGATGCAGAATAGCTTGACAAAGACCGGCTGTATCTGTACGATAAATGCGTAACGATTACAGCCGCAGATGCGCCGCTGAAGAAGGAGACGGCTGCCTGCGCCGCTCCGGCAACGATCCTGCTCTACAATGGCGGCGCGTGCGTTTCCTGCGAGGGTTCCGTATCTCTGGAGGATCTGGAGCTTCTTGATTCGCGCGGTGTGGAGATCCTGACCTGCGGGACCTGCCTCAATTATTATGGCCTGACCGAAAAGCTGCGCGTCGGTGAGGTGACCAATATGTATGTGATCGCGGAAAAGCTGATGCAGGCCGATCTGATCGTTCGCCCCTGATACCGGGGAGGCGGCCCCGCGATGGGCGCTGCTGCGTACAGCGGAGCTATTTTGCGGGAAGGGCCCGCACGGGGAAGCACTGTGAAACACGATATACTGTCAGCAGGAGGAAAGAACGATGAAAATTTTTTCGGTAAAAAAGGCAGCGCTGCTGCTACTCTGCATCGCGGTATTGACCGGCTGCGGCCAAAAGAACGAGGTTACTTTGCCGGAGGATCTTCCGATAGAGCTTGAGTTCGCCAGCGGCGTGGGCGGCTGGGCAAGCTATCTGACGCTGGAGCGGGACGGATCATTTTCGGGCTTCTATTACAGCGCGGACAGAGGGGACTGCGGTGAGGACTACCCAAACGGGACCATGTACATCTGTGATTTCTCCGGGCGGTTTTCGGACATTGAAAAGATGGACGAGCACAGCTATTCCCTGACGCTGGCAGAGCTGAACAGCAAGCATGAGGTCGGAGAAGAATGGATCGAAAATGAGGTAAAAATGATAGCAATATCCTCCAGGCCATACGGCATGGAGGATGGAGACGAGTATATTCTGTATCTGCCGGACACGCCCATGGACGCTCTGAACGAGGACTTTTTGAGCTGGTGGCCGGGACAGTATGGATCGGACGCCATGCCGGAAACGCTGGAAGGCTATGGGCTGTATAACATCAAAATGGGGTATGGGTTCTTTGAATGATCGAAATGCGGCCTTTCCCGTGGGGCCGACGCGCATCGGCCCGCATCGGCCCGTGAGAAGTTGTTTGGAATACATTATTCATAATAAAAGAGGGGCGCTGCGCGGCGTCCCTCTTTTTGTCGATCTGTATGAGCATCTTTCCGAGCAAACGGGAGAAGAGCGGGAATTTTCTCTGCGGGTTATTTCGAAGCTCACTCTTCAAACAAATACAGCAGATAGCCGTAGTCCTCCGTCTCCATCCGCTCATAGTCGGCGTCCGCCTCGCAGGTGCTGTTGGCGCAGCCGGGATGGGCGGCAACGCGCTCCGAAGCATGGTGCCACCTACTTTCGGGGGGGTTCCTCTCAGCCCATATCGGCGGCAAGCGCCTGGTCGATGAGCTTTTGCAGCGTCTCCGCCTGCTTCTTTTCCGTGATGGCACCTACAATGGGATCGCCCACGATGTTGCCGTTCCGGTCGACCACATAGGTGGTGGGATAGGCGAAGACATTCTCCACAAACTTGCCGGCATCGCCGCCGGAGCCGAAATAGATGTTCTGGTAGGTCGCGCCCTTCTTGGCAAGCACCTCCTTCGCCTCCGAAATTGCTGTTTCGTCGCCGTCCAGTGTGAAGGTGTTGATGCCGATGAGCGCGCCGCCCTTGTTCGCCAGTTCCTTGTTCAGTGCGTCCAGATCGCCAAGCTCACCCACGCAGGGACTGCAGGTGGTGAACCAGAAATTCACTACGGTGACAGCGTTGGCGGAGAACAACTCGTCGCTCTTGACCTCGTTGCCGTCCAGGTCTTTCCCCTCAAAGGCGGGGAACTTCTGCATATCGGCGTTGCCACTCATCTCCGACTGCACGATCTCAGGGTACTTTTCCTCCAGCTCGGTCAGCTTGTTTTCAATATTGCTGATCTCCGTGGCTGACTCCTTCAGCCACTGATACTCCATGTCGGTAAACTGCTCTTTGGCGCCCTCGATGGTATCCAGCAGGAAATCGCCGTAGTTTTTCCCGTCCTCGATCATAGCCATGCCCTTGTCCGCCGCCATGAAGACCTTTTCCCAAAGCTCGCTGTTCTCCGCAAAGCGCGCGTTCTCCTGCTCCATCAGCTTCTGATACAGCGCGGCGGCTTCCTTGGCGTTCTTCGGCTCTCCGGTCATGGCGGCGTTGTCGCCGCTCATATCCGCGGCTTTGTCGCTGTCCTTCGCGCCGCAGGCGGCGAGAGAGAGCACCAGCAGCGCCGCGAGCAGCAGCGCGGTCAATTTCTTCAGCTTCATGTTGTTTCCTCCGTGTTTTCTTTGATTTTTATATTTTGTTTTCCGTCTCCGAAGCCGTAGCGGAAGCAAACGGCCCCGGTGGGACAGGCGCTGACGCACATCCCGCAGCGGATACACTCGGTATGATTGGGCGTTTTTGTCACATCCACATCCATCTTGCAGACCTTAGCGCATTTCCCGCAGGAAATGCACTTATGCTCGTCCACCTTCATCTGAAGGAGGGACACCCGGTTAAAGAGGGCATAGAACGCCCCCAGCGGGCAGAGCCATTTGCAGAACGGTCGGTAGAACACCACGCTCAACGCGATTACCGTCAGCAAAATGCCAAGCTTCCAAGTGAACAGCTTGCCCAGCGCCGCCCGGATGCCGGAATTGGCAAGGGACAGCGGGATGGCTCCCTCCAGCACGCCTTGGGGGCAGAGGTACTTGCAGAAGAAGGGATCCCCCATGCCCACATCGTTCACCAGAAACGCCGGCAGCAGAACGACCATCACCAGCAAAACGGCGTATTTGAGGTATGTCAGGGGCTTGAGCTTCTTTGTAGAGAGCTTCTTTGTCGGGATCTTATGCAGCAGCTCCTGAAACCAGCCGAAGGGACAGAGAAAGCCGCAGATAAAGCGCCCCAGCAAAACCCCTAACAGAATGAGAAAGCCTGTGATATAATAGGAAAAGCTGAACTTGGAAGACCCCACCACCGCCTGAAACGCCCCAATGGGACAGGCCCCGGACGCCGCGGGGCAGGAATAGCAGTTCAGTCCCGGCACGCAGACGGTCTTTCCAGCCCCCTGATAAAGGCTTCCCTTGAGGAAGTTCGGCAGGTGCAGGTTGGTCAGCAGCGCCGCCCCCGCCTGGATCCAGCCGCGCCCTCGCGCAAGGCGATGCGAGGCTGTCTTAAATTCTCTATCCAATGCCCACACACTCCAAACATAATTTGACGGCCTTGCTCAGCACCGACGCTGCCTCGCCGCGCCAGACGCCGAAGCCCAGCATCGCCGCGCCGACGAGCAGCAGAGCGAGCTGCGCTGCGGCCTTTCGGTCAACTCTCATCATTCTCACCCTTTCGCGTTTTCTGCATCGCATCATACCGCTTTGCCCCTAAAGCTGATGTTAAGAACAGAAAATTAACAAAAACTTTATCGCAATGTGCTATACTACGCTTAGATCACAAAGAAAAAGGAGGACGCGCCATGCGTCTTTTGCTCATTGAAGATGAACGCACGCTGTGTGATGCCGTCGCGCGCCGGCTGCGCCGGCTGGGTTACAGCGTGGATCTCGCCTACGATGGCGAGCAGGCGCTGCGGCTGCTGGAGGTGGAGCGCTACGACCTTGTGCTGCTGGACCTGAACCTTCCCAAGCTGGACGGCATGACGGTGCTCCGCACCCTCCGCCAGACCGACCGGGAGACGCGGGTGCTGATCCTCTCGGCCCGCAGCGGCACAGCCGACAAGGTAGATGGTCTCGACGCGGGCGCCAACGACTACCTCTCCAAGCCCTTTGCGCTCGCCGAGCTGGAGGCGCGCATCCGCAGCCTGACGCAGCGGCAGTTCATTCAGCCGGATGTGTGCCTCTCCTTCGGCACGCTGCGCTTTGATACAAGGAGCCGCAGCGCCACAGTGAATGGGCAGGCTGTCCCCCTCACGAAAAAGGAGAGCGGCATTTTGGAGTATCTGCTGCTCAATCAGGGGCGCCCCGTCAGCCAGGAGGAGCTGATCGAGCATGTGTGGGACAACAGCGTGGACGGCTTCAGCAACGCCATTCGCGTCCACATCTCCGCTCTTCGGAAAAAGCTGCGCGCCGCGATGGGCTGCGACCCCATCCACAACCGCATCGGAGAGGGCTATCTGCTCGGAGGGCCGGAGACATGAAAAGGCTCTCTCTTCAATGGCGCATCACGCTGATGACCGTGCTGCTCATTGGCGTCACCTGCGTTTCCGTGAACCTGCTGCTGTGCTCGTCCGGCGTATATTATATGGATTCCATCGCGGATTCACTCCGGGACTACGGCCCCATCGTCTTCGAGGACGGGAAGACCGCCGGCTTCGACCCGCAGCTTATCCCGCCCGGCGAGGGCCTGACGATCGTCGTCAGCGGGGCACAGGAGCGTTTCCGCACGACCAACTGGTACATCACGGCGGCGATCACGCTCCTCGGCGGCATTCTGGCCTACTTCGTCAGCGGACACGCGCTGCGTCCGCTGCGCCGCTTTGCGCAGCAGGCCGAGCGGGTGGAGGCGAGCAACCTCTCCGAGGTTCGGCTCGATGAGAAGACGCTGCCGGAGCTGCGCTCCCTCACCCACGCCCTCAACGAAATGCTCGAGCGCCTCAGCCGCGGCTTCGACGCCCAGCGGCAGTTCGTCGGCAACGCCGCCCACGAGCTGCGCACACCGCTGACGCTGCTGCAAACGCAGCTGGAGCTTTTTCCCGACGAGCATCCTGACATCCTGCCGGAGAGCGCGGCGTTTCTCGCCTCCTTGCAGGGCGAGGTGCAGCGGCTCAGCCGCCTCACGCACGCGCTGCTGGACATGAGCGACCTGCAATCCGTGCCGCGCGACGATGTCATTCTGCTCTCGCCCATGATCGACGAGGTGTTTGCCGACCTCGCCCCGCTGGCCGAGCGCAGCGGCGTTTCCCTCTCGCGCGAGGGCGAGGACCTGACCATCACGGGCAGCGATATGCTGCTGTGCCGGCTGTTTTTCAATCTCACGGAAAATGCCGTCAAGTATAACCGTCCCGGCGGCGCGGTGAAGGTATCCGTGCAGCATGGGGACGGACAGGCGGTCATCCGCGTGGCGGACACGGGACGCGGCATCCCGCAGGAGCTTTGGCAGAGCATCTTCCAACCCTTTTTCCGTGTGGACAAGTCCCTCAGCCGTGAGCTCGGCGGGGCAGGGCTCGGCCTCCCGCTGGTGTGGGAGATCGCGCGTCTCCACGGCGGCCGCGTCTGGGTGGAGGAAAGCTCGGAGGCGGGCAGCGTGCTGGCCGTGACGCTCCCGCTCTGCGCGCCGGAGGCGGCAGCGGAGGGGATTTGATGCATTTGCCACTTGCGCTCCACTTAAAAACATGGTATAAAATGAACCCAAACCAAAATTTCAGGAACGAAAAGAGGTGGGTGCCATCCGATGAAAACACTGAAAAACAAAAAGGGCTTCACGCTGATGGAAATGCTGATCGTGGTCGCCATCATCGCTGTGCTGGTCGCCATCGCCCTCCCGGTCTACAACGACCGGTTGCACAAGGTCAGGGTCGCGGCGGACTGGGCGAATGTGAGAGCCTACTACGCGGAGATCCAGCTGGACTATCTGACAAGCGGCGAGCACAACAATAATGTCCCAGATATTAACTCTACACAGGCTATACCCGGTATTCCCGGCGCAGCAAGTCATCCTTTTGACATTGTTACAATACCATTCCTTAGCGGAGCGGAGGTTAAACTTCAGGCAGGGACATATTGTGTTGTATGGGAGACTGATGGGAGCTATAGCATCAGCTACTCATGCAAGGATAACCATACGGACCATAACCTTGTTCTGCAATGACCGACCTCGTTCTGCCGCCTCCGCGGCATCCCTTTCAGACAAAACCGCTCACCCCGCAGCGCGGGGTGAGCGGTTTTTCATGTGCATTTCGCCCGCAGGCAGACCCGCCGGCTTCCGGTTTTTTCTCTTATATTGCTTCGCGCCCTTTCCCCGTTTTCGGCAGCACGGAGCGCATCACGGCCTCCTGCCGTTGCAGAAGTAGAACACGGTGAGCAGTCCCGGGCCGCAGTGCGCGCCGATGACGACGCCGAGGCTGCTGATGGCGATCTCGCCCATATCCGGGAAGGCTGCGCGCACCTCGTCACGCACAAATTCGGCGTCAGCGAGACAGTCGGCGTGGAGAATGCGCATCTCAAGGCCCTTGGTGTCGACCTCGCGGAGGTCGTCCGTGATGCCACGCAATATCTCCGCAAGCGCCGCCTTTCTGCCGCGCACCTTCTTCGCAACATCGAGCGTGCCGCCGTCCGGCACATACAGCACGGGCTTGACCGCGAGCAGCGAACCGACCAGCGCCGAGGCGTTGGAAACGCGGCCACCGGCCTTGAGATAGTTGAGGTCGTCCACGGTGAAGCGGTGGGCGATCTTCAGCTTGTTCGCCTCGCCCCACTGAATGACCTCGTCGTAGCCTGTGCCTGCCTCCATGCGCTCCACCATGCTCGTGACCAAAAGGCCGAGACCGCCGGAGATGCAGCGCGTATCCATCACATAGATCTTGCGCTCGGGATGCTTCTCGCGCGCCATCTCCGCGCCGAGCAGCGCCTTTTGGTAGGATACCGACATTTTTTGCGACATATCGAGGAAGATGACATCCTTGCCGGAATCGAGCAGGGAAGTGAAGAAGTCACAGTAGATATACTCGTTGATCATGGAGGTCTTGAGCCGATCTCCGTTGTTGCGCATCCCTTGATACACGGCCTCGCGCGATTCCTCGCGGCAGTCGTCCTCATACAGCGTGTCGCCGATCGTGTAGCTGTAACTGATGAAGGGGATGCCATGCTTGTCCAGATAGTCCCTCGTGAGATCAGAGGTGGAAGATGTGGCAATGATATAGTCTGGCATAATACCGATCCTTTCCGGCCTGATGATTGCAAAGCTGCTGTGAAGCGCACTTTAGAATATCAGTATAGGAAATTTCGCGGCGTATGTCAATTCACATATTCCTCGCCTTGTCGGAAATATATAGAGAAGTTCCTATATGTGTGCTTAAAGTTGGATCAGTCTCAGGTGATCTAAGAGAGCAGACTACTTGCGATTTTCGCTTAAAAGCCGCGGGCATTGCAAATCGTCCAAGCCTTTGCCTGCCGCAACCGTCAAACCAAGTGGATTTTCACTCATAGCTTCTCCATTCCGCAGGGATAGGCGCTCTGCGCTGTCTGCTGCTCCCGCGTCACGCTTCGGTAAAAGCCGTATCCGCCGGCGAGATGGGCGCAGGTAAAGCCGTGCTGCGTCAAAAGCCGACAGGCCAGATAACTGCGAAGTCCTGTCTGACAATTCATATAGACGGGCTTGTCCCGCTCTAACTCGTCCAAATGCTCCCGCAGATCGTCCACAGGAATGTTCCGAAAGCCGTCCAAATGGCCCCGCTGATACTCCCACTCCGTTCGGACATCCAGCAGCGCCGCGCTGCCGTCGCGGGGCAGGTCGGCGACCTCATCCCAATGAAACTGGCGCACCTTCCCGCTCTCCAAGTCCTCGATCATAAAGCCCGCCATATTCACCGGGTCCTTGGCGGAGGAATAGGGCGGCGCGTAGGCGAGGTCCAGCTCCGTCAGTTCCAAAGCTGTCATACCGGCGCGGATGGCGGTGGCCAGCACGTCGATGCGCTTGTCTGCACCCTCGCGGCCCACGATCTGCGCACCGAGCAAACGCAAAGTCTCCTTTTCGTACAGCACCTTCATCGTCAAGGACTGTGCACCGGGATAATAGGCAGCGTGGGAGGCGGGAAAAAGCACGACCTTCTCATAGACGATGCCTGCCGCCTTGGCGGTTTTTTCGTTGATGCCCGTGGAGGCCGCCGTCAAATCAAAGACCTTCAAAACGGAGGAGCCTTGAGAGCCGGTAAAGCGGCTGTTTCCGCCGCAGACGTTGTCGGCGGCAATGCGCCCCTGCTTGTTGGCGGGGCCTGCTAAGGAGATCAGCGCCTTCTGGCCGGTCACGAAATGGCTGACCTCCACAGCGTCCCCCACAGCGTAGATGTCCGGCACGGAGGTCTCCATCCGCTCGTTCACAACGATGCTGCCCCGGATGCCCAAGTCCAGCCCGGCCTCCTTTGCCAAATGGGTGTCCGGGGTGACGCCGATGGCCAGCAGCACCATGTCAGAGCGCAGCGGCTCGTTTCCCGCCAGCAGCGTCACCATCTCGCTGCCCTCCTGCCGAAAGCCCTCCACCGTCTCGCCCAGCCGCAGGGTCACGCCGTGGGCGCGCATTTCCGCATGGACAAAGCTCGCCATATCCGCATCCAGCGGCGCTAATAACTGCTTCGGACGCTGAACGATGGTGACGGAAATGCCCATTTCCGCAAGGTTTTCCGCCATTTCCAGACCGATAAAGCCGCCGCCAGCCAAAACAGCGGTCTTGGGCTTTTCTTCCTCGATGAAGCGGCGGATGCGGAGGGTGTCCTCCACGGTCCGCAGGGTAAATACCCGCTCGCTGTCCACACCGGAGAGGGCGGGAACCGTCGGCTTTGCGCCGGGGGCGAGGATCAGCTTGTCGTAGGTCTCCGTATAGACCTTACCGCTGTCCAGCGCGTGAACGGTGACGGTTTTCCCCTCGGGGTCGATGGCCGTCACCTTCTGCCGCACCCGTGCGTCAATGCGGAAACGGTCCCAAAAACTCTCCGGAGTTTGCAGCGTCAATTCTTCCTGCTCCTTGATCACACCGCCCACATAATACGGCAGGCCGCAGTTGGCATAGGACACATAGCCGCTGCGCTCGATCATGATGATCTGCGCGTGTTCATCCAGACGGCGGATGCGGGCAGCGGCAGAAGCACCGCCCGCCACACCGCCTACGATCACAACTTTCATCTTGCACCCGCCACCATGGCGGCGATCTCCGACTTGGGCCGATAGCCGACCGACTTGGCTACGGCTTTCCCGTCCTTGAATACGACCAGCATGGGGATGCTGGAAACCTGAAAACGCATGGCCAGCTCCATCTGCTCGTCCACATTGATCTTGCCCACCTTGAGGGTTCCGGCGTTTTCCTCAGCGATCTCGTGGAGCACGGGGGCGAGCATCTTGCAAGGGCCGCACCAGTCGGCGTAGAAGTCCAGCAGGACGGGCTTATCGGCGTTCAGTACCTCGTTTTCAAAATTCAGAGAAGTGATGTTCAGTTCAGCCATGAGAAAGGCTCCTTTCGTTTTTATATTATGGTTATTCTTTGTTTTTCAGCTTGCAAATACTCTGGGTCATCGTCCCCATGGGGCAGAAGGCGCACCATGTCCGTGGCTTGTAGAGCACCATGACGATGAGACCGATGAGCAGCGAGGTCAGCATGAGACTGTAAAAGCCGAAGCTGAACTGTGCCACCCAGTCCGTCACCGTTCCGGCGGTGTAGGCCCAGTCCCAGGGCACACGGAAGGCCCAGAACAGCTTGACGGCCTCCCGCAGGGACGCAGCACCAGCAGCGACCAAATAGGTCTGGAACACCATGTTGCCGAACATCGTCAGGAAAAAGAGCAAAAAGCCGTAGCGGAACCACTTAGAGGACATCCAGCGGGGCGTGGGCTTGCAGCGGGAGCATTTAAGATCGCTCCCCAGCTTGCTGAACAGCTGCCCCCGTCCGCAGAGGTGGTTGCAGAAGAATTTGTTCCCGCCGAAGATGGCTAAGATCAGCGGCAGCAGGAAGTCGATCATGCCCAGCCACGCAAAGAGGATGTTGAAAAAGCCGAGGGTGAAGTAGAGGATGGCGCAGATCCAGAGATAGTCGTACCAATGTTTTGCTTTCTTCATGCCTCGTCCCTCGCTTTCACCTCGATGCAGCCCACGGGACAGAGCCTCGCGCACTTGCCGCAGCCTACGCAGCGTTCTTCCTCTACGGCGGCGTAACAGCCCCGGCGCACCTTGACAGCCCCCAAGGGGCAGGTATTTTCACACACGCCGCAGGCGACGCATCGCGTCGTGTCCACAGCGGCCAATCGTTTTGACAGCACAGCGTTCCCCCCTCAGTCCTTCAGGGACTTGTAGTAGAGCATACAGTGGCAGTAGCCCTCGAAATCAGGGTCGGCGATCTGCTCCTTGAACTCCTGACACATACATCTGTTTTCCTCCGTGCGTTCCACGCGGCAGGGGCAGTACCCGCCGGTGCGCTTCAGGCCCTCGCGGATGGTGTTCACGACCTCCTGATCGGAATTGAGCTTGATTTTCATATCAGTTCCCTCTTTCCCTGTTTCTTTGTGATGGCCTTATCATAGCAGGCTCCGCCCCGGCCTTCTGTAACGAAGTCACATTGGTGAAAAAAATCCGGTGCTTTTTTCAGCACCGGATTTTAAGCGGATGAATTATGCTTTCCAAAGGCTGTGGAGGTTGCAGTAGGCGTAGACCGCCTCCACCTCGTCCCCCTCACAGAGGGCGAAGCAGACCTCGGGCTTCTCGCCGGGACGCAGTTCCTTACGCTGGTTGCCCTGCTTGGTGTGGAGGGACACCCACTCAATGTAGTGCTCCGGCAGCATGGGATGCTCCACGGAGCCGACCTTGACATGGACGATGCCGTTTTCCACTGTCCAGACAGGGACGTGCTTCTCCACGGCGGCGTCGGTGGTGCCGGGAACGATCTCGCTCATCGGCTCACCGCAGCAGATGACGGGAACGCCCGTGTCCTTGACCTTGGCAATGATGTTGCCGCAATGCTTGCAAATGTAAAACTTCTGCTCCATGATGATTCTCCTTTTCTTTCTTTAATAATTCTCCGCGTGAATTTCAAAATAGCTCTGGGGATGATTACAGGTGGGGCAGATCTCCGGAGCCTTCTCACCCACGATGATGTGGCCGCAGTTGCGGCACTCCCACACCTTGACCTCGCTTTTGGCGAAGACCTGCGCCGTCTCTACATTGTGCAGCAGGGCGCGGTAGCGCTCCTCGTGGTGCTTTTCGATGGCAGCGACCAGACGGAAACGCTGCGCCAGCTCGTGGAAGCCCTCCTCATCGGCGGTCTTGGCGAAACCGTCGTACATATCCGTCCACTCGTAGTTCTCGCCCTCAGCGGCGGAGAGAAGATTTTCGGCGGTGTCACCGATACCGTTCAGCTCTTTGAACCAGAGCTTTGCGTGTTCCTTTTCATTCTCGGCGGTTTTTAGGAACAGCGCCGCGATCTGCTCGTACCCCTCCTTCTTGGCCTTGGATGCAAAATAGGTGTATTTGTTGCGCGCCTCGGACTCACCGGCAAAGGCAGCCATCAGGTTTTTTTCGGTTT
>OIXG01002102.1_pt1 | contig 16271 bp, 11 predicted proteins | sample 1587731 | NCBI WGS metagenome assembly OIXG01 (sample SAMEA3888908, study PRJEB22519) | human gut metagenome | biome: human gut; feature: human-associated habitat; material: faeces | place: Denmark | collected 2010
CAGAACTTTAGGATCATCTGTCACCTTGATGTTATATTCTTCTTTTACTTCCTTTACATCTACCAATGGATCGTAGAGTGTGGTTTTGTAACCTGCTCCTACCAGGTTGATATAGAGATCGGCTACTTTTGTGTTCCTGATATCATCGCTGTCTGGCTTGAACGAGAAGCCGAGAATCAGCACGTTAGTCTCCGGAGCCTTGAACTTTCTGCTTTCAGATGCATTCTTAATCTTTCCTGCCATCCATACCGCCATCTGCTCGTTAACCTCGCGGGCTGTAGAGAGCAGCGATGGTACCACGTCAACCTCCTGTGCCTTGTTAATCAGGTAGTATGGGTCTACCGCGATGCAGTGGCCGCCAACGAGTCCTGGAGTAGCTGGCACGAAGTTCCATTTTGTGCTAGCTGCCGCCGTTACGTCTTCGATGTTGATGTTCATCTTGTTAAAAATCTTTTCCATCTCGTTGAAGAAGGCTATCTGTATGTCTCTCTGGCAGTTCTCCATCAGTTTACATGCCTCTGCTATTTTGATACTCTTCGCCCTGTAGGTGCCATGGGTAAGTACTGAAGCATAGAGGCTGTCGATGATAGCTGCTGCTTCGGGTGTAGAACCGCTGGTAACCTTCACGATGTTCTCAATGGTATGAACAGTATCGCCCGGGTTGATGCGCTCTGGCGAGAAGCCTACAAAGAAACTCTGGTTCAACTTCAATCCTGATGTAGATGCCAGTAATGGAGCGCAGACCTCTTCTGTCAGACCTGGGTAAACGGTACTCTCGTAGACTACGATATCACCTTCTTTCAGGATCTTGCCAACCTCAGCTGTAGCATTGCGCACGCAACTGATGTCTGGCTTGTTCGATTTGTTCACCGGTGTCGGTACAGCGATGATATACACATTACACTTCTTCAGGTCATCAATATTGCTGGTCAGTTTCAGTCCCTGTTCCAACGCTTTGGATACAGGTCTGTTGTCTTCCATCGTGCTTTTGGCTAACTTGGCTACCTTCTCAACTTTGATGTCATAACCCCATGTATCGTATTTCTTTGAAAATAAGCATGCCAGTGGAGTACCAACATACCCTAATCCTATTACTCCAATCTTAAACTCAAAAGACTTGTTTATCATATACTATATTGTTTATGTTTTATAATGTTATTTCTTTTGTTGGGAGCTCCCTGCTGTATGTACGTTACAGCAAGTAACTCGGGTCTTTTAGATTCCTTCAAGCTGAGCATAGCGCGAAGTCTTCTCAGGGTTCCATGCGTCCTTGTAAGAACGGCGGAAGAAGATTTCTTGCAGATGAGCCGACAGACGGGCGATACGCAGGAAATAACCTGTATAAGGCGACATCAGTGGCAGATATCTGTAGAGGAACCACACGTCTTTCTTTCTTTCTGAAACCATCAGCACCAGGATGAAGGCAAGCTGCGAGAAGCATACTCTGATGAAGTAGCCCAGTGCCAGCACTTCAACGATGTGCGTGTTAAACGTGATGGCGAGCTTGATGATATACCACAACCACAGAAAATTGAGGAAGCAGTCGAAAACTACACTCTCCATATTAGATAACCAGTTAAGGATACTCCAGTTCTTTGTAGGCAACAGAATGTCGGCATGCTTGCGTAGACGGAATCTCACGAGCGAGCGCGACCATCTGATGCGCTGATGATACAGCTTATACCATTTGGTAGGCACATTGGTCATGCAGATGGCATCTTCAGCAAATTTCACTTTATATCCGGCTTTGCGGATCTTCTGTGTCAGGTCACCATCCAGTCCCGGTCCGATATCCCAGTAGCCTATTTCTTTCAGCGTCTTTCTTTCGAAGGCTCCGAATGCTCCCGAGATGATGTGGTAGATACCCAGTTCGCTGGTTACGATACGTCCCACCTGTATTCGCTTCAGGTATTCGAAAGCCTGCAGCGATGAGCAGATGGTTTCCTTGTAGTTGCGCACTTTCACGCATCCGCCTACACCCTTCACCATTCCGTCGATGTAGAAGGGGAGTAGAATCTTCTCCAGTGCATCACGGTCGAGCGAAGAGTCGGCATCCAGACATACGATGTATTTGCCTCTTGCCATCTGAGCTCCATAGTTGCTGGCGGCAGCTTTACCGCCTCTTGTATCCAACCTCAGGTAGTGGGTGATATACCCAGCCCGGTAGAGGTCGTTGCAAATCAGTTTGGTGTCGTCGTCGCTACCATCGTCTACCACGATGATTTCGTAGTTGCGGTAGGTTTGCTCAGCCAGCGAGTTCACCATTTTGAATATATGTTTGCCTTCGTTCTTTCCCGGTACGAGGATACTTACGAGTGGATTCTCGCGGTACAGGAAGAATTTGGCATATTCTTTCTCTTTATCTATCTGGTTTCTCTTCATCAGTCGGTTTCCGATTACGAGATATTCCAGGATATAATATCTTGGCATCTCGATGAAGAAGAGGAACCAGTAGGTCTTCACGATACTGCTAAACGATAGCGTGCTGATCCAGTCGAAGAAATCGTTCAGATGTTCTGCTATGCTAAACATACGCTTTTCCCTTTCTTCTTGATGGCTTATCTCAGCACGGTAAGTGCTAAGAGTACCATAAGTATGAGTATACCTGCGATGGTGACAAGGATGGCAACGAGTTTCTTGTAGAGCACGATGCGCTTCTGTATCTTGTCGTTTTCATCTTCCTTCGGCTCCGTGTCGAGCAACTCTTCCTGCGGCTGCACCTTTTTCTCTTCTTCCTTCATCAGAGGTTCCTCTGAGTAGCGGCAGTAGTCGTCTGGAGTCATATCCACATATTGCAGTTTGTTGAAGAACTCGTCATAGTTGTTGGCGATGGTCTTCGTCTTGGTTTCCAGCATGCAGCAGATAATCTCGTCCGGTTCTATCGAGTTGGCCAGCTTTCTGATGGCTACCGACATCTCCTTGCTCAATTTCTGCTGAGCCTCTTCCACCGTTTCTCCCTGCTCATAGAGGGTAGAGGATACGTAGAAGATATTGTTGTTGTAAGACACCTTGTGATTGGAGAAGATTCTACAGAGCTTGCCCTGTATGCTTTCCTTTATCTTTACGGTATCCTTGTTATCATCTATAATCCATATCTTGCCTACCATGACCGAGAGTTCATCCTTGCGGTAGGTTTCCATCAGTTGGCGTCGCAGTCGGTTTATCAGCAGGTAATATTCCATGAAGTTATCATAGATGTTCGTCATGTTGTTGAACATGATGTTGCCGTTGGTCAGTGCTCTGATTCCTTCTTCCGTTATCTCGTAGTCCACTACGTCTCGTGGCACCAGGGCATTTACCGGATAGGTGCTCTGGCAGTAGCAGCAGGTTGACTTGGTGATAGGCGAGGTAAACGAGTTCTCGCAGTCGTTGCAGGTATATACCACGGCTGGTCTGTCATAGTCAACACCGATGTGGCGCAGTTTCTTGTGACACTTCGGACAGATGAGCATACCGCCCACATTATAGCTGCTTTCCGGCGATACGTTGGCGCAGCTGAAGTGGTGGATGATGTTCTGAATCTTCAGGTTCGAACTTCCGCACTTCGGACAGCACTCTGTATAGAGCAGGTGAGAGTGGTTACACTTAGGGCATAGGTGCTCCTTGAGCAGGAAGCGGTGAATGCGCAGTGAGCCGTACTCCAACATAGAGTCGATGAACATGAACATCTCGTTGAGATGGAAGAGACCCATACTGTGATAGTGCTCGAAGATAGGGTTGATATATCCCAAAGACGATTTCTCCAGCAGTCGGTGTCCCATGATTCGCTGGTCTCTTGAGAGCAGGAATCTCAGAATATTGGCAAAGAGCTGGTTAGGCTGTGTAGGACGGCTTGTTTCGCTTTTTACACCAAACTTCTGTCTTGCCATCTTGATTCTGTCAATAATCTCGTATACCTTCTCATTGCTCATGTCGCTCACATAGGCATCGATGATATAGTCGATAATCTGTTCCTTTCCCGATACCGCTGTATTGACGAATATCGGTTTGTAGCTACATTTCCACGATAAGATTGGACTGGCTCCATACAGTATAGCATGGAACGCACGCTCACTCTTCGTATTGATGTAAACACAATCGAAGTAGTCGGGCTGGATGTCCGGTGTCGAGTCGATATCTATATAGCTATCGATGGTGAGCACCTTGTCTCCACGTTTGTTTCTTCTAAGTCCAATCATTCTTTATTCCGTTTTATCTTGATGATTATTGTTGCCGCTTGAAATCATGTTGCTTCGCTTCACGTTTTCGTTCTTGCCCACTGGGATGGTGTACATCGGTAGTGGCTTCGGATCGAGCATGGCATCAATCTTGTTCACTCTTACTCTTACCGGCAGTCTGTTGCTCATTACCCATGCCGGTACTCTCTGGTTCGGGTTCAGGGTGAAGACGGCAACCACTGCGTTGGCATCATGCGAGAAGTTACTCTGCAGATGCTTTGGTATTTCCTCTACTCTCAGACCTACCATCTGCAACTTAGCCTGCAGTTCCAGGTCTTTGTTGATGATGATGTCTGCATCGTCAGGGCTTTCCATATACTTCACCATGTCGTTTGGTACGTATGCGATTACGCCCAGATGACAGTCTGCATAGTCGGTGTGCTGAATAACCATCACCTCCTCGCTTTTGAACACCAGTGTCTTGTCGCTCACATTGATTTTTGTGATGTAAGCATCGGCTGGTGCACAGCAGTAGTGTATCAGACTTGGGTTGTAGATGCTAGTGTTGGAGTAAGGCATGGCAGCATTTGTGGTGCCGGCTCCTCTGTGGCTCATGAAGTTATAGGTGGTGTTCTTAGCCTGTGCGTAGATTTCCACCTTGTTAGCCTGCTTTCTCAATTCCTCTTCTACCTCGGCAATCTCGGCATCCAGTGCATTTCGCTTGGTGTTGTCGGTAAGACCGTAGTAGATGTCCGAACTTTCAGAGGCTTTCTGTTTTCTCAGTTCGGCAAGTCGGGTACGCAGCACCGGAATCTCCTGCTGTGCGAGTTTAGCCTGTACCTCCATGTCGTGAGTTTCCTTTACGGCAGAAGGCAGAATGTTCGGGTCGTATTGGTTCACAATATTACCTAGCAGTACATAAGAGTAGAGCGTATCTCCCTTATGTACCACTTCACCCATTTCTTTGTTCACCTTAAGGATATAGATGTCGTCAACGGCACTGATACGGTTTTCATCGAGGGTTATATAACCGTCGAAGGTTGCCCATATCATACGAGTGACAATATAGTAGGCGGCAAGCACGATAACCAGCAGGAAGATCAGGGCAAAGACAATCTGCTGTCTGGCAAGGCGGTGACCCTGCGACTTCAGCAAGTCTGCCATCGCCTGTTCTTGTGGCGTGCCATTATATTGGAATTCATTCATATTCTCGTTTCCTTACATTCAAAGTTCTATTTCTTTGAAGATGTTGTTGTTGTCATAGATGCTCACGGCTTTCTCTATATTGATGATAGCGAGTGCGCGGTTCTGCATCAGTTTGTACATACGCTCCATACTTTCCAGGAGTCCCGTATATTCGTCCATACGCATCAGATAGTTGTATCCCTGCTTCTGGTTCTGGTAGGCAAACCGCCGCATTTCGATATATTTGCCGGTCTGGTCTATATGGAAAGCCTCGGTGGCTATAGCCTTGTTCAGGTTGTCTATCTTCTTGAGCAGGATGCCTACCGACTGTTTTATTTCCTTCACATCGGTACCGCGGCTGCTGCGTATGATTTCCTTCTGGGTCTCCAGTGCCTGTCGTTTGCGTGGCGTTTCGTTCCATATAGGAATGGTGAATCTTACGCCCACGTCGGCATTGTTCGAAATCTTGTTGTTGCTCTGCCAGTAGCTCGACCATCTTGCGAATGGTGTGAGTCGGGTAGTGCTTAAATAGTTGGTCAGCTTGCTGTCGTTGTCAGCAATCTGTTCTTTCACCATCATGATGCGTGCATCCAGACTTTCCTGGTTCAGATGGTTCCAGAGGGCTGTTGTGTCTACCACGATCTTGGTTGGTTTGATGCGGTAGATAGGCTTGTTGGTGATATCTCTGTCTGTACAGAGCACGGAGATGTCATATTCAGCCTCCAGCTTTTCGTTCATCACTTTCAGCATCTTGTCGTTGCTGATTCGGTCTTTTTCCAGCATAAACTGGTACGCTTCGTTCATGATGTCGAGGTTGTCCAGTCTGTGTGCTATGACAGTACCGATATAGAAATTATATTGTTCGGTCAGCTCATCGGCTGCCTTTTCATAGATGTCTGCAGTTTGGCGCTTTTTTATTTGCAAGCGGTCGAGTTCATTGGCAAGAGCAATTCTTGTTCTTTTCTTCTTGCCTTGGTAGAACTTCGAGTTGATGATGTTCCAACCCAGTTCGGCTTGAACCTTCATCTTATATTTTGATACCTCTTTTGCGTCGTCTTCATCAGAATCGAAGTACGAGTCAGGTCGGGCATAAACCTGTCCGGTCACTTCCAGACCGTTTTGTCTGTTGAGGGCGAGTTGTTCGTGTGCCGTCTTCGCCCAGTACAGGGAATCAGTCTTTTTGATGTCCGCTGTATGTTGTTTGTTGAGTCCCAGTTCGATGACCGGTGATTTCACCCAGATTGGGTTTTTGATGAGAGTGTCGAGTTGTGCGAAGCGTTCTTTGAAGTGTCTGAGCACGTTATTGTTTTTCAGATTTTCATATACGAGCATTTTAGGGCTAAAGCTCTTTTTCTTCAGCTGTTGCTGCTTTTGAGCCTGAGCCATAGTGCTTTGTCCTCCGAGTGTAATGAGGAGAGCAGTAGTCGTATATAGTATCAAATTTTGCTTCATTGTTTTTTGGGTTTTAACACTATGAATGCAGCCGCAAGCTGTTGCAGCTGCATTCAATCAACTAGTGTCTTTTTTTATTGTTCAATGATAATCATTATCCATTTCTTATTTAGTAAGAAATCTCAGGATCCGCATTCTTGAGCTGGAATACCTGCAGTCTGTTCTGTCCGTAGGCTACGTAGATATAGCCCTTGTATTCTATAACGTAGTTGGCAGACTTATGTACTGAACGGTGAGCAATAACCTTGTGAGTTTCCTTGTCGAGAACTACAAGTCCGAATCCGCCGTATGCGATATATACATACTTCTTTCCTACGTAGCAGCCATTGGCATAACCTTTATACTTTCCGGCATTCTCACCCTCACTGATGGTAGGGCTAGGCATCTGGTAGTGCCAGAGTTCGTTGCCTTTCATGTCGTAAACATACATACCGGCTGCACCGCGGCAAACGTAAATCTTGTTATCATCCACACGAACCACGTTCTTACCATTGTTTGGCTCTATAGTGCTGATAGAGAAACTCTTGGTAGGGTTGCTAAGGTCTTCTGTCTTCTGGTCGATGATTTCCACGGTAGCAGGGATAGCCTCTGTTTCGTTTGTAGCTTCTCTATCCAGGTGAACGGTAACAATCTTTCCATTGCCGATAGCTATGTGCTTTACCTTTCCTGGCTTACTGATCTTGTCTATCTCATTATAGGTGTCTGCGTTGTAAACCAGATAGCCCTTGGTTGTTGCAACAATCAGATGGTTTGTTTCGTCGTTATAGACTACACAGTTCTCATCATAGCCCTTTTTCGCATATTCTGCTGTCGCAGGATTCATCTGGATGAACTGCAATGGCTTCTCGTATATCACGGTATCCTTACCATTGATGGTTGTTGTGATAGACTTTGATTTGTCTGCCAGCAGCTGGTTGTCCTGGATTGGGATATATGCGAGCATTGCACCCTTCTTGTTGGAACTTCCTGGTAAGTAAACCATGCGTTTGTCAGACTTGAGCTTGACTGCCAGCAGATGGTTGAAATCGAGGTCTTTCTGGTCATCGCAGAGATACTGCTCCAGTTTTATCTTGTTGTTTTCTACAGGGCTGAATACCTCTACACAGCCACCGTGCTTCTTGTCACCACGGGTGTGGTAAGACATATATAGTTTTCCGTTGAGTGACTGGATGCAAGTTGCCGAGATGTCATGATCGTGATTATAGTCAATGCTTGAAATCAAGTCGAGTGTAGGCTCCTTTGTAGGCTTCTGATCTGCATTGTAGCCGTTAGGATTGCACTCTGTCTTCTTGATGACATAGTTCTTGGCTTCAGAATCATCCTTGAAGAGGATATTGCCATTATTGTTCCATACAATAGTGGTATTGTCATCCGTAATCGGAGTGGTAGCCCATTCACTGCCATAGATGGCTTTTGTATCAATGATGATATGGGCATTATTACCTGATGTGGAGAAGATAGAGCAATCCACTGTCTTAGCTCCACCAGGGTTCCCGTCGCCCTGTTTTCCTGGCGCATTGTAGTAGAAGGCATTTGCCTTGATAACAGCTACTCCATCCTTCTCTTCTAAGTCGGCATAGCCCTGTCCATCGTTCAGGTTTTTGTAGTTTCCTTCGATGTCAACCATGCTCTGGTTTTGCAAGTGAAGGGTAGCACCTGAATCCTGCCTGTAGTTCTTTGCCTTCAGATACATGATATAGAGGTTTGTACCATTGGTGGCGTAAACATCTCCATCTACCTTGAGGGCACATCCGCTAAGAAGCGTGGTTGTATTTTGAATCTTCACGCTGGTGGTTGTCATGATGTTGTTTACCCATGCTTGTGACTGGTTTGACATTTCGAGCTTTCCTGTCAAAGTAGCATTGTCTGTTACATACAGTTGGGCATCTCCGCTCATGGTAACATTATCAGCAATGAGGGAGTTTTTGACAAACAACAAAGAGGTTTTTCCGCCTTGTATGTTCAAATTGTGTCCTTTAACGTTTAAATTACCAGCATTCTGATAGAATGTATTCTTGATGAGATATTCTTTCTGGTTCGCTGGAAATTCAATGATGCCCCAGTTGGATACCTTTGTATCTCCAAATACTTCATTGCTGTTTCTCGCAATCAGTTTACCTCCGTTCAATACATTGACTGAGGCTCCTGATCCGAAGGCTGAACCATATTCCAATGTACCTTTCACATAGATGGTCATTCCTGCTATGTTATAGCCATCAGCCTTCAGTGTTTCACCTGCTGGCACTACATAGGCTTTTCCTGAATGACTGTTCCATTTATCTTTTTCAATGGATGAAAGATTTGGAGTTCCTGCAGGAACTGGTGGCTCTGCTGCATCTGCTCTTGTAGCCAGGAATCTGGTTTTTGTAGTTGTGGTAGCGTATGCGCCTTTATAGTTCCATACTCTGGATGCCAGCTGGTCTGCATACTCTGCGGTTACGTTAGAACCAACGATAGTAGTAGCTTTACCGACAGGATCTATTACTGAATCATCACCAGATGTTCCGCTATCGTTACAAGATACCAGGAGCATTGCTGCAAATGAGAACGTTGCAAGTTTTATATTTATAACTTTCATATTATTCATATATTATTCGTTAATACTTTAGTCACTCTTTATGCATACCTTATATTATATAATAGCTAGTTAATTTAGCCTTTTATAAGGTTTGTCCTCCCTCACTCTATGAAATACTTAGAGTGGGGGAGAACAATATTTATTGGTTTTGACTTACTTAGTCTTTGTAACCTTGAATACCTGTAGACGGTTCTGACCGTATGCAACGTAGACATACTCTTCGCTATTTACAGTATCAACTGCTACATAGTTGGCAGAACCACATTTCTCATCTTTGTAAGCGTTTGCTTTACGATGGCAGACAACTTTTCCGTTTGTGTCGAGTACGACGAGACCATATCCACCACATGCTACATAAATGTATTCACCACCGATAGCGATACCATTGGCACGCCCCTTGACTGTACCTGCCAATTCTGTCTTCTCAGGCTTTGTAAATGTAGGGCATGTAAAGAAGTCTGTTTTTACGTCGCCTGTAGACGAAATCTTAGCGACACCATTTTCACCCTTGCATACATAGATAGTTCCATTAGATTCATCAACAGCCAGAACTGCCTTATTGTTTGTTGGAGTTACTTCGCCTACATTATATGTATTGATAGGATTCTCCAAATTCTTGTTGTCGTAAACATTAACATTACCCTTTACATCCAATGTGTAGAGCTTGCTGTTAGCTACAACAACAGACTTTCCTTCATCTCCTGTCTTGTTCCAATGGCTGAATTCGTTGTCGAATGAGGTGAGACCTTTGGTTGTCGCAACAATGTGCTCGCCATCGAATGCAGCTACACTGTTAGCGTCCATCTTGGTCTTGTTGTCGATAGCGTAAAGTTTTACTTCATCGCCAAGGTTGCCACCATTGAGGTCTATCTTGCCTAAGAATGCACCTGCTGACTTTGTACCGCTACCTGCCAGATAGAGGCTGTTACCATCTACGATAAGATGGTTGTAGTCGCAGTTTTCTGCTGCCTTGCTAGCATCTACTTGCAATTGGTTGCCAGTCATTGAAAGAACCTCAATGTTGCCACCAAATTTCTTGTCGCCATATGTGTGATATGATACATAGAGCTTACTATTTGCAGATTGGATACATGTAGCAGACTGACCATCAGTTGATTCCTCAGATGCAATCAAGTCAAGCTTAGCTTGGCTTGCGATAGTTGCAGGGTCGCCAGACCACTGGTAACCATATTTCTTGTGATCCTTATCTACGAGAGTTACATTAGGAGTAGTTTTGTCAGCTACCTTGTCATAGTCTGCGTATGTGGCAGCGATGTCCAAATCCTCGAAAGTATTGTATTGTGTTGAACCACTATAATTCTCCTGGAACTGGAGCAAGAATGTAGAGTTTGTGCCTGGTGTTGCAAAAGCGACAATATTGCTTTTTCCATTATTGGTAAACTTATGTGCCTTGATGACAGCTACTGCATTTTCTCCAGCCAAGGTTATCTGACCTGCAGATGCATTGTCTGTAACCAAGTTGTTGGCTGTAATAACATTCTTGTCGCCAATAGTAATCTTACCAGTACCATTGAGAGTCAAAGTAGCTTCTCCCTTTGCAATTACTTTATCTCCGTCCTTTGTGTTGTTTGTAACGTTAATGTAGGATGCTTCTACGTTGGCGCCATTATTAACATTGAATGCATTTGTTACCTTGACGGCTTCTACAGCCTTCAAATAACCATTTACGTCCAATGTACGTGTCTTGATAAAGCCTCCAATCCAGAGGTTACCATTGATGGTAGCGTTACCATTGTTGTCATTGTTGAAGAGGTTCCCTTGAGCGTATACATTTGCACCATTTTCTATCTTGAGGTTGATAGCACGGATAGAACCGTTGATGTATGCCTTGGCACCTTGACCGAATGTGATATTCTGTGTAGGAGTGATTGATTTTTCTTTTTTAGCTTTTGTCTGCTCTTTGATTGCACCAAGACCGCTACTCAGATCTTCTCCAGCCTCGGATGTACTTCTGAGGTCGGCATACAAAGTTCCATTGATTAGCATGTCACCTTTAGCTGCCAATGTACCTATTGCTTTTTTAACGTAAACAATATCGTTTTCTGCAACCATTACGCCGTTGCCAGTGTATTCCAATTTTGCACTACCTTCCAAAATAAATTTATTGCCACCTGCGGTTGCATTATATTTCATAGTGCTACCACTATGAATGAAAATGGTTGCATTTTTGATGGTCTTGCCCGTGAAGTCAATAGTCTTTTGGCCGCTGATAGCGAATGCTTTGCCTTCACCGATAAGGTCACGTGTGCCATTAACATTTAGAGCATTTTCTGGTTCTTCAGGCATATCTTTAGGCATACCTGTAATGAAATTAGTCTCACCGGCTCTTGTCAAGAAGAACTTTCTGGCATTAGCTGTACTGTTCTTGTAGTTTACAACACGGCTGTTGTCTACGTCCTGAGATTCAAGAGTTACTTGGGTGAGGTCAGCAGGGATGATGGCAGGGGATTCCTTGCCTTGATCACTTGTACTGTCGCTACATGATGCGAATACGAATGCTGCCAAACCGATGGCAGCAAGTGTAGAATTGAATACTTTCATATCTATTTAAGTTTAAATTGTACTTTCAGTTTCTGATTAATACCATTTACTTATATTCTTGTCCACCAGCTCGTTGTTTTTTCTGGTAGTTGACTATCGTTTTGGTAGTTTGACTATCATCATCTTGCGTACACTTACAAGTGGAGTGGAGCTGTTAGACGGTTGCAAATTTAATGTAATTTTTTCATAATCAGTTGTTTTTTTTGTTAAATAAAGTTAATCCGTTGTTTTTCGCTCTGATGGTCACGAGGTTAGCTTGGGGTGGGCGGTAACGAATTGGCTCTTCCACTTGTCGAATGATAACTATCTCTGAAATCAATAACACGAAAATTACTCCGAAAGATAGCAAAATATCTCCGAAGAATATGAGAATATCTCCGAAAGATAGCAGAATATCTCCGAAGAATACGAAAATATCTCAGAAAGATAGTGTGATATTTCCGAAGAATAAACCAGGAAAACAAATGTTGGGAATACGATGATGGATATGTGTTGTGGTGACGAGGTGAAGGGTGAAGGGTATATTTTAAATCTTATATTATATTCTTTTTTTAGGATTTTTGGAAAAACCGGAAAGTCAGAAAAATGAAAAAACGGATTTTTTCCCTTGCCGCGCGTATATATAAAAAAGAGTTTTCAAACCTTCACCCTTCACCTTTTTATTTAAGGTTTTATGTGTCAAATAGTTACGGGTGAAGGGTGGTGAAGGGTATTTTTCGCTTTTTATAAACATATTTTAAGAGTTTGACCCGTTTTTACATATTTTAAGCGTTTATTTTGGGTTCCGAAAGAGGTGCCATTTTTTTAGGGTCTCATTTTTTCTCTTTTCTTACCGCTGAAATCTTTGAAAAGCGAGTGGGGTAGGATATCCCGTCTTATGTTGTGTTAAACAATTATCAGATAAAAGAAGTTAACGATACAGAAAAAGGACTGGGATTTAAACAAATATTAACGCAGAAAACTTGAAGTTTCGCATATTAGATTGAACTTTCGTATGTGGGAAAATTAAGAGAAGTTAAAGAAGTTATCATTCTCTACGGTCGTTCAGTAAACCAGAAAAACAAAGATTTCCGAAACAGAACGGTATTCGGTTTATCATGTATTTAGAAACATAAAATTAGATATGAAAATCTCAACTTTACGTAGGATGATTTGAGCGAGAAACCTTTCTAGTCTATTCTTCTTTGTTGGCAATGCCTATAGCCCATTCCGGAATCTCCTTCACGTATTGCTTGAAAATCTTGCCGTCTGTCATTCGGAAGAGAAGCTGTGCCTCTTTGCCGTCTGCAGAGTTGTCGTAGACGTAAGTGCGGTCGGCAAGTGAAGCTGCAAGTTTGCAGTTTCCTATAGACTTGAAATATCGGCTAATGATTTTTATGATAGGCACATCATGTCCACCCTTCAAGACTCTTGAAGCTATTCGGGATGCGTTGATGGTTGGTGAGGAGGTACCTACGAAGAAGAGGCGGATAAAAAAGCCTTGTTTTTTAGCTCGGAGTATGAAATCAAGTTTCTCGGCAGCGGACATGACGGTCTCGAAAATCATGCTTTGTTTATTGGCAAGGCACTCTTCTCTCTGATTTTGGCAATATTGGGCAGCTTTCAGAACGGCTTCCTGGTTGTTCCAGTCGCCAAACTTTTGCTGGGCAACATTGTCGGGGTTGATGTAGATAGAGTCTTCTAGCCATTCATGTTGGAGAATGCGAGACGTGATGGTCGTCTTTCCGGAGCCATTTGGACCGGCAATGACTATCAAAACGGGTTTATGCATGTTGTCTGCCATATTGAGTTTGATATTTGGTTGCAGCTTCATTGGAAGCTTCTTTAATCATGTCAATAACTCTTTTTTGAGCATCTTCATTTTCTTTTCGATATAAGACAGCTGCCTCATGCATAATCTGAGCCAGCATTTCATCTGTTGGCTCTTCCATGCTTGTCAAGCGATAGCTATTTAGTTCTTTTTCTGAAATCATAATTCTAATCTTTTAAAACCTAGGATATGTTATTGCTGTTATTTTCTGCTCAGCAAATAAGTGATCTATATTTCAGCTTTTAACTGTAGTATCTGTTCCGCCGACAGCCCAGTCGTATCCTTCACGGTCTCTTCATCTATACCCTTAGCCAGCAACTTTCTGGCAATCTCAAGACTTCTTTTTTCCATGCCTTCGGCTATACCTTCACGCTTGGCGGTGTCTACGGAATTCTTGATATCGCGATATGCCATCTTGCTGGTTTCGTACTCCCTCATTTCCTGCGGAGTAAATTTGGCTATCTCGGCTTCCTCGAAGAGGCGGTCGAAGACTTTATCGCACAGCTCTTTAGGGCGCTGGGTAAGCTTATAGAGGTTTTTTAGAGCATAGAGCCACTTCTCGTATAGAGTATCCAGTTCTTCCAGGGTTTTATTGAACTTGGAAATCTCTACATAGATATATTCTAGTTTGTCGTAAAATACTTTATGGGTAGCTATGTCGCACAACTGCACATGATGTCGAATCTTCTCCTTGTCGAACGCATCCTCGTTCATGTTGAAGTTGAGCAGGGCAACGGTATAGATATGATTGAGTTTGAAATCCCATTCATTCCCCTTGGGCGCCTGTTCACGGATTGGGAAGGTTGAGTAGAAAAGGGCGCGATCCTTGAAATACGTCTGGTAGGCGTTCTGCATTTCTACGATGAACTTCTCGCCGTTTTCGCCCTCGCAATATACATCAAAGATGGCTCTGCGGTCAGTATAGACATCTCCTACGTGCTCTGGATTCAGATACTTCACGTCCTTAACAACCTGTCTGCCATTAAACAAGCTGTTGAGGAAGCAAATAAGCAAATCCTTGTTCATTGCTGTTCCAAAAATTCGCTTGAAACCGAAATCGGTCAGCAAGCTGATGTATCTTTCTTCTACCTGTTTCATACGCGATTCATTTAAATTAATACTTTTGCAAAGATTATGCCAGTGAGTGCAATGAAAACTTGCTTTCGAATTGCCGAGCGCCGTACAATCTTCTGCAAAGATACGCTGAAATTTTGTAACTTCCAAATTTTTAGGCAGTTTTTTGCATTGGGGGATAGAGAAAAATCATTCTGTAGGAACGCTTTGTTGGATTTGCGCCTTTTCCTTGAAAACCTTATTGTTATGGCGTGTTGCTTGTTTGGAATTGGAGTGAGGCTTACTTCAATAGCTAACGAATATTATTTCAGAGACTAACGGATACTATTTCAGTGACTAACGAAGGCTGTTTCAGTATGAACAGGAGGCTATTCCAGTGAGAACAGTAGGCTATTTCACTTTTTTTCTGCATTTTTTTCTCTTTTCCTGCAACCTTTCGGCATCTTCTTGCGTCTAACCATCAGATTTCCGAAACAGAATAGTATTCGGTTTATCATGTATTTAGAAACATAAAATTAGAAATGAATATGAAGAAATTTGGTATTTTGGCGGTAACTGCCGCCTTGTTCTTTGCCCCAATGGGCTTGAGTTCTTGCAGTATGGGATCTTCTGCCAGTGAAATGAGGGGGAATCTCAACTTTACGCAGGATGATTTGAGCGAGAAACCTTTTAAGGCTATCGATGTGGATGTGATTGCCGATGTTTATTATACTCAGAACGACGGCAATGAATGCAGCGTGAAGATGGATTACTCTGCCATCAAGGATCAGGAGTTTGTGAAGAAACTGAAGGATAAACTCAAGGTGGTATACCGCGATGGAGAAGTGAAGATAGGATTGAACGGAAGACTGAACGTGCCTTCTTCTTATAACAAAGATAATAAGAGACTGAAGATTTATATCACAAGTCCTGACCTGGTGAAGATTACGAGAGAAGGTGTGGGCTCTTTTCATGCCAAGACGATTAATAGCGACAGACTGGAAATCGATAACGAGGGTGTAGGTACAGTCAAGATAGGAAAAATCCTAGCCAATAAACTCGTAATCGACAACGAAGGCGTTGGCTCGGTGAATATCGATGATGTGGCTGGAGACGATATGAGTATTGACAACGAAGGCGTAGGCTCAGTGAAAATCTCTAAGATTGAGATGGGAAGCCTGAAACTGGATAACGAGGGCGTAGGCTCTGTTAACCTGGATATGTTTAAGGGCGGCAACCTGATTATCAAGAACGAGGGCGTGGGCAGTGTGAAAGCCAAGGTTGACTGCCAGAGTGTTAATGCTACTTCTGAAGGTGTTGGAGGAGTAAACTTGAGTGGCGTAACCCATCAGTACAATAAGAAAAAAGGCGGAATCGGAGGAATTTCTGATGGCGGATTGACAGTAAGAAAGTAACGTGAGTTGTTGAAAAACAGAAAATAAAGTGGTTAAGAATTAGTGCGGAAAATTTTTAA
>OIXG01002115.1_pt1 | contig 16163 bp, 17 predicted proteins | sample 1587731 | NCBI WGS metagenome assembly OIXG01 (sample SAMEA3888908, study PRJEB22519) | human gut metagenome | biome: human gut; feature: human-associated habitat; material: faeces | place: Denmark | collected 2010
CTGCCCATCCAGATGGGGCGCGTCCTTGTGCATGATGAAGAACTGGCTGCCGGCGCTGTCCATGGGCTGCGCCCGAGCCATGCTCAGCACACCGCGGGTGTGGCGCAGGTCGTTCTGCACACCGTTGGCGGCAAACTCGCCCTTGATGCAGTACCCCGGGCCGCCCATGCCGGTTCCGTCGGGGCAGCCGCCCTGGATCATAAAGCCGGGGATGACCCGGTGGAAGATCAGCCCGTCGTAGTACCCGGCGTTGGCCAGGGCGATGAAATTGTACACGCTCTGGGGCGCGATGTCGGGATACAACTCGGCAACGATCTTGCCGCCGTCCTGCATTTCAAAAGTCACGATAGGATTTGCCATTCCGTTTCCCTCACTTTGTCATAAGAATATGCGCACTTCCCGCGCAATGTCATACCATTCAATATCCGCGGTTTTTCTCCCGCATGGCGCGGTCCATCTCCCGCTTGGCGTCCCGCTTGGCCACGGCATCCCGCTTGTCGTAGGTCTTCTTGCCCTTGCACAGGCCCAACTCCACCTTCACCCGGGAATTCTTGAAATATACCGACAGCGGTATCAGCGCATAGCCCTCCTGCTTCTGCAGGTCGTGGAGCTTCCGTATTTCCCGCTTGTGCAGCAGCAGCCGCTTGGGCCGGTCCGGATCGCGGTTGAAGATGTTGCCGTGGTCGTAGGGGGAGATGTGGAAGCCGTACGCGTACACCTCGCCGTCCTTGGCCACGCAGAAGGCGTCCTTCAGGTTCAGGGTGCCGGCGCGGATGGACTTGACCTCCGTGCCGAACAGCTCGATGCCGGCCTCGTAGCGGTCCTCCACGAAGTAGTCGTGGTACGCCTTGCGGTTCTGGGCGATGGTCTTGGTGCCGGACTTGTCCATGGAGACACCTCCTTCCGGTAACGTGAACGATAGTATACCATATTTTCTCGCATCGCGCAAGGGGGATAGAGGGGTGGTAATTTTGAACTTTCTGTGCTATACTGGGACAAAAAACGAAGGGAGACGCTTCTATGGATATGACTGAGAAAACGCTGGAGAGCCGTGAGGTCTACCGCGGCCGCATCCTGCACGTGCGGGAGGACAGGGTACGCCTGCCCAACGGGAAGGAGGGTGTCCGCGAGGTGGTGGAGCACCCCGGCGGCGTGGGCATTCTGGCCCTGGACGGCGACGACGTACTGCTGGTGAAGCAGTACCGCTACGCCTTTTCCCGGGTGCTGACGGAGATACCCGCCGGCAAACGGGAGCCGGGCGAGGACCCCTTCGTCACGGCCCAGCGGGAGCTGAAGGAGGAGATCGGGGCCACGGCGGAGGCATGGACGGACCTGGGGGCGCTGATCGCTTCTCCCGGCTGCTATGGCGAGACGCTGTACCTGTTCCTGGCCTGTGAGCTGACTTTCGGCGAGACGCACCCGGACGCGGACGAGTTTTTGGAGACGGTGCGCGTGCCCTTCGACGAGGCGGTGGAGCTGTGTATGTCCGGCGAGCTGACCGATGCCAAGACCGTGGCGGCGATCCTCAAGGCGAAAGTGCTGCTGGGGCGGTAAATTGCCCTTGTATTCTGTCCGCTTTTCCGCTACAATCAAACCAGTGGGCGCGCCGCGTCCCAAGGGAGGAGAGAAACGCCAATGTCCATGAATACGAAGAAAAACATATCCATCGTGCTGCTGGTCCTGGCCCTGCTGCTGTGGCTGCTGCGGAAGATGAACGTGCTGTACATCCCCGGCCTGTCCATGGTGCTGCTGGGCTTGTCCATGATCATGGTGGGTATCATGATGTTCCAGGTGAAGCAGAAAAAGAAGCTGGGCGGCACGCTGATCCTGGCTTTCGGCCTGTTCTGCATCGTAACGGCCGTGATGGAGATCAAGGGCTATTTTGCGTGAGAGACAAAAAGAGGAGCACCCGTTCGGGTGCTCCTCTTTTGCGCTGCCCTCCAATTCCCATTTTTTGCCAAATTTTCCCGTTTTTTATTCCCGGTAACAGAAAAAATATGTAAAATTTCCATAAAAAGGCTGGACAAACGGTGAGACTGTGCTATAATCTGACTATCCGCAGAGGTACCTCTGCATTTACGTTTTAATGGTTATTAAAACGAGTGCGCCTGCGGAAATCTAAAACAAACGGGGTATGAGACATGAAGAAATTGTTAGCAACCATTCTGGCACTGGTCATGGCCCTCAGCGTCACCACCATTTCGTGGGCTAGTGAAGTCGAAAATGTGGCGCAGACCACGAAGGGCAACACGACTACACAGTATTCATCTTTGGCGGAGGCACTGAACGCGGCCAAGGATGGCGGCACGGTGGAACTGCTGAAAAATGTTACACTTACCGGCAATTGGACGACGGTAGGTACTGAGACCGAGCCGTTTAAGGGCACCTTTGACGGTAAGGGCTATACCATCACCGGACTGACTATCCCCACCAGCGACAATGAGTATATGGGCCTTATCGGCATACTGGATGGCGGTACGGTCAAGAATGTGAAGTTCGCCAGTGTGTCCGTCACCGGCAAGAACGATGTGGGCACGGCGGTTGGCCGTATCATCAATGGCGGCACCGTATCCGGGGTGCGGGTGCTGGACGGCACAGTCAGCGGCGCCAAGCGCGTTGGCGGTGTGGTCGGCAGCATTATCGCCGATGGCTCTGCCTTGAATTGCACCAACGCGGCGACAGTTACCGGAAGTGTATATAACGTCGGCGGCATTGTTGGCGCGGCGTATTATACCAAGACCGGTAAGCAGATGCACATCACCGATTGTAAGAACAACGGTGCGGTGACATCCAGTGGTATGGGCGCGGGCGGTATCGTTGGCCTGTCCGCTGCAAATGTCTCCGGTAATACCAACACGGCTGCGGTAAAAGGTACGGAGGTTGGCGGCATCGTGGGTGAGCAGAAGTCCTACGGCTCTGTGACCAATAACACCAACAGCGGCGCCGTTACGTATACTAGTGGGGAGAATACCTATGGCGCGGGCGGTATCATTGGCTGGCTGCGGTATCATGGTACAAGTGAAGCCAGCGCGTATGAAGTGTCTGACATTATTTCTGTGACCGGCAACAAGAACTCCGGCAGTGTGACCGGAGGCAACGATGCCGGTGGTATCGTGGGAACAGTGTACAATTCCGCGGTCATTATGAACAACCAGAATACGGCGGCCTCCTTCTCCGCTGCTACTTTTGCGGCGGGCATCGTGGGCAACTATCAGACCGTCGAGACTCCCGCGGCAGAGGCACCTGCACAGAACAAGCTGACCTTCGGCAGCAACACCTCCACGACGCCGCTGGAGCAGATCACCGCGCAGTGCAAGGATCTGCTGATCTATACCAACGGTAATCCCATCATAGAAGAGGTGGTCCCCGACCCCACTCCCGAGCAGCCGCCCCACTACTACTACCACCCCACCACCGACACCAAGACCGATACCACCAAGGGTTCTCCCAAGACGTTTGACGCGGGCGTGGGTATCTACGCCGTGACGGCAGTGCTGTCCGTGACCGGCATGGCCTGGACCGCTAAAAAGCGTCACTGAGAGCAAAAAAAGAAAGCCCGAAAGGGCTTTCTTTTTTGCCCCGGCCAGCGGGCAAAAAGAGAGCACCCTGCCGGGTGCTCCTTTTTTAATCAACGATATCCACAGACACCTTGGCACCGGTGCGCTGGGCGTAGGAACGGATCACGGTGCGTATCTCCTTGGCGATACGGCCCTGACGTCCGATGACCTTGCCCATGTCCTCCGGTGCGACGCGAAGCTGAAGCGTCAGCTCGTCACCGTTTTCCACCTCGGTCACGCTGACCTGCTCCGGGTGCTCCACAAGGTTCTGCGCGATATACAGCAGCAGATCCTTCATGGCGCGCTCCCGACTTACAGTACGTCGACCTTCTTCAGCAGGGCGCGGACGGTATCGGTGGGCTGGGCACCGGTCTTGATCCACTCGCGGGCGCGGTCAGCGTCGATACTGATCTTGGCGGGGGAGACAGTGGGATCATAGGTGCCGATCTCCTCGATGAAGCGGCCGTCGCGGGGATAGCGGGAATCGGCGACGACGACGCGGTAATAGGGGGCCTTCTTAGCGCCCATTCTTCTCAGACGAATTTTAACCATTGTTGTGTTCCTCCATGTAAATTGATTGTTTTATATCTGTTAAATGCGACTGCACTTACACACTTTTTCTAACTTTATTTCAACCGTTTTTTTCGGCCAAAACCGTGCATGGCGCCTCTGGCCACCTTGCCGCCGAAGCCGCCCATCATGCCGCCCAGGCTGCGCATACCGCCGCCCTTGGTCATGGCTTTGGTCATCTGCTGCAGCATCTCAAAGGACTTCAGCAGGCGGTTGACATCCACCACCTCCAGCCCACAGCCAGCGGCAATGCGCTTTTTGCGGCTGGCGTTGAGGATCTGCGGATTTTCGCGTTCCAGCGGGGTCATGGACTGGATGATGGCCTTGTTGTGGGCCATCTGCTTCTCGTCGATCTGGCTGGGGTCGAAGCCCTTAGCCATGCCGCCGGGGAGCATATCGGCGATCTGGCTCAGGTCACCCATGCTTTGCAGCTGCTCCATCTGATCCAGATAGTCGGTGAGGGTCAGGCGGTTCTTGCGGAGCTTTTCCTCCAGCTTTTTCGCCTGTTTTTCGTCATACTGCTGTTCGGCCTTCTCAATGAACGTGAGCATATCGCCCATGCCCAGTATCCGCCCGGCCATGCGGTCGGGGTGGAAGGGCTCGATCATGTCCAGCTTTTCGCCGGTACCCACGAACTTGATGGGCTTACCGGTGACGGCCCGGATGGACAGGGCAGCACCGCCGCGGGCGTCGCCGTCCAGCTTGGTCAGCAGCACGCCGTCGATGCCCAGCGCGTCGTCAAAGGCCTTGGCCGCGTTCACCGCGTCCTGACCGGTCATGGCGTCCACCACAAGGAGTATCTCATTGGGATGAACGGCAGCCTTGACGGCCTTCAGCTCGTCCATCAGCGCCTCGTCGATATGCAGACGGCCAGCGGTGTCCAGAAAGACGATGTCGTGGCCGTGGTCAGCGGCGTACTTCACCGCCTCCTTGGCGATGGTCACCGGGTCGATCTGGCCCATCTCGAAGACGGGGATGTCCAGTTGCTTGCCCACCACCTGCAGCTGGTTGATGGCGGCGGGACGGTACACGTCGCAGGCCACCAGCAAGGGGCGCTTGCCGAAGCTGCGGCGCATGAGCCCTGCCAGCTTGGCGCCGTTTGTGGTTTTACCGGCGCCCTGCAGACCTACCATCATCACAACGGTGGGACCCTTGGAGGCGGTGGTCAGGCGGGCGTTGGTGCCGCCCATCAGCGCCGTCAGCTCCTGGTTTACGATCTTGATGATCTGCTGGGCGGGGGTCAGGCTGTCCAGCACATCGGCGCCGACGCACTTTTCGGTGACGTCCGCCACGAAGTCCTTGACGACCTTATAGCTGACGTCGGCCTCCAGCAGGGCCAGACGTACCTCGCGCATACCCTCGCGGACATCGGCTTCGGTAAGGCGGCCCTTACCGCGCAGGCGCTTGAATACGCCGTTCAGTTTTTCGCTAAGTCCCTCAAATGCCATGGGTCGTTACTCCTTCAGGGCGGCGGCAGCGTCCAAGATCGTCTCCGCCAATTCCTCTAACCGGGGATTTTCGTACTGCCGGTAGTTGATGGTTTTAATGTCTCCGGCAGCGGTGATGATACGGTCCACGTGCTGCTGCATCTGCAAAAAGCGGCGGACCAGGCCGGTCTTGTCCTCCAGCTCGGTCATAGCGTTCTCCGCGCGAACGATCACGTCCCGTACGCCCTGCCGGGAAATGCCGCAGTTCTCCGCGATCTCTGCCAGGGACAGGTCCTCATTATAATATAGGTCGAACAGCTCACGCTGCCGTGGGGTCAGGATATCGCCGTAAAAATCGAACAGCATGGTCATGCGGTATGTCTGGTTTTTCACGGTGTGGCCTCCTTCTGTAAAGTTATATGCCTTTACAACCTCGAATATCATACACGATTTCGGGAGAAATGTCAAGGTGAAAAATGGGGCGGCGGAAAAAATATTCCCTTCGGCGAAAGCCGAAGGGAACAGAAGACGGAATCAGTGCTTCAAACGCTTGTCGCACCGCTTGCTGAGCCAGGTGCCCACGCTTTGGAACAGCTGCACCAACAGGATCAGAATGACCACCGCCACCAGCATTACCAGGTACTTATAGCGATAGTAGCCGTAGTCGATGGCGATCTTGCCCAGGCCGCCGCCGCCGATAATGCCGCTCATGGCGGAGTAGCCCAGAATGGTGGTCAGCGCGATGGTGACATTCTGGATCAGGGAGGGAACGCTCTCGGGGATCATTACTTTGCAGATGATCTGCATGGGGGTGGCGCCCATGCTCTGGGCGGCCTCAATGATATTACCATCCACCTCGCGGAGACTGCTCTCCACCAGACGTGCCACAAAGGGAAACGCCGCCGCCACCAGCGGAACGATGGTGGCCGTGGTGCCCACGGCGGTGCCGATGAGCAGACGGGAGAGAGGGAATACCATGATCATCAGGATCAGGAAGGGGATGGAGCGCAGCAGGTTGATGATGACGTTGATGACCTGCATGAGCCAGCGGGGCAGGGGGAGCACACCGTTTTTCTCGCCGGCCACCAGCAGCACGCCCAAGGGCAGGCCAAGCACCAGCGACAGCGCCGTGCTGACCACGGTGACGTAGAACGTCTCCCAGATGGCAAAGGGCAGAGAGGGCAGCACGCTCATCAGATCCTGTACGGACTGGGCGGAGAACAGATTACTGTACATGGTGGTCCACCTCCTCGACCTGAACATTGGCAACATTGTGGATAAAGGCCACGGCCTTATCGTACTGTGCGCTGGGGATGCCCAGCATCATGCTGCCGTATACCGTTTCGGACAGCTTTTGGGTACTGGCGGAGATCACGTTGCAGAAGACGCCCTCCTCTGCCGCCAGCCGTGCGATGAGGGGGATACTGGTGGTTTTGCTGTCCTTGAACACCAGGCGGACCAGCTTTTCGTCCTGGGGGTTGTATACCTGCGCGTCCGCGCCGCCGGGGAACACCAGACGGCGGCCGGCTTCAGACTTTGGCGCGGCGAACACCGTGCCCACCATGCCGGATTCGGCCACACAGCCGTCGTCCAGGATAGCCACATGGGAGCAGACCTCCTTCACCACGCTCATCTGATGGGTGATGATGACCACGGTGATGTTCAGCTTTTGGTTGATGTCCCGGATCAGCTCCAGTATCTGCCGGGTGGTCTTGGGGTCCAGCGCGCTGGTGGCCTCGTCGCACAGCAGCACCTTGGGGTCGGTGGCTAGGGCACGGGCGATGGCCACGCGCTGCTGCTGGCCGCCGGACAGCTGGGCCGGATAGGCGTCTGCCTTGTCGGGCAGGCCCACCAGTTCCAGCAGCTCGCGCCCGCGCTTCTCCGCGTCGGCTCTCTTTACCCCGGAGATCTCCATGGGGAAGCAGACGTTACGCAGGCAGGTGCGCTGCATGAGCAGGTTGAAGTGCTGGAAGATCATAGTGATGTTCCGACGGGCGGCGCGCAGCTGGACGGGGGTCATGGTGTCCAGCCGCTGGCCGTCCACGATGATCTCGCCTTTTGTGGGGCGCTCCAGCAGGTTGATGCAGCGCACCAGCGTGCTCTTGCCCGCGCCGGACATACCGATAATGCCGTAGATGTCTCCATCCTCAATGGTCAGGGACACATCCTTCAATGCGTCCACGCCTCCGTTGGCACCGGAGTCGTATGTCTTGCTTACGTGTTTCAGTTCTATCACGACGGCGTTCCTCGTTTCTGTTTAATTCGCGCTGTTTCCTTTCTGCATCCCCCGCGCCCTGGCGGGAGCTCCGGAAAAGAAACCGGGCGTTTCGCATTGTCCTGTTTCCGCGGTGTTCCCCGCCCTGTGCAGGGCGGGGAACACGCGAGGGGGAGAGGAGGGTAAAATCCTGTTGTTTTATGTTACTGGGCGGAGGTGCTCAGCGCGTCCAGCGTGGTCTGCTTGCCGCCGTACAGACCCATGGGCTCCACGTGGATGGCGGCGACGGAGGCGATGTGGGTGCCGTTCTGGGCGTTGAAGTCCTCCAGATAGGGCAGGTGCTGGAAGTAGTTGGCGTCCACGGTGCCGTCATCCACCACGGTGTTGGGTACCACATAGTCGGTGAACTCCTTGATATCCAGCGTGATGTCCTTGGCGGCCAGGATCTCCTTGGCCACCTTCAGGATCTCGGCGTGGGGCGTGGGGGAAGCGGCCACGGTGATGGTCTCGCCCTTCAGCGCGTCATAGTCCACGGAAGCGTCATAGCCGTCAGTGGGGTTCTCCACCACGGAAACCACGGAGCCGGCGTACTTCTCAGCGATGAAGTCGGCGACCTGCTTGCTCTCCAGGGCGGCTTTCAGGGCCAGGATCTTGGGGGCGGTCTCGTTGCCCTCCTTGACGGCCAGAATGTTGGCGTAGGCGGAGGCGCTGCCCTCGATCAGCAGGGAGTCATTCACGGGGTTCAGGCCGTCGTTGATGGCGTAGTTGCTGTTGATCACGGCGTAGTCCACATCGGGCAGCAGGTGGGGCAGCTGGGCGGCCTCAGCCTCCACGATCTCCACATTGTACGGGTTCTCCACGATGTCGTTCTTGGTGGCGGTGATGCCCACGCCGTCCTTCAGCTTGATGATGCCGCTCTCCTGCAGCAGCAGCAGGGCGCGGGCCTCGTTGGTGGTGTCGTTGGGTACGCCGATCTTGATGACGGGAGCGTCGGTCTTGTCGCCGCTATCGTCGTTGGTCTTGCTGCCGCAGGCAGCCAGGCTCAGAGCCAGTACAGCGGCCAGGGCCAGGGTAATGATCTTAGTCAAAGTGTTGTGTTTCATGTTCGCAGTCTCCTTTGAAATGATTAAACTTGGTTGGTTACGATTTTATCTCAGCACCGCCGCCCGGCCGGAACGGCGGTACATAAACAAAACAAAAACAGCGGCTGGTCATCACTGACCCTCCGCTGTCTGCTTACACATCGGCTTTTTTTCAAGCCGTCAAACAGTTTTCGGAAAGCTGATGACCTTTTCGGCGCGACGAAACATGCACATGGACATCATACCCATGCACATCTCGCACATCATCATGGTGACGTTACGCTTCATGTCGGCTTTCCTCCTCGCTGTGATTTTCCCTGTCGGAATGGTGGCATAATACGCCCTTAACGCGCCGTTGTCAACCCTTTTTTCACCTTTCTGCGTTTTTTACAAAAAACATACAGGACTGGTATGTGATTTCGTGTATTTTGGTTATTTGACTATTGGGGCTTGCATGGGGCACAATATGTGGTATAATGGTTGACACAACAATACAATACGTGGGGAGAGATGGGCGTGACATCCAAGGTTTTCGACTATATTGCCATGGAGCAGCGGCGGCAGGAAACAACGGTGGAACTGATCGCCAGCGAGAATTTCACCAGCGAGGCGGTATGCCGCGCTGTGGGCAGCTGCCTGACCAACAAGTATTCCGAGGGGTATCCCGCCCACCGGGAGATGGGAAATCAGGGGCGCTACTACGGCGGCTGCCTGGTGGTGGACGAGCTGGAGACGTACTGCATCGCCAAGTGGAGGGAGGTGTTTCACACCGACTACCATGTGAACGTGCAGCCTCACAGCGGTACCTCCGCCAATCTGGCGGCGTATATGGCGCTGCTGCAGCCGGGAGACCGGATCCTGTCCATGAGTCTGGCCAACGGTGGGCACCTGTCCCACGGACTGCCGGTAAATGCCTCCGGCAGGCTGTATGACATAGCGGCCTACGATGTGGACGAAAACGGCCTGATCGACTATGACGGTATGGAGAGGCTTGCGCGGGAGTTGAAGCCGCGGCTGATCATCGCAGGAGCGTCGGCCTACAGCCGGACCATCGACTTTGCACGTTTTGCCCAGGCGGCGCAGGCGACGGGGGCGTATTTCATGGCGGACATCGCTCACATTGCCGGGCTGGTGGCGGCGGGGGAGCACCCCAGCCCCTTTGGACTGGCAGATGTGGTCACGACCACGACGCACAAGACGCTGCGCGGCCCGCGAGGCGGACTGATCTTCTGTCGGCCGGAGCTGGCGAAAAAGGTGGACAGCGCCGTTTTTCCCGGTATGCAGGGCGGCCCTTTGCAGCACGTGATCGCCGGCAAGGCGGTGGCTGCGGAGGAGGCGCTGACCCCGGAGTACCGAGCGTATATCCACCGTGTGGTGGTCAACTGCAGGGCGATGGCGGCGGAGTTCATGACCATGGGCTACAAGGTCGTTACCGGCGGCACGGACAACCATCTGTTTTTGCTGGATCTGACGGATACCGGACTTACCGGACGTGAGGTACAGGAGGAATTGGACCGCTGCGGTATTACGCTGAATAAGAACTGCGTCCCCGGGGACAAACGCTCGCCGTTCCAGACCAGCGGCATCCGCATCGGCACCGCCGCCATGACCACCAAGGGCTATACGGCGGAGGATTTCTGCCGCGTTGCCCGCCGTATCGACGAGGTGGTGCGGCAGATGATGGCGGAAAAGGCCGCGCAGGCGTAAGGCGCCTTAAAGAGAGCAAAAAAGTATCCCGCGGCTGTGCCGCGGGATACTTTTTATGTTGGTTATGCTGCGGTTTTCCGCAGGAACCGCCGGAGGAACCACACGGCCATTACCGCGCACAGCGCCTCGGAGATCACCGGCGCAAACCAAATGCCCGTGCCGCCCACGGCTGCCGCCAACAGCAGCAGCGCACCGGCCTGGAAGAGCAGGCCACGGCCCACGGAGATGGAAATAGCCGCCTTCGGTCGCTCCACCGCCGTCAGGAAGCCGCCCATGAGGATGTTGCTTCCCAGCAGTATGTAGCACAGACCGTACCGCCGCAGCGCGCCGGCGGTGTCCGCCGCCAGCCACGGCTTATCAGCGTCCACGAATATGCCGGCGATCTGGGGGGCAAAGATCATCACACCGGCGAAGATCACCGCCGTCATGATGCCCACCGCTGTAAAGCCATACCGCAGCAGCTTCTTGTAGCCCGCCACGTCCCCCTTGCCGTAGTGATAGCTGACCAGCGGCTGACTGCCCTGCGAGATGCCCAGCATGGTGTTGACGATCAGCGTGTTCACGTAGGCGATGATGGTGTAGCTCACCAGAGCGTCATCACCCAGACAGCGCAGGATTACCCGGTTGAACAGGAAGATCATCACGCCGTTGCACAGCTCCGTTACGCCGTCGGCAAAGCCCAGCGGGATCAGCCGCTTGTAGATGCCCCAGTCCATCCTGAACTTCACAAAGTGGAAGGTGTTGTGTCCGCCCAGGAAGTGGCGCAGATAGATGATGCACGTCAGAAGCTGGGAAAGACCTGTGGCGAAGGCCGCGCCCCATACGCCCAGATTCAGCACAAAGATGGCGATATAGTCCAGCACGCAGTTGGCCAGACAGCCGGTGATGACCGTCAGAATTGCCAGACGGGGATAGCCGTCGGTCTTGATCAGCACCTCCATGTTATAGGAGATGATGAAGCACAGCGCGAAAGGGGCCAGGCCCCGGAGATAATCGATGGTATATTGATACGTTACGCCCTTTGCGCCCAGCAGCACGGCGAACGGCTCCAGAAATACGAAAACGAGGACGGTGATGGTCAGGCCGACGCACGTCAGCAGCACGATGTTCTGAGAGAACAGGCTATTGGCCTTCTCGCCTTGGTTTTGTCCCAGATAGATGGCGATGATGGTGCTGGTACCGACGGCGAAGATGACGCCGATGGAGAACAGCACGTTGGTGAAGGGCACCGCCAGATTTACCGAGGCCATGGCGTATTCGTTCACACCCTTGGATACCATCAGCCCGTCCACGATGGAGTACAGGCTGAAAACCATGAGGGATGCCACCGTAGCGGCTACGAAATGCAGAAATTGTGATAACAGACTTCGCTCATTGAGCATTTTCGATGAAGTTCCTTTCTTCGCTTTTAGCGGCGGGCGTTCACACAGACACCTGCTGCAATTCTATTCTAACGAAAAATACATCGGAAGTCAAATATACTTGCCGTTAAGAGCAAGAGAGTATATAATGAAAACCACAAGAAAAACTGGGAGGTATACCCTATGAAGCTCTATGTGATGGACGCCTTTGCCAATCGGATCTTCGGCGGCAACCAGGCGGGCGTGGCACTGCCGGACCGGGAGCTGTCTGATGAGACCATGCGGCAGATCGCTGCGGAGATGAAGCACTCGGAGACGGCCTTTATACATATGGAGCCGGACGGCTCCGTATCCCTGCGCTATTTCACCCCCGCCGGGGAGGTGGACCTGTGCGGCCACGCCACGGTGGCGTCCTTCGCCCTGCTGCGGCAGCTGGAGAAGATCGGCGACGGCGACCACACGGCCCATACGAAGGCCGGGGAGCTGAACATCACCGTCAGGGGCGGTACTGTCTGGATGGATATGGCGCCGCCGCAGCTGATCGGTGACATCCCGGCAGCGGAGCGCGCCGCGCTGTACGCCGCCTATGGCCTGACGGAGGCGGACTGCCCGGAGGGATATATCCCACGGATGGTGTCCACCGGCCTGGCGGATATTATGATGCCCGTCCGGGACCATGAGACGCTCATGCGGGCAGTGCAGAACGCACCGATGGTCACGGAGCTGTCACGGAAGTACGATGTGACCGGCGTGCATATGTTCTGCCCGGGGCGGGACGGCGTGACGGCCTGGTGCAGCAACTACGCGCCCCTGTACGACATCCCGGAGGAGTGTGCCACCGGGACCAGCAACGGTGCACTGACGTATTATCTTTACCTGCGAGGCGATGTGGAGCCGGAGCAGGAGAATGTGTTTTTGCAGGGCGAGCACATGAGTCGGCCCAGCGAGATACGCAGTATGCTGTATGAAAAGGACGGCGCCGTGATGGTCCGTATCGGCGGCAGCGCGGTGATGAGCCTGGATTGTGAACTGAAGCTGTGAGCAAAAAAAGAAAGCCCGCGAGGGCTTTCTTTTTTTGCGGATATAGGCCACGGCGAAGAGAGAACAGGTATCAGACGTAGCGCTGGGTGGTGACGTCGAACACGCCGCGGGTGGTGATACGCAGGCTGGGGATCACCGGCAGGGCCATGAAGCTCAGGGTCATAAACGGGTCGATACCGGTGGACACGCCCAGGTCGTAGGCAGCTTTTTTGGCGTTCTCCAAGTCGCGGTTCACGTTTATGAGGGTGTCGTCGGACATGATGCCGGCGATGGCCAGCAGCAGCTCACCCTTCACCTGACCGTTCTCCACTACGGTGATGCCGCCGTGCTGCTGTACGATGCGGTTGGCGGCGAAGGCCATGTCCTCCTCATTGGTACCCACTACGATGATGTTATGGCTGTCGTGGCTGATGCTGGTGGCCACGGCACCCTTTTGCAGGCCATAGCCCTTGATGTAGCCCAGACCGATGTGGTGGGTGTTCTTATGACGCTCGATGACGGCGATCTTCAGAATGTCATAGTCCACGTCGATACGGTCGGTGTAGCCGCCGTCGGTGGTGGTGATCTCGCCGTTGACCATGCCAATGACCGCGTGGGGACGGCTGTCGGTGAAATCGGCGGCGGTCAGCGGGGCCACATGGAAGGTGTCGTGGGCGCGGTTGACCAGATAGGGGTCGATCTCCGGGACGGGGAAGTCCGCCACCACACCATGGTCTACCATCAGTACGCCGCGCTTGTAGACCTTTTCGATGTTAAAGTGGTCAAAGTCGTCGATGATGACGAAGTCCGCCAGATAGCCTGGTGCGATGGCGCCGCGGTTGTTCAGCAGGAAGTAGCGGGCAGCGTTGTGGCAGGCGGCCTTGATGGCGGTGATGGGGTCGGCGCCCAGGGAGATGGCCTTCTTCACAATGTAGTCGATGTGGCCCTTTTCCAGCAGATCGTTGGGGTGCTTGTCGTCGGTGCAGAACATGCACCGCTCCACATACTTGTCGCACAGCAGGGGAGCCAGCGCCTCCAGATTGCGGGCGGCAGTGCCCTCGCGGATCATGATGAACTGTCCCCGCTCCAGCTTGGCGATGGCGTCCGCCAGATCGTGGCACTCGTGGTCGGAGTACACGCCTGCCGCCACATAGGCATTGAGGTCGTTGCCCTTCAGGTCGGGGGCGTGGCCGTCGATCTTCTTGTGGTGGGCCTGGCTGGCCACGATCTTCTCCACCACCTGGGGATCGCCGTTGATGGTGCCCACGAAGTTCATCATCTCCGCCAGACCCTGCACCCGGGGATGGTCGTAGAACGAGTCGATGGCCCGGTAGTCCAGGTTGGCGCCGGACTCATCCAGCGGCGTGGCCGGCACGCAGGAGGGCAGCATGAACCGCACGTCCACCGGCAGATCCTCCGTGGCCTGCAGCATGTACTCGATGCCGTCGGTGCCCATGACGTTGGCGATCTCATGGGGATCGGTGATAACGGTGGTGGTGCCGTGGGGCAGCACGGCCTTGGCGAACTCCGTGGGGCTGACCAGCGAGCTTTCCAGATGGATGTGGGCATCCACGAAGCCCGGCAGCACGATCTTGCCGGTGACGTCCACCTCCACCGCGCCGCTGTATTCACCCATGCCCACGATAAGGCCCTCCGCCACGGCGATGTCGCCGTGACACAGCTCGTTGGAGAACACGTTGACGTAGGTGGCGTTCTTCAGCACCAGATCCGCCGGCTCCCGCCCGGCGGCCACGGCGATGACCCGCAGCTTCTTGTTGAGCTTGCGGTTGATCTTGCCGGCATAGCTTTCCTTTACAGCCATATTTCACAGGCTCCTTTCCCAAATGACTCCCAAGCGCCATTAGTTATGTTAATTCTAAATATTACCACAGCTTATAAAGAATGTCCAGTCTCCCAGCTATAAAAAAAGTGCGGCAGCCCTGACGCTGCCACACTTTTTACTTATGTATGCCGTCTTGACGCCCGGCTCACTTGATGCTGCCGTCGGCGTTGAACACCGGCAGGGGGGCCAGGAACTTGATGTCAGTGCGGTCGGCGGCCTCGCCCTCGGCCAGCACGGCCACGCGGCCCACCACGGTGCCACCCGCCAGCTTCACCAGCTCCTCCATGGCGTGGATGGAGCCGCCGGTGGAGATCACGTCGTCCATCAGCAGGATGCGCTTGCCGCGGATGAGGTCGGCGTCGTCCCGGCCCAGGTACAGCTTCTGCACGCCGGCGGTGGTGATGGACTTGTCCTCCACATGGATGGGGTCGGGCATGTAGGCCTTGGGGCCCTTCCGGGCGATGAAATACTTGTCGGCGCCGCTCTGGCGGGCCATCTCGTGGATCAGGGGGATGGACTTGGCCTCGGCGGTGAACAGATAGTCGTAGCTGTCCCGGTCCACCAGCGCCAGCATCTCGCGGGCACAGGCCACGGTCAGCTCCGCGTCGCCGAAACAGATAAAGGCGCCGATGTACAGATCGTCGGTCACCTTACAGATAGGCAGCTCCCGCTGCAGACCGGCCACGGTAATGGGATACACAGACATGATTCAAAACTCCTTTTGCGGCGCGGCACGGAGAACGGGCCGTCTGCCGTCATGAATTGGGAGCGCTGCACAATACAGCGACAGTCTACATTATAAGGTAAATCGAAAAAAAGTCAAGATGCAGACGGGCAGTCCCGCAATTTTGCGCGGAAAAGCGGCCGCACTTTAAAGTGCAAAAGCAATGCCGCTTTCGCAAAAAATGTGCCGGTTTCGCAGGGGTTTGGTACTGTGTTTTGTGAACGGAGATTCAACAATATGCACAAAAAGAGAGACGGATTTTTTACGGGGACAAAGGGCGGATTTGTCCGCTGACCCCTTGAGAAAAAAGGAAAATGGTGTTATCATCGGTACAGATGGAAGCGCGGAAACGCCGCGCCGACACATTCTGAACGGAACATTTATTTGAGGAGGAATTATTTATGAATGCTTATCTGGCCAGCGTTCTGGAGAACGTCAAGACCAAGCATGGCAACGAGCCTGAGTTCGTGCAGACCGTCGAGGAAGTCCTGTCCTCTCTGGAGCCTGTGATCGAGAAGCACCCTGAGTACGAGAAGGTCGATCTGCTGGGCCGCATGGTCGAGCCTGAGCGTATGTTTACCTTCCGCGTGGTGTGGTGCGATGACAACGGCCAGTGGCACACCAACCGCGGCTGGCGCTGCCAGTTCAACGGCGCCA
>OIXG01002117.1_pt1 | contig 16141 bp, 13 predicted proteins | sample 1587731 | NCBI WGS metagenome assembly OIXG01 (sample SAMEA3888908, study PRJEB22519) | human gut metagenome | biome: human gut; feature: human-associated habitat; material: faeces | place: Denmark | collected 2010
CTAGTACTTTCATATATATTTCTCCATAAAAAAATTCCGTGTATTTACTCATACACGGAATTCACACATTCAGTAAATATTGCATCCTGACTTCCATGTCTATAGGATATACGTTTCTTCTATATATATCTTATATATCGGATGTCACCCGCCCAATATTAACCCATTATTCTATTTAATATGCCTATTTATTAATGCATTTTTAAAACTGTTCTCCAAGCATTTGCTTTAACTTCTGCGTAAACACATATGCACCAAGGTAATTGAGATGATCCTTGTCATAATAGTACTTCTTATCCTCTGTCATTTCATCTTCCAGATATGATGTGAATCTGAACGGATATCTGTTGCTCAAGTTCTCTATAACTCCCATAAACTGTTCTTTCCACTTAATATAATATGGTTCTCTCTTATCAAGAATCCCTTTATATATTGGAAGAAGTATTATATTTACTTTAATGTCAGGCCACTTACTATATATTAAAGCAAGCATATCATTCATAACAGACACATTTTCACTGATGGTTTCGGGATACTCATTGCGCACAGTGCTTGATGTTACCTCATACTCTTCAACAAGTCTGTCCGTAATCATCTCCATTCTCTGTTCGACCCTGTTAACGCCTCTGTAATCGGCATACCCATTCATATAATATGTGTCCGGGAACAAATCCTTCCACATCCCAAGCTTACTTATATCCAATCCTTTATATTTGCTATATAGAAGATAATTGCGGACTTCCTCGAGGCTGTTTTTATATATTTTATTGCGTGTCATATTATGTTCATCAAGATTGTAACCGCCCCACATAAAATATCTGTATATATTCTTAGCAAGAGATGTATCAAAATTAAAATATTCATAATCATACATATCTATAATTATATGTTTGAGATCTTTTATCTTCTCCCAGTAATTATCTATGCAATACTCAAGAGTCTTATAATTATAATATATATCCTGTGATGAAACAGCTAGATTAGCATAATGCCCCTGTAATCTGTCTGCAAGTATTCCAACCTCCGCATGTGACAAACCAAGAATCAGTCCATCATATGAATGATGTAAAGGATTACTCATAACCAGATCTGCCCTCATGGCAGGCAGCATTGCTTTATGCCATAAAATATAATCAAATACTGTACAGCTGTCATTAGTAACAATTGTCTTAATCATAACTGTAATATCTGCCGATAACTTATCATCATCAAACATAACAACTATACTGTCATAATCATTGATACCCGAATCCATAAGCAGTTCTGGTCCAAATGTGCCATCCCAATAATAGACATCAACCATATGAGCAGTATCATCTAATGCCTGCAATGCATAATCCGTAAACAGCTTTTCTCCAATAACAAGTATATTCATTCCTACACCTCATAATTCATTATCATTACAGGCTTGTCTGCATTTCTGTACTCCTGAACCACTGAAGATATATCGCCATAATATGCATCACATGAATTAAGTATATCCTTGTCTCTGTCACTGCATATATGTCCGATTTCTTCAATTCTGTATTTATCCCTGATTGTATTTATCTGCTCACTAAGATTCCTGTTTATATCCTCCATAACAGTATCAACAAGGCTCTGAACACACCAGATAACCTCTATCTTATCTGAGTATTGTTTAAATACATCTAATACATTCTTTATCTTGCCCGCCGCTATCTCTGAATTCTGCATAAGTCCGCTTATTGAAGTATAGAACAAAATCTTTATTTTTCCATTGCCTTTAACAACATTATGTCCCTCATTCTTCATCCAATCCGGTTTAACATATATTTTATCTTTCCATATGTTTTCAGTTTCTTTCCCTGCGAATTCAGTCAGCTTCTTTATATACATATTACGCATATTCTCAGACTGTACGTATACCTCATCAGAATTTACTACACCAGGTACTGTGCAGAAACAGCCCATGTTCTTATACTCCCGTTCATTAGAAGAATTAAACTCTTCAAGTGTAAACGACTGTATATAGACAAGTTTGTTAGTACAACACTTTAACCTGTCTGAATAATATTTTTTTTCAATTCCTATTGCTTTATTTTCATTATCAAAAGGATTCTGTATATATATAATGTCTGGATGATGCAGAGCAATATCATATTGTGCTAAATCAATGGCACCAATATCTGTTGTAAAGTTCCCCAGTTCATTTACTTCTTTCTTTATGCTTCCATCATATTCTTTATAAAAATACGGAAGTACAGCAACATCCACTTCTGTGTCCTGTTCCTCTTTATATTTCTTCCATACATTCTCTATATACTTCCACTCAGAAGCCTTACTCACAAGAATAAGTACTTCTTTCTTTTCGATAATATCTTTTTCTAATATTCTTCTTACATTGTCATACTCAGCTTTTATATCGGCATTATTTCCCTGATACATCGTGTATATAACATCACAGAAATGTTCCAGGCATCTTACACTTTCAGTCCCTTCACCTTTTATCTTCTCGATAAGGTTTCCCATATCAATCACTTCCTGTTGTACATCAACAAGCTTCTCTTTTATGACTTCCGTGTCCTGTATATGTCCGATTTCTTCAATCTGTCTTTCAATATTATCAAGATAATCCTTCAGATACCTTCTATAACCTGACAGCTCTTCAGAATCAGCTTCCCTTACTGCCTTTTTCTCATCATATGTATACTCAGGCAGTTTAAAATCCATAAGTGCTTCAAGCTGTCTCTTCTGTGATTCATAGAACGGATAATCATGACCTCCTGCATTTCTGACAAGCTTCATATAATCACCATACCTCCGCTTTAACATGGCATCAAAGCCTGCTGGCACGGGTATAGTCGTATTTTCAAACGGAATCCTTACAAGCTTCTCGTAGAACTTCTTTGGAATTCTTAAATGTCTTCCATACAGGCTATGTGGCATCATCTGCGTCATTTCCATACATTTTTCATGTTCAAATGATGCAAATACACTCTCAGCCACATTATATAGCTGTATTCTTTCCTGCTCCTTATCTTCAATTGAGGTACAATTAACATGAAGCATATTATTAATTCTTCTCAACGCCTCTGTCTCCTGTGCTTTGTTAAGCCTTCCATCGCCAATCGCATCTGCCACCGTGATAACATACTCTGCTGTTTTTTCACATTTTTCCTGCAACATAGCATCATCTGAGACATTATCATGGACAAATATATCCAGTCCTGCTATATATGGAAATCCATGGAACCTTCTTAAATGTTCATCCTCAAAGCATATTCTGTTTTTGCACACCACCCTTGCAAGAAAATGATGAAAATCTTTCTGCGTGTTAAATGTAAATATCTGAAAACTTTCATTAAATTCTTTAGGCGCCACCTCACAGAATTTTCTATAGTCAGTTCTCATCATTCCAATATCCAGATCATCATCCCATGGAATAAATCCAGCATGGCGGACTGCTCCAAGAAGTGTTCCCCACTCTGCATAATATTTTATATTGTACTTACAGCATATGCGATCCACCTCGCATAATACATCCAGAGCCGTAGCCCATGCTCTCTTTATCATTGATGGAACATAGAATCCATCTCTTACTTCATCTTCAAAATAACTGTCTGGAAACTGCAGCATAATATCTCCATTCTTACCTGTTTTTCATGGCATCTTAAGTTTGTGCGTTATAAATATACATTTTCTATCATAACCGGCTTATTAGCATTTCTACACATCTGTGCCTCTGCTCCTGCCTCACCATAAAATGCATCGCACGCCTTTACAGCGTCCATTAACTCTCCATTGCCCAAGATATATTCATTGTACTTTCTTAAAGCGCACTGATAATCCATAAGAAGTTCTGAATTCTCCCCCTCCAGAACCTCTTCCATATTATTCTCAAACGCAAGTAGGCACACGATATCTTCTTTATATTGTTTAAACACATCCATTGTACGTCCGATTTTTTCAAACATTTCATGCTTATGTTCAAGCACACCATTAGTACTTATATAGTAAAGTATTATTTTCTTATAACTTCCATCGCTTCTGACTGCCTGATTTCTCCATTTCCCAGGTATCCTGTTATATCTTAACGGATTATTATTATCATTTATCAGATACTGCGCACCATTCGAGTTAAGCTGGTTCTCCCACAGATGCCTGCTTTCTTCTCCAAAAAATCCTGTGAGCTTTCTTATATACAGTTTCCTTATATTCTCTGACTGCAATATAACTTCATCAGCATATACCACTCCCGGCATTGTCACATACGAATTCATGCTGACATCTGCTCTCATATCCTGTGCATCAATCTCATCTGTCGTAAAATAAGGTATATATATAAGCTTATCTGTATGCATAAGCAGATTCCTGACATAATAACGTGGGTGTATAGTTGCTGCAACATTATATCCGTCATATGGATTCTGAATAATTATTTCATCCGGATCATCTTTCTCATAATTATATTCATCCTCTGACAGCACATTAATATAGTCCGGATACTCTGCGCTTGTACTGTATTGTTCAACAGTTCCATCATAATTCTTATAATAATATGGAACAGAAACAACCTTTACATCTACATCTTCCCTGTCCTTATACTCTCTCCACAGCCCATCCATTGCATCCCAATGCTCTGGCTTAAATGGCATGAACACAACATTTTTCTTTTTCTTTTTATTATCCAGCGCCTTTAACACTTTTCTCTTTCCGCGCAATATTGCAACGTGTTCCTTAAATGTTATAACATCTTCAAGCGTATCTTTAAATTCATTAAGACCTGACTCTGATTTTTCCCTGATAATATCTCTCTGTTTATCAAAGAATGGATAATCATGTGAATCCCATGTATGAACCAGTTTCATGTAATCCCCGTACTTTTGTTTAAGAATTGCATCATAACCAAATGGTACAGGAATTGTAATATTTTCAAAAGGAATCCTGACCGCTTTCTTATAATACGAATTACGGAATTTATAGGCTTTATTCTTCTGCCATATAGCCCTTATAGTCAGTTCCTCTGTTTCGTCTTCTGTATAAAGGCTACATAACTGGTCTACAAGTATATTTAATTGCTGTATTATATCTTTTTCCCTGTCAATTCTTACTCCGCATAACTGTTCTATACTTAAAAGATTACTATTCAGCTTTTCTAAGTCCTCTCCTTCAATAGCTTCATTCTCTGAATCTTTCATTCTCATAAACTTGGCTACTGTATTGACAATATCTATAACAGTACATAAATAATCGTCTTCTTCCCTGTCCGGTGCAATAAAATCCAGCGGAAATATGTCTATCCCCGCAACATATGGAAAGCCATGATATTTATCAAGGTATTTCGCACTGAAATCTATTGTTCTCCCACTAATAATTCTTGCCAGCAGATTATCATTATCCTTATCACTTTCTATATTATATATCTGATAACCTTCCGGCATAATATTCTTAACATTTTTAACAAATTTATTAAAATCAGGTCTTTTCATACATATATCCATATCATCATCCCATGGTATGAATCCATGATGTCTTACTGCTCCGAGAAGTGTTCCCCACTCTGCAAAATACTGGATTCCATTCTCTTTGCATGCTTTATCAACATCATTGAGTACCTCAAGCTGCGCTGCCCATGCATGCTTCATCTCTGCTGATACATAGAAACCATCTCTTATCTCATCTTCAAAAAAACTTTTATCAAATTCCATATATGTATGTTCCCCTGTCTGTAATTAATATCCTTGTCTGGTTGCAAAAAGAGCCGGTGCAAGCACCGGCTCTTCTGCTTATAGTAGTAGTTGTTATTAACCGAGAAGTGAAAGTACTCCCTGTGTTGACTGATTTGCCTGAGCAAGCATTGACTGGCCAGCCTGTGTAAGAATGTTATTCTTAGAGTACTTAACCATCTCATCAGCCATATCTGTATCACGGATACGTGACTCAGCAGCCTGAGTATTCTCAGATGTTGTATCCAGGTTGTTGATTGTATGCTCAAGTCTGTTCTGAAGAGCACCTAACTTAGATCTCTCTGTAGAAACCTTAGTAATAGCAGCCTGAATGATAGACATTGAAGTACCAGCTGTTGCATTAGAGCTTACTGAAATCTTAGTAGCTGAAACTCCGAGGTTAGAAGCATTCATCTTACCGATTGAGATACCAATAATCTGACCAGAAAGTGAACCAACCTGAAGGCTCTTTCCTGAGAATGAACCATCTAACAGATTCATTGTGTTGAACTGTGTTGTAGAGTAGATTCTATCAAGCTCTGAAGTTAACTGTGTAATCTCAGACTGAATAGCTTCTCTATCAGATGTTGTGTTAGTATCGTTAGCAGCCTGTGTTGCTAACTCATTCATTCTCTGTAAGATAGAATGTGTCTCGTTAAGAGCACCTTCAGCTACCTGAATAAGTGAAATACCATCTTCTGCATTAGAAGAAGCCTTGTTAAGACCTCTGATCTGGCTTCTCATCTTCTCTGAGATTGAAAGACCAGCTGCATCATCACCAGCACGGTTAATCTTGTAACCTGATGATAACTTCTCTGTTGACTTCTGGAGTGCGCTAGAAACTGTACCCATCTGTCTGTTTGTGTTCATTGCTGATAAATTGTGTTGTACTACCATAATATTTTCCTCCTTGAAATTAATTTAGATGCAACATCCTTGAAGCATCTTGTTATGGTTTACAGGAAACTATCTGTTTCCCTGTACTTTATATATCGGACTTAAGTCCTGAAACTTTAGCCCGTAATATAACTTTTTTAAGTTACTGCTTGGTGTCCATAAACTGAGGTTCATTGCTTAACTTACTCATATTCTGATAATATGACTTCGCCATAGAAGCACTTCTCTTTGCTTCTCTGTGTTCCTGTCTTTCTCTTCTGAACATTGCTTCTACCTTTACTTTATTATGGGCTTCCTGCACTTCAATCTTAGCACCTAACTCAGTAACTTCCTTAATAAGCTGTTTCATTGCAGCTATTTCACTGCTGTATTTGGTTTTATTGCCAGCAAGCTCTTCCTTAATTCTGTCATATAATGACTAAAATCCCTCATCCAGCAAATCAAGCTCATCAATGCAACTTCCTTTTGCTTTCATATTATCATCAAATGCATCACCATTCAATGTTTCTTCTGAAAGAATCTGATTCTGCTCTTCATTAATAATTCTGATAAGAATTCCTTTCTTCTTATTAAGGCTGTCTATCATCATCTGAAGATAATTAGTAGTCATATATTAATCTCCTACTGGTTCATTCCCCTTGTACGGTTCATAACCTCTTTCCAAGTATCTCTCATGCCTCTTATTTCAACTAATGCCTGATTAAGTATCTCTGGATCTTTCTTAACATTAGCATTAACTAAAAGGGAGTATATGTAGTCATATATTTTCTCAAAATCTTCTGCAACAGGATATTTATGATTAAGTGTCACCTTAAACTCTGTAATTATATCTTCAGCCTTCTTAATATTAGTATGAGCTTTCTGTAAATCGCCCTTTTCTATAGCTATCATGGCTATATTGCAAAACTTAATTGCCCCTTCATAAAGCATAAGTGTAAGTTCTGCAGGACTTGCTGTAAGAATCTTATTTCTGTTATATTCCTGTGCTATATTCTGATTAAATGCCATGTTTTCCTCATTTCCCATAAGCTTCCATGCTTATGCGGTTGTTAATATGTACTATTATCCAAAAAGTCCAGATAACGATGATGACTGCGCATTCATCTTGGCAAGCGCTGATTCCATTGCTGAGAACTTACTATAATAATAATCTTCCCATGTAGTAACCTTGTCTTCTGCCGCAGATATCTTAGTATTATACTCTGAATACTGCGTATTCATCTGCTTATCATTATATATAGTATAAGCACTGCTTGTTGATGATGCTGCCATCTTCTTTCCAAGATCAGTATACAATTGTGTAGATAACTGTGAAAAGAATGATATAACCGTATCAGGGTCATTAGATATCATCTCTCTTAACTTATCTGTATTAGCTGATGTCTTAGAATCATCCTTATCACCATCTATATGATATACACCTGTTTCGTTCTCTGGAGAATTAAAATATCCAAGTGTAGCTATTCCAAAACTAGAAAGTGAATATGACTTATCTCCCACCTTGAATGATTTTGCCATATCATTCTTCATAGTATCAAGAACACTTCCAAGTGTTGAATCTTTTCTAAGAAGTGAATCCTTAATCTTTTCTTCCCACTTCTTAACCTCATCATCAGACATTGCATCTTTCTCATCACTTGTAAGAGGCTCATAACCCTTAGAACTTGCCGCATTGTAGGCAACATCTACAGACTTGACAAGGTCATTATAATCCTTAAGAAAGCCTTTAATCATATCATATATACCATCCACATCTGTGTTGGTTGTGATAGTTACTTCATCGTTACCGGTAACTTCCATTGCCTCGATTGTAAGACCATTGATTGAGTAATTATTAGAGTTGTTAGTAAATGTTGCCCCATTAAGCTCAATCTCTGAATCCTGTCCTGTTATTCTGACAGCACCTGAAGATGACGCACTACCAGCAACATTTGATGCCATGGCAATTTTAGAATCAAGTAATGCCTTAGCTTTGGCCTGTCTGTCAGCATTAGTATCGCTTACTTCCTGTAATACATTGGCATTAGAAGCATCTGCCACAGCTTTTCCATCATCGCCGATTGTCACATAATCCTTAGTATCCTGTATAACCTTGGAATTATCATCATACACCTTAATCAGTGATTCATTAGACGCTTTTTTCTTTACCGCAGCCTCATATTCATCCTTGACACCATCTTTTTCCATAGCCTCTGTGTCATATTCGTACACAACATTGCCATCAGAATCTTTAACTGTATTGCCCTCTGAATCCACCTTTTCCTTCTTATACTTATCATAAGCATTAAGAATATCTGGTGTCTCTGTCTTAAGCTTTGCCACATATTCATCTAATGTATATGTATGATCCCATGTATCATCTGCTGCCAGTGCATCCAGCTTATTCTTGGCAGTATTGTACTTATCAGCATAACTCTTGGCAGTATCCTCAGCTGTAATCTTAGTATACATGCTCTCTACTTCTGCATTATACTCGTCACTGCCCTCTGTTAAAGCTGCAAGCCTCTTATATTCTGCTGAATCAGTATCATTAACCGTATATATTCCAAGCTTCTGTAATGCATTAAGTCCATTAGAGTCATTAGCCACAAGCGAGAAATCGTTATCCTTGCCTGACTCCTTAGAGCTTATAAAGAATCTTGCATTATTCTCATCAAAGCTTGCATTAACGCCAGCTTCCTTTAACTTAGATACAAACTGGTTAACATTCATATCTGATGTTATATCAATACTCTTGGTTCCAGAAGCAGTCTTAAAACTTATAGAACCATCTGTTGTTCCAACTATGTCTGATACCTTAGTATCACCTGTAATCTTGCTTCCATCAGCAGCTTTAATCTGTCCACCTGTAAGATATCCTGTTGACGCCAGCTGCTTAACCTTAAGTCTCTGTGTACCATTAACAGCAGATGAACTTGCTGTTACCTTGGCATACTTATCATTAGACACACTTGATGTCTTCAGATTATAACTTGTAGAAAATCTTGCACTTGAAAGCTTTCCACTATAAAAGCCATAAATACTTGTATTCATGGTCTTCCACTTTTCCTGCTTCCATGAAAGCTTAGTCTGAGCTTTAACAAGATTATCCTTCTTTAACTTATACGATGATACGAGTGCTGAAACAAGTGATTCTGTATCCATACCCGATACCATACCAGATAGCCTTATTGCCATAGCTTATCTCCTCTCATCAACCATGATACCTGCAAGCTCCCATGCCTTGGCAAGCATCTCAAGAGCTTTCTCTGAAGGTATCTCTTTAATAACTTCGTCTGTATCTTTATCTTTAATCTTAATCGTGATTCTGTTAGTTGGTTCGTTGTAGCCGAATTCAGCGATTGTGTTGTTGTTAAGAACCTTCCTTATATCCTTAACATCAGCCATAGATTCAGCCTGCTTCTTTGCCTTGTCATTGTCATTAGCGTTGCTGCCATTCTTCTCACTGTCTGCTGCCTGTCCTACAGAAACTGCTACATTAGATGCTGCTGACTTCGCTGAATCAACAACAACCTCATTGCTCTTATCTGTAACTGATGTAACACTGCTTACCTGTGATACCGGCTTAGTAGCCTGTAAATTCTGGCTCTGGTAGCTTGACGCTGCCGCTACTCCATTAACTTCCATTCCCATGATACAATTCCACCTCCGTGTGAAAACAAAACTTTATCCTGTAGTTACATTCATGTTGTACTGCATATATCGGAAAATGTTAAGTAAAATTTAACCCTTTGGACAAAAATATACACAAATAAAACAAATCATTTCTTAAATAACTGGTTAAGAGACTTCACATCAACCGAACTTGCTGCTTCCTTATTAGAATCAAGTATCTGTGCATACACTTCCTTACGATATATAGGCACTGACTTAGGAGCTGATATGCCAAGCTTTACCTGATCGCCCTTGATTTCGATTATTGTAATCTCAATATCATCGTTAATAATGATTGCTTCGTCTTTCTTTCTTGATAATGCGAGCATATTAGTTCTCCTCCTTCTTTAGAATATCGTATATAGGATATCTTACCTGATATTCAGAATTATCTGCTATAAGCTGTATTCCTTTCATTGTATCAAAATCAACGATGATAGGAGCTTTAAGATTAATTGTCATCTTAGTAATATCCTGTGGTACCGTGAGCGCACAGTACACTCTGATATTATCATCCTGTATATCATCTCCGAGAGACTTAAGAAGTTCATCCTCAACAACAGGATCATATGTCTCATACACGAATTCCGGCTTCATGACAGGAAGTGCAAGTGTTGGCTCATCAATCGCCTGAAGCCATATAATTGATATATTCTCTTCTTTCTCTGCATCATACACAAGTGTATACTTCTTCCAGTCCTCAAATCCAATGATTCCCTTGTCAAATGTAATGATTTTATCCTCACTAACCTCAATTTCACCAAACCATTTAGTCTGTACTTTCATGTCAAACCTCCAAATCTTAATTCTATCCTTATTTCTTCATAAGCTTTGCATACTGCTTATGCTGGCTACCCAAGGAAATCAAGCAGTGTCTGCTGAACAACCTTGCTCGCTGCTGATAATGCTGCCTGATATACAAGCTGTGCTGATGTATATGTAACAACAATCTCTTCCAGATCAATGTCTTCATTCTGAGACTTAAGATCAGTGAAATTAGTCTTCTGTTCTGTAAGTCGTGTCTTCGTAAGATCCAGTCTTATCTGTCTGTTTCCTACATCAGCCTTCGCATTAGATACCTGCTCCTGATAGCCCTGCATCTGTCCGATTCCTGCTTCAAAAGTATCTTTCATCTTAGATTTTGCAAAATCTCTCTGCTTTGTAAGACCTTCCTTAATCTCGCTTAACTTCTTCTGTGAAGCCTCATCGCTGTACTGTCCTTCCTTCTGCATAGACTCAATCTTTGATATCTGGTCATTAATATCAAGGACATTCTGTACCGCATTGACAAGGTCATCAACATTTCTTCCAAGATATATATTGAAAGCTTCATCGGCTTCCGTATTAACCTTAATCTTCTGTGAGAAATTAATGATATATTCAATATCCTCCCTCTGCTTGTTGTACTCAATTCCTGTATTATTATCAACACAGTTAAAATACATTGTCGGGTCAATGTCACCCTTTATAAAATTGCTCTTCTCGTATGTAACTGAAAATGCATTATCAGCATACACTGACTTGTATACATTCTCACCAAGAAGAAGCTCGCCTGTTGTTGAGTTAATTGCGATTTCATTCTCGCCCGGAACATAATTAGGATCTGTCGTTGTAACAACATTTACAGCAGTATCAGCTGTATTACCGTCTGCATCAGTTACCGTAACAGTAAGTCCTCCATCTACAGTAACACTCCCATCATCAGCAATAGTTATATTGGCAGAATTATTATCTCCCATGCTCATTGAAAATGTTTTTCCGTTAATCTCGTCATATGCAAGCTGGATTCTGTGTACATCTGTTATATTAGGTGTGATTATATTTCCGTTAGCGTCTGTCTTTACATTAAGATTGATAATATCGTCATTAGTATATGCATTAGTGTATGCTGTCTTATTAGATAAATCCTCCCTTGTAAAGTTCTGTGTAATTGTATAATCAACATCTTTAGCAGTTTCATCTGACTGATATGTCAGAGGCTTATCTGTAGCATGTCCTGTAAATACATATCTTCCGGCATAATCAACATTCCCCTGCTCATAATAAGCTTCCACCAGCTTGTTAAGACTTTCAGCAAGAGTGTTACGCTCAGATTCTGAATATGAATCCGTAGAGCCCTGCACACAGTAATTATACAGATCCTGTATAATCTTGTTGCTTTCGTCTAATGCATCATGAGTTACGCTTAACCATGATGATGCATCAGGAATATTCTTTCCAAGATACTGTGTTACCTCATCAAGACTTGAACGCAGTCTCAATGCCCTGATGGCTATAATAGGGTCATCAGAAGGCTTATTAATCTTTTTCTGTGTTGAGAGCTGTGTACTTAAATCATTAAGCTGGCTCTTATTTCCCTGAATATTGGATATTGAGCTGTTTACCATCATCTGGTTAGTAATACGCATATTGTGCCTCCTTATATCGCGAATCAAAAACCGCCCCTATTGTGAGGAGAAGAATTCTTTTACTATTTTATACACCTGTATTATTAATAAGTCTGTCATATAACTGATTCATGACAGTCATCATCTTCGAACTTAAATTATATGCCTGCTGGAACTTTACAAGATCCATGGCTTCTTCATCTGTATCAACACCCATTACAGATAATCTCTGATTCTGTATAGTTGTCTTAAGATTGTTGTAATTCTTTGTAAAATTAATTGCCTTACTTGCATCTATTGACATATCACTGACAATACTTTCGAGGAAATATGTTCCCGTACCTCCGTCATATATCTTAGCATCTTTAGAATTGATAAGGTCTACAATCAGGCTTGTATTGGCTTCTCCATCGCTTTCCTTGTACTTGGTAGCAAGAAGGTCCGCGTTATCAATAAGATCCTGATTAACTGTTACACTTGACGCTGTAAGAGCCTTGCTTCCATCTGACATTACAAAAAGTGGAATTCCGCTTGCCGATCCATCTGATGTAACACCCTTTGTAAGAATCTCATTGATTGATGATACAAATGTCTGTATAAACTGGTTAAGCTGTGCCTGATAATAAGGAACTCCCTTATAATTAGTATTGCTGTCCACCTTACTTACTGTATCAGTAAGGATATTACCCTCTGCATCTGTCTTATATGTTTCATTGCCATCATCGTCAGTTGTTGTGGCATATTTTTCAATCTCACCATTACATCCGTCTCTTATATCAATAAGTCCCTTTAACTCTCCGCCTAATGAAGTGCTGTATATGTTAAATGACTGTCCGGTCTCCCACTGTATGTCATACAGACCTGCCGCATCTGATACATTTCTTGGCTCATCTCTTGAAACAGTCTGAAGAGTATGGTAATTATAGCCATTAACAAGCGAATTACCATTAATTGTAATCTGAAGGTCTGTAAGATTATTTCCAATATCTGACTCACTTACTGATATATTAACCAGCTTGGAAAGATCATCAATTAAAGCATTTCTCTGATCCTTAAGATCGTTGGCATTGCCATAATTAGCCTGAATCTGGTTAATCTGCTTATTAAGAGAAGAAATGCTCTGTGCCAGAGAATTAATCTGGTTAACAGTATCTTTAATCTCATTATTAGCGTCTATCTGAACATTCCTTAAATTAGTAGCCAGAGTATTAAAATAATCTGTCATGCTCTTTGCATTATTGATAAGCTGGTTCTTTGCGGATGTATCAGCCGGCGTAAGATCAAGCTGGTTAAGTGCTGCAAAGAAATTCTCATACTCAGTTGAATATCCCTTAAGTGTGAACTCATTGAGATAATTCTGTATCTGTGACATGTATGTATCCTTAACATTGTACTGTCCATAATTAGTATAATTATTTCTGTACTTCTCATCATAGTAAGAATCTCTCGTCTGATTAATTGCATCAACGATAACTCCTGCTCCAAGTGTTCCATATTTAGCATATGAACGTAATGCCTCACCAGCCTTAATTGAAGCTGTTTCTTTCGTATATGACTGGTTATTGATATTAGCAAGATTATGTGATGTAACATTTATAGAGGTCTGCGCCGCCTGCAATCCTGTATATGCAATTGTTAATCCAAAAAATGTTGATGCCATATTATCCTCCTGTATTAATCAGCATTTATATACGTCCAAGTGAAGTAACGAGATGTTCCAGCATTTCGCTTACTACATTAACATATCTCGATGCTGCATTATATGCCTGCTGATACTTTATCATCTTCTCTAACTCTTCATCAGAGGATACACCCTCTGACTGTAGTCTCTGGTTATCATAACCATCAACCATCGTTGTCTGGTTACCTACATAATTATAAAGTGCCTTACCCATAGTGGCATATTCACCAATATAATTATTGTAGAATGACATGTAATCCGACTTCGCATACATGTCCGGGTTAAGGGAAGCGAATTTCTCATCCCATATATCCACGAGTTCCTTGGCTCTGTCAAAATCTTCCTTACCCTGTACAGTAGAAAGTGGAATCTTTCCTACATTCTGTGCTGCTTCAGGATTAATCTTCAGATTGCCAAGCTTATATAATGATTCATAATCTGTCTCGTTAAGATTGTTTCTAAGATAGATTGTCTCTCCGTTATCACCTGTAGTCTTAATATATCTGTCTGTTCCAATTCTTGAAAACAGTTCTGTACCAACAGTCTTATCGTCATCCATACCGTATCCAGTCTTGTCCATGTCAAGCATAAGATACTCATATGAATCAACCGGAACCGCTGCTCCGCCTGCACTCTCGTATAATTTCTCACCAGATGCATAGCTGTAAGTACCATCACCGTTATCAGTTCCGGTAACCTCTCTTCCGTATCTGTCATAAAGAACCGGCTGATCAACTGAATTATATATGTATGTATCTGCCTGAATCTCACTTCCATCTGCATTAAGATAAGGATTAGTCCTTGTCTCAGTTTTCTCCGGACACAAGATTCCGTTGATTCTTTCAACAATTCCATTAACAAGCTTATCAAATCCCGCCATAGCGCTAAGAATTGCTGAAGGCTCTACATATGTATTGTAGTATTCCTGCTGCTTTGCATATTCATTATAGGCCTGCTGATATGCTGTACGGCCTTCCTCAGTACTCATGTCATAATCATTGCTGTCAGGTGCAACCGGAACCACTGTATAATCTACAACCATATTGCCTCTTGCAATAATAAGTCCCTTAAGCTGTCCCTTATCTGTATCATCAGCATTAGATGCCAGCTTACCATCTTCATAAACATCTCTTTCATACGATGGCCATGTGGGAATAACAAGTGTTGTTCCCTCGACAACTCTTGTACTCATAGCTGTAAGTTCGCCTGATGTTACAAGAGGAACTCCGGCTGCATTAATAATAGTTTCCTTATTCTCTGATTCATAATAAGTAATATCTATATATTTGCTGAGTTCATCTATTGCCGCATCTCTCTGGTCTCTTAAATCATTAGCTTTCTCGATACCCGGTGCTTCCACCTTGGCAATACTCTTATTAAGCTTATATATCTGGCCTGCAAGATCATTAATCTTATTAACCATATTACTAACCTGTGTATTAAGAGTTGTCTGGTAATCCCTGAGCCCCTTATACACATTTTCTGATTTCTCTATAAATGCAGTCGCATTCTGGATAAGCGATGACCTTGCAACTGTACTTGTCGGATTCTTGGCAAGTTCATTAATTGAATCATACAGATTGGTAAGATATGACTCATAAGTTACACCCTGCATCTCACCAAACTGATCTTCTATCTCCTGAACAGCATTATACTGGCTTTCATAGAATCCGAGTCTTGAATTTTCATTCCTGTATGCCAGGTCAATATACTGATCTCTTATTCTTCTTACCTCAGATATTGCAACACCAAGTCCATAGCTTGCATAACTTACTTTGTCCTTGCTGTTGACATTGACATATGTAGTATCAGAGAAAGTAACCTGCTGTCTTGTA
>OIXG01002119.1_pt1 | contig 16134 bp, 10 predicted proteins | sample 1587731 | NCBI WGS metagenome assembly OIXG01 (sample SAMEA3888908, study PRJEB22519) | human gut metagenome | biome: human gut; feature: human-associated habitat; material: faeces | place: Denmark | collected 2010
TGACTGACAGGCCTTGCCTGGCAACTTGAATCAGTGTACTCCGTGAGCCAAAGCATGGGGCAATCCTATTGTTTTTTACAAAATGGCTTCCCGGCCAATGCACATCCTAGCATTTGTGCGGTATTGCCCTAATTTTGGAAGTTGATCCATAGTGTTCGCATGATACAAGTTGAAGCGGCCCCGCTCACTGAGCGGGGCCGTTTTTTGATATTTTCCACAAAAGCCGCAGATGCCAGCCAAAAAAAAGACACCTTTTTTACAAGATTCCTCTCCTGCTTTTTCCCTGCTTTTTGCAATATAATCAGAATAACAGAGAAAATCTCTGATGCTTCCGCCGGACGACCGTGCGGAAAGCAAAAAATTTGATGGAGGAATCAACATGAAAAAACTGCTTGCATTGCTTCTTGCGGCGCTGATGGTTTTCGGCATGGCTGCCTGCGCGAAGACAGCGGAGACGCCGGCTGCCGACACACCCGCAGGAGAAACCACTGCCACGGCTGACAAGCCCGCAGAAGAAACCACTGCCGACGAGACTCCCGCCGAGTCTGACGGCGACAAGATCGTGATCCACTACTGGGCACAGTGGACGGAGAACGAGGCGCAGGCCGAGGTCTACAAGGCCGCGATCGCCCGCTTTGAGCAAGCGCATCCCGACTGCACCGTCGAGGTCAACTGGGCGGGCCGCGATGTCCGTGAGATCCTGAGAGCGAGCATCGATTCCGGCAACGCCATCGATATCGTCGACAGCGGTTTTGACCAGATCGTGAACCTGCTTGGCGAGGACTATCTGATGGATCTGACCTCCTACATGGAAAGCAGCGACTTCGAAAAGGCTGTCTCCGCCGGCATGGCAGCGTTTGCAAAGAGCTTCGCTTCCGACGGCACGTCCTGGTACTACATCCCCTCTCAGCCGTTCGTCGGCACCATCTACTACAACAAGGCGATCTTTGCCGAGGCCGGCATCGACGCCATGCCCACCACCTGGTCTGAGTTCATGGATGTCTGCCAGAAAATCAAGGACGCCGGTTATGATCCCATCACGGTCGACGATGCCTACTATCCCTGCCTCTACGGCACCTATCTCGCCATGATGAAGGGCCCGGACTGGGTCACTGAGCTGCTCAGCGACACCACCGGCGCAAATTGGAGCGATCCCGCCGTCGCCCAGATGGCAGACGATTTCGCTGCAATGCGTGCGAACGGCTACTTCTCCGACAGCTGCGGCTCCAACGTCTTCCCGTCCGCGCAGAACGGCGAATTCGCAATGGGCACTGCCGCCATGTACTACAACGGCTCCTGGCTGCCCAACGAAGTGCATGACATCACTGGCGATGACTTCCAGTGGGGTGCTATGTTCTTCCCGGCTCCCGACAACGCCGAGTATCCCTACACCACCTACTCCACCGGCTGCCAGTTCTTCGGCATCACCAAGGGCTGCGAGCATCCGGAAGAGGCTCTGGCGCTGCTGGAGGAGTTCACCTCTGTCCAGACACAGCAGGATATGGTCGACAAGGCGCAGTCAATGCCTGTTGTTGACGGCCTCGAGCTGCCTGAGAACCTCAAGAGCGCCGGCGAGCTGCAGGCGCAGTCCACCGACGTCATTCCCTGGTGCGGCATGTACAGCAGCAACTCCGACGTGAACGCCGTTGTCAACGGTATGTTCGCCGAGCTGCTGGCGGGCTCTGTTGACGGCGCGGGCTTCGTTTCCGGCGTACAGTCCCAGCTCCAGTAAGTTTCGCAATCGACAGGCAGGAGGACGCGAGCCCTCCTGCCTGTGGCAGGTACGAGTCCAGACGCCTGCGAAAAAACCTTAGCATCGCCTGCACGGCGATGAACGGAGGGAGAAATCACATTGAAAAAAAGACAAACGTTTTTCATTCTGGCGTCCATTGGCCCGGCGGTTATCTGCTTTTTGGTAATGTTCGCGTATCCGCTCATCCGGACGCTCCTGATGAGCCTGAATCGGCTGCCCGCGATCAGCAGCAGCACGTCTGAGTGGCAGTTTGCGGGGCTGGACAACTATATCGGTCTGTTCCAGAACAGCGTTTTCGTTGCATCGCTTAAAAATATCGGCGTCATCTGGCTGGTCGGCGGCATTCTGACGCTTGGGATCGCACTTTTCTTTGCCGTCATTCTCGCGTCCGGCGTCAAGGGTAAGAAATTCTGGCGCTCGGCGATCTATCTTCCCAATACCATCTCGGCAGTCGCACTGTCTACCATGTGGCTGCAATATATCTTCCAGAACAAATTCGGCCTGCTCATGCAGCTGTTTACGGCGCTGGGCTGGACGGCGCTGGCGAAGATCAACTGGACTTCGCCGTCGTGGCTGTTCTGGGGGATGCTGATTTCCTATGTCTACGGAAGCGTCGGCTATTTCATGCTGATCCTGCTGTCCGGCATCGAGGGAATCCCGCAGGATATCTATGAAAGCGCCAAAATTGACGGCGCGAATTCCTGGATCAAATTCTGGAAAATTACGTTTCCCCTTCTGCGGAATGTGATCCGAACCTGCATCACGCTCTGGACAGTCGGCGCAGTCAACTTCTTTGTCTGGGCGAAGATGTTCTCCACACGCATCAACACAAAGACCATTACGCCGGTCTATTTCCTGTACGAAAAGGTGTTCGGCGCAGCCGACTCCGGCAGCGTTCTGGATATCGGCGCGGGCGCGGCGGTCGGCGTCGTGGTGGCGCTGCTGGTGCTGGCGTGCTATCTGATCATGAATCGGGTGTTCAAGGAGGAGGCGCTGGAATACTGATGAAAAACAGAAAGAAGCTTACCGGCGCGCGTGCGGTCGGACTGCTGCGCTATCTTCCGCTGATCCTCTGGGTCGCGTTCTTTGTGTTTGCGTTCGGCTGGATCGTGCTGGCCTCGTTCAGCACCACAAAGGAGATCTTTTCAAACGGACTGCTGCAAAGCGGCGTCCACGTTGAAAACTATACCGGCGTATGGGAGCGCAACCATGTCGCGCACTATTTTGTAAACTCGCTGATCACAACGGGGATCCCGTGCGTGCTGATCATCCTGATCGCCGCGCCGGCGGCCTATGTGCTGTCAAAGAAAACGTTCTTCGGCAGAAAGCAGACGTTCAACGCCTTTGTCGTCGGCATGAGCATCCCGCAGGTCATGCTTGTCATCCCGATCTACTGCTGGTTTGTCAAGGCGAATCTCGTCGGGCACCTGTCCACGCTTGTGATCCTGTACACGACGCTGAACCTGCCGTATACGGTGTATTTCCTCACGGCGTTTTTCTCCACCGTCCCCACGGCGCTGGCTGAGGCGGCCATGATCGACGGCTGCTCCGAGATGAAGGCCATGTGGAAGGTCATGATCCCGATGGCCTCGCCCGGCATCATCACCGTGACGATCTTTAATTTCATGAACATCTGGAACGAATATTTCATGGCGCTGATCTTTGCCAACGGCAACGACAAGATCCGCACGCTCTCCATGGGCCTGCAGAACATGATCACCTCCATGAAGTATACCGGCGACTGGGCCGGCCTGTTTGCCGGGGTCATCATCGTTCTGGTCCCAACGCTGATCCTGTATCTGCTTTTGTCTGAAAAAATCGTGGCCGGCATCACCGGCGGTGCGGTCAAGGGCTGAGCGAAGGCCGTTGCACGACGGCGGCCGATGTGGTAAAATACCGCAGGAAGGCCGCGCAGGATCAGCTCTGCCGGATATATACGTTATTTGCGCGGACAGCCGCGGACGCCGTAGAGCTTTCGGTGCCCCGCAGCTGTCCGTTTGCGCATTTGGAAAGGAAATGAACGATGAAAAAACGGCTGGCCATTTTCGGTGTGATCGCCGCGCTTCTGATGCTGGCGGCGTGCAGCGCCGCCGCGCCCGAGTACGGCACGGAGCAGACGCAGGAGCAGGAACAGATCGTCCTGCACCTTTTCCACTATCAGGGCGAGGCGGAGGAGGCCTATGGCCACGTGATCGCCGCGTATGAAAAGGCGCATCCCAACGTGAAGATCAAAAGCGAGTTTTTAAACTCGGAAAACTATAACTCCACGCTTGACGCGCGCATCGCCGTGCAGGACTGCCCCGATCTCATCGGCGTGCATCCGGGCTATGCGCAGGCGCTGCCATTGGCGCGGGCGGGCTACCTTGCCGACTTGAGCGGACAGCCGTGTCTTGAAAATGTGCGGGAGTCAGACGCGGAGACCGGCAGCCTTGCGGGCAGCATCTATGCCGCGCCGACCGATCTGACCTATATCTGTACATTTTACAATGCGGATATTTTTGCGCAGTATGACCTCCCGGTGCCCACCACCTGGCAGGAGTTTCTTGACGTATGCCGGAAGCTGAAGGACGAGGGCATTACGCCCCTCTCCGTCTGCTATAAGGACGCATGGATCCAGAGCCTGATCCCGTATGCGCTCTCGGCCACGACGATCTACCGGGAAAACCCGGACTTTGACCGCGAAATGGCCGACGGGACGCGGCATTTTGACGGCGCGGAGTGGAAAAAGACGTTCGAAATGCTGAAAACGCTGATCGACAGCGGCTATGTGACGGAAAACTTCCTGCAGACGACATACGACCAGCAGCTGCGCGCGTTTGCGGACGGCCGCGCGGCCATGATGGTCATGGGCTCCTGGGGTGTGTCGATGATCCGGAGCATGAATGCCGGCTGCAATTTCGGATTGTTCATTCTCCCCGCGTCGAGCGACGGCGTCAACTGGATCCCGTCGTCGGTCGGCGGCATGCTGGCCGTGAGTGAGCAGAGCGCACACAAGGAGACGGCGATCGACTTTTTGAATTTCTTCCTGACAAACGACGATGTTTACCGTCAGTTTTTGCAGGAGACCGGCAATTTGCCGGTAAAAACCGGGTTTGACGCCGGATGTGATCCGGTGCTGGAAACGCTGATCTCGGGCATCACCGACAGCTATCCGTTCCTGGATGTGAACTGGCCGAGCGGGATGCAGATGGTATTCCTGAAGACCGTGGAGGAGATCTCGACCGGCGGGAGCATTGACGATGCGCTGGACAGGCTGGATCAGACATGGACGGAGATTTACAAAAAGGAAGAGTGACCGATGGAAAACAGGAAAATGCAGACAGAATATGGATTTCCCTGCCGCGAGGCAAAGCCGGTCTGGCTGCCGGACGGCAGCCAGCCGAACCGGTATGTGCAGTTTTTGCAGAAATTTACGTGGGACGGAGACGGTGCGCTCAGCCTGCAGCTCAGCTGCGACAGCCGCGCGCGGGTGTGCCTGAACGGCGAACGGATCGGCTTCGCGTTCTACGACGGAACGGACGACACCAGCTGGTATGAGACGTTCGACCTTTCCGCCGCGGCGGTCAGGGGCGAAAACACGCTTGAGATCGAGGTGTGGTATCAGGGCGTATCCAGCAACTGCTACACGGCGGGGCGCGCATACGTGATCTTCGCCGTCATGCGCGGCGAAGGCGCGTGTGCGGTAGCCAGCGGCGCGCAGACGCTCTGCCGCGCGGATACGGCCTATCGTGCGGGCAAGGTCCCGACAAACCAGACCGGCATGGTCTGGTACTATGACCAGACGGCCGAGCCGCAGCGCTATGCGCCGGCGGCGGAACTTACGACGGACGGACGGCGCTATGCGCCGCGCCCGATCGCGCGTCAGGTGCTCTCCGGGCGCAAACGTGCTGCGGTCTGCGCGCACGGCTATCTGCTGCCGGGCGACCGGGAACCGTTTGAGTCGGCGTTTTTGTCGGCACGGGGAAAGAACGTGCAGCTCGACGCCGGCGCAGACCGCTATGAGATCTGGGACTGCGGCGAGGAATCGAGCGGGCTGCTGGAGATCGAGGTCTCGTCCGCGGCGGGCTGCCGCGTGGAGCTTGGCTGGGGCGAGCATCTGGACGATCTGCGTGTACGCAGTCACATCGGAAGCCGCATGTTCCAGACTGCCGTGACCTTCGGCGCGGGAACGCACTGCTTCCGCCACGATTTTCAGCGCATCGGCATGCGATGTCTGGAGGTGCATCTGCATCCGCTGAACGGCGGAACGGCGCAGTGCCTTTACGCGGGCGTGCGCCCGCTTGACTATCCGGTAACGGAGCGCGGCGAATTTTATTGCAGCGACCGGCTGCATATGCAGATCTATCGCACGGCGGTACATACGCTGCGGCTTTGCATGCATGAGCACTATGAAGACTGCCCGTGGCGCGAACAGGCGCTTTATGCCATGGACTCGCTCAATCAGGCGGTGTGCGGCTATTACTGCTTCGGCGAATATGCGTTTGCGGCGGCGTCGCTGCGGATGCTTGCGCGCGGCATGCAGGCAGACGGCTTTCTGGAGCTGCATACGCCCGGCAAAGAGGTCGTCACCATTCCGTATTTCACGTTCATGTGGGTGCTTGGCGTGCGCGACTATCTGCGTTACAGCGGCGACCGGGAACTCGTGCGTGCGCTCTGGCCAAGCATCCGTCTGGCGGCGCAGTGCCGCCTGCGTGAATGCAGGGACGGGCTGCTGCCGGTGCCGGTCGAGACAAAATACTGGAGCTTTTACGAGTGGAACGACCTGCTGTCGGGCGAACCGATCTACCGCAGCGAGCTGCTCGCACCGCGCATTGACGCGCCGTATCAGATGTTCTTCCTGCTGTTTCTGGACGCGGCGGCCGAGCTTGCCGAAGAACTTGGCGAACGCGGGGACGCAGCCATGCTGCACAGCGGCTGCGCGGAGGCGCGCCGGGCGTGCCATGCCATGTTCTGGGATGCAGAGAGCGGCAGCTACCGCACGTTTGCGCATGAAACGGACGGCGCATTCCATGCGGAAGACGGCGCGCAGAGCGAGCTTGTGCAGGCGCTGGCCGTCTTGTCGGGCACTGCCGGGCAGGCGGAGCGCGAGCGGCTCCTGCCGGTGCTGGCTGCGGGCAAAAACGACTGGGTCCCGTGTACGCTCAGCATGATCCGGTTCAAATACGAGGCGCTTCTGACACGACAGGAAGACTATTTCGACTGGGTGTTTGCGGATATTGCGCGTATCTGGGGCAGAATGCTCTATGCGGGGGCAACGTCGTTCTGGGAGACGGAGGACGGCGCGGATGCGTTCGACCAGGCAGGCAGCCTCTGCCACGGCTGGTCGGCGATGCCGGTCTACTTCTACTATGCCTATGGCCTTGGCGTGCGGCCGGTCAAGCCGGGCTTTGCCCGGACGGCGGACGCCGCGCGGCGTATGGACGGCTGCTATGGCAGCGTCCCTACGCCGGAGGGAATGATCCATGTTGAAAAGAAAGCAAAGTGAAATCCGTTTTCCGCTGGAGCAGAAGCTGCTGCTGGTGGTGATCCCGCTCATTGCGCTGTCGCTGATGGCGGTGAGCGTGATCACCTATCGCGTGGCCAAGCAGAATATCCAGAACCGGGTCTCGGAGTATATGGAGCAGTATCTGCTGCAGCTTTCGTCGGCCATCGACAACAAGCTGGAAACGTCGATCCAGCTCAACGCCCAGCTTTCGGTCAACGCGCAGCTTTCTGAGATCCTGCAGGAATATCACAGCGCGCCGTCGGATGAAAAGCTCAATTACCGGCAGGACGTGGAGAACATCTTCGTCACGATCATGAGTATTTACGACAACATCCGCAGTATTTACGTCTTTGACAATTACGGAAACGAGTTTTACCTGCGAAACCGCTCGGGCATCGGCCTGGAACTGCTGGAGCAGGAGAGCTGGTACCAGGACGCGCTGGCGCGTCAGGGGGCGTATGTGATTTTTCTCGACCGGCACGGGGGCGAGGAAAACACGACCATCGGCATTGCGCGCAGCATTGTGAACATCTATGACCGGCAGAGCTACGGCGTGGCGCTTGTTGAGATCCCCTACAGCATTCTGGCTGAGACGATCTATGGCGGCAACGGCAAGAGCAATCTGCAGCAGGGCGCGATCTTCATCGGCGACGAGCAGGGCAACCGGATCTACGCCACCCAGTCGGACGATCCCTACCGTGATATGGGCGCGGACGAGATCCCGCCCGCAGGAACGGCGCAGACGCGGGTGTTTACGGCGGACGGCGAGGAGATCATCCGCATTACGTGCGTCTCAGCGAAGACCGGCTGGCGATATGACTATGTGTGCGAGATGAAGTATCTGATGCGTGACATGGCGCAGCTCCAGTCGATCATGACAGTGCTGGTGCTGTACGTGCTGCTTGCGGCGGTGTGCTTCCTGATCGTGTTCTCGCACAGGACGTTCCGGCCGCTCGGCGAGCTGGTCTCGGCCATGCAGCAGGTGAAGGAGGGACGCTACGCCGTAAAGGTGGAGACGGAGTCAAACGACGAGTTCCGCTACCTCGGCCAGACCTTCAACGACATGGCAAGCAGCATTGAAGAGCTGATCCAGAAGGTCTATTCTGCGCAGCTGATGCAGAAAGAGGCGCAGCTTGAGGTGCTGCAGCAGCAGATCAACCCGCATTTTCTTTATAACACGTTTGAGACGATGCGCGGCATCGCGCTGTCGGAGCATAACGAAAAGGTGGCCGACATCGTCAAGAATATCTCCGAGTTCATGCGCTACAATATGTACGGCGCGGACGGCAGCACGTCGCTTCAGATGGAGCTTCAGCACGTGACAAATTACATCCGGATCATGGACTATCGCTTTGACGACAAGATCCGGTTGACAATGGAGATCCCGGAGCAGATGCGCGCGCTGTCCATGCCGAAGTTTACGCTTCAGCCGATCGTGGAAAACGCAGTGCTGCACGGCTTTACGGAAAAGAGGGCGGACTGCGAGATCTGCATCAGCGGGCAGGTACAGGACGGCGCGGCACGGCTCCGGATCGTCGACAACGGCTGCGGCATCGCTGCGGACGCGCTGGAAAAGATCAACGCGGATCTCAAAGAGCCGTTCCAGCCCGGCCAGCCGCGAAACGGCCGTGTCAGCATCGGGATCTATAACGTCAACAGCCGTCTGAAGCTGAATTACGGCGACAAATACGGCGTCAGGATCTTCAGCGAGGTCGGCGTCGGAACCACGGCAGAGATCGAATTCCCGGCCGTGATGCAGAAGCCGGGGGCTGACAGCGCGCTGCGGCTGCGGATGAAAAAAGCGGAACAGGAGGATGCGGACTCATGAGAGTTGTCATTGCAGACGACGAAAAATTCGTGCTGGTCGTGCTGAAAAGCGCGCTGCGATCCGTCCGCTTTCCCATCGAGATCGTGGGCGAGGCGCTGGACGGCGACGATGCCTACCGGCTCTGCTGCAAGAAAAAGCCGGATCTTTTGATCACGGATATCTGTATGCCGCGCAAGGACGGACTCGATTTGCTTGCAAAGCTGCGCGAGACGCAGCCGGAGCTGCCGGTGATCATCTACAGCGGTTTTGACAATTTTTCCTATGCGCAGAAAGCCATCCACTACGGCGTGGAGGAATATCTGCTCAAGCCCATTGACGAGGAAAAGCTGGAGCGCGCGATCTCTGATGTGATGCAGCGGCGGCAGATGCGTTCGCTGCGCGACAAGACGCAGAGCCGCAGCCGCCTGCTTCGGCGCTGCCTGGAAAGCATTGCGCCGGGGGTGCGGCAGGATGCGCAGCGCACCGGAAGCGGCGGCGAGGACGAACAGCAGTTTTTATCCGGCGCAGCGGAGTGTACGCTGTTCATGCTGGCCGTCCCGGGCGAGCGGGAGATCTGCGAGACGCAGTGGCGCGTCCGGCTGACGGAACGCGCGCCGTATGCGCAGCAGCTGGACGCGGATGGCCGGCTGACGATATTGGAAGAAAAAAGCGCCGCCGGCTCCGTCCAGCGCGCGGCGGACGAGATCTGGGGCGCGGGAGGCTATCTTCTTTACGCGCAGGAGCTTTCGGCAAAGGCGGACGGCGTGCAGGGCATGCAGCGCCTGTGCCAGGCGCTCCGGCGTGCGGACGACGCGATACAGAGCTATTTCTATGACGGCGCGCTCCGCGAGGGCGCGGCCTTTGACGACCGGCCGGAGCAAAAGGAGGCGGAGCAGTTTAACCGCGCCTACGCCGAACGGATCACAACGGCGATCCTGCTCGGAAAGAAGGACTACCTGACCGCGCTCCTGCGCGACTATTGGCAGGACCTTCTGAAGGCGTATCCGGAGGGGAACCCGCGCTGCCTCAAGCGCGCGGCGTGGGAGCAGATGAACCGACAGATGGCGGCGCTGAAGCTGCCGTGGGACGGCTGCCCGCAGGCCGCCGCGGCGCATGACGCGCTGACGCGCCTTCTGACGGCGGAGCAGGTGCTGGAACAGCTTCTGCTGTGCGGCACGGGCATTTTGGAGCTGCAGAAGAAAAGCACGAGCGCAAGTCCCGAGGAAAATCTGCGCGAGGTGATCGACAAGTACTTGCGTGAGCATTATCGCGAGGATATCTCGCTGGAGCAGCTGGCGGACTTTCTGCATTTTAACCCCAGCTATACGAGCGACCTGTTTAAGCGCATTTTCGGAAAGCCGTTTGTCTCGTATCTGACGTCCATCCGCGTGGAAACGGCAAAGGTGCTTTTGGAGCGCGGCAAGTTTAAAACGTATGAGATAGCCGAGCACGTGGGCTATCAGGACGAGAAGTATTTCTTCAAAACGTTCAAAAAGGTGACCGGCTTTACGCCGAAGGAGTACCGAAAGCGGCATCTGAAATAGAGAAAGCCGTCCGTCCGGATCCCCTGGGGGCAAAGGACGGACGGCAGGATCAGAAGGAGACGAACACAGATGAACATCCTGAAAAAAATCCGGGCCAAGCAGGCAGATCTCTTTGCGCCGCCGGTCGCCATCGCGTTTCTCGGCGACAGCGTAACGCAGGGCTGCTTTGAGGTATATCTGACGAGCGAGGGCGCGGTGCAGACCGTGTTTGAGCCGGAGAGCGGCTATGCCGCCGATGTGCGGAAGCTGTTTGCGCTGCTGTATCCGGGCGTGCCGGTCCAGTTTATCAACGCCGGCATCAGCGGCGACAACGCGCCGTCGGGACTGCAGCGGCTGGAACGCGACGTTCTGGCATATCATCCCGATCTGACGGTGGTGTGCTTTGGGCTGAATGATGCGTGCCGCGGCGATGAGACGCAGGAGGAATACGCATCGGCGCTGGACGGAATTTTTACAAAACTGAAGGAGGCAGGCTCGGAGATCATTTTCATGACGCCGAACATGATGAACACGCGTCTGAGCGAGAAGCTGACGGTACCGGAGATCCGCGCCGTGGCGGAGGATACGCTGAAGATCCAGCTGGACGGCAGGCTCGAACGCTATCTGGACGCGGCCAGAGAGGTCTGCACACGGCAGGGCGCTGCGGTGTGCGACTGCTATGCCAAATGGAAGCTGCTCAGCCAAAACGGCGTGGATACCACGGCGCTGCTCGCCAACGGCATCAACCATCCCAGCCGGGAGATGGCATGGATGTTTGCCTATTCGCTGCTGGAGACGATGATGCGCTGAAGAACCAGAAAAACGCCGGACGCATGAATTTCATGCGTCCGGCGTCAGTCTGTCAAAAAACCCCGCAAAAGCGTCTTGAAATCTGGTATAATAGAGAAAAAAGCGAGGTGCGGAAATGGAAGAACGAAGGAAAGATGCACGGCGTGAGCCGGTGATCGTGGATCTGGAGGCGCTGGTACCGGAGGATCATCTGCTGCGGAAGATCGAAAGGGTCATGGATTACGAGTGGCTGTATGCGTTGCTGTCGCCATATTACTGCCATGACAACGGCCGTCCGGGGATCGACCCGGTGGTACTGATCAAGATGGTGCTGATCCAGCACCTGTTCGGGATCGCGTCGCTGCGGCAGACGTACCGGGAAATACAGGTGAACGTCGCGTACCGCTGGTTCCTTGGATATGGGCTGCTGGAGCAGATCCCGCACTTCGCAACGGTGAGCTACGCCTTCTGCAAGCGCTTCCCGGATGAAGTGATCAGCGAAATTTTTGAACATATTCTCAACAAGGCGCTCAATAACCGGATGGTCGATCCGAGCATGGTCTTCATCGACGGTACGCACATCAAGGCCAGTGCCAATAAGAAGAAGTTCCAGAAGGAGCAGGTCAGAAAGGCAGCGAAGATCTACTCCGGTGAGCTTCGCCGGGAGGTCAATGCAGAGCGCGAAAAGCTGGGGAAGAAGCCGATCGAGGACGATGACAACAACAATCCGCAGAATCCCGGCGGCGGAGAAACGGCAGAAAAGACGGTCTCCACAACAGACCCGGACTGCGGAATGTTCGTAAAAGGAGAGCATGAACGGCAGTTTGCGTATGAGGCACATACAGTCTGCGACAAAAGCTGGTTTGTTCTCGGTGTGGAGGTAACGGCAGGAAACGTCCACGACAGCGTGGCATGGGATGCTGTGTATGATGAAGTCACAAGGAAATTCAACGAAGTAAAGTTTGTCACAATGGACGCGGGCTACAAGACCCCGTGGATCGCGAAGAAAACGATAGAGGATGGAAGAGTCCTGGTGCTTCCGTATACAAGATACACCGGGCGGCAGGACAGATACAAGCCTTGGGAATATACCTACGATCCGGCGAATGACACCTATACCTGCCCGCGGGGCGGGATCCTGCGGCACACTACGACGGACCGGGATAGAAAGCGGACCTACCGAAGCATACCGGAGCAATGCAGGAACTGCCCGTGCAAAGCGAAATGCGGTGCAAATGAGAAGGGACAGAACGTCCATATGACGCACATCTGGCAGGAGTATCTGGATCTAGTGAAGCAGATACGAAAAACGGATCGTGCGAAAGAAATTTACGCACAGCGCAAGGAAACGATTGAACGGGTCTTTGCGGACGCGAAGGAAAGACACGCGATGCGTTATACGCACCACCGAGGCTTGGCTGCCGTCACGAGATGGGGCAGGCTTAAATTTGCTGCCATGAATCTCAAAAAGCTGGCGGTATGGAGTTGGAAAAACTCCATTTTCGCCTTCATTTTCGCTTGGTTTTGTCCAAATTACGAAAAAACTCCCGCTTTCGCTCCTCGAAAGCGGGGTTCTTTGACAAGTTGAGGGACGGACAAATTTGTCCGTCCCTGCGTTTTCTGAAAATATCCAGTGAATTGTTACTTTGTTTCCAGCTGACAGAAGGCCAGCGCGGTGTCTACGCTGCCGACGCGGTATCCGGCGCAAGCATGGATGATATGGCGCGGGCGGTCGCACAGAATCAGCAGCGGCAGTCTGTCCGGGTCTGTATAAGCGCTTCGCGCCGCCGGTTCTGCGGAATCGGCACTCAGCCAGACCTCCGCTTCCGGGAAAGCCGCAAGCACGGCGCGCAGCTTTTCGTTCTGCATCACCTGCCGTGCGCAAAGGAAAAACACCATGTGCAGTCCCCGGATGCGCTCGCGGCTTGCCAGCAGTTCATTCAAAAGATGCTCCGTTGGTTCGCTTCCCGCATCCAACCATAGAAGCAGCGTCAACTCCTGCGTCAACTCTGCGGCGGAGGCTTTGCGTCCATCCAGCGCTTCCGCTTCAAAGTCGGCCAGCGTAAAATCTACGGCCAACTCTGCAAATGCAACTGGCTGCTTCTGCAGCTGCACGCAGGCTGTCTTTCCCGCGTCGATCTGAAAATCCAGCCGCGCCGCACGCAGATCACCGTTCGGCAGACGGTTGTCGGTCAGGACACGGTAAATGCCTGGGCATAGTAAAACCGTCATACAGTTGCCCTGCCACGAAAGTTCAGACAAATCCAGCGGCATCCAGCCGTCGTAGGTGCGCACAGACAGACCAAAGTCCGCGCCCGCCTGCCATGTCTCGCCGGGCCGCTTCTGCAGACACAGTGCCGCAGATATAGTCTGCCCCTCCTCCGGAGAGAGAAAGCGACCGCCGGAGAAATACTCCGCCGCACCGCTGTGCGGATTGAGCCGTGCCGCCATGCCCAGCGCCCGGCAGAGCATAACGAACAGCAGCCGCTGCGAACGCAGATCTGCACAGCGCAGACGCATCGCTCCGACAGGCAAAGTCACAATCTGCCGATACTCTGCCTCCGGCGCCTGCCGGATGTTTCCCCGAATCCACTGCCAGATCTGCTCCGGCTGCTGGCAAAACCTCTGCTTCTGCGCCTCTGAAAAGTACTCCAACAACGTTTCCCGGCAGCAGGCCAGCGGCTCTGTGCCGATACGCGGGCACAAAACATAGCGCATTGTAAACGCGTCCTGCGGCAGACCGTCTGCGGCAGACATCAGCGCCTCCCGCAGCACCTCCGTTCGGACATCGCACAGATCCTTCTCCGAGAGTGTGCGCAAAAGCGCAAGTTTCTGTTCCGGCACAAACGCAGGCTCCGCCAGGAACTCCGCCAGAGCCGCAAAATTCCCGTAGCCTGCATGCAGAAGCGCTTCTATCTCCGCACCATAGCCAAACTGCGCGTGCAGCTTCTGCACACAGGCAGGGTCATACGCCGCTTCTACCCGGAGGCGGCGTTTTTCATTTGCCGCCGCCAGCTTTTCTGTGGTGCGCACCTTTTGCGCCGGGTCGAGCGCCTTTCTCGCGGGCAAGTGCTCCTTCGGCGCACGGAATGTGCGTGCTTCCCAGCGGCCGGAAGGCGTCTCCGGCTCCGCAAGCGTCAACTCCAGCGTCTGCTGTGCGGCCAGGCAAAGCGTTTCGCTGCGCAGCGCGTGTTTCCGCGCCTGTACAACCAGATCGCCATAGCCGCAGCAAAGCCGCGCAGCACCGCTGCTGTCTGTCCGGAGGACTGCCGCCGGAAAAATTTCCGACGCGTTGACAATGCCGAACGTCACCTCCGCGCCAGCAGACGGCCGGCCATCCGGTTCGCGCACAAGCACCGTAAGTGTCCGAACGGGCGCATAGCGCGCCGTCTGGTTCAGAAACGTTACCGCACCGTCTGTCGAGATAACCGTATCGTCTGCCGCGGGTCTTCCGAAGCAGCGGCTGTGCACCAGAAGCGCGCGGCTGGCCGCACCGGTAAACCAGCCGCGGTCAAGTTCCGGCTCCGGCTCGCACGCGCCGAGATAGTGCCACGCGCCGTCGCAGAACGCCTCGCCCCAGGCGTGGTTATCATCGCAGTGCGCCCAGCGGGGCGTATACACCTGCCGCGCCGGAATCCCGGCTGCTCGCAGCGCGTTGACCGCGAACGTGGATTCCTCGCCGCAGCGCCCAAAGCCTGAGCGCTGCGCGCCCAGCGCACTGATGGTTCGCCCGTCCGTCGAGCGGTAGCAGACCTGCTCCGCATTCCAGGCATTGATTGCAAGAATCGCCTCACATGCAGAAAGGCCTTGGATTCTTTCTGCCAGCTGCGCGTAAAAAACGCCTCTGCAATCGCAGAGTTCCTCCTCATTGACGCGCGGATGGAGGACATAATTGAGAAACAGCTGCTCCGGAAGCGCACGAACACTTGGCGACTGTTCCCATAAATGCAGCGCGTGCGCCGCGCAGGAACTAAAAAGAGAGAAATCGTAATTTGCCCAGTCGCTAAGCGGACTTGCAGCATAGCACCAGCTTGTCAGAAGCAACTGATCCGGCGGGAGCGCGGCGAGCTTCCGTTCGAGCGTCTCCTGCGCCTCGCGGCCTGCCGCTGCGTACCGCTGTGCCAGCCGCGCCTGCATCCAGCGCAGTTCTCCATCTGAAAGTCTCATGCACCCGCTCCTGCGAAGCTGTGGACAATCTCGGCGCAAGCACGGAATTCCTCCTCATCCGTCTGCCAGATCTCATACTCGGACAAAGACGGCAGCCCCATCGCCACGGTCTGCTTGCGGTAGCGCATGCCGCTGTCCACGCTGCCCTTACGGCCCGTGGTGTGGAAGGTCGTGATGCCGGTCTGCGCAGCAATCTGCGCAATGTTTGCTTTCTTTACGCCGCAGCCCGCCATCAGGTCGATGCGTCCTGCTGCCTGCTCGTTCAGCTTTGCCAGCAGCGGCGCGCCGAGGGCGGCGTTGGCCGCCTGCCCGGAGGACAGGATCGTCCGGCAGCCGAGGGAAACGGCGTCCTCCAGCGCCCGGAACGGGTCGCGCGTCATGTCGAACGCGCGGTGGAGCGTGACCTCCATCTGCCCTGCGCAGGCCATCATGCGGCGCATCTGCGCAAGATCCAGCTCGCCGTCCGGCGTGAGTGCGCCGATGACGACACCGTTCGCACCAAGGTCGCGGAAGGCCGCGATCTCCTCGCACATCTCCTCCAGCTCCGGCTCAGTATAGAGAAAATCGCCGAAGCGCGGGCGGACGAGGACATTAATGGGCACGCCGCTGC
>OIXG01002120.1_pt1 | contig 16120 bp, 8 predicted proteins | sample 1587731 | NCBI WGS metagenome assembly OIXG01 (sample SAMEA3888908, study PRJEB22519) | human gut metagenome | biome: human gut; feature: human-associated habitat; material: faeces | place: Denmark | collected 2010
ATTCGATCGGAGAGCCCGAACTGACCAAAGTTGTCAATAAAGGAGGAGAAGAATTCTTTGTCTTGAAAGTACTGGTGAGCAATAACTCGGATTATGACGGAATAATTCAGATGAACGTTCTTCAAAATGGCTGGTGGTATCAACCGATGGAAGATCCCAGAGCCAGAAAAAAGGTTGAGATAGCTGCCCATACAACTAAAGAGTTTGTATCTGTCTGGGAAGAACAAATCCGTGAGGTAGAGGTCAACACGATGATTTCCGGAAATCTTCCTTATATGATCCGGCAATCCATAGGCAACGTAAAACAAGAACGAAATAAAATAGTCAAGGACAGTATCTATACACTACCGGAGTCGTCATTAGAAATGCCGGGAGAGATTATTGTGGATAATGAAGATTCTACTCTCTTTGTACTTTCTACTCCTCCTGTTGTAGGGCTTCTTCCTAAATGGCTGGATGAAGTAGAGGAAACTCCTTTTAAATATTCGGGTATATCCTGGTGGCGTGCGCCTTTACAATGGACGGCTACTACCAATGCTAAATATTATGGTAAATATATCCGTTCGGCTTATGTGATAAAGAGTGGAGACGGTAGTCAGACGGCTACATGGAAAATACCTGTGCCGGAAGCCGGTCAGTACGAACTCTATTATTATGTATTCAAGAACGATGAGCTGAGATGGAATGACCGCCTTCAAGGTGAATATCATTTTAGGGTGGCGTATGACAGTGAGGTAGAAGATGCCTATATCAACCTGAGAAAAGCCAATGAAGGTTGGGAACAGCTTGGTACTTATTATTTTAGTGCCGATACGGTTCGTGTCGTATTGACAGATGAATGTAAACTGCGGTCTGTAACAGCCGACGCAGTGAAAATAGTGAAACGATAATTATTAAAACAGCAAACTATATGCAAAGTGACTTACTACTATTTAAAAGAGTGCTGCTGACAATCGTAACTTTTACCGGGATTGCCCTGACATCGCAGGGGCAAATTCCCTTGACGATTGACAAGGCAATGGAGATTGCGCAGGAGAACAGTCCTTCTCTTCGCCGTTCCTACATGAATTTGGAGAGATATAAGCAGAATCTGCTGGCGCATAAGGCTTCTTTAAAATCTCGATTTTCATTAAATGTGAATCCGGTGGACTATAACAAGAACAGGCGTTTTGATAATCGTTTGTCACAATGGTACACGAACGAAACATTCAACACCAGTGGAACTTTTCAGGTTGATCAGCCTATTTTATGGACAGACGGTACTATTTCTTTAATCAACCGTTTCGGCTGGCAGGACAACAGTTCCATTATAGAAGGCGATAAAACTAGTAACCGGGCATTCAGCAATGACCTCTATTTGCAATTGACTCAACCTATCTTCACTTACAACAAGCGGAAAATGGAATTGAAACAGATTGAATATGATTATGAAAATGCTGATATTAGTTATGCTCTGCAGCGGTTGAATACGGAAAAAAGTATAACCGATCAGTTTTATTCGGTTTATATGGCACAAAGTAACCTGGAAATCAGTCGCGAAGAATTGGTCAATGCCCAGCAGAGTTATGATATTATAAAAAATAAAGTAGAAGCGGATTTGGCAGCTAAAGACGAACTCTTTCAGGCCGAACTGAATCTTGCTACGGCTCGTTCGTCTGTAGACGAAAGTCAGGTGAATCTGGAGAATGCGAAAGACAAACTCAAACAGACTCTCGGAATGAGGCTGGATGAAGATATTCTCGTATTTGCGGAAGTGGAGATTAAACCGATTCAGGTAAATCTGGACCAGGCCATATCGCATGGATTGGGTTCGCGTCTGGAACTTCGTCAACGTGAAATAGAGAGCAAGGAACTTGAGTTCGATATGATTAAGACAAAAGCGCTGAACGAGTTTAAAGGAGATGTATCCATCTCTTTCGGATTGATAGGAGATAATAGCCACCTGAATAAAGTCTATAATAATCCGACACAGAATCCGAGGGTTTCTATCAGCTTTGCTGTTCCTATTTTCGACTGGGGTGAAAAGAAAGCAAGGATTAAAGCACAAAAGATGGCCCAACGGATTAATGAACTCGAGTTTCAAGAGGATAAAGTGGATATCGAGCTGAATATTCGTCAGGTATGGCGTAACCTCGAAAACCTCCGGACTCAGATTAAGATCGCCGAGCAAAATGTACAGAATGCACAGTTGACCTATGATCTGAATCAGACTCGTTACCGGGAAGGTGACATAACCGGTATGGAAATGAGCCAGTTCCAGACTCAGCTTTCGAATAAGAAGATTACTTATACGCAGGCGTTGATTAATTACAGAATAGAATTACTTAATCTTAAAATCCTTTCATTGTATGATTTCGACAAGAATATCCCTCTTGTTCCTATGAAAGACATTATTGATAAAAAATAAGCAGACCATGAAACAGTATCAAATTTTTATTGCATCTTCTTTGTTAACAACCTTATTGTTAACCGGCTGTGGCAACAAACCACAAAACGCACCCAATAATATTGCAACTCCGGTATCTGTCGTGGAGCTGAAGAAAGGTTCTATCAGTAAATTAATAAATACAACAGGACTTACGGTGCATCTCAGAATGCGGAAATGAGCGGATTTTATAAACTTCAGACTAATCCGAGAACCGGAAAACCTTTCAAAATGGGAGACAGGGTAAGTAAGGGGGAACTGATAATCCGTCTGGAAGACAAGGAGTATGAAAACGGAATCGCTATTGACGCTAAAAAACTAAGTCTTGAAATTGCTGAACAGGAACAGTCAAAGCAGAAAGCTCTCTATGAAAAAGGAGGGGTGACGATGAGTGAAATGCGGAATACGGAAGTAAAAGTAACGAATGCCCGTTACGATTATGAAAACGCAAAACTCAATCTGGAGAAGATGAAAGTGAAAGCTCCGTTTGATGGTGTGATTGTTGATTTGCCTCACTATACGGCCGATACAAGAGTGGAACAGGGAAAGGCTATGGTGAGTCTGATGGCTTATGATAAAATGTATATGGATATCAATCTGCCGGAAAGCAGCATTCGTTATGTCAAGGAAGCGCAACCGGTATATATTACTCATTATACCATCCCTGGAGATACTTTAAAAGCGAGAGTCGGTGAGCTGTCTCCTGCAATCAGTACGGAGACACGTACTTTTAAAGGAAAGATTCTGATTGATAATGACCAACTGAAGTTGCGTCCGGGTATGTTCGCCAAAGCAGATATTATCGTTGACAGAGCTGATAGTTCTATCATTATACCTAAAGACGTAATCTTGTCCAATCGTCGCCGGAAATACGTATATATCGTCGAAAAGAATACGGCAAAGATACGCAATCTGCAAACAGGTCTGGAGGATGAATATAATATCGAAATTCTATCCGGACTTAATGTAAATGACAATTTGGTAGTGAAGGGTTTTGAAACACTGAAAGAAGACGCCAAAGTCAAAATCCAAAAGTAAATCATGGATGCGATATATGACCGCATCTTTTGAAAATAGGAAATACTTATGAAGAATATAATCAAATTTGCAGTAGGCAATCCGGTTACGATTTGTATGGTAGTATTTGCCCTCTTATTGCTGGGAAAAGTATCATACGATCAGTTGAGTGTGGATTTATTGCCCGATCTGAATAATCCCCGCCTGTTTATTGAATTAAAGGCGGGTGAACGCCCTCCCGAGGAGATCGAAAAGCAATTCGTTAAAAATATGGAGTCTATGGCGATCCGGCAGAGTGATGTTACTCAGGTCTCTTCTGTGATTAAAGCCGGGACGGCACGAATTACTGTAGAGTATACCTGGACAAAGGACATGGATGAGGCTTTTCTTGATTTGCAGAAAGCCATGAATCCGTTTGCCCAGAACAAGGATATCACTGAACTGAAGATTACGCAGCATGATGCGAACTTGTCTCCGGTAGTTTTGGTGGGAATGTCTCATCAGAGTATTACAGATATGGCGGAATTGAGGAAAATTGCCGAAAGCTATATCCGTAATGAGTTGATTCGTCTGGAAGGTGTGGCTGAAGTTACGCTTTCGGGAGAAGAAGTCAGCACTCTTACCATTCAGACTGATCCTTATAAACTGGATGCTTTTCAACTGAAAATAGAAGATATCGCTTCGCGCATCGAATCGAACAATCAAAGCATATCTGGGGGACGGGTCAGTGAACTGGGATTACAATATCTGGTGAAAAGTTCGAGCTTGTTTGCTTCAGAAGATGATTTTGAGAATCTGATTGTCGGATACAAAGCGATACAACAAGAGGAAGCATCCGGAAACAATGCTTCGGGAACAGCGACTGCCAACAGTAATAAAGCTCCTGTTTTTTTGAAGGAAGTGGCTACTGTGCAGTTTTTGAACGCTCGTCCGGAGAACATTGTACGGATTAACGGGAAGCGTAGTATCGGACTGTCTATTTATAAGGAGATGCGTTTTAATACTGTAAAAGTGGTGGATGAGGTAACCCGCCAATTGGCAGTGATAGAGAATGCATTGCCCGGTTATCATTTTCAGGTGATTTCGAATCAGGGTACTTTTATAAAAAGTGCGATCGGAGAAGTAAAGAGCAGTGCTGTTTTGGGTGTTATCCTCGCTATTGTAGTCTTGTTTGTATTCCTTCGCCGGATGGGGACAACACTGATTGTCAGCCTTGCTATTCCAATCTCCATTGTAGCTACTTTCAATCTGATGTTCTTTAATGGGCTGACGCTGAATATTATGACATTAGGAGGACTGGCGCTCGGGGCGGGTATGCTGGTGGATAATGCGATTGTCGTCATAGAAAGTATCTTCCGAAATCAGGAAAAAGGATTGAGTATCAAAGAGGCTGCTATTAACGGGACAGCAGAAGTTGCCAATGCGGTAATTGCTTCTACTCTGACTACTATTGTCGTCTTCCTGCCGATTGTTTATCTTCACGGAGCTTCGGGCGAACTGTTTAAAGATCAGGCATGGACGGTTACTTTCTCACTGGTTTCTTCTTTGTTTGTGGCTATCCTGGTGATTCCGATGTTATATATCCAGCTTTCCGGCAAGAAGATTAAGCTGGAAGAAGTGAAGTCCATTCGTATTGCGGGATATAGCAGAGTGCTTCGCAGGCTGATTCAGCGACGTTGGCTGGTGATCGGTATGGCAGTGTTGCTTCTTATCGTGACTGGGTTACTGACTCCGTTTATCGGAACTGAGTTTATGCCCCGTGCGGAAAGCAAGACGTTTACGGCTGTAGTCAAAATGCCCGAAGGTACACAGATGGAACGTACTTCCGCTGCTGTAGGCAATTTGGAAGAATTGTTATATACCATTGTTGGCGGTGATTCTTTATGTACGGTATACAGTCATATCGGAGAGGGGAGCGGTTCGGAAAATGCGATATTTGAAGGAGAAAATACAGCAATGATGAAAGTGATCCTTTCACCGGAATGTACACTTTCACCGGAAAAGGTGATTGCGTCTTTCGTGGAATCGGCCAAGAATCCTGACGGACTGGAACTGACGATTCAGCAGGATGAGAATTCTCTGAGTTCACTGTTAGGAAGCGAAGGAGCTCCTATTGTTGTGGAGGTCAAAGGAGAGGAGTTGGATGAGATTGCTCAGTTGACTGAAGAGGTGAAGGAACGGATGATTGGCGTAAATGGAATCTATGATGTTATTACTTCCGTGGAAGACGGGGCTCCAGAAGTTGTGATCTCGATTGACCGTACGATAGCCGGTATCAATAATCTGAGTGTGGCTATGGTAATCGAACAATTGAAGCAGCAATTAAGCGGTAAGGAAGTCGGTAAAATGGAATATCGCGGTGAGATGCGTGATATCGTCATAAAGGTGCCGGATATCCCGTTGAGTTCTCTTGGTGCTCTTGTCATCAAAAGTGGAACACAGGAATTTGTACTGCAGGAGATTGCTACTATTACTCATGGACAAGCTCTCAAAGAAATTCTGCGTCGCAATCAAAGCCGTATCGGTAAAGTGATGGCTAATATGGATACCGGAAAGTCATTGGATAAAGTAGCGGCCGAAGTGCGTGAAACGGTGAAAGGTATTGCATTGCCTGCTAACTACAGTATCACAGTGACAGGAGAAGAAGAAAAACGACAAGAATCAATGAACAGTCTGTTGTTTGCTCTGATGCTTTCTGTTGTACTTGTCTATATGGTGATGGCTTCCCAGTTTGAATCCTTGCTGCATCCGTTTACGATCTTGCTGACTATTCCTCTGGCTGTAGTAGGTGCTATCTTACTTTTCTTCATTACCGGAACCACTATCAATATGATGGGAGTTATCGGTATTGTCATGCTGGGAGGTATTGCCGTCAATAACTCTATCATTCTGGTAGACCGTATCAATCAGCTTAGTCAGGCGGGAATGAAGTTGACTGATGCCATTGTAGAAGCAGGGCAACAGCGTATCCGTCCGATCATCATGACTACTTTGACTACGATTCTGGCCATGCTTCCGATGACATTCAGTTTTGGTGAAGGTGCATCTTTACGTTCACCGATGGCTATAGCTGTGATCGGAGGATTGATAACTTCTACTCTGATGAGTTTGATGGTTATTCCTTGTGTCTATTATGTCTTGGAGAATATCAAAAGACGTATAAATCGCCGAACTAAAAACAGCTGAAGATGAACTTTTTACTAAATAGGAGAATAACGATTTGTATGCTGTTTATTGCACTCAGCCTGCTGGGCTATGTGTCGTATAAACAACTTCCGGTGGAGTTGCTGCCCAACGCAGAACTTCCGGTTCTGTTTGTCCAGGTGTCGTCACAGCAGGATATGGACCCTTCGTATGTAGAGTCGGAAGTGATTATTCCACTCGAAGGAGCGGTCAGTGCGATAGGTGGAGTAGACAAACTGCAATCCTACATTGACAGGAGGCAGTCCAGCATACAGATTGACTTTAAAAAGAATATCAACTTCAAGATGACCAGTCTTAAACTGCAGGAGAAAGTGAATGAAATCGCAGCCTCCCTGCCGACCGGTTTTACCGTACAGGTACAGAAAGTGGATATTGCTCAGATGAATAATAACTTCATGGTGCTTCAAGTGCGTGGTACGGGAGGAACTGACCGTGTCCGGAGTCTGGTAGACGAGGATGTTCGTTCTGATCTGGAGAACATAGATGGAGTAGCTTCCGTCAATATCTACGGAGGACGGCAGAAAGCCATTGAAGTGCGTCTGAATCCGGAGGCTTGCAAAGCTCTGAACCTCACAGCTTCCAAAATAAGCGGTTTGCTTTCGCAGAATACCCAGGAAAAGACATTTGTAGGCTTCGCAGATGAACCCGACAGCAAGAATTTTGTCCATGTCAATGCGATGTATACCAAAGTCTCTGATTTGGAGAATATAGTTGTCGCTCCCGGTCCTATTCTGCTGAAAGACGTGGCAACCGTCTTTTTTGACTTGAAAGATGAAACCACTTATAGTCGTGTGAATGGAAAAGAAGCCGTCTCGGTTGCTTTGATCAATGATTCACAGGCTAATCTGATTGAACTTTCACACCGTGTATCCGATGTGATTGAAAAGCTGAATGAGAAACTGGCTCCGCTCGAACTGGAAATTGTCATTCAGGAGAACAAGGCTGAAACCATGGAAAATAATATCAACCAGATTATTAATCTGGCATTGGTAGGGGGATTATTGGCTGTGTTCGTTCTTTGGCTTTTCCTGAAGAATATGCGGCTGGTGTTTTTTATCGCACTTTCCATACCGATTTCTGTCTATACGGCTTTCAACTTCTTCTACGCTTTTGGTATCACTATCAATAGTCTTACCTTGGTAGGAATGGCGTTGGCCATCGGAATGCTGCTGGATAATAGTGTCGTGGTGCTTGAGAATATTTATCGTTTGTCGGGAAACGGCTATACGCCCGAACGTTCGGTAACGCAGGGAACAAAAGAAGTGTGGCGCTCCATTGTGGCGGCTACCCTGACTACCATTACTGTATTCCTGCCGTTCGTTTTTTCTGATAATTTCCTGATAAAACTGATCGGGCACCATATCGGAGTATCCATTATATCAACTTTGACGATCTCGCTGTTTGTAGCTTTACTTTTTATACCGATGATTACTTACCTTCTTTTGAAGAGTAAGAGTGGGAACAGTGTCGTTTATGAAAAAGTATCGATCGTTCAGCGTCCGATGCAGGTCTATCTGGTCTTATTGAAGACTTGTATGCGTAATCCGGGAGTGACAGTCTTTGGAGCTGTGATCTTGCTTTTTGCAACGTTGATTTTGTCATTGACCTTGAATGTGCAACAGATGAAAGAAGTTGCTTCAGACCGGTTCAACATCAGTGTCGTGATGCCTACCGGAAGTACGCTTGAAAATACGGATAAGATTGTAAAGGTACTGGAAGAACGTCTGGAGGATTTTCCGGAAAAGAAAGATCTGATTTGCCGTATTCGGGAAAAAGAGGCGACTCTGACACTCGTTTTGCAGGAAGATTACACAAAGATCGCCAAACGGAAAATAGCCGATATAAAAGCGGATGTGCAGACTAAAGTTGCCAATATCAATGGTGCGGAAATCTATGTTTCTGATGCTATGGGAGGCGGAGGAGATAACTCGGCTCTGAGCAGTCTGGGCGGATTCATGCGTTTGTTGGGCATAGGTGACAACAGTGAACGGGTGGTGATCAGGGGATCTGATTTCGAAATGATGCAGATGGTGGCAGAGGAAGTGCGTTATTTGTTGGACGAACAGGATTTTGTACAGCATACTCATGTTTCGTATACTCCCCGTCAGGCGGAAATAAATCTGAACTTTGACCCTATTCTGCTGACTGCCTATGATATTAACCGTGGCAATATTACCACCGGATTAACTGCGCTTAATAATGAATACTCTTCCGAAGCTACTTTCAAGGTGGGAGAGGATATTTATGATATTATTATCCGTGACGAAATACCGGAAAAGGAAACTGAAGAAGAGGCACAGGAAAAAGCTCAGAAAGAGAAAACTGTGGATGACTTGCGTGCTATCCGGATAGAAAATGCCAATGGCGGTATGCACAATCTAGAAGATATATCGTCTCTGAATTATGGACGTGGGCGTTCGCGCATCATCCGTGTCAATCAAGATAAGCAGATTGAGGTATACTATGCTTTTCCGAGAGATGTTCAGTCTTCGAAAGATTTATTGGGAGGATATCGTTCCGATATCGACCAGTTGATTGCCAGTTATAATCTTCCGTCCGGAGTCGCTGTGCAGGTATTCCATGAGGAGGATGAATTCGGGGATTTCAAATTCCTTATTCTGGCAGCTTTTCTTTTGATATTTATGATCCTTGCTTCAGTCTTCGAATCTGTAGTGACGCCTTTTGTGTTGCTTTTTACCATTCCGTTGGCTGCTATCGGTTCTTTGCTGGCATTATTGCTTTCGAGCAACAGTCTGATGAATGCGAATACACTGACAGGGTTCCTTATTCTGTTGGGAGTAGTCGTCAATAACGGAATCATTCTGATAGATTACGCCAATATTTTGCGTAAACGGGGATACCGCCGGAACAGGGCGTTGATGACTGCCGGTATGTCACGTATTCGTCCCATTCTGATTACTTCCATCACCACAATTGCTGCCATGCTTCCGTTGGCTATGGGAGATACGGAGTATGCAGGGGCTATCGGTGCACCTTTTGCCATTACAGTGATAGGCGGACTTTTCTTTTCCGCCATGCTGACGCTGATTTTAATTCCGACAGTTTGTATGGGACTGGAAAATGTGCTTCAGTGGTACCGTTCGTTATCCCGTAAACTATGGACCATTCACCTGATTCTTTTTGTGTCCGGTGTAATCTGTATCTGGCTATACACTGACGGAATCCTTTGGCAGTCAATCTATCTGGTAGCACTGATTGCAGGCATACCGGGGATGACATACTTTGCGCAAACCAGTCTTCGGAGAGCTAAGGCGGAGGTTATCAATCCGGATGAAGAAATTCGTATTTCTGTCCGCAATCTGGTTAAGATCTACGATTGGCCTGGACACATCAGCCGTCAGTGGAACAGTGGTTTGCAATTACGCAAACGTCTGGGATTGAGCAATGAATACCATTCTCTGAAGGACTTTATCAATGTGCTATGGCAGTTTGGTATCTTACTGTTTGCCATTTATTTCACCTATTTCTTCATTCATAACAGGCTTTGGATATTCCTGTTCTCGTTCGCTATTTATGCAGCGATACTGTATTTGTGGAGAAAGGTACGTTCCTATTTATATTATCGATACGGAGATAATCGGGTAACAAAGATCGTAAACCGGGTGATATTCTGGAGTCTTCCTCCCCTTATCCTGTTTCAGTTATTCCGGAAACTGGATAATAACGGGCTGGTCATCATGATCGGATTGTTATGGCTTGTGGGTATTGCCATCTATGTCACTTCCCAGTATCTGTATGATCATGATGTAAATATTGAGCGTGTCACCGGACGATTTGCAGGGCTTCGCCGTTCCTATTTCCGCATGGCGAAGAGTGTTCCTATGATTGGAAAACGACGCAAACCTTTCAAAGCATTGCGTGGGGTGTCATTCGAGATTCAGACAGGTATGTTCGGACTACTGGGACCCAATGGGGCAGGTAAATCGACCTTGATGCGTGTCATCTGTGGTATCTTTGAGCAGAGCTATGGTAGTATCTGGATCAATGGTCTGGATACACGTATCTACAGAGAAGAGCTACAGAGTCTGATAGGTTTCCTTCCACAGGAATTCGGAACTTATGAGAATATGACTTCGTGGGAGTTTCTGGATTATCAGGCTATACTGAAAGGGATTGTAGACGGTGAGTTACGAAAGGAGCGTCTGGATTATGTACTGAAAGCGGTACATATGTACGAGCGGAAAGACGAAAAGATAGGTTCTTTCTCGGGAGGTATGAAACAGCGTATTGGTATTGCGCTTATTCTGCTTCATTTACCGCGTATCCTGGTTGTGGATGAGCCTACAGCGGGACTCGACCCTCGCGAACGTATCCGTTTCCGTAATCTGCTGGTAGAGTTGAGTAAAGACCGCATCGTTATTTTCTCCACTCATATCATTGAGGATATATCCAGTTCCTGTAATCAGGTAGTGGTGATCAATAAGGGTGAACTGAAATATTTCGGTGATCCTTCGGACATGGTGGAAATGGCTAACGGGAAAGTATGGCAGTTTAATATAGATAAGACAGAATTTGAAAAAGTACTGGACAAATCGTTGGTAATACATCATATTCAGGAAGGCGATACGATTCGGGTGCGCTATCTTTCTGTCGGACAGCCTTATGAAGGGGCTGTAGAGGTAGAAGCTAATTTGGAAGACGCTTATCTCTGTCTGCTGAAGAATATGAATTAAAAAGAAAAGAAGGATATGACATTCAAACAATTGATACAACTGTTGCCTAAAGTAGTCAGGTATAACCTGAAGATTATATTTGCCGGGAAGTTTTTCTGGTTTCTGTTGGCTGCATTTGGCTTTTTTGCTCTTTTCATGTTTCAGAATGCCTGGAAACGGGAGGAGATTAACGAGGGACTCATCTATAGCATCCTGATGTTTCCGTCTATGTTGCTTATTTTCTACCCGGCTGTATTCGGCATTCAGAATGATGAAGATAGCCGGATATTGGAGATTCTTTTTGGAATCCCCGACTATAAGTATAAGGTTTGGGGCGTGCGGTTATTGATGATTTATGTGGTAATTTTTGTTATTCTGATTATCTTTTCATACATAGCCATTTTATTGCTGTATCCGGTCAATTCGTTTGAGATGGCATTACAGTTGATGTTCCCGATACTCTTTTTCGGAAATATGGCTTTTATGCTGTCTACCATTACGCGGAGTGGAAACGGAACTGCCGTATTTATGATTATTATAGGCATTGCATTGATGTTCTTAGGTAAGCCGGATTCTTTTTGGAACGTTCTGCTGAATCCTTTTCGTGTTCCCGATAATGTTCATCCGATCATTTGGGAGGGAATCCTTATCAAAAACCGCATTTTCCTTTTATCCGCCAGTTTAGTCTGGATGATGGTCGGATTACTTTATCTGCAGAAAAGGGAAAGGTTTGTATAACAGCAGATTAGGATACTGAATATTCTCAAGTGTTCTTACTGCGATGAGAAAAAATTCTCACTATGATGAGAAAAAAATCTCATCGCAGTGAGAACTTTTTCTCATCATGGTAAGTATAGTCCTATATATGCGGGAACGGAAATAGGGAATCAGAAGTAGTATCCCAGATTCACATAACAGCTTCCTTTATCAGTCTGATTGGAATATCCGAACGTAATCTCCAATGGACCGAAAATACTGTCCATACCATATCCGGCACTGATACCAAACAGTTGTTTCCCTTTCAGTATTTCGAAGAAGTGACTGTCCGTCAAGCCATAATTACCTGTCAGAGTGAGATAATGAATGCTTCCCATCCGTTGTCTGAGTTTCACGGATGCAATCATGATAGAATTGTTCATCAGTTCCATATTGGTCACACCGGCAAACGGCAGTTGCTGTGGAATGTAGAGTCCGTATACTTCGCCGCCAATGGCATTTTGCAAGGGATAGGCGATGTCTTTTCCAATCAGAACACGACCATAGATGGATGGAATGATAGAAAAACGTCGGGTTACGGGAACTACGCTGGCCCACGAACCGCTCAGTGCGGAGAACGGGGCGTGATCATTATACTGAGCCATATTATCGGTGTAGAGTGAATAGGCAGCTTTGAATTCGGTTCCTTTGGAAGGGAAATATCCCTTGTCGAATGTACTATAATGTACCTGAGCGAAATAACTCAGGAAATGTTCGGATTCTACATTCAGTCCAATGAGTTCCGGTTTCTTGAAAAGAAAATCTTTGTATTTATAATATTCGAAACGAAGTCCGAGTCCGAAGCGGAGGTTTTTGTACCAGACATCCGAAAAGCCAAATTCAGTTAAATGATACTTGTAAGTAGTGTTATAGGCACGTTCACCTTCATCATAGATGTTGATGTCATTATATTGAAACATATATGAGAAATTGAAATTGCGTTGCTGCATCGGTTCGAGAGTGTAATCGATGCGTGCGGCATATCGCTTTCCTAATCGGCCGGTCAGGGATAATCGGGAAGGAACATGAGTTTTGAGATCCGCTGTGGCATTAATCAGCAGGGATGCTATTTCTTCCGAGTCGAAACGGATGCCCAGATTGATTCTTTTCTCATATTTTTCTTCTAACAAGAAATTAAGGTGGTACCCTTCGGGAGTGTCGGTAAGTGTGTAGCTGGCGCTTGAGTAAGAATGACTGCCACGCAACTGATACACAGCTTGTTCTATCTGCTGAGTGGTAATGTTACTGTTCTCTTTGAGATTACACTTCTTCATCAGCCATTTTTTGTCATTAGCCTCTACGCCGGAGAAAGATATATCTGTGACGTATACTGTCCGTGAATTGGAAAGAGAAGAGTACGGTCCGTGTTGTTTGGGGACATAATTGTCCGGTATACCGATTTCCTTTTTTAAGGCAATTAGGGAATTCCACTGTGCACGTGCGGCTTCTTCGCCTCGACGCATCAGGGAATCGATGGCTGCCGGAGTGAAGCTGGCGGAAGAAAATCCGTCTACATTTACCTTGATATAGGTATCAGTGAGTTCTACATTCTTTTCATGATTGGTCTGGCAAGTGAGATCAACAATCTGCCCCAATATGTCCGGAGCGCTGTTGAGCTTGTCGGCACTTTTCAGCGCATTCTGAACATCGACTCCGATAATAATATCGGCTCCCATTGCTTTGGCCACATCTGCCGGATAATTATTGACAATTCCACCGTCTACCAATACCATACTGTCTTTGCGTACCGGTGTGAATACACCGGGGATAGCCATACTGGCACGCATGGCAGTAGAGAGTACGCCATCATGGAATACGATCTGGTCTCCATTGACTACATTGGCCGATACACAGGCGAAGGGGATCGGTAACTTATTAAAATTGATCGAGTCATGGTAGCCCATTGTCAGATCAGAGAACAGATTGGCAAGATTCTGTCCTTTGATAATTCCTCCGGACATGGCAGCTTTCGGGTTCTTTGTAAAAGGAAGCGAAACAATGTATTTTGCAGAGCGTTCGCGTTCGGTGAGCGACATGGCACTGCGTTTGATACGATCGCTCAAAAGGAAAGTCCAGTCTTGCTTGCGTACCATACTGTCCAGTTGTTCCGGAGTATACCCGATGGCGTAAAGTCCACCGACTATAGATCCCATACTGGTGCCTACTATATAATCGATCGGAATGCCTGCTTCCTCGATGACTTTCAATGCTTTGATATGTGCCACTCCTTTGGCACCGCCGCCACTGAGGACAACGCCGACCTTCTTCCGTTGTTCCTGAGAATAAACAGAAAAAGGTAATATCAGGCACATTGCAAAAACTAATGTTGAAAAGATTTGTTTTTTCATTAGGACATGTTATTGTGTTGATGTACAATATAACTACAAATGTAGGGGATAAATTGTTTAGTTGATGAAACAAGAACTATAAAAAATGTTCTAAAAGTCGGAAATGTGGATAAATTCTACACTTTAAGGATGTTTTCCACACTTCTGTCTTCAAGGGGAAAAACGTAATACGTTGATAATAAACAGATAAGATAAAACAGGATATTTTGGTATGTGTATTGCATAATAGAGTGTAGAACAAACATAAGTTAAATTAAATAATAAGATTCGATATGAGATTATTCTTTTCGAAACATGAGTTGAAACTGAGGAGAAAGAGAACCATTGCTGCTGTAGTATGTATGGTAATTGTGTTGGGAGTGTATTGGATACTGACACGACCTCAGAAGGCTGCACCGGAAATGCCGACAGTGATTGTTGAACCGGTTATAAAAGACGATGTAGAAATATTCGGAGAATATGTGGGGCGTATCCGTGCCCAGCAATTTGTCGAAGTACGTGCCAGGGTAGAAGGCTATCTGGAAAACATGCTTTTTGCCGAAGGCACTTATGTAAATAAGAATCAGGTCCTGTTTGTGATCAATCAGGACCAATATCGTGCGAAAGCCGACAAAGCGCGGGCTCAGTTGAAAAAGGACGAAGCACAGGCATTGAAAGCTGAACGTGACTTGAAACGTATCCGTCCGTTGTACGAACAAAATGCCGCTAGCCAGCTGGATCTGGATAATGCGGAAGCAGCTTATGAAAGCGCTGTTGCGACAGTAGCGATGAGTGAGGCGGACTTGGCGCAGGCTGAACTCGAGTTAGGCTATACTATCGTTCGTTCACCTCTTGCCGGTCATATCAGTGAAAGAAATGTGGATTTGGGAACGTTGGTTGGTCCCGGAGGAAAATCGTTGCTGGCTACAGTTGTAAAGAGTGATACCGTATTGGTCGATTTCAGTATGACGGCACTCGATTATCTGAAAAGTAAAGAACGGAATATTAACCTCGGACAACAGGATTCTACTCGTTCCTGGCAGCCAAATATTACTATTACTTTAGCAGATAATACCGTATACCCCTATAAAGGATATGTTGATTTTGCCGAGCCGCAAGTCGATCCTCAAACGGGTACTTTCTCCGTACGTGCAGAAATGCCTAATCCGAAACAGGTATTGCTTCCGGGACAGTTTACCAAAGTAAAATTGCTATTGGACGTGCGTGAAGGAGCCATCGTTGTTCCGATGAAAGCCGTTACCATTGAAAAAGGAGGCGCTTATATTTATACGATTCGTAAAGATGATACAGTAGAGAAACGCTTTATTGAGTTAGGACCGGAAGTAGGGAATAACGTGGTAGTGGAAAGAGGACTCGCTGTAGGAGAGACAATTGTTGTGGAAGGTTTCCATAAGTTGACACCGGGTATGAAAGTACGGGCAAGTCGGCTGGATAACGCAAAAGGAGAATAATCAATGAAAGTTAGTTTTTTTATAGATAGGCCGGTATTTTCGGCTGTTATCTCTATCGTGATTGTGATTGTCGGGATTATCGGGCTGACCATGCTTCCGGTAGATCAATACCCGCAGATTACACCTCCTATGGTGAAAATTTCGGCCTCCTATCCCGGGGCTAGTGCACAGACTGTCTCGCAGGCAGTGGCGACCCCCATCGAGCAGGAACTCAACGGTACGCCCGGCATGATCTATATGGAGTCG
>OIXG01002124.1_pt1 | contig 16087 bp, 17 predicted proteins | sample 1587731 | NCBI WGS metagenome assembly OIXG01 (sample SAMEA3888908, study PRJEB22519) | human gut metagenome | biome: human gut; feature: human-associated habitat; material: faeces | place: Denmark | collected 2010
CCGCTGGCGCGATGGCTCCTTCTTTATATGCTCCTACAGTGATGCAAGCACTGCGCTGCCCCGCTTTTTCAGCCACAGGTACAGCACGATGCATGCCGCCAGCGTGGCTGCGGCAAAGCAGCCCATATACAGCGCCGCCCCCAGGTGCCAGCCCGCCAGCAGGTAGCCGCCGCCCAGCACCGCCGCATACCCCCAGCCGCCGAACAGGGCGATGGCCACGGAGGCGCTCTGCTTGATGGGGATGATCTCCCGCGTCCATGTCAGGTTGGGCATCCGCAGACCGAGGAACAGCCCCAGCAGCGCGGAGAACGCCGTAAACAGCAGGGATACCGCCGTCAGCATCGCCAGCTCCGCCGCCGTCATCGGCACGGCAAGCGCCGCGCAGACAAGGCACACCGCCATCGGCGCTGCGGTCAGCAGCAGCTGCATGGTCAGCTTGGCCCGCAGCACCTGCCACGGCGTCACCGGCAGCGACTGCATCTGCCATAGGCATCTGCCCTCCAAGGAGACGGAGGGCGCCGCCATGTCGTTCATAGCGGCCATCATGCACACCACCGCCGCCAGCAGCACCGGCAATGCGTTGTAGATCTGCGGCACGGCGCGCAGCACCGCCGTCAGCTCGCCGCTTTTCCACAGCAGCATCCCGCCCGCCACCGGCAGCATCAGGATACCCATGCCGCAGTTGAGCATATAGTTGGGACTGGCGGTGAACCGCCCCAGCTCCTTGTGCAGCAGCGCCGCACCGGTGGAGCGCCGCACGGCGGCCTGCTCCCGATACCGCCGGCGCTCTGTGCGGCCCGTGGCGGTGGCGATCTTCAAAAAGCTGCGCCGCAGCAGCGCCCACAGCGCCGCGAACAGTGCCAGCACCACCGCGGAAACCACCAGCATCGCCGCGCCGTCTCCGGCGCCGACCCTGCCGAACAGGTACAGCGGGTAGGCCGCGCCCCGGATCCTTTCACCGTACACGGCGGCGTTGGCCAGCAGGTCCTCCACGAGCGTCTGTGCCTTGAAATAGAAGAAATAGTAGCCGCCGAAAAATACCAGCGAGACGAGGACGGTGACGAAGCTCTTGTGCTTCAGCTTCAGGCTGATCTTCGCCACCACCCAGCCCAGCGCGCACGCCAGCGTCAGCACGAAAACGGAGATGAGCAGCGCCAGCAGCACGCCGCCGAGAACCGCACCCGCCGTTACAGGCACCACTACCCAGTAGACGATGACCGTCGGCACGATCACCACCGCGCTGTACATGAAGCCCATCAGGTATACGCTCAGCAGCCGGGACGCCATCAGTGTGTCCACCGGGATGGGCATACTCAGCAGCAGGTCATTGTCCTTTGCCAGATACAGGCCGGAATAGGTATTGAACACGCTGCCGAACGCGCCCAGCAGCACGGCCAGCAGTCCCATCAGCGCGAAATACAGCCAGTCCATGCCCACGGCGGCCAGCGGCCCGCACAGCCCCAGCGCCAGCATGGTGAACATACCGCCCAGCACGCCCACCATCAGCACCACAAACAGGGCGATATAGCCCGCCACCGCCGCCTTGGAGCGGGACTTGTTGTTCTTAGGATTGTAGAAGTAGCTGCGGAAGATCTCCGTCAGCTGCTTTTTTACCAGGATCTTCAGCATCACGTCTCATCCTCCAGCTCCAGAAAGACCTGCTCCAGCGAGTCGTCGCCCTTGACCTCCTCCATGGTGCCGGAGCGGATGAGCCGGCCGCCCTTGATGATGGCCACCTTGTCGCACAGCTTCTCCGCCACCTCCAGCACATGGGTGGAGAAGAAGATGGCGCCGCCCTGGTCGCACAGTTCCCGCATCATGCCCTTGAGCAGATGGGCCGCCTTGGGGTCCAGTCCCACGAAGGGCTCATCCATGATGATGAGCTTGGGCTGGTGCAGCCACGCGGCGATGATGGCCAGCTTCTGCTTCATGCCGTGGGAATAGGCGGCGATGGGCTGGGCCAGATCCTCCGTCAGCTCGAACCGCGCCGCATAGTCCCGGATGCGTTTCTGGCGGTCATCGGCGCTGACGCCGAAGATATCCGCGATGAAGTTCAGGTACTTGATGCCGCTCATAAAATCGTACAGGTCGGGGTTGTCGGGGATATACGCGATCTCCCGCTTGCAGGCCAGCGGCTCCGTCCGAATGGACTTGCCGTCGATACAGATCTCTCCCGCGTCGAATTGCAGGATGCCCGCCGCCGCCTTCAGCGTGGTGGTCTTGCCCGCGCCGTTGTGTCCGATAAAGCCGTACAGCTCCCCCGCCTGAATGTGCAGGCTCAGGTCGTCCACCGCTTTCTTCTCCCCGTAGGTCTTGGTCAGATGCTCGATTTTCAGCATAATGTACTCTCCTGTCTGTCTCGCGCTGCGGCGCGCCATTCGCGCCGCTCGTTCTAAACTCGATGTTGCATAATCTTCGTTATACATCTCGCCCATTATACGCCCGCCGCTCCCGCTTGTCAACACCCCCGCGTCATTTGGCGGCAGGACGGCAAATGCGGCGCGCCCGGCGGGCGCGCCGCTTTTCTTATTCCGCAGGGAACGTGACGCGGATCTCCGTGCCCTTCCCCACCTCGCTTTTGAGCTGGATGGTGCCGTGGTGATACTGCACGGCGTGCTTCACGATGGACAGGCCCAGTCCCGTGCCGCCGGAGGCCTTGGAGTGGCTCTTGTCCACCCGGTAGAATCGCTCGAACACGCGGCTCTGGTGCTCCGGTGGGATGCCGATACCGGTGTCACGCACCGTTACGGCGGCGGTGCCGCCGTCGCGGGTCACCTCCACCTCCACGCGGCCGCCGTCAGTGTTGTACTTGATGGCGTTGTCGCACAGGTTGAACATGATCTCGCACAGCAGACGCCGCACACCGGAGACGGACGCCGGCTGACCGGTGACCTCCACCGTCACATGCCTGGCCTCCGCCGCGCTGCGCAGGTTCTCCGCCGCCTCCCGGGCCACCGCCAGCAGCTCCACGGACTCCGTGGGCATCGGTTCGCCCTCGTCCAGCTGGGACAGCCGGATGATGTCGCCGATCAGCGTCACCAGCCGCTGGGCCTCCGCCCGGATATGCCCCACGAAACGGGGCACGTCCTCCTGCTTCACCATGCCGTTTTCCAGCAGCTCCGCGCTGCCGATGATGCCCTGCAGGGGCGTTTTCAGCTCGTGGGACACGTTGGCGGTGAACTCCCGCCGGTTCCGCTCGGCAAATGCCCGCTCCGTCACGTCGAACACCAGCAGTACCGTGCCCGCCGTGCGGCCATCCGTCTGGATGCGGGTCACGTCGAACTGGTACTCCCGTCCGTTCCGCTGGCCGCGGAACTCGCTGTGGCCCTGTTCCGCCGCCTGACGCAGCGCGTCGCTCATGGTCACGTCCCGGTCCACTGTCAGGAAATCCTGGCCCACGCAGTCGCCGTCCGCATCCAGCAGACGACGCGCCGCCGGGTTGATGCTCAGAATAGTGCCCGCCTCGTCCAGCAGCACCAGTCCCTCGTTCATGCTGCCGGTGATCTGGTCAAACTCCTCCGACCGCTGCCGCAGCTCGCCGATCTGCTGATCGATCTGACGGCGCTGGTGCTCCATGCGCCGCAGCAGCGGCGCCAGCTCCTCGTAGGTGTCATTCTCCAGCGGATGCTCCAGATCCAGCCGGTTCAGCGGCTCCGTGATGCGCCGCGCCAGCCGTCCGGCCAGCACGCCCGACAGGATCAGCGCCGCCGCCAGCACCAGCAGAATAGGCTGGAGCATGTTCAGCACCAGCACCCCCGCCGTCACCCGGACGGCGGACAGGCGCAGCACCGTGCCGTCCGGCAGGCGCTTGGCGTAGTACACCGTCTTTTGCAGCAGCGTGTCGCTGTAGCGGCTGCTCTCGCCCTCGCCGGTGGCCAGCGCCTGCTGCACCTCCTGCCGCTGGGCGTGGTTTTCCATGCTCTCCGCGTCCGCCTGGGTGTCATATATCACCACGCCGTCCGCCCGCAGCCATGTGATGCGGTACTGATCGGAGTGAAGCTCCGCCAGATAGTCCGTGCCGTTTTTCTCCACGCCCACGGCGGCCAGGCTCAGCTCGTCCCGCAGCTGGGACTCCTGCACCCGGCCGAAATAGCTGTACAGCACGCCCATCACCAGCGCCAGGCTGGCGATGAGCACCGCCACGCCCACCAGCAGCGTAGCCCGGAAAATGCGCTTTGTCATGGTACTCATGGCTCTGCCCTCCATCGGTAGCCTACGCTGCGCACCGTCTCGATACAGCCGCCGTAGGGGCCAATCTTCTGGCGCAGCGTGCGGATATGCATGTCCACCGTCCGGCTCTCGCCGTAAAAGTCCATGCCCCACACCTGCTCCATCAGCTGGTCGCGGGTAAACGCCGTGCCGGGATGGGACAGGAACAGCCGCAGCAGCTGGTACTCCTTGTACGTCAGCACCACCCGGACGCCATCGGCGGTGACGGTATGCTCCTGCTCGTCCACCACCAGACCGCCGCAGCGCAGCACCGCAACCGGCTGCGGCCTGCACCGGCGCAGCACCGCCTTGACCCGGGACACCAACTCCATGACGCCGAAGGGCTTGGTCAGGTAGTCGTCCGCCCCCAGATCAAGGCCCTGGATCTTGTCATACTCCGCGCCCTTGGCTGTGGCCATGATGACGGGGATCTCCCGCAGCGCCGCGTCGGCCTTCATCCGCCGCAGCAGCTGGATGCCGTCGATCTCCGGCAGCATCACATCCAGCACCACCAGCTCCGGTCGGGCCTTCCCCAGCGCCGCCCAGAAGGCCGCGCCGTCGGCAAAGCCCTCCGCCTCGAAGCCGGTGGAGTTCAGTGCGTATACCTCGATGTCTCGGATGCTGGCGTCGTCCTCCACGCACCAGATCATGGGTCACTCCTCCTTGTGTACGCCTGTGACGGAAAACTCCACCCACTCGGCGATATTGGTGGCATGGTCGCCGATGCGCTCCAGATACTTGGCGATCATCAGCAGATCCAGCGCCGTGCCGCCCTCCGCCGGATCGTCGGCGATGCGCCGGATCAGCGCCTGCTTTACCTTCTCAAAATAATCGTCCACCGTGTCGTCATCGGCGATGACCTGCTCCGCCAGCGCCACGTCCTGCCGGACATAGGCGTCCACGCTGTCGCTGACCATGCCGATGGCGGCCTCCGCCATCTTGCGCAGCAGCTCGTGGCTCTCCGCCGGCACGTCCTCCAGATACAGCACGATCTCGGCGATGTCGTCGGCCTGATCGCCGATGCGCTCCATGTCCGTGATCATCTTCAGCGCTGCGGAGATACGCCGCAGGTCGCCGGCCACCGGCTGCTGGTGCAGCAGCAGCCGCAGGCACAGGTTCTCAATGTCCCGCTCCTTCCGGTCGATCTCCCGGTCCAGCGGCGGCACCTGCTGTGCCAGCGACTTGTCCCCGGTGGTCAGGGCGCGGGAGGCCAGCGCGATCACCCGCTCGCACAGTGCGCCCATCTCGATCAGTTCCCGGTGCAGCTGTGCCAGCTGCTCGTCAAAACGACTCCTCATTATCCAAACCTCCCCGTGATGTAATCCTCGGTCTTTTTCTGCGTCGGCGTGGAGAACATCTTCTCCGTATCATCGTACTCGATCAGCTCGCCCAGCAGGAAAAACGCGGTTCGGTCGGAAATACGCAGCGCCTGCTGCATATTGTGGGTCACGATAACAATAGTGTACCGTTTTTTCAGCTCCATTGCAAGCTCTTCTATTTTTGATGTGGAGATGGGGTCCAGCGCCGAGGTAGGCTCGTCCATCAGCAGCACCTGCGGCTCCACCGCCAGCGCCCGGGCGATGCACAGGCGCTGCTGCTGGCCGCCGGACAGGCCCAGCGCGTTTTTCTTCAGCCGGTCCTTCACCTCGTCCCAGATGGCCGCCGAACGCAGGGACTGCTCCACGATCTCGTCCAGCTTGGCCCGGTTCCGCACACCGTGGGTGCGGGGGCCGTAGGCCACGTTGTCATAGATGCTCATAGGGAACGGGTTGGGCTTCTGGAACACCATGCCCACCTGCCGCCGCAGCTCGTTGACGTCCACATCCGCGGCGAAAATGTCCTTGCCGTCGTAGCGCACCGTACCCTCGATGCGCACACCGGGCACCAGATCGTTCATCCGGTCCAGCGTCTTGAGGAACGTGGACTTGCCGCAGCCGGACGGCCCGATCAGGGCGGTGATGCTCTTTTCCGGGATGTCCATGCTCACATGGTGCAGCGCCTGGGTGCTGCCGTACCACAGGTCCAGCCCCTCCACCGTGATAATATCGCTCATAGGCTCCTCCGTTTCTTGAAATACCGCCCCGTCAGGCTCACCGCCAGATCAATGAGCAGCGCCAGCGCCATCAGGATGGCGGCAATGGCGAAGGCCACGTCGAACTCGCCCTGCTCCTTGGCATAGACATACAGCGCCACGGACAGTGTCGCGCCGGAACCCTCCAGCGTGTTTTTCAGGCCGTTATACAGCGTGTGGGCGAAGCCCGCCGTATACAGAAGCGCCGCCGTCTCGCCCAGGATGCGGCCCACCGCCAGGATACAGCCGGTCAGCACGCCGTCCACGCAGCCCGGCAGCACCACCGTCCGGATGGTGCGCCACTTTCCGGCGCCCAGACCCAGCGCGCCCTCCCGATAGCTCTGGGGCACGGTCTTGAGGCTCTCCTGTGTGGTGCGCATGATGGTGGGCAGGTTCATGATCACCAGCGTCATGGCGCCGGCGATCAGGGATTTCTTCATCCCCAGGAACTGGCAGAAGAACATCTGCCCCACCAGTCCGTAGATGATGGAGGGGATGCCCGACAGCGTCTCCGCCGTATACTCGATGGCCGCTGCCAGCCGCCGGTTGGCGGCGTACTCCGTCAGGTATACCGCCGCGCACACGCCCACCGGCAGCACCACCAGCAGCGTGGTCAGCACCATGCACACGGTACTGATGATGTCCGGCAGGATGCCGATGGTGCCCTCCAGATAGCTGGGCTTCGTGCGCAGCAGCTCCCAGCTCAGATGCGGCACGCCCTTGGCCAGCACATAGATAATGAGGAACACGGCCAGCGCGCAGGTCAGTACCGCGCACAGCACCATCAGCCCCCGCATCATAACGCCCCACGCCCGGCGGCGGGCGGAAAAATTCGTCTTGTCCATGTCTTACTTCTCCTTACTGCGCTTCAGGAAGAAATTCAGCGCCGCGTTGATGAGCATGATGAACAGAAACAGCACCAGCGCGATGGAAAACAGTGCCTGCCGCTGCAGGCCCGCCGCCGCGTAGCCCATCTCGCTGGCCACAGCGGTGGTCAAAAACCGCACGCTCTCGAAGAGGGACGGCATATTGGGCACGTTGCCGGACACCATCATCACCGCCATGGCCTCGCCGATGGCGCGGCCCACGCCCAGCACCACCGCTGCGGCGATGCCGCTGCGGGCGGCGGGCACGGACACCCGGAACCACGTCTCCGTGGCCGTGGCCCCCAGCGCCAGCGAGGCGTCCTCGTACTCCCGCGGCACCGCCTCCAGCGCCGTCATGGCCACGTTGATGATGGACGGCAGGATCATGATGGCCAGCACGATGATGGCCGCCAGCAGGCCGGAGCCATCGGGGATCCGGAACACCTTACGGATGCCCGGCACCAGCACCAGCATGCCCACCAGGCCGTATACCACAGACGGGATGCCCGCCAGCAGGCTCACCGCCGCCGACACCGCCGCCTTCAGCTTCGGCGGCGCCATCTTGGCCAGGAACACGGCGGTCATGAAGCCCACCGGCACACCCAGCAGGATGGCTCCCGCCGTGCCGTAGATGCTGGTGAGGATAAAGGGCAGGATGCCGAACTGCGGCGTGGCGGCGTTGGAGTCCCACACCGGGCCGAACAGGAACTTCACCAGCCCGATCTCCCGTATGGCCGGGATGCCGGAGATGATGAGGTAAACCGAGATCAGCAGCACGCAGCCCACCGTCACCAGTCCCATCAGCAGGAACCAGCCGTGTATGGCGTTTTCCATAAATCGTTTCGCTTTCATGTGCGTACCTCCGTATACGGGGCAAGGCGGCGCCCGTCTCCGGACGTCGCCTGCCGCGCCTTACTTTCAGTTGGCCGCTACCGCGCCGGCCTTGGCGATGATGTCTGCCGCGTCAGCGGAGGTCGCATAGTCGAAGAAGGACTGTGCCGCCGGGGAGAGGGCCTTGCCCTCCACGGTCACCAGCACGAAGGGACGCTGCACCTTGTAGCTGCCATCCTTGACGCTGGCCTCGCTGGGGGTCACGCCGTCCACGTTCAGCGCCTTCACGCTGTCCTTGATGGAGGCCAGGGAGGCATAGCCGATGGCGTCGGGGTTCTGGCTCACTGCCGTGATGACATCACCGGTGGAGGTCAGCTCCTGCCGGTACTGGCACTTGTCCTTGGTGCCGGTGATGGACTCGAAGCCGTCGCGGGTGCCGCTGGCCGCCTCGCGGCCGATGAGCACTACCTGCGCGTCATTGCCGCCCACGTCCTTCCAGTTGGTGATCTCGCCGGTGTACAGCTGGGCGATCTGCTCGATGCTCAGGTCGCTGACGGGGTTATCGGGGTGCACGATGATGGCGATGCCGTCGTAGGCCAGCACCGTCTCCTGCAGGCCGGCTGCCTTCTCCTCGTCCTTCAGGGCGCGGGAGGAAAGGCCGATGTCGCAGGTACCCTCCTGCACGGCGGTGATGCCGGAGCCGGAGCCGGTGGGGTTGTAGTTGACGGTGACGTCCTTGTTGGCCGCCATATAGGACTCGCTCAGTGCGCCGATGACCTTCTCCATGGAGGTGGAGCCGTCGGTGGACACCGTGCCGCTGATGGCCGCCGCGCCGCCGTTGTTTGCGGTGTCGCCGCCGTTGTTATCTTTGTTGTCGTTCGTCTTGCCGCCGCAGCCCGCCAGCAGTGCCAGCGCCATCACCGCGGTCAGTACCAATGCCATGATCTTTTTCATAAAATCATTACCTCGTTTCGTATTTTTTGGATATCTCCTGTGTACGCTCTCATTGTAGGAAGGCTGTGTAAAGTGAAAAATCACGTCTTTGTAAAATCCGTGTAAAGGCAGGACGCCCCACACGCAGAAGAGCCGCCCTGCCGGACGGCTCTTTCCATAAAAATAGGGCATAGGAAAAGCCACCCTGCCGGAGGGTGGCTTTTCTTATGCCTGTAGGGCGGATCTCTCCGCCATCATGCCCCGGATCACCTCGTCGATGCGGCGGGCGACGCGGCAGAAATCCTCCGCCGTGTAGCCTCTGGTGGTCATGGCGGCGGTGCCGATGCGGACGCCGCTGGTCTGGGACGGCGGACGCCTGTCGCCGGGGACGCAGTTCTTATTTAATGTAATGCCGCAGGCGTCCAGCGCCTCCTGCACCTCCCGGCCGGTGAGGCCGGTGTCCGTCAGATCCAGCAGGAACAGGTGGTTGTCGGTGCCGCCGGTGACCACATGGTAGCCCATGGCCGTAAACGCCGCCGCCATGGCCTTGCAGTTCTCCACCACGCTGTGGGCGTAGGTGCGGTAGGCCGGGGTCAGCGCCTCCTCCGCCGCCACCGCCTTACCGGCGATGACATGCTGCAGCGGGCCGCCCTGCGTGCCGGGAAATACGGCGCTGTCCACCTTCTTCGCCAGCTCCGGGCGGCAGAAGATCAGGCCGCCGCGGGGGCCGCGCAGCGTCTTGTGGGTGGTGGAGGTGATGACATCCGCCAGACCGAAGGGACTGGGATGCTCCCCCGCCGCCACCAGACCGGCGATGTGGGCCATGTCCACCATGAAATACGCCCCCGCCTCCTTCGCGGCGGCGGCAAAGCGGGTAAAGTCGATGGTACGGCTGTACGCCGACGCGCCGGCGATGATGAGCCTGGGCCGCAGCGTCCGGGCCAGGCGCGCCATGCTGTCGTAGTCGATGAAGCCGTCGGCGTCCACGTCGTAGAAGTGGAGGTCGTACAGCTTGCCGGAGAAGTTCACCGGCGAGCCGTGGGTCAGGTGCCCGCCGTTGGCCAGACTCATGGACAGCACCGTGTCGCCGGGCTGCAGCAGCGCCATATACGCCGCCAGATTGGCCGACGAGCCGCTGTGGGGCTGGACATTCACATGGTAGTCGGTGGCAAAGACCTCCTTCCACCTGGCGATGCAGTACTCCTCCAGCTCATCCACCACATGGCAGCCGCCGTAATAGCGGCCCTGGTTGCCCATGGCACGGTGGGCGGGATAGCCCTCGGAATACTTGTTGGTCAGGCAGCTGCCCACCGCCCGGAGCACATCCGTGCTGGCAAAGTTCTCGCTGGCGATCAGCTCCACGGTGGTCTCCTGCCGCAGCTCCTCCTGTGCGATGAGGTCAAAAACGCGGGACGACACGGTCATCTCCCCTTCCCTGTTGTGGTTTACACCGTTCTATTATACACCATCTTGTGGTTTGTGCAAGAAGAATTTGCGTCATGGCAGATGACACGAAAACGCCTACGGCATACGTAGGTTTTTTGGAAAAAATGCAGAAACGCGAAAAAAGGGTTGACATTTGCCGGCAAAAGCGGTATGATGCGCCCAGCTTCGGCAAAATACAGTGAGGAGGAAAGCAACATGAAGCGTCGCAGCATGGCTATGATGATGTGCGAGATGTGCATGGGTATGATGTCCATGTGCATGTTTCTGCGCGCCCAGAATGATCGGTTGCTTTCCAAAAACTGTTTGACGGCTTGAAAAAGCCGGTGTGTGAGCAAGCAGCGGAAGGTCGATCGACCTGCCGCTGTTTTTATTTTGCCCGACACACCTCTTTGTTTGTTCCGGCGGGCAGCGGGGCATGCGCACAGTCCCGCGGCGCGCCGTCAGCAAGATCATACATTCCTTCAAACCATATTTGAAAAGGAGACATGAACATGAAACGTAATACCTTTACCCGCCTGGCCGCTCTGGCCCTGACCCTGATCCTGGCCCTGAGCCTGACGGCCTGCGGCGGTAAGGACAACAGCGCCGACAACAACGGCGACACCAAGACCACCGTCAAGATCGGCGTCCCCAACGACACCACCAACGAGGCCCGCGCCCTGCTGCTGCTGCAGGAGAACGGCATCATCAAGCTGGCCGACGGCGCCGGCATCACCGCCACCAAGAACGACATCGTGGACAATCCCTATAACGTGGAGATCGTGGAGGCTGAGGCCGCTCAGCTGCCCAATATGCTGCCCGATCTGGACTACGCTGTCATCAACAGCAACTACGCCATCAATGCCGGTCTGAACCCCGTCACCGACTCCCTGCTCATCGAGGGCAGCGCCTCCGCCTACGCCAACATTCTGGCCGTCAAGGAGGGCAATGAGAACGAGCCCAAGATCCTGGCTCTGAAGGCCGCGCTGGAGAGCCAGCAGGTGGCCGACTACATCAGCGAGACCTACAACGGCTCCGTCATCTCCGTGGTGGAGAATCCCACCGACGGCTATGACGCCAGCGTGGACTACGACGCCCTGAAGGGCCAGACCATCACCATCGCCGCCTCCCCCACGCCTCACGCCGAGATCCTGGAGGTCGTCAAGGAGATCCTGGCTGCCAAGGACATCACCCTGGACATCCAGACCTACAACGACTATGTGGTGCCCAACACCGTTGTTGACGACGGCACCGTGGACGCCAACTACTTCCAGCACCTGCCCTATCTGGAGGACTTCAATGCCCAGAACGGCACCCACATCGCCTCCATCTCCGCCGTCCATGTGGAGCCCATGGGCCTGTACGGCGGCAAGCAGACCACGCTGGATGCGCTGACCACCAAGTAAGTGAGAAAGGAGGGAGACGTCCATGATCGAACTGAAGCATGTCAGCAAGACATTTGATGCCGGTACATCCGGTGGGGTAGACGCTCTCAAGGACGTCTCCCTCACCATCGAAGACGGCGACATCTACGGCATCATCGGTATGTCCGGCGCCGGCAAGAGCACGCTGGTGCGGTGCATCAACCTGCTGGAGAAGCCTACCAGCGGCGAGATCATCGTCAACGGCCAGCGGCTGGACACCATGACCCCTGCCCAGCTGCGGGCGGCGCGTCGGGAGATCACCATGATCTTCCAGCGGTTCAATCTGCTGATGCAGCGCACCTGCCTGCGGAACGTGTGCTTTCCCATGGAGCTGGCAGGCGTGAAGCGGAGCGAGGCCGAGCAGCGGGCCCGGGAGCTGCTGGAGCTGGTGGGTCTGCCCGATAAGGCGGACGCCTACCCGGCCCAGCTGTCCGGCGGCCAGCAGCAGCGCATCGCCATCGCCCGTGCGCTGGCCACCCATCCCAAGGTGCTGCTGTGCGACGAGGCTACCTCCGCGCTGGACCCCAACACCACCCGGCAGATCCTGGAGCTGATCCGGGACATCAACCGGAAGCTGAACATCACCGTGGTGGTCATCACCCACCAGATGAGCGTGGTGAAGGAGATCTGCAGCCATGTAGCCATTCTGGACGAGGGCCAGGTGGCGGAGGCCGGGCTGGTGGGCACGGTGTTCGCCGCGCCCAAATCCGCGGCCGGACGCCGGCTGGTGTTCCCCGGCGGCGCCGACGCACAGGTGTACGACCCGGCGGAGGAGAAGCTGGTGCGGCTGGTGTTCAAGGACAGCAAGACCACCAGCATCCCCCTGATCGCCCGGCTGGCGGCAGAGGAGGGCATTTTCTGCAACGTCATCTCCGCCAGCACCCAGAAGCTGTCTGAAAAGGTCTACGGCAGCATGATGCTGGGTATTCCCAGCAGTCAGTTCGACAAGGCCGTGGCGTTTATCCACAACGTGGCCAACGTACAGGTAGAGGAGGTGGAGTGAGCATGTACAACGATCTGTTTTCCCCGCAGTCCGTGCAGGATCTGATGACCGCGCTGCCCACCCTGCCCTTCGCCGTGTGGGAGACGTTCTATGTCACCGTGGTGAGCACGGCGCTGTCGCTGGTCATCGGCCTGCCTCTGGGCGTGCTGCTGGTGGCAGGTGAGAAAAACGGCGTGCTGCCCCTCCCCCGCTGGCTGATGCAGGTGCTGAACGTCATCATCAACCTGCTGCGCTCCATCCCGTTCCTGATTCTGATGATCATGGTATTCCCCCTCTCCCGTCTGCTCATCGGCACCGCCGTGGGCACCACGGCCACCATCGTTCCGCTGGTGGCGGCGGCATTCCCCTTCGTGGCGCGTCTGGTGGAGAGCAGTCTCCGGGAGGTGGACGGCAACATCATCGAGGCCGCCCAGAGCATGGGCGCCACGCCCATGCAGATCATCTGCAAGGTGATGATCCCGGAGAGCGTGCCCTCCCTCATCCAGAACGTGACCATCGCGCTGACCACTATTCTGGGCTACTCCGCCATGAGCGGCATCATCGGCGGCGGCGGTCTGGGCAAGATCGCCATCGACTACGGCTACTACCGGTACAAGTATCTGGTGATGCTGGTGGCGGTGGTCATTCTGGTACTGCTGGTGCAGGTGTTCCAGAGTCTGGGCACCTGGCTGAGCAAGAAGTGCGACAAGCGCCTGAAGAAGTAAAAAAGAGCAAAAAGAAAAGGCCCTCTGGGGCCTTTTCTTTTTGCTCTTTTCGGCAAGGGCAGATCAGTCGATCATGCTCTTGAGGTCAGCGGCAACGGTGAAGGGGGCAGCGGTGGCGGCCTTCACATCGTCCACGGTAAACTCGGGGTTGATCTCGGTCATCAGCAGACCGTCCTTGGTGACCTCGAACACGCACATCTCGGTGATGATCTTGTTCACGCAGTGGGAAGCGGTCAGGGGCAGACGGCACTTCTCGAAGATCTTGGGGTTGCCCTTGGCGGTGTGCTCCATGCAGACGATGCAGTGCTTGGCGCCGACGCACAGATCCATGGCGCCGCCCATGCCGGGCATCTTCTTGCCGGGGATGATCCAGTTGGCCAGATTGCCCTCGGCGTCAACCTCCAGAGCGCCCAGGAAGCAGGCGTCCACGTGGCCGCCGCGAATCAGGCCGAAGTTGGTGGCGGAGTCGATGAAGCCGCCGCCGTAAGCCACGGAGGAAGGGTTGCCGCCAGCATCCACAACGTGGTAGGGATCGTAATTGGCGTCGCCCTCCTTGGGGGACACGCCGGCGGAGACGATACCCAGCTCAGCATGGATGATCAGCTCGACGCCCTCAGGCAGATAGTTGGGGATCAGGGTGGGCAGGCCGATGCCCAGATTCACGACGTCGCCGTTCTTCAGCTCTTTGGCGCAGCGCTTGGCGATAAAGCCTTTGATCTCGGACTTTTCCATTACTTTCTGTCTCCTTCCACGATGTAGTCAACGCACATACCGTAGGTATGGATGTTCTCGGGCTCGATGTCGCCCACAGGAACGATGTACTCGCACTCGGCGATGACGGTGTCAGCGGCGGTGGCCATGACAACGTTGAAGTTGCGCATGGTGCCCTTGTACCAGCAGTTGCCGAACTCATCGCACTTGTAAGCGCCCAGCAGGGCGAAATCGGCGTGGATGGGCTTCATCAGCAGGTAATCCTTGCCGTCGATGGTCTGACGGCCCAGGCAGAAGGGGCTCTCCTCCACCAGGGTGTCGATGCCGACAGGAGTCAGCACGCCGCCCAGACCGGCGCCACCGGCGCGGATGCACTCAGCCAGGGTGCCCTGGGGCAGCAGGTTGACCTCCAGCGTGCCCTCGGTGTTCTGCTGGCCGACCTCGGGGGTCATGCCGACGTGGGTAGCGATGACGCGCTTGACCTGATGATTGTGGATCAACTCCGCGATGCCGAAGAACTCCTCACCCTTGGGACCGGTGGCACGGCCCATATCGTTGGCGATCAGGGTCAGGTCCTTGGTGCCGCGGGCTACCAGCTCCTTGACGATGGCACGGGCCTGGCCGCAGGCCAGGAAGCCGCCGCACATAATGGTAGCGCCATCGGGAATCATTGCCGCTGCCTCTTTGGCAGTCAGTACAGGTTTCTTTGCCATTTCTGTTCCTCCTTGTTTTATGCCACCGGGCGGTCGGGGCGGATGCGGCGGCCGGGCGGTGGTTTACAGTCGCGAAGACTCCCGCTTCGTGACTTTTCTAACAATAGCATCATAGCACCCTTTGCACGAAAATGCAAGGGACTGCCATGTTGTTTTTGCGCAAATTTACCTACAGAATGTGCTTTTGCGCAAAAAGCGGAGAGTCGGTCAGGCGGCTCTCCGCTTTGCTGAGGATCTTATTTCATGCCGCGCTTGACCATTTCGGTCACAGCGAAGGACGCCACGTCATCGGCATACTTGCCGGCGCCGAAGCCGGCGTCGAAGCCCAGCTCCTTGGCCAGCTCATGGGTGATACGGGGACCGCCGCAGCAGACGACGAACTTGTCGCGCAGACCTTCGGCCTCCAGCAGCTCGATGAGGTTGGTCAGGTTCTGGATGTGCACATCCTTCTGGGTAACGGTCTGGGAGACCAGCAGCACGTCGGCCTTCAGCTCCAGAGCCTTCTTGATGAACTCCTCGTTGGGGACCTGAGAGCCCAGGTTGTAGGCCTCGATCATCTCGTAGCGCTCCAGACCGTAGTGGCCGGCGAAGCCCTTGCGGTTCATGATGGCGTCGATACCAACGGTGTGGGCGTCGGTGCCGGTGGAGGCGCCGACCATCACGACCTTGCGGCCGATATGCTCACGGATGTAATCGTTGGTCTCCTCCATGCTCATGACGTCGGACTCCACGGTGATGACGTGGATATCCTCGTAGTTCACGGAGTGGACGCAGCTGCCGTAGACCACATAGAAGGTGAACTCCTTATCCAGCGCGGCGTGGTACGCCACGTTGGGCTCCTCGAGACCCATCTTCTTGGCGATCTGGCGGGCGGCCTCCTCACCGCGCTCGTCATCCTTGACGGGCAGGGTGAAGCTGGTCTGCACCTTACCGTCGTTCATGGTGTCGCCATAGGGCTTCAGACGGGTCAGATCCAGCGTGGTATCGAAATCGATCTTATGGGTGTTGTACAGTCCGCTGCTCATGCTCCCACCTTGCCTTTCATGACTTCAATGAACGGATTGAAGTATTTGTCGTCCTTGACCACAACGCCGGCCAGGCCCTTGCCGCCGTCCTTGGGACGCTTCACGTCGGCGAAGATTCCCTTCTCGATGGTGGTGAACAGGCCCAGCTTCTCGATCTCCTTCAGCAGATCGG
>OIXG01002126.1_pt1 | contig 16073 bp, 14 predicted proteins | sample 1587731 | NCBI WGS metagenome assembly OIXG01 (sample SAMEA3888908, study PRJEB22519) | human gut metagenome | biome: human gut; feature: human-associated habitat; material: faeces | place: Denmark | collected 2010
CTGACGAGGCAATGTGATGCGAAACCAACAGAGCGTTCATATGGCAAGAATGTGGTGCGGAGCAAGGTACTATTGTCTTTTTGCAATGGTTGTGGGGATGGAGAGGATCGATGCAACTGAGGCAATCCCTCCGTCTTGACGGCAGAAAAGTTTGCAATATAAAAAGAACGGACATATCGCAAGCAGGACGCAACAAAGCAACAGTTTGTGCCTTGCCGTCAAGCCACCTCCCTTTGACAAGGGAGGCAAGTGTGGTGGTGCAGGGCGAGGGATAGTGCGGTTTTGGGAGGAGTGATGTGGCAATCCCTCCGGTAGTCGCCCGAATTCTTTCGGGCAACAGCACCTCACCTTTGACAAGGGAGGCAAGGATATAGTGCTTTTCGAGGGATAGTGCGGTTTTGGAATGGTTGGTAAAGCACTATCACCTTTAGCTCCCTTGTGTAAAGGGAGCTGGCACAGTGAAGCGTAACGTTTTCAATATTGCTTTTTATAAAAGTTGAAGATGCGTTGGCAGAGAATCGTGTTTTCCGTCACTGTGACTGAGGGATTGTTAACGGAGGTGTCTGAGAAACGGAAAGGGTGCGGTAGAAAAGCAATCCCTCCGGTAGTCGCCCGAATTCTTTCGGGCGACAGCACCTCACCTTTGACAAGGGACGGGCATGGATGCCCGAAGTTGAACGCCCAGAGTTTCGCAAGGATGCGAAACCAACAGAGCGTTCATATGGCAAGAATGTGGTGCGGAGCAAGGTACTATTGTCTTTTTGCAATGGTTGTGGGGATGGAGAGGATCGATGCAACTGAGGCAATCCCTCCGTCTTGACGGCAGAAAAGTTTGCAATATAAAAAGAACGGACATATCGCAAGCAGGACGCAACAAAGCAACAGTTTGTGTCGTGCCGTCAAGCCACCTCCCTTTGACAAGGGAGGCAAGTTTAGTGCGAGGCGAGGGATAGTGCGAAACAAACAGAGCGCTCATTAAAAGGTAAGGGTGTTGGCGATTTTCGAGTGATAGTGCGGTTTTGGGAGGAGTGATGTGGCAATCCCTCCGGTAGTCGCCCGAATTTTTTCGGGCGACAGCACCTCACCTTTGACAAGGGACGGGCATGGATGCCCGAAGTTGAACGCCCAAGGGCTTTGCAAGGACGCAAAGCCAACAGAGCGTTCATATGGCAAGGGTGAAGGTGCAGGGCGAGGGATAGTGCGGGTTTGGAAGGGTTGGACGGAGAGAGGGGGATTGCGTGACTGCTTATTTCTTTTAGTATAATTACATCTGTTTTTACAAAGCGTAAAATTCATTCAGTATCTCCCGGCAGGAATATCCACGTTCCGACAATTTAAGCGCCGAATATACGCTCATTCCGCTGTTACAGCCGTCGCCTCTTATATCAAAGCTGTAAAGGCGCTGTGTATAGCTCATTTCAAACGCAGGCGAGCGTATGTCGAACAGCCGTCTGAACTCCTCGCAGGACATATCTATCCCACACACATTCAGCCTGAGTACGTTTCCGTCTGCATCACGGCGGATGTCGCTTATCCACTTTGATTCATCGGGAGGGATTATAATAGAGGGGTACGCTGTCAGCATTATCTCGGCTATCCCGTCTGCCGTAAGCTGACAGGTGCTGTGATAGTATTCAGCCGATCTGTCCTTTTCGCAATAGAGCTTTTTTACAAAGGGATTTCCGCTGTCCTCAGGCGAGATAGTTATGCCCGACGAAATGCGGCAGACGGGGAGAAAGGCTGTCCCTTCCTGTACGGTAAGGTTAAGCGATATGGCATATTCTGCTGAGCTTTCGGCATATTTTCTGTATATGCCTGTCTCCGTTCCGAAATGCTGTATACTCTCCTTTTCATCCATATATTCAACATAAGGGTAACCGCTGTCGAAAGACTTCCCTGCCCTATGCAGATACCTAAGTGAGCAGTCGAGCGCAACGGCTACGGCATTTATACCCTCGCTTTCATCGTCCGCCGGCGGTTCGTCCAGCGTTTTAAGACAGCTAAGCACGCAACCGGCAAGAAATTCCTTATACGCATATTCGGTGTTGCGGTAAATTATCGTGACCGGTCTTTGCGGTTCGTTTGCCGAAGAAAAGCACACAAGGATAATTATCGGCAGTACAGCCGCTGCGGTCAGCATAGCTATTAACAGATACAGATGCTTCTTTTTCATTTTGTCTGCTTTTCCTTTCTTGACTTATCGCTGTAAATAGAGTATAATAATAAAGAATAGACACTTCGGTAAACCGGTTCGTCCGTAATTCATTATATTCACCGCTTTTGCGGTATAGAATTCAGGAGGCTATTAAAACACACAGGAAAGGAATAATAATTATATGAACGAGCGATTTCAGAAGCTATGCCGTGACTATAAAATCCAGACGGCAATCGACCCGAGATTATATGACAAATATAACGTAAAAAGAGGACTTCGTAACAACGACGGAAGCGGTGTTGTTGTAGGCCTTACAAATATATGCTGTGTACACGGCTATGTTATCGACGAAGGCGAAAAGCGTCCCGCTCCCGGTCAGCTTATATACAGGGGCTATGACATCTGCGACCTTATAAGCGGCGTGGAAAAGGACGGAAGATACGGCTTTGAGGAAACGGCATATCTTCTTCTTTTCGGTAATCTTCCCGACAAGGAGCATCTTGAGGACTTCAAGAAGATAGTTACCCACTACCGTACTCTGCCCCCTTATTTTGCGGAGGATGTACTTATGCGCTGTCCGTCATCGAACATAATGAACAAGATGGCGCAGTCGGTGCTGGCTCTTTACACATACGATAAAGAACCTGAGAACAAGAGCATGGAAAGCGAGATGCTCAAGGCTATCTCGGTTATTGCAAGACTTCCTGCAATAATGGTAGGCGCATATCAGGTAATGCGCCGCTATCTGTATAACTCAAGCATGGTAATGCACCCGATAAACCTTGACGAGAGCCTTGCGGAGAGCATTCTGTCCACCCTGCGTGACAACCGTGAGTACACAAAGGAGGAGGCAAAGCTCCTCGACCTTTGTCTTATGCTCCACGCAGAGCATGGCGGCGGTAACAACTCGACATTTACCTGCCGCTGTGTAACCTCGACCGGCACAGACGCTTATGCGGCTTACGCTTCGGCTATATCGGCACTTAAGGGTCCCCGTCACGGCGGTGCAAATATTAAGGTTATGGAGATGCTTAACTGCATCGAAAACGGCGTAAAGAACTGGGAAAACGAGGGCGAGGTCGCTGACTTCCTCACAAAGATACTGAACAAGGAAGAAAACGACCACAGCGGACTTATATACGGTATGGGTCACGCTGTCTACACGCTGTCAGACCCCAGAGCCGTACAGCTCAAGAAGTCGGCGCTCAAGCTGGCTAAGGGTACAGAGGTAGAAGCCGAGTTCAGACTTCTCGATACTATCGAGCGTCTTACTCCCCAGCTTTTTGCAAAGAACAAGGGCGATATAAAGACGATGTGTGCAAACGTGGATATGTACTCGGGTCTTGTATACAAGCTGCTCGGAATACCGGTAGAAATGTATACCGCACTGTTTGCCTGTGCAAGAATGCCCGGCTGGTGCGCACACAGAATGGAAGAAATAGAAAACGGCAAGCGTATCATGCGACCTGCCTACAGAACGCTTATCAAGAACAGGGATTATATTGCTCTTGACGAACGTTGATCATATCTCAGGAACAATTGAAAGGCGTAATAATGAAAGGTTTTCTTTCCGATAAAAAAGCTGTCCTTGCGGGAGCGGTTTCGGCTGTTGTTCTCACTGTAATGAGAATCATACAGCTCGTTTCCTGCACCGAATATCCCTCGCTCCTGTATGCTAACGGCTGTGAGGCGTTCAATACCGTGTTCAGCGTACTGCTGATAATATCAGCGGCGGCAATAAGCATCTTTGCATACTTTGACGTAAAGAATGCAAAGGTCACAGCGGCAGGTGAGCTTTCGGAAAAAGGCAGTAACATATTCGGTATTATAATGATCATCGCAGGTGCGGTGTGGATATTACCGGTAATAAACGATTTTTCATCCGGAAGCGTAGGATTTACCACCATAACCTCGCTTGCCTGCTGTATCGCATATCTCATAGGCGGTATGAGTATGATGGCATCCGCAAAAATCGTACCGGCTCATTGCATAAGCGTAATCTTCATAATAATCAACTATCTTATAGTTGCAGTAAAATTCTATCTTTCAAGCCCGATAATCACGGGTATGCCGCAGAAGCTGATGATGATGCTGTTTTACGTTCTCACCGTGCTTTTCTGGATCAATGCGGGAAGATTCTTATGCGGCGCAGAAAAGAAGCTGACAAGAACGGCTCTTATCGCATCGGGCTATTTCTGCTCTGCAAGCGCAGTGGCATATATCATAAGCTGTTATGTGCTTCTTGCGGTCGACAGCGAAAAGTGGGCGGTCATCGCTCAGAATTCTCCCGAAACTTTGCCCGATCTTGAAATAATGGTTACCGCTCTTGTACCGGCATTACTGGCGGCTGTAGTACAGTTTTCAAAAAAGAGAGCGGCAACGGGAGAACCGAAGCAGACCGCTTTTGAAAATGTATCCGTAAGCACGGAGGCGGAAAGCACTGACACTGAGGACACGGAAAACGGCACAGCTTCAGAAGAAGCACAGGACGATATGCAAGACGACACTCAAGGCTGACAATCGTAACATCTTAGGAGAAAAAATGAAAAGCATCACTGTATTACGTCTTAATAAAATACTCCGGAAAGCATCGGCACTTATGGCAGTGCTGTGCCTTGTTACTATGCTCTGCGGATGTTCTGCAGGCTTTTTCTCAGGAGATCTGCTGACATCGCCCAGACTTACAGACGAACAGACAGAAATATACAACGCCCTGACCGCAAGTGCGGGCAGGGTTGATTTGCGTTATCCGCATACAGGCTCGTACCGCAGTGCGTTTGTTATACGCAACATAGACAATGAACCGACCGACGAGGCGATAGCCTTTTATGAGCAGAACAAGACGGATGCGGCGAAAGAGCCTGCACAGAATGATACGGCGGTAGGAAACCTGCGTATCAGCTTTCTTGACAAGGATGAAAACGGAAACTGGAAGGCGACCTATGAGCTTCCTGCGGCAGGAACGGAGATCGAAAGCGTTGCCTTTTCCAAACTCGGCTCCGATGAGGAAAAGCTGATAGTAAGCTACTCCGTACTCGGCTCGACCGACAAGATACTGTCGGTCATAGATTACAAGAACGGAGTTGCCAAACAGCTTGGTACGATAGGATATTCGTCTTATATCTTTCTGAACGGCATTGACGAAAAGGGCGAATATATCGCCTGCTTTGGCCGCAACGGTGCAAAGAAAAACGGAAGTATGAGCGTATACTCATGCAGTGAAAACGGCGAACTTCATACGGCGTTTCCCGTGGTTTCATTCGGAGAAGGCGTTGCCGAATTTGACAAGATAACTATAGCACGCTGTCTTATACTCGAAAAGGAAAAGCCGTGTATAACGGTCGATTATCTGACAGCCGAAAACCAGTATAATACGGCGGTCCTTTACTATAAGGGAAGCTCATTTGCAACGGCGGATACGATAGTAATGGACTCAAGCAATATAAGCTACTCAAGAAGGACGAACAACTACACGCCCAAGGTACAGTCGCAGGATATTGACGGCGACGGTATTATAGACGTTCCGGCTACTGCCACACTTCCGGGATATGAAAACCTCACGTTCCCCGAACAGCTTAACGCTGTGCTGTGGTACAGGCAAAACTGCAAAAAAATCGAACTTACGGCATATACGTTTATAGATCCGGGTCTTAACTATATGCTTGTTTTCCCGGGAAGATGGATAGGTATGGTAACGGCTACAATAAACTCATCGGATAATTCCGTTACATTCTGGAAGCACGAGGGCGAACTCAAGGAAAACGAATATGCTCTGCTGACTATAAAGACGGTGCTTAAAAATAACAGCCCCTCTGCGCAAAACGCAACGGATACGACTGGTGCAAGCCGTGACGGCTACAGGCTGTTCTACGAGGACAGCGAAAAGGTTGTTTACTGCAAGAGCATAGTGTATGAGGGGCTTTCTCTTACCGACGACGAAATAGAGGCGGCGCTTAAAGTCCGTCCCGAAGGAAACGGAAGCCCTGTACCGTTTACGGCAAGCAACCGATAAAAAATTATAATAAGAAAGGCAGGTCCGGACATGAAAAGAATACTTGTTTGCGAGGACGAGGACGCTATAAGAGATTTTGTCGTTATAAATCTGAAGCGCAGCGGATATGATGTTATAGATGTCAGCAATGCGGCACAGGCGATGGACGCTTATGTGCATTACGGCGGTCTTATAGACGTTGCGCTGCTTGATATAATGATGCCGGGTATGGACGGCAGTGAGCTTTGCAGGTGGCTAAGGCAGAAAAGCGATACTATGGGCATAATCATGCTCTCCGCAAAAAGCCAGGAGGTAGACAAGATACGCTGTCTTACGCAGGGTGCGGACGACTATGTGACAAAGCCGTTCTCGCCGTCAGAGCTTGTCGCAAGGGTCGATGCGGTATACCGCAGGGTAAGCCTCAGCATTGCAAGGCCTCCTGAGGATGAGGGAAGAACGCTTATCTCCGGTCCGTTCTCGATAAACACCAAGAGCCGTATTTTCACAAAGAACGGAACAGGCATAGAGATAACGCAGGTGGAATATCAGCTGCTGGAATATTTCATGGAAAACAGCGGCTCGGCGCTTGACCGCAGGAGCATTCTTACTCATATATGGGGCGAGGACTATTACGGCGACGATAAAATAGTCGATGTCAACATAAGGCGGCTGAGAATGAAGATAGAGGAAGATCCGTCAAATCCGAGATACATAACTACTATATGGGGCTACGGCTATAAGTGGTGTGTGGATGAGCTTGCCGCCGCAGGCGAGTTCAGCAGGTAGACAAACGGGGGTAAAAGGCTTTGGCAAGACGCACGACGATAGCTAACCGATGGTTTCTGAAAAGCTTCAGTGCGGTGGTTATAGTTCTGGTACTGCTTGATATAGTCCTGTACTGCGTGTTCAGGTCGTATTTCTACAGTACCGTTGAACAGACGCTCCGCAGTGAGCTGAACGTTATATCGACCGTACTTACACGGTACTACAACAGCAGTTCAACAGGAAGCGGAACAAACTATTCAAACGAAGTGAGAAACACGGTCGAGAGCTTCACAAAAAAAGACCGCATGGAACTTATGATGATAAACTCCGAGGGCAAAGTCGTTATTACGTCAAGCGGTTTTGAGCCCAGCAACTCCTATGATATGCCTGACTATGACTATGCTGTAAAGGACGCAGGGGGAATAGGCACATACAGCGGTTATCAGAGCAACGGCGAAAAGGTAATGGCTGTCACGAGCCTGCTCGAAACGGGCAATACAAACTACAATGCGGTGAGGGTCATAACCTCGCTTTCGAAGGTCGATAAACAGCTTGGTATAATAATGATATTCATGATAGCGATAAGCGGAGCAATCATAATACTGATGCTGGTTCTCGGGCTTTATTTCATACAGTCGATAGTAATGCCGTTAAGGCAGATAAGCGTCAACGCACGAAAGATAGCAAAGGGCGACTTCGGTGTGCATATCGAAGAAAAGACCGACGACGAGCTGGGTGAACTGTGCCGTGTATTCAACTATATGGCTGACGAACTTGAAAACTCGGAGAAGATAAAAAACGACTTTATCTCATCGGTATCCCACGAACTGAGGACACCTCTTACGGCTATCAAGGGCTGGAGCGAAACTATCGCCACAAGTCCCGGCGACAAAGAAGTCACCAAAAAAGGAATGAAGGTAATTTCGGAAGAATCGGAAAGGCTTTCAAACATGGTTGAGGAACTTCTTGACTTCTCAAGGATACAGGGCGGAAGATTCAACCTGAACAAAGCAAATATGGACGTGTTTGCGGAACTTACCGACGCAGTTATAATATATTCCGAAAAGGCAAGACAGGAAAACAAGACACTGCTTTATGACGAGCCGCAGGAGATAGTTACTATATTCGGCGACAGAAACCGTATAAGGCAGGTGTTTATAAATATAATAGACAACGCTATAAAATACTCCGCCGCATACGGTCATATAATCGTTGCGACGGCGGTAACGGACAAGGCTGTAATAATTACGGTCGAGGATGACGGATGCGGCATTGCGTCGTCCGACTTAACAAAGGTCAAAGCGAAGTTCTACAAGGCGAACAGCACCGTCAGAGGCTCGGGAATAGGGCTTGCGGTCGCTGACGAAATAGTAGCCGCACACGACGGAACGCTGGAGATAGAAAGTGAGCTTGGACGGTACACAAGAGTGGTCATCACACTGCCTGTAGCGAAAAAGGACGAACAATAAGAAAGGCTTAAGGCTTAATATGAGCGAACAGAAGAAAGAAGTTATAAAAACGAAGGTCGGCGGTCAGGCTCTCATAGAGGGCGTTATGATGCTGGGGCCGAAAAAAGGCTGTATGGCTGTACGTCAGCCCGACAGGGAGATATACACGGAGGTGTGGGACAGGAAAACTCCGAAGTGGTATAACAAAGCGCCGTTTATCAGAGGCTGTATAAATTTCGTTTCACAGCTGGCAGACGGTTACAAGTACCTTAACAAGTCGGGCGAAGTCAGCGGAATGTTCGATGAAGAAGAGGACGAAAAGGACAAGAAGAAAAAAGAAAAAGAGCAGGACAAACCGACAGATAACGTAAGCGAAGAAAAGCCGGAAGATAAAAAGGACGAAAATAAAGACGGCGATAGCGCCGCTCTGACAACGGCTGTTGCGGTCATATCGGGCATTCTCGGCGTAGGGCTTGCGGTCGCACTGTTTGTGATACTGCCTACGCTTATATTCACAGGGATACAGACGCTGTTCGGCGATACGGATATATCCGCATTCCGCTCACTGACGGAGGGTATCATAAAGATAGCGCTTTTTGTAGGCTATCTGTGGCTGACCTCTCTTATGAAAACGATGAAAAGGCTGTATCAGTATCACGGTGCAGAGCATAAGACGATATTCTGCTATGAACACGGCGAGGAACTGACTGTGGAGAACGTCAGAAAGTACAAGCGTTTCCACCCCAGATGCGGTACCAGCTTTATATTCCTGACGCTTGCGATAAGCATACTGGTATATACCCTGCTCCCGATAAACAGCGAGCTGTTCATTGAAGCGTTCGGCGTATCAAAGCTTATCGGCGATATGCTGAGAGTATGCTGTAAGATAATTTTCCTGCCGATAGTCGTAGGTATCTCATACGAACTTATCCGTATCGCAGGAAAGTATGACAATGTGCTGACAAAGATAATTTCCGCTCCGGGACTTGCTATACAGCGTCTTACCACAAAGGAGCCTGCCGATGAGATGATAGAGGTGGCTATTGCGTCAATGAAGCCTGTTCTCCCCGAAAATGCGGAGGACGCAAAGTGGTGATAAGGCAGGCGATACGGCTTATAAGCGATATGCTTGAAAGCGTTACCGACAATGCGTATTTTGAGGCAAGGCAGATAGTAAGCGAAATCAGCGGCGGTAAAATGCCGTTTGAGGAAATCACCGAGGCACAGCTTGCCGAGTGCGAGGATAAGGCAAAAAGACGTAAAACGGGCGAGCCGCTGCAATATATTTTAGGAAACTGGGAATTTTACGGCAGAAAATATTTTGTCGGGGAGGGAGTGCTTATCCCCCGTCCCGAAACGGAGCTTCTGTGCGATATAGCAATCGCCCATCTTAAAAATACGGGCGGTACGGCGGTGGACTTATGCTCGGGGAGCGGATGTATCGCTGTCACTGTTGCGCTTGAAGCAAATGTAAAAGCTGTGGGGATCGAGATCTCCGACAAGGCATACGGGTATTTTCTGAAAAATATAGAGCAGAACGAAGCCGAAAGGTCGGTCACTGCGATAAACGGAGATATTTTCGATAAATGTATACTCGGACGGTTCGAAGATGATTCGCTTTACGCTGTGCTGTCAAATCCGCCGTATATCTCCTCTGCGGATATGAAAACTCTGCAAAAGGAAGTAAGGTACGAGCCTGAGCTTGCGCTTTTCGGCGGTGAGGACGGTCTGGATTTTTATCGCAGGCTGATACCGATGTGGGCAGGAAAGCTCAGAAGCGGAGGACTTTTTGCAGTTGAAATCGGAGAAGAACAGGGACAGGCTGTAAGCAGGATATTCGAAGGTGCGGGATTTAATCCGGAAATTATCAGGGATTACAGCGGTCACGACAGAATAGTCCGCTCTATAAAGCGATAAAAACAAAATTTGTACATTTTATAGCACAGCAGTAAAAGCCAATAAACCTCTTTAACATATTAAATGGGGTCGCAGGGGCAAAGCCCCCGGCAGGGACTAGGGGCGGCAGCCCCAGCAATATAGCCCCTTCCCATGGGGAAGGGGTTTGGGGTTAGGGATAGAGAATACATGATATCACATAAGTTCAGATTGATATCTATAAACCGAACACAGCTGTGCATTTTATGGTACAGCAATTATGATAGAATATAGTCACAGGATAAAACCGAACACAGAAAGGACGGGTAAAATAATATGGCAAAGGCAAACACAAAAAAGGCGACACCTACCGTAAATCATCCTACCACTCCGGAGGAGAAGAAAAAGGCTCTTGATACCGCTATGGAGCAGATAATCAAGAACTACGGTCAGGGTGCTGTAATGTTCCTCGGCGGAGAGGGAAATAAAAAGCTGGATGTTGAAAGCGTGCCGACAGGCTCTATAGGTCTTGACTATGCGCTCGGTATAGGCGGTCTGCCGAAGGGCAGAATTATTGAGATATACGGTCCGGAGTCGGGCGGTAAGACAACGGTTACGCTCCACGCTATCGCAGAAACGCAGAAGCTCGGCGGAATGGCGGCATTCATAGACGTTGAGCACGCACTCGACCCCGTTTACGCAAAGTCGCTCGGCGTTGATATTGACCACCTTATCGTATCTCAGCCCGATACGGGCGAGCAGGCGCTTGAAATTATGGAAACGCTTGCACGCTCGGGTGCTATTGATATTGTCGTACTTGACTCGGTTGCCGCTATGGTCACAAAGGCAGAAATCGACGGCGAGATAGGCGACAGCTTTGTGGGCGTTCAGGCAAGACTTATGTCAGCGGCTATGAGAAAGCTGACAAGCGTTATATCAAAGTCGAATACTGTCGCTATCTTCATAAACCAGGTGCGTGAAAAGATAGGCGTTATGTACGGAAATCCCGAAACTACTCCGGGCGGCCGTGCGCTCAAGTTCTATGCGAGTGTGCGTATAGAGGTCCGCAAGGGTGAAAAGATAGTTGACGATGGCGAGATAATAGGTTATACTACTAAGTGCAAAGTCGTAAAGAACAAGGTCGCACCGCCTTTCAAGGAAACTCAGTTCGATATGATATTCGGCGAGGGTATATCAAGGCTCGGCGAAATCATAACCATGGGCGAGGAACTTGGATTTATAAAGAAAAGCGGCGCATGGTACAGCTATAACGGAGAGAGGCTCGGACAGGGTAAGGAAAAGACCAAGAAGTTCCTTAAGGAAAATGACGATCTGCGCCTTGAAATCGAGGGCAAGATAAAAGAGAATATGTCAAAACTCGATATGTCGGCAAGCGAGGACGGGGAAGGCACGGACAATGCCGACACTTCAGAATCGGCGGCAGAAAACGAGCTTAAGGAAATCGGTGATGAGGCCGCAAAGGCAGACGCTCCCGCACCTGCTCCCGCTCCCAAGAAAAAGGGTGCGGCAAAGAAGAGCGTTGTTGTGGAAGCAGACAGCGACTTCGAGGAATTTTCGCCTGAGGATCTCGGCTGATGTCATATACGGATGACGAAAGAATAAGGGCAAAACGCAGAGCGCTGTACATACTCGCTCAGCGTGACCACTCCAAAAAAGAGCTTTATGACAAGCTGATAAAAAACTATCCTCCCGATCTGTGCGAGATGGTAGTCGGGCTTATGTGCGAGCATGACCTCATAAACGAGGAAAAGTATACGGAAAAGCTATACAGGGCATATATAAACAAGGGTTGGGGTAAGTCCAAGATCCGCTTTGAACTGCGGAGAAAGGGCTTACCCGACAGCCTTATATCGCAACAGGAAGAAGAATACGACACGGAGGATTTTATCGACGAGATCATTCATCTTGTAGATAAGAAATACGCAGGCAAGCTGGATTTTTCGGACTATAAAAGCGTACAGCGTGTTACTGCGGCGCTTGCTCGCAGAGGCTTTGCGTATGATGATATAAAGCTTGCATTATCCCGCATAAAAGACGGGGATTATGACGAATATGACGAAAATGAGGAATATGACGAATAGACCGTAATATTCAGAATATAAGGAAAACGGAAAGGTAAGGAAAAATAATGGCAGAAACGATAAAGGTCGGAATGGTATCTCTCGGATGTCCGAAAAACCAGTGCGACGCTGAGCTTATGCTTGCAAAGATAGCGAAAGCAGGCTTCAAGATAGTAAACGAGGCAGGTCTTGCGGATGTTGTTATTATCAACACCTGCGGCTTTATACAAAGTGCAAAGGAAGAAGCCATCGAGGAGATAATGGAGGCAATAAACCGTAAAAATGACGGTATCAACAAGAAGATAATCGTAACTGGCTGTCTTGCCGAGCGTTATCAGAAGCAGATGGACGAAGAATTCCCCGAAATAGACGCAGTGGTAGGTATTGCAAAGAACGATGATATAGTTGAAATCATAAACTCTGTAATGCTGGACAGGAGAGTCGTTACCTTCGGTGACAAGCTGTGTCACAATATGGAGGGCGACAAGCTGCAGTCTACTCTGCCCCACTATGCATATCTGAGAATTGCGGACGGCTGTTCAAACAAATGTTCTTACTGCGCAATACCGCTTATAAGAGGTAAAATGCGTTCCAGAAAGATGGAGAACATAATAGAGGAAGCAAAGAAATTTGCCGAAAACGGCGTAAAGGAACTTGTTATAGTAGCACAGGACGTTACGGCATACGGCATTGACCTTTATAAGAAATACGCTCTGCCGGATCTGCTTAAGCAGCTATGTAAGATAGACGGCATAAAGTGGATAAGACTGCTTTACTGCTATCCCGAAAGAATGACGGACGAACTTATCGAAACGATAAAGACAGAGGACAAGGTGCTGAATTATATTGATATTCCGATACAGCACTGCAACAAGGAAATTCTCCGCAATATGTACCGTGGCGGCGACGAGCAGAGCCTGCGTGAACTGTTTGCAAAGCTTCGCCGTGAAATTCCCGGTGTGGTGCTGAGAACAACGCTTATTACAGGCTTCCCCGGTGAAACGGAGGAGCAGTTCAGCGAGCTTGCCGAATTTGTAAACGATATAAAGTTTGAGCGTCTTGGCTGCTTTGCCTATTCTGCGGAAGAGGATACTCCCGCCGCCGAAATGCCCGACCAGGTAGACGAGGGCGAAAGACAGCGCAGAGCGGATATAATCACAAGCGAGCAGGAAATACGCATGGGCGAATATTACGCAGGTATGGTAGGCAACACCTACGAGGTAGTCTGTGAGGGCTTTGACCGCTACTCCGATATGTATTTCGGCAGAAGTATGCACTTCGCTCCCGAAATTGACGGAATGATATACTTCACATCGGCAAAGGATAAAGGCTCGCTTACGATTGGCGACTTTGTAAATGTCAAGATCACCGATGTTCTGGAAAACAATCTGCTCGGTGAGCGGGTATAAAGCTGAAAGGACAGAGGTATGAATATAGCTAATAAGCTCACACTGCTTCGGGTGATACTTGTTCCGTTCTTTGCGTTCTTTATGCTCGCAGGCGATATTGTTCCCTACAGCTATCTGTGGGCGGCTGTAATCTTTGCCGTTGCCAGCATAACCGACACGGCAGACGGTAAAATTGCAAGAAAATACAATATGGTGACAAACTTCGGCAAGTTTTTAGATCCGCTTGCCGACAAGGTGCTTGTCGTTACGGCGCTGATCTGCTTTGTTGAACTTGGCTGGGCAAGCGCATGGGTAACGGCTATAATAGTCGCCCGTGAATTCGTGGTATCGGGAATACGGCTTATCGCCGCAGGAAGCGAGAAAAAGACAGTTATTGCGGCAAGTATATGGGGCAAGCTGAAAACAGCATCTACAATGGTTGCGATATGCGTTATCATAATAATGCATATTCTTGTCGATTTCGGCGCTGTCACTGTGGAAACCTTCCCTGTACAGATTATCAGCGATATACTTATGTACATATCCTGCATACTTACAACGGTTTCGGGAATCAAATATCTGTGGGATTACAGAGAGGTTCTGAAAACCGATGCGTAAATGCGGCACTTTAAGGCAACACCGCACAATTAACGGCTATCGCCTTTGCCGCACGCTTGCTTGCGTATTTTCCGTCATCTTGCACAAATTTTGCTTGACAGGCGTTAGCCTGCCCACACTCAATTTATACAATCTGACGAAAAATCTGACTGCGCAATCGCACGACAATAATTATGCGGTATTACCTTAAAAATTTCAACAACCCGGAGGAACTATGGGAAGAGATAAACTCGGCAGCCGTCTTGGCTTTATACTGCTCAGCGCAGGCTGTGCAATAGGAATAGGAAACGTATGGAAGTTTCCTTATGTGGTAGGTCAAAACGGCGGCGGTCTTTTCGTCCTTATATATCTGTTCTTCCTTGTAATACTCGGCATACCCGTGCTTACTATGGAGTTTTCCATAGGCAGAGCGGCTCAGAAAAGCCCTGCGAAAATGTACGAACAGCTTGAACCGAAAGGCAGTAAGTGGCACCTGCACGGAAAGGTTTCGCTTATAGGCTGTTATCTGCTGATGATGTTCTATACAACGGTGGCAGGCTGGATGCTGAAGTTCTTTGTTTCGACCGCATCCGGAGAGATTGTCGGAATGGATACGGCGGCTGTAGAGAACCATTTCAACGTTGACGTTCTGGGCGACCCTGTTTCGCTTATAGTATATATGGGCATAGTTGTTGCGATAGGCGTTGCCGTATGCCTTATAGGCGTGCAGAACGGTCTTGAAAAGGTCACTAAGATAATGATGCTCGCCCTGCTCGCCATAATGGTGGTGCTTGCGATAAACAGCTTTACAATGCCCGGCGGAGCGGAAGGACTTTCGTTCTATCTGCTGCCCGATCTCAGCGTAATAGAAAAGGTCGGTATAACAAATATCCTTGTAAGCGCAATGAATCAGGCGTTCTTCACGTTGAGCATCGGTATGGGAAGTATGGCTATATTCGGCAGTTATATCGGCAAGGACAGGTCACTTCTCGGAGAATCGGTAAATGTAGCAATGCTTGACACGTTTGTTGCGGTAGCGTCCGGACTTATTATTTTTCCTGCCTGCTCGGCATACGGAGTGGACGTTACAAGCGGTCCGAAGCTGTTATTCATAACTCTGCCGAACATTTTCAACAATATTCCTCTGGGCAGGCTGTGGGGAAGTCTTTTCTTCGTATTCATGTCATTTGCGGCGCTGTCAACGGTGCTTGCCGTGTTTGAATGTATAATAGCGAACACAATGGACCTATGGGGGCTTAGCAGGAAGAAGGCCTGCATTATAAACGGCATACTGCTGTTTTTACTGTCTGTTCCCTGCTGTCTGGGATTCAATGTTCTCAGCGGTTTTCAGCCGCTTGGCGCAGGAAGCACGATACTTGACCTTGAGGATACTGTAGTCAGCAACTTCATTCTTCCGCTCGGCTCGCTTGTATTCATTCTGTTCTGCGTAACGAAAAAGGGCTGGGGCTGGGATAACTTCGTAAATGAAGCGAATACCGGCAAGGGTCTTAAGATAAAGAGGTTTATGAAGGGCTATATGACGTATGTTCTGCCGGTACTTGTGATGTTTGTGTTTATTATGGGTCTGGTGGGACTTGTTAATGGCTAAGCAAGATAGGAAAAGGCGGTACTCGTATAATGAGTACCGCCTTTCAGTTTATGTGGAAAAGTCGTTTTATGTGCTTCTGTTATGTCATTCAGCTTTGACTATGATGATAAGCTACCGATAGTTCTTTTTGTCGGACAGCACTTCTCGGGTTCGCTATTCGAATG
>OIXG01002130.1_pt1 | contig 16039 bp, 14 predicted proteins | sample 1587731 | NCBI WGS metagenome assembly OIXG01 (sample SAMEA3888908, study PRJEB22519) | human gut metagenome | biome: human gut; feature: human-associated habitat; material: faeces | place: Denmark | collected 2010
CAAAAAAGCTCTCCACCTTCCCTGCCTTGTCATATCTTCTGTAAATCCTGCCTCAAAAGCCGCGATATTCCTGAAATCAGTACCTCGATGCGTAAAGGTTTCTACTATTGCATTTTTTAATTTCGTTCCGTCAAACTCATATCTATTTGCTAAAATATAGATATCATAGAAATCCTTGTATCTGCTATTGGCCAGCCCAAGCGAAACAAAGGCCTCAAACTTTTCTGCTACAACGGAGTATATAGAATAGGCATACACTTCTGGAATTTCCATGTCCAGCAAAACCGGAAACTCCATTTTCATTCTCTCAGGATATACTATGTCGCCAAAACCAATATCTATCGACACCGGCACCTTTGTTCTATCCAAATATCCCATAATAGAAACATTTACACCATGGTATTCTTTAAATTCAGTTATCCGAATAACCTCTAAGGTATCCAAATCAAACCTCAAGGCATCATCACATTTTATCGCAAATATATCACGAAATACATTCTTTATTTCTTCCGTATCATTCGAGATATGCTGTGCTAAAAGGTCTATATCCATTGTTGCACGGGCATACTCACCGCCAAATAACGCATATAGAAAAATACCGCCCTTTAATGTAAACCTTTCGGCATACTCTGAAATAGATAACCTGTATATGGCTCTCTCTAAACCAAATGTGACCAGTTTATCCTGCATTGTTTTTCCATCTTCTATCGCCTGCTTCTTCAATCTGTCTTTTACAGATATCGCATTGGTCATACCAGTACCTCCAGATATGTTTTCATTATCTTCCCACATTTCAGCATTTCCGCATATTGGATTAGCCGATTCAGATTACGATCAACCCGATGCAGATAGTTTGTAAGCACTTCCTTGGTTTCCTCAATTCCAACTTTTTCTCTGTAAAAAACGATATCTACCACTGTTTTTTCGATATCATAAATGCGAAATCGGTTATTTCCATCCTCGACTGTTTCAATACCAACATCAAATCGTTCATCTGTAAAATAGCACACATTCATCTCCGGCCAGTCAGGTAGTGTCGATACCTTTGCTTTTCTTGGGATTGCTACATCAATAGCATCCGGTCGATAGGTGGACAGATGGTAGTATACAGCCGCACTTAGCAGGCAAATTACTCCATACGGTACATATGCATACGCATAGTAGAACTCTGATTCCTCGCCATTAAAGTTTGTATTTTCATAATATTTTTTATTTAGTTTTATCAGAAGTCCCTGGTCAACCAGCTGATTGATTTTATAATATGATAGCCCTCTGTCTTTCAGTTCCTGAATTGAAAAAATCATCTGATTGTTTGGAATCTGTTCAACCTTTGTCATTCTCGCTCACCTCAACTTTATTGTACCCAACTTCTTGATATTTTTTGTAATTATTTTCGGCTTTTTTATTTTTTGCCGATTTTTATTTAAATTATAATTATAATTTTACAAATTGTCAATTGAAGAGCTTTATAAAAATGAAGAAAGTGTATGAAGACGGACGAAAACGACGTGGAGCCTGGGCGGGAAATTTTCCACGCTCGCCCCACATAAGGGGCTCCTTAGGAATACCCTACGGGTATCCCTGGATGTCCTGAGAACAAGGACACAGGTATGAAAAGTTTTTTCCGGCTGGTCCGCCGTTTTTCTGGTTTTCATCTGTATTTAATTAGTGCATATGTAAGTCGCAGTCATCGTGCATGTCGTGAAAATGGTCCGGATCAGGCATCGCTCCGATGTTCTGGGTGTTCAGGGTGCGGCGCTTCAGGCGCTGGTCTTCGGACTGCTGGAGGATGAAGTCTTTGATGGCGCGGGCGTTTTTGATGTGAGCGAGCTCCAGCTTGGGATGGGTGACGTCGCCGGTGTTGCAGATGACGGTGCCCAGGCCCATGATGCGCTCGAAGAGGCTGGTGGTCAGGGTTACGTCCTGGATTTTATACATGTAGCAGTCGTCTTCCTTGCGATTCAGGAAGCCTTCATCGATGGTGACGATTTCTTCGGTAATGGTATAAGTGGTAAAGGTAAAGGGCAGTCCTAAGAATACCCAGCGTTTTTTCTCTTTGAATTCCATAATGAATACCTCGCTTTCCGGCAGGAATCTCCCCGTCAAGAAAAGTATACTTGAAAAAGTACAATTTTGCAAAAGATATTTGTTGAAATCCGCAAAAGTTTGATGTAATATATTACGAGATAAAAATTAACAAAGCCAAATGGGAGGTTATTATGAGACATCTAATGAGCCCGTTGGATTTTTCCGTGGAAGAAGTGGAGAAGGTTTTGGACCTTGCCAGCGACATTGAGAAGAATCCTGCAAAATACGCGCATGCCTGTGACGGTAAGGTTCTGGCGACATTGTTTTATGAACCGAGTACAAGAACAAGACTTAGTTTCGAATCTGCTATGATCCATTTAGGGGGTCAGGTCTTAGGATTTTCCAGTGCGGCGTCCAGTTCCGCATCCAAGGGAGAAAGTGTTTCCGATACAATTCGTATGATTTCCTGTTATGCTGATATATGTGCGATGCGGCACCCGAAAGAGGGAGCTCCGATGGTAGCGTCCGCAGTTTCCGGTATTCCTGTGATCAACGCAGGCGATGGCGGCCATCAGCATCCGACCCAGACCCTGACGGACCTGATGACCATTCGTTCTTTGAAAGGGCGTCTCGATCACATTACCATCGGTCTCTGCGGCGACCTGAAGTTTGGGCGTACGGTGCATTCTCTGGTAAAAGCGCTGGTTCGTTATGAAAATGTGCGCTTTGTATTCATTTCCCCGGAGGAGCTGCGGATTCCCAGCTACATCCGTGAGGAGGTACTGGACGCCAACGGTCAGAATTATAAGGAAGTGGAACGGTTGGAGGACGTGATCGGCGACCTGGATCTGCTGTATATGACCCGTGTTCAGCAGGAGCGTTTCTTCAACGAGGAGGATTATATCCGTCTGAAGGATTTCTACATCCTGAACAAGGAGAAAATGGCTCTGGCCAAGCCGGATATGCTGGTTCTGCATCCGCTGCCCAGAGTCAATGAGATTTCCGTCGAGGTGGACAATGATCCGCGGGCCGCTTATTTCAAGCAGGTACAGTATGGCGTCTATGTACGTATGGCGCTGATTCTCACACTTCTGGAGGTGAATGTATAATGTCAATGTTAAGTGTAGGACGTATCTCCGAGGGCTTTGTGCTGGATCACATTCAGGCGGGCAAGAGTATGGAGATATACAAATATCTGAACCTGGACAAGCTGGACTGCACCGTGGCGATTATCAAGAATGCCCGCAGCGGCAAGATGGGAAAGAAGGATCTGATGAAAATCGAGTGTCCGATTGATTATATTGATATGGATGTGCTGGGCTTCATCGACCATAATATCACCGTCAATATCGTAAAAGACGAGAAGGTCACGGAGAAGAAGACCCTGACGCTTCCCAAGGAGATTCGCAATATCGTAAAGTGCAAGAATCCCCGCTGCATCACTTCCATTGAGCAGGAGCTGGATCAGGTATTTGTCCTGACCGACCCGCGCAAAGAGGTGTACCGCTGCAAGTACTGTGAGGAAAAGTACAAGAGAAAATAGTCTAAAATGTGCAAAAAAATCCGTTTATCCTGAAAAAATGTGGATAAACGGATTTTTTCTGGAATAGGAAATTCCGATAGAATTCCCTATTCCATAAAAAATATTATCGCACTCGGCGCAGTGGTAGATGGTTGCTGAAGCAACCGCGCCTCGGCGCGAGAATGTGCCAACGGCACATTCTTTTTTATTTGACAGGGGAAACTTAGAATGCTTTTTGGAACGAACCGGAGCTTCAGATTGCAGGCAATACCACGGAAAATGTAGTTCCCTGTTTGTCGCTCTCCGCCGAAATCGTCCCGTGATGGGCCGCCACAATCTCCTTCGCGATAGCCAGTCCCAGTCCGGCTCCGCCTTTTTCGGAAGATCTTGCACTGTCCAGCCGGTAAAACTTCTCGAAAATTACGTCCAGCTGTTCCTTGGGAATCTGCGGCCCCTGATTGGTAAAGGTAATATGAATCAGCTCCGCCTCTTTCCGGGCTCGAATCTCGATGACCGTATCAGGAAAACTATAGGCGGCTGCATTTTTCAAAATGTTGTTGAACACCCGGGCAAGCTTGTCCGGATCTCCGGGCAGAATCAGGTTCTCCGGCACGTCCATATGTACGGATTTTCCACTGGGCGTCAGAATCGGATAAAATTCCTCTGCAAGCTGCATCAGCAGAAAGGACAGCGGAATATTTTCCCGGGTCAGAGGGATGCTGTGCAGGTTAAACCGGGTAATTTCAAAAAACTCATTGATGAGCTGTTCCAGCCGGTAAGCCTTGTCTAACGTGATGGACAGATACCGGGCACGCTGTTCCACAGGCAGATCCGGCGCTTCCTTCATCAGATCCAGATAGCCGATGACGGAAGTCAGGGGCGTGCGGATATCGTGGGCCAGGTAGACCACCAGATCGTTTTTGCGCTCCTCGGCCTGGCGTGCGTCCCGCTCCCGTTTTTCCAGAATGTTTTTGCATTCATTGAGTTTCAGCTCCAGAAAACCCATTTCAGGGGAAAGGGTAATGAGTTCGGTCTTTTCATCCAGCAGCGCGTCGCAGCCGGCGGAAATCTCATCGAAATATTCGGTCATCCAGCGGATGGAATAGCGGAATACCACGATGATGGCAATGATGATGGCGCCTGCCAGAATGGTTTCCAGGTTATTGCGGAAGGTGATTTCGTAGATATAAAGGGCGTCGTCGTAGTCCAGATGGAAAAGGCCGGTCAGAAAGCCCACCACTGTATCGCCGAACCGCCCGCGAATCAGTTCCCGCAGCAGGAAAACCGCGCAGATGGACACAAATACCAGCGACAGGATTTTTCGCATCAGTTTTCGTTCAAAGAGGACGTATTTACTGCCCCGCGACTGTTTTTTATTCAATTTTGTACCCCACTCCCCACACGGTCTTGATATACTTGGGTTTCTCGCTGGAATCGTTCATCTTTTCCCGCAGATGCCGGATGTGTACCATAATCGTGTTATTATTGCTGCTGTAATATTTCTCACCCCAGACGTCGTAGAAGAGACGGTCGGAGCTGACCACCTGTCCCCGGTTTTTGCAGAGACTCCAGAGAATAGAAAACTCTGTGGGTGTCAGCGCCAGCGGCTGCTCGTTCAGGGTGCAGGTGTGATCCCGTTTATTGATGGTCAGTCCGGAGATGGTAATGGAATCCGGATCCTCTTCCTGGGCGGGCGAATTATTATACTTGGTAAAACGGCGCAGCTGGGCTTTAACCCTTGCAATCAGCTCCAGGGGCCGGAAGGGCTTGGTCATATAATCGTCGGCGCCCAGGGTCAGGCCGGTGATTTTGTCCACCTCTTCATCCTTGGCGGTCAGCATGATGATGGGAAAATTCTGTTTCTCCCGTATTTTCTGGCAGATGGTAAAACCGCTCATATCCGGCAGCATCACGTCCAGCACTGCCAGATCCGGCGTCTCGGCCTCCATATACGCCAGAGCGTCGGTTCCGTTATAAAAAGTATGCACTTCGTAAGCTTCATTGGTCAGATACAAGGTGATCAAATCCGCAATTTCCTTCTCGTCGTCTACGACTACAATTTTGGCTTCAGCCATAGTAAAAAACCCCATTCCTTTAGAAAAATAAATAGTATATTCCGGTAAATGCCGCAAGGGCAGACTGTTTTCACCTCCAGTATACCAGAAAACCACGGAAAAGGATTTAAACTTTTGTGAAAAAATCTTAAGAAGCCATAAATTTATTTAACAGCTTCTCGTAGAGGAGTCCGGTCAGAAACCAGACCGGCGCGTAGTCGAGCCTTATGACCCCGTTTACATTGAGCCGGGCATGACTGTAATCCCAGGGGCAGATGCCCCGTTTTTTCAGAAACATGCCGCTCAGGTACTCTGTCAGAAAAATCCCACCCGCATAGACGCTGCCCCGCACCCAGACGCTCTTTTTCCGGAGCAGCCGCGAAATGGGCGCGAACAGAAAAGCCATCCCGTAAATGGGAAACATCCAGATGGAGGAATGCCCCATCAGTTTCAGCTGCCGCCGCTGAAGTGATTTCAGTCCCGTCCAGAAAATTTCCAGGCACCAGCCCACCAGGCCGCATAAAATAAATCGTTTTCTCATCATAGAAACAGTATGCACCACACAGAATGGGAAAATACGTAAAATGTAATTGAACTTTTTAACGAACATGTTGTCAATTTCGACAAACAGATTGAAAAATATAAGGATATTAGTGTACTATTTGACGTAGCGCAGAAAGGTTTTCTGAAGAATATGTGGGCGGAATGGCGAGAGTGCGCAGCTTGTCAGACTACCGGTATGATTCAGAAGCCTGATAAATGCAGACGAAAGGGAAAATGAGGGAAGGAAGCATGAAAAAACGACATGGAAAGGCCGCATTGGCCTGGACGCTGGTGCTGTGCACCGCGGCAGGATCCGTAAAGCTGGACGCACAGGCAGCGGGATCCCGGACAGCCGTATCCATTGAAAATGATATGGTATCCATCGGCAATGACTATATTTCCAGAGAATACAGCATTGCAGACGGCCACATCGAAACGACGCAGATCGTAAACAAGCGGATTGGAACCAATCTGGTTCCCCAGGACGGCTCAGAAGATTTCGTGATCAATACACTGGGCGAGTCCGAGTCCGAGACGCCGGATACTCCCGGTGAAGATACGGATAAAATCACCAATGATCCCCAGTGGGAGCTCAACACACCGGACGCCATCTCCAAAGAAAGATGGAGCGCGAAGCTGATCAACAGCGCCGGTACAGAATTCCCGGAGAGCGCAGTAAAGACCTTATTTGACAATGATCTGAACAGCTATCCGAACGAGTACACCATCAACGGACATCCGTTTACTCTGGACATCGACCTGGGTGAAACAAGGACAATCGCGTCCATGTCGGTCAATAAACGGCCGGGTTATCAGGATTCCAATTACGGAACCAACGGAACCATGGGCGGATATGAGGTCTGGGCAAGCAACGACGGCGAGAATTATGAGAAGGTAGCCGAAGGCGAATTTACCGAGGCGGATTACAACCTGCATAAGGAAGGCGACCTCTACAACGTGGGAGATATGGTATATGTGAATTTCGACCATGCGGTAGACGCGCAGTATGTCCGTGTACTACAGACAAGCGCAGCGATCGGAAGCGCCGAGGAGTTCACCAGCGCCGAGATTGGTTTCTATACCGGAACCTTTGAGAAAACACAGAAAATCGTGGAACCGACCCAGGTACTGGACAGAAGCGCCTGGAAGGTAACCATTACCAATAACGGCGGACAGGTCTTCGACGCGGCTCATACCGCAAGACTGATTGACGGCGCTCTGAATACCCATCCGGACGAGTACACCAAGGCGGGAAGTCCGTTTACCGTGGACATCGATCTGGGAAGCGTACAGACAGTTTCCTCCCTGTCCATCGACAAGCGCCCGGGCTACGGCGACGCCAATTACGGTCTCAACGGAACCATGGGCAAATTCAAGCTGTATGTCAGCGAGGATGGAACCAATTACACCTTCGCGGGAGCCGGAGAATTTACGAAAGAGGCCTACAATCTGCATGAGGAGAACGGCCTCTACAATGTGGGCGACCGGGTTTACGCGAACTTTAAGAAGACCTATACCACACGGTATGTGCGTCTGGTTCAGGAGTCCTGCTCCATGGGCAGCAGCGATGAGTTCACCAGCGCAGAGCTGAATCTCTATGCAGATCAGTACGTAGGTCCCAACTGGAATACCGACGAGGAGTCTCCGGACATTACGCCTCCCGCCTCCAAGACCATCAAAGCCGGTGAACTGGTATTTGAGTCCGCAGAGCAGGCGGATATCGACGGCGGTAAGAAGCTGACCATCCACTATGCGCCCTATACGGTGAACGGCGTAGACTACGACATCGATCAGGTAGCCGTGCTGATGAATGATGAGCATTACATGAACACCTACCTGGAAATCGGCGTATCCGACAAGGATAAAGCGCAGATTGATTACATCGACATGGATCGCTTTGTACTTCCGGGCGACGCGAAGGGCGTGTGGTCCCATCCGGACGAGTCCAAGATTTCCTCCATGTGGATTGGCGGCCACGAGCTGATGCTGGGACAGCCGATTTACGCAAATGGTCTGTTTATGGGCTCTGAGTTCCCGGCGGCAGACACCCGGATTTCTGACAATACCACAGAGATCCGTTACTACTCCGGCAAGACCTTCACCCGTCTGGATCAGGACAACCAGTTACAGGCAGACGGAACCTTCCGCACCTGGTGGAATGTTGTCGGCGCGGCCAGAGGAACGGACACCGCTGTGGTACAGACCGATTTCTTCAGCTATATTGAAGATATTGCTACACCGACCGAATTCCGGAAGCAGTATAACTCCTGGTATGACAATATGATGAATATTACCGACGAGAGTATCGCAGCTTCCTTCTACGGAGCGGAGAAGGGTCTGACCCAGAACGGCGTAGAGCCTCTGGATTCCTATGTAGTAGATGACGGCTGGAACAATTACTACGACGGTACCTATACCGCGACGCCGGGATCCGCCCAGGGAACCACTCCGAACGTAACCGGGTTCTGGGAGTTTAACGCCAAGTTCCCCAACGAGCTGTATACCTCCAGTGCCCTGTCTGATAAATTCCAGTCCACCTTCGGACTGTGGCTGGGACCCCAGGGCGGATATAATTATTTCCAGACCTTTGGCCCGTATCTGGAGTCCCGGGGAACCGGATATGCCCAGGACGCGAAGAACGGCGGCGGATCCTGGACCAATATCTGCGTAGGCTCCGACAAGTATGTGAAGAACCTGCAGAGCCTGTTCATCGATTATGAGAACCGTTTCAACATTGATTACTGGAAATGGGATGGCTTTGCCTTAAGACCCTGTACCAATGCCAGCCACGACCATATGACCGGCGGCAATCAGAACATGTACTTTACTTCCGACCTCTGGGAGAAATGGACCGACCTGTTTGAGGCGGCCAGAGAGGCCAGAGCAAAAGAGGGCAAAGGCCTGTTCATCAACGCGACATGTTATGTAAACTTAAGCCCCTGGCTGCTGCAGTGGGTGAACACCATCTGGGTACAGGATTCCGGCGATACCGGACAACTGGGAAGCGGCGAGCGTCATCAGCAGAAGATTTACTACCGTGACCAGGTATACTATCAGCTGTACAGGCAGAACCAGATTCAGTTCCCGCTGAAGAATATCTACAACCACGACCCGATTTACGGCGTATCCGATAACAGCAAGGCAACCACAGAGGTATTCCGTGAGTTCCTGTTCGCAAACGCGGTGCGCGGTACCGCTTTCTGGGAGCTTTACTACTCCCCGTCCATCATGGATGACGCCAAGTGGAAGGTGACCACAGACGCTCTTGCATGGGCAGAAGAGAATCATGAGATTCTGAAGAACGCGAAGCTCTTTGGAAATCAGCCGAAGAACGGCGTATACGGCTATTCCAGCTGGAATGGCACAGAGGGAATCATTTCCTTCACAAACCCGCTGGATTCCGAGCAGACCTATTCGCTGCAGGTAAATAACACCATCGGTGCAGATCCGGCACTGAAGAACGCGAAGGGCGTTCAGGTACAGCCCTATGAGGCAGGCGAGCTGAAAGCTCTTTCCTATGGAGATACCATCACCGTAACACTGAAGCCCCACGAGACTGTGATTCAGCAGTATGGCAGCAAGGACGCAGAGGCTCCGAAGCTTGTATCTGCCAAGTCCACCGGCGATCAAGAGCTGACCCTGAAGTTCGACGAACGCATCCAGGGCGGCACCTTCACCGTAAATGGCAAAAAGGCGAAAGCAGAAGTAAAAGAGGATTACCGCACCGTCGTACTCACCACCGACAAGCTGCCGGAGGGCGAGGTAAAGGTAGGCGTACAGAAGGTAAGCGATGTAAACGGCAATGCCACAAGCGCTGATGTGACCGTAGCCTGCTACAAGGACGGCGTTATCGCCGAAGTAGCAGCCCGCACCGATGTAAAGGGTAAAAACAACATCAAGACAACCTATGATGCTGAGACTGAGACCACATGGCTGGGCGGCGTAACTGACAGCTTGCAGGTGAAGACAGACAATCAGCTGACCGGAACCACAGATTTCAGTATTGTGACCGGCGTTAAGACCACAGCGGCAGGAACTACCCTGGTAACTGCAGGCGATGATGTGAAGCTTTCCATCAACAAGGATGGCTTTGTAGAATTCAAGGTAGGCTCCCTGACTCTGACTTCAGAGGAAAAGGTAACCACCGTAGATTCCAAGGCGACCGGAACCTTCGGTACAGACGAGTATCAGCCCACCAAGGCGACGACCGTGACCAAGGGACAGGTAAACGACGGCCAGGCACATTCCATCGCGGCTGTGCGCGAGGCCAACGGCATACTGAAGATTTACATCGACGGCGCTCTGGCAGCCTCCGCGTATGACGCAAATGTCATCAACGAGAACCTGAAGGGCGGCGCAATCACCATCGGCGGCGCAGGTTACACCGGCGATCTGGCTGCCGTGCAGGTACTGAATCGCGCGGTAGCTTATGACGAGACCTCCGCGATTCAGCCGAAGCCTCCGGTAGTGGAGGAGAACAGCCGTGAGGGCTGGACCGCACGCGCATGCTCCGAGATGCCGGGCATGTCCGGGGACGCCAGCGCCATGGCGGCCATCGACGGCAACACAGGCTCCTGGTGGCATACCAACTATCTGGGCGGCGATACCTGCAGTGGTAAGCACTGGATCGCAGTGGACTTCGGTAAGGAGGAGACCTTTGATCACTTCCTGTATACTGGCCGTGGCGCAGGAAGCAATGGATCTATCAAGGATTACATCCTGGAGATCAAGAACGCGGACGGAACCTACACCACCATCAAGGAGGGCAGCTTCTCCGCAGACAATGCAGCAGATACAGTGGATCTGGGCAAGGAGTACAAGGGTTACGGCTTCCGTCTGACTGCAGTGTCCACACACAACGGACAGAATTTTGCGGCTGCAGTGGAGATGAACATCGGCCTGACCAAAAAGAGCGAGCAGGTAACTGCGCCTGCAATTACCGAGGGCGACGGCAGTCAGTGGAAGAAGGGCGATCTGACCTTCAAGACAGACGCAAAGGATGATACCGTTCTTGGTATCTATGTGGATGATGAGGAGATTTCCAAGGATTCCTATACGGTCAAGAACGGCGTGATCACTCTGACTGAGGCATACCTGAAGACACTGTCCAAGGGAAGCCATACCATGACACTGGTAACCAGAAACGGCGAGGCAACCGCGACCTTCGAGGTGCTTTCCGGTTCCACCGTCATCAATCCGGATGATAACAAACCGGGTGACAATAACAAACCGGGTGATAACAACAAGCCAGGCGATAACAATAAGCCGGGCAATGACAACAAGACAGATAACGGCAGCACAGGCAGTACGACTGGCGGCAGCAATGGCAGCGGCTCTCACAAGGGAAGCGGAAGCTCCGGCAAATCCAACACCCAGAGTACCAATGCGGCAGCTACCGGCGACACCGCTCCGATCGCAGTATGGGCCATGCTCCTGCTGGCAGCAGGCTGCGGCTGCGCGGTTGTCTACACCAAAAGAAAAAAGAATTCCTAAATAAAAAATAGCACTTGCATATTTCCGCAGACAGGCTTATAATACGAGTCAGAAAATGGTTAATTCTTCAGGGCAGGGTGTAATTCCCTACCGGCGGTATAGTCCGCGACCCGCTTCGGCGGCTGACATGGTGAAATTCCATGACCGACAGTAAAGTCTGGATGAGAGAAGAAAAGGAAGCGGAATACAGGATCTGGAGAAGATCGACAGCTTTGCTTTTAAGCCCTGAGTATATACAGTACTCAGGGCTTTTTTCGCGGTTATCAAACGCGAAAACCTTAAAGAATTATCCTTTCTAATCTTTATTCGGAAAAGGAGAAATGTAACATGACAAACTTAATGCAAAGTGTAAAGGACAATCTGGCCTTTTTAGGCGTCTGCCTGGTGATTGTGGTGGCGATTTTTGTGGTAGCCGGCCTGACGGAGAAAGCTCTCCGGCAGAAAAATTCCATGGCTCGAACCAATTCCCCGGCCCGTCGGGTGGCACTGGTTGGCGTATTTTCGGCGATTGCGGCGGTACTGATGCTTTTTGAACTGCCCCTGTGGTTTGCGCCCAGTTTCTATGAGCTGGATTTCAGTGAGATTCCGGTACTGATCTGTGCCTTTGCCATGGGACCTGTGGCAGGCGTGGCCACCGAACTCTGTAAGGTGCTTTTGAAGCTGGTGCTGAAGGGAACGACGACAGCATTTGTCGGCGACTTTGCGAACTTCGTGGTGGGCTGCAGCCTGGTACTCCCGGCTTCCATCGTATATTACATAAGAAAGAATAAGAAAATGGCCATCGGCGGCCTGGCGCTGGGAACTCTGATTATGACCATTTTCGGAAGCGGCTTCAACGCCCTCTATCTGCTGCCGAAGTTCTCTGAACTGTTTGGCATGCCCATGGACGCGATCATCGGTATGGGAACCGCCATCAACAGCAGTATTCACAGCGTCTGGACCCTGGTGTTCTTCGCGGTCGTGCCGTTCAACATCCTGAAGGGCGTGGTGGTATCCGCCATTACCATGCTGCTCTACAAGCATATCAGTCCGATTCTGAAAAAGCACTAGGTACTCACGGAATCACTGGACAGTACAAAAGGGAAATGCTATAATAAAGCCGCAGAAACGGCCAAAAAAGCAAACAAGAGCCTCGCAGCCTCTGCGGGGCTTTTGTTTTGCGAGCAATGAGTGAAAGCGAAACCGCAAAGGCTGCTTCTTATATTTTGTTACGAAGATTTATATGAGGTATTAAGATGATAAAGGAAACATTTTCAGAGACAGACACCAGAGCCTTTGGTGAGATGCTGGGTCGGAAAGCCGTTCCCGGAACCGTTTACACCCTGACCGGCGACCTGGGCGTGGGTAAGACTGTATTTACCCAGGGATTTGCGAAGGGCCTGGGCGTCACCGAGCATGTAAACAGTCCCACCTTCACCATCGTACAGGAATATGAGGATGGCCGCCTTCCTTTCTATCATTTCGATGTGTACCGTATCGGCGATATCGAGGAAATGGACGAAATCGGCTATGAGGATTATTTCTATGGCGAGGGTGTCTGCCTGATTGAGTGGGCGGAGCTCATTGAGGAGCTGCTCCCGAAGAAGCGCACAGAGATTCTGATTGAAAAAGACCTGGAAAAGGGCTTTGATTACCGGAAAATAACCGTGGAGGAGATGGAATAACATGAAGATATTAGGACTGGACAGCTCAGGACTGGTGGCGTCTGTGGCAGTGGTAGAGGATGACGGCACCAATAGCAATCTCCTGGCGGAGTACACGGTCAACTACAAGAAGACCCATTCCCAGACCCTGCTCCCCATGCTGGACGAGATTGCCAATATGATCGAACTGGATCTGAACGCCATCGATGCCATTGCCGTGGCAGGAGGACCCGGTTCCTTTACGGGACTGCGCATCGGTTCTGCAACTGCCAAGGGACTTGGTCTGGCGCTCGGCAAGCCGCTGGTACACATTCCTACTGTGGACGCCCTGGCTTATAATTTATACGGAACCGATAAAATTATCTGCCCGCTGATGGACGCCCGCAGAAATCAGGTTTATACCGGTATTTACGAATTTCAGGGAGACAAGCTGGTGGTGTTGGAGCCTCAGATGGCAGTCGGCATCGAAGTCATTGCAGAGAAGTTATGTAAACTTGAAAAGGATGTAATTTTCCTGGGTGACGGCGTGCCGGTCTTCCGCCAGGTACTGACTGACGAGCTCATGAAAGGCGTAAGTTTCTCCTTTGCCCCGGCTCATGTCAATAAGCAGCGGGCTGCAGCGGTAGCCATGCTGGCCGTATCCTATGTCCGCGCCGGAAAGACAGAGACAGCGGCGGAGCACCGTCCCGATTACCTGCGTCTGTCCCAGGCAGAGCGGGAACGGCTGGAAAAAGAAAAAGCGGAGAAGGAAGCATGAATGAGCTTCTGATTCGCCCCATGGAGGAATTGGATTTGCCGCAGGCTGCGGCTATCGAGAAAGAAGCCATCACCCCGCCCTGGTCGGAGCAGGCCTTTCGGGAAAGCCTCGGACTGGAGCACACGATCCTGCTGGCTGCCATACAGGACGGCCAGGTGGCAGGCTACTGTGTCTGTTATCAGAGCTTTGAAGAAGGGGAAATCACCAACGTGGCCGTAAAGAAGGAGCTGCGGGGGCAGGGAATTGCCGGAAAGCTTCTGGAAAAATTGTGTTCCTACGGAAAGGAACGGGGGCTGGAGCGCTATATTCTGGAGGTGCGCGCCGGCAATGAACCGGCCATTCATCTGTATGAACGGAGCGGCTTTACCCGGGTGGGAATCCGGAAGGGCTTTTATGAGCAGCCGGTGGAGGACGCCGTGATCATGGTAAAAGGTTGACATAAGATTGACAACCATTTCCACTAGGCAGAAAAAAGCGGATTATGTAGAATATTCACGTAAAATAAAAACGTAGATTCCGGTCGCGCGTCAGAGGATAGCGCGGCGGAATGACACAGAGCTGCGAAAGCGGCGGGAGGAATAAGATGCGTGAGTATAAGATGACAGAGACAAAAATTTTAACCAGACTGATTTGTAATAGCTGCGGTAAAGTCATTGCCCTGCGCGGCGGTATTCCACTGGAGGGAGTCTGTGCTGTGCGGCAAAGCTGGGGGTACGAGTCCGAAAGGGATGGAGAACAGGACAGCTTTGATCTGTGCGAGGCATGTTATGATCGCATTACCGGGCAGTTTAAAGTCCCTGTGACGCGGACAGAACAGAGCGAATGGTTATAAGATAGGAAGATTAGGAGACAGGAATGTTAGATGTATGTTTGCTGGGAAGCGGAGGTATGATGCCGTTGCCCTATCGCTGGCTGACAGCGCTGATGATGCGATACAACGGAAGCAGTGTACTGATAGACTGTGGAGAGGGAACGCAGATAGCGGTGAAGGAAAAGGGCTGGAGCTTTAAGCCCATTGATGTGATCTGCTTTACCCATTTCCACGGGGATCATATCAGCGGCCTGCCGGGGCTTCTGCTCACCATGGGAAATGCGGAGCGGACGGAGCCGCTGACGTTAGTGGGACCCAAGGGGCTGGAACGGGTGGTCAACGCCTTACGCGTCATCGCGCCGGAGTTGCCCTTTCCCATTGAATTTATCGAACTGACAAAGGCGGAAGAGGAGCTGGAGCTGAACGGTTATCATATCAAAGCATTCCGGGTCAATCATAACGTGACCTGCTACGGTTATTCCATTGAGATTAAGCGGGCGGGCAAATTCAATCTGGAGCAGGCTCAGAGCCTGAACATTCCGAAAAATTTCTGGAATCGTCTGCAGAAGGGGGAAACCATCGAGGCGGACGGAACGGTGTATACGCCGGATATGGTTATGGGAGCGCCCCGGAAGGGCATTAAGCTGGTGTATTGTACGGATACCCGGCCTACAGAGTCCATTTCCAGAAATGCGAAGGACGCGGATCTTTTTATCTGCGAGGGTATGTATGGCGAGAAGGACAAGCAGGCGAAAGCAGTCGCCAATAAACACATGACCTTTTACGAAGCGGCCCGTCTTGCGAAAGAGGCAGATGTGAAGGAGATGTGGCTGACCCATTACAGCCCGTCCTTAAACCGGCCGGACGAGTTTATTGATAAAGTACGGGAAATCTTTCCGGGAGCAAAGACGGCGCGGGACGGCTGGACCCGTGAGCTGACCTTCGATGAGGAGTAAGAGAAATGATGGATACAGAAAAGAAGACAACAGAAATAAATGAGAAGAAAGATACACTGATTCTGGCTATTGAGAGCTCCTGCGATGAAACGGCCGCTTCCGTGGTAAAGAATGGCCGTGAGGTCCTTTCCAACGTGATCTCGTCCCAGATCGCGCTGCATACCCAGTTTGGCGGCGTGGTTCCGGAGATCGCCTCAAGAAAGCATATTGAGAAGATCAACCAGGTTGTAAC